>Ga0065721_10049007_pt1 | contig 52380 bp, 42 predicted proteins | sample Mesricmetagenome_FD_59108 | JGI IMG/M metagenome (GOLD analysis project Ga0065721, IMG submission 59108) | Mesophilic microbial community from rice straw/compost enrichment Sample: eDNA_1 v2 (version 2) | ecosystem: Engineered > Solid waste > Grass > Composting > Bioreactor | place: USA: Davis... | reverse complement strand
GATCCAGTCCCAAACGCCCCATGCTGAGCGCGACCGCGCCGCCAAAGCAGTAGCCAATCGCGGCGATTTTTTCCGAGTCCACTACAGGATTGCTCTTCAATAAATCGAGTGCTTTTTCAAAACGTGCGCGGGCCACATCGGCGTTGTTCACGACTTCCATCATAAACGCAGTGGCTTCTTTCGGATGGCCGGTGACTTTGCCGTCGCCGTACATATCAAGAGCAAAAGCGGCATAACCCAACTCCGCCAGCATATCGGCGCGTTTGCGGGGATATTGGTTGTTACCCCACCACTCGTGCACGATCAAAACCCCGGGCACATTGGTGGCGTTGCGGGGATAGGCAAGATAGCCAGAAAGGCGGGTGTCGCCAACGTTATAGGTAATTTCCTCGGTCACGATATTCGGCAGGCTCTCCACCAAATGCTCGAGTTTTTCCAATCCCTTGACGTAGTGATCACCGAGCATATCGTCCAGTACGAAGCCAAAATAGCGCGCAACCGGATTGCCGCCGAAATCCGCCCGGAAGCGCCAAGTCACTTTGGTTTCGCGGCCTTCCGGCGCCAGCTCAAATTCCGCTTCGCCACCGGCTTGACCATCGAACTCCAGACTGGTCACAACGCGTTTATCCTGCTCGGAAATCACGATTGTCTGTACACCGTTGCCGACCTGGGGAACCTCGCTCGCCCAGCTCAAGCTGGCGCCGACGCCGCGTTCGGGACCGGAAAATTCCAATTGCATGTTCGGATCCATATCTGCCCACGGCGACCAGCTATGGAATTTTTCCGGATTGTTCACGTATTCAAAAATCGTCGCCGGATCACTTTCGATCAACGTCGAACGTTCAACTTCCACCTGCTTCGGTAATAGGTAGCCACCACCAATAAATGCCACCATCGCCACAATCAGGATTGCCAATCCCACTTTTATGAATTTCACGCCTACCCCCAAGATATCGTTGTTCAATCCCACCGCGCGTCCTGTTAGCGGCGCTGCGCGGGCGAGCCATTTTACTTGGAATCATTTTTAAAAGGCATGAGGAAAAATCGGCGTGTTGCGCCTGCAGGAAAAAATCGCAGGTTAAGCGGAGCGCTGGAAAAATCGTTCAATGGACTCGCGCTCCCACATAGCGTCCTGGTAACCCAATTCCATCAATTCATTGCAATAGCCATGAGAGAACAGCAGATAACTCGCTACCGCCGAACCACCGCCGCTCGCGGTAGCGCCAGTGCGCCGAAGGAAAAAGCGCAATCCTGGCGGCAAGTCGCGCACCCGGCGCCCGGCGATTTTATCCAGGGGTTTGGATGGTGAGATCACCAGTGTTTCCACAGAGCGCAGATGGCCGGTCTGCTCGCAGCGATTTTTATCGATAAGAGCCAGAAGCGCATTGACCCGCTCCACGTGCTCGAGATCGCCCTCCAAGGCGTCGATGAACGCGCTATTGAACATCTGGCCGATGATCTGCGCCATGGACGGGGAATGGCGCGGCAGCGCTTTCGTCTTACCCCAGTGGGTGGGGCTGCGGTTGGCGCTGACACCTATGACAAACAAGCGGTCGGCACCCAAGTGCAGCGCCGGGCTGATCGGCGCCACCTGACGCATAGCGCCGTCGCCAAAATATTCGCGATCCAGATAAACCGCAGGGAAAATGGTGGGAATCGCTGACGAGGCCAGCAGATGGTCCACGGCCAGCTGGGTGGGTCGCCCCAAACGGCGGGCGCGCCGCCAGGGGTGAAGATCGGACGCGCCCTGATAAAACGCCACGGATTCGCCGGAGCTGTAACTCATCGCGGTGACGCTGATGGCGCGCAGCTCGCCAGCCTCTATACGCAAATTGATATTGTCAAAAGGTATGACCTGGGTGAGCAGCTGCCGCAGCGGGCTGTTGTCCAACAACGCCAGCGGTCGATTGCGCCCGACACCGTCGTTGAAAATGGAAGCTCCCACCTTCGCCAGCCCACACATGAGATCCGCCCAGCCTGACTTGAACACGTGATCGACTTCAAGATAGCGCCAGGTTTGCGCCAGATCGAGGGCGGCCTTGCGAAACCCACCCCGGTGCGCAGCCATGGCCACCGCATTGATGGCACCGGCAGAAGTGCCGCAAATGATGGGAAACGGATTATGTAAATCCGGCAGTATGTCCGCCAGCGCTTGCAATACACCCGCCTGGTAGGCAGCGCGGGCGCCGCCGCCGGAGAGCACCAATGCGTTAGTGGGCATGAAGGGTAGCCCCCATGGAAAGGTCTATAAGCAAGTATGGGAGCTGGCGCATAAATCCGCCAATCAGATTTTTTTTACATGCAGAGCGTCGTCATCATACCCCACGACTTCCACCAGTGTGCCCGGAGGCAAATCCTCCTGGCAACTCACCGTCCACAGTGCATCCTGGATCTGGACTTTGCCGCGGCCACCCTGCACACCCTGCAGCAGCGAAGCGCGCATGCCGATAAGCTGCGCGCGGCGGTTATTGAGTTTACTGGTGGCATTGTCCACGGGTTTGACGCGGAAAAAGCGCCAGAAAATGCCGGTGCCGATAACGGCGAAAATCCCGAATACCACCAACTGCCATTGCCAGGCGATTTCCACTACGGCCAGCACCAGGGCCAAAGCGATGGCGCCGCAGGCGGCGCCGATAAAAATGCCGTTGACCCCGAGGATCTCCAACAGCAGCAGGCCTATACCGAGGGCCAGCCAATGCCAGCCAGTCAAGGAGTCAAACATGTTCAACCTTTGTTATCCTGCTGCGCCGTTTTGATCAGCTCTTGAATTCCCGCCAGCGAGCCTATGACCTGGCTCGCCTCTAGCGGCATCAGGATCACTTTACTGTTATCTGATGAGGCAAGTCGCCCCAAGGCATCGACGTATTTTTGCGCGATGAAATAATTGATCGCCTGACTGTTGCCGCCGGCGATCGCCTCGCTCACAAATTGTGTGGCTTTGGCTTCCGCCTGCGCTTCCCGCTCGCGCGCCTCCGCTTCCAGGAATGCCGCCTCCCGCTCGCCTTCCGCATTGAGAATTTGCGCGCGCTTCTGCCCTTCCGCCACTTTGATCGCCGCCTCGCGTTCACCTTCTGCACGCAGGATCAACGCGCGCTTTTCCCGCTCGGCTTTCATCTGGTTGGCCATGGATTCCACCAGATCCGTGGGTGGGCGAATGTCCTTGATTTCGATACGCGTCACTTTGACGCCCCAGGGGCTGGTTGCTTCATCGACCTTGATGAGCAGCGCAGTATTGATCTGGTCGCGATTAGAGAGCATCGCATCCAGCTCCATGGAACCCAACACCGCGCGAATATTGGTCATCACCAGATTCTTCATCGCCGAGTGTAGGTTGTTGACTTCGTAGGACGCTTTTACCGCGTCGATTACCTGGAAAAAGCACACCGCGTCAGTGGTCACCATGGCGTTATCGGAGCTGATCACTTCCTGCGGATCCACATCGAGAACCTGTTCCATAACGATCTGTTTGCGGCCGATGGTGTCGATCAACGGCAGAATCACATTAAAGCCCGGGCGCAGTGTGCGGGTGTAGCGACCAAAACGCTCTACTGTCCACTCCTGCCCCTGCGGCACACTCTTCGCGCCGAAATAGACAATGGCAACGGCGAGCACCAAAAAAATAATCGCGGAAATTTCCACGTGTATCTCCTATTTGTTTTATGCGTTTTTAAGCGGTTTTCCGCGAATTGCGCCTATGCGTGCGGCGGTTGGTCGCGCAGTTCGCGGCGCAGAATTTTACCGACGTTGGATTTGGGCAGGCTATCGCGATATTCAATAATTTTTGGCACCTTGTAGGCCGTCAGTCGCTGACGGCAGAACGCGATGATTTCCTCTTCCGGTACGGATTTTTCGCCAGTGACCACGAAAAGTTTGACGGCTTCGCCGGAGTCATGGCTGGGTACCCCGATCACCGCCGCTTCGATGATATCTGGGTGCTGAGTGACTACGTCCTCGACTTCATTGGGATACACATTAAAACCGGAAACCAGAATCATGTCTTTTTTGCGGTCGACAATTTTGTAGTAGCCGTCGGGCCGGCGAATCGCGATATCTCCAGTTTTGAACCAGCCATCGGGAGTTAGCACCTCGGCGGTCGCATCGGGTTTTTGCCAATAGCCGGACATCACCTGCGGACCGCGAGCCCAGAGTTCGCCCGGCTCGCCGTCCGGCACCTCATCGCCCTGCTCGTTGGCAATTTTGACTTCGGTATCGATTACTGGTGTGCCAATGGTTCCGGATTTAATGGCGTTATCCGGGTTGGTAATCAGAACGGGAGAAGTTTCCGTTAAACCATAACCTTCGCAGATTTCGCAGCCGGTTAATCCCAACCAGTGTTTGGCCACATCTTCCGTTACCGCCATACCGCCGCCAGCGGAGGTTTTCAATTCGGAAAAATCCAGCTTGCGGAAATCCTCGCAACGCAAAAGCGCGTTATAGAGCGTATTTACCGCCACAAACAAGGAAACCTTGTACGGCTTGAGTGCCTTGACGAAAGCAGGCAAATCCCGCGGATTGGGAATCAATACGTTATGAGCACCGCGGGCAACAGCACACAGGCCGTGAATATTAAAAGCGAAAATGTGATACAGCGGCAGCGCCACCGCCACAATTTGGGATTGGGTTTTGAATAACTTGGTCATGTGGGTGAGCACCTGCCGCACGTTCGCGCACAGATTCCCGTGACTCAACATGGCGCCCTTGGCCACCCCGGTGGTGCCACCGGTGTACTGCAGCACCAGCAGCGTGTCGCTGTTCACCGGCACCGGCGTAAACGGCTGCTGCTCGCCAAGTTTGAGCGCCTCGCGGATGCTGGTCACCTGGGGAAATTCAAAACTCGGTACCATTTTTTTGACGTGCTTAACCACGAAATTGATCAGCTGGCGCTTGGGCGTCGGCAGCAGATCGCCGATTTCCGTCAAGATCACTTTCTCCACCTGAGTCTGCGGCAGGATTTCCGCCGCGCGATCGGCCACATTGGCGAGCACCACTAGCGCCTTGGCGCCACTGTCTTTTAACTGGTGCAGCAACTCGCGCGCGGTATACAACGGATTGGTATTGACCACCACCAGACCGGCGCGAATGGCGCCGTACAGAACCACCGGATATTGCAGAACGTTCGGCAATTGAATCGCGATGCGGTCGCCGGGTTTCAGGCCGGAGTGGTGTTGCAGATAACTGGCGAAGCGCGCGCTGAGGATATCGATTTCGGCGTAGGTCAGGGTATGCCCGAAGCAGGTAAAAGCCGGCAGGTTGGCATGTTGCGAAAAAGCGTCCAGTAACAATTCGCTGACGTTCGCATAATGTTTACTGTCCAAAATCTGCTCCTTTTATGATTATTTGAGGAAAGTGGCCACACTCCGGCAGCGCAGGTGTCGCGGAGCATAGCACAAGAGATCAGCCGGTCGGGCGTTTCGCGGAACACGCGGAACCACCTTAATAAGAATAGCTAAGGAACGGGATTTTCCCCGCAATTAGAACAGCGTCACCAGGATGGCGACCCAAGCAAAAATGCAGAAAAGCACGCTGAGAAATACCGCGGCCGAGCCGGTATCCTTCGCCACCCCCGCCAACAGGTGGTACTCAACACCGACGCGATCCACGACAGCTTCTATAGCGGTATTGAGCAGTTCCACCACCAGCACGAGAACCACTGACATCACCAGCAGAACCCGCTCCGCCGGACTCACATCCAGCCACAAAGCCAAGGGGATGAGCACGGCCGCCGCCAGGGATTCCTGGCGAAAAGCGGCTTCGTTGCGAAAGGCGTAGGACAGACCCTTGAAGGAGTAACCCGTCGCTTTGATAAGGCGTTTTATGCCGGTGTTCTTGGCGACGGGGATGGGGGCGTTCATAGCATCAGTCGTCGACTGAATGCAGCGGGGTGGAGAGACCGAAAGCCTGATGGATCTGCGCGCACCACTCATCCAAACGCGCTTTGGTCAATTCGGGTTGCTGGTCTTCATCGAGCGCTAAGCCGACAAAGAAATTTTCTCCCGGAATCTGCGCTTTAGAGGCATCAAATTCATAGCCTTCGGTGGGCCAGTGGCCGACGACATGGGCGCCGTTCTTCACCACTACATCGTGCAGCATGCCCATGGCGTCGAGGAAAAAATCGCCGTAGCCAAATTGGTCGCCGAGACCGAAAAGGGCAACGGTTTTACCGGCAAAAGGCACCTGCTCAATATCGCCCCAGAACTCCTCCCAATCGGATTGGATCTGGCCGAAATCCCAGGTGGATATGCCCAGGATGATCTGATCGTATTCAGCAAACTCCAGTTGCGTCACATCAGCGATATCAAAGACATCCACTACGTCTGTGCCCAGGCGCTGCTGGATGCGGTATGCCACCGACTCGGTATTACCCTCGTCACTGCCGAAAAAGAGACCGATCTGTGCCACAGAGACTCCTGAATATAGGGGCGAAAACGCGCGGCATTTTCGCAACATTGCCGTGCTTGTACAACTGCGGGCCATCGCAGGGAGGAAAAGATCACAGCGGCAAAGAATTGCCCTTGCGCCTGTCGCAGCGGCGCCAAAAATCCGTCATTAGCGCAACTTAACGCGCCAATTAAATCCCTATCCAACTGAAATTTAAGCAATTATTTTCTATGGCACGGCTTTGGCAATCACTCATAAAACAGACCCGCCCCTATCCGGGCGTTTATCGAGACCCACGTATGACGCAAATCCTGGCCAATTCCGAGACGCTTCCAGTCAGCTCTGCCACTGAGATGTCGAACGATGCGGGCGAATTCCGTTTTCGCCTCAGCAACACCTTACAGACATCCCTGGACCTGCACGAAACCCTGGCGACGTTTTATCAGATGCTGCAGAAGGTTATCCGCTGCTCTGGTATGGAATATCGTCTGCCATCCCGCGACATACGCCTCGCTCTGGGCACCCACCGCGCCCACAAAGTCAATTACAACTTACACAACGGCAGCTTCGCTGTGGGCGAGCTGACCTTTTTCCGCGGCGTGCGCTTCAGTGAACAAGAGATGGGCACTCTCGAAGGATTGCTCGGCCTGCTGCTGCAGCCTCTGCGCAATGCCCTGCTCTACCGCGACGCAGTGGAAAACTCCCTGCGCGACCCCCTGACCGGGGTCGGCAACCGCGCTGCCATGGAATTGACTCTGCAACGCGAGCTGAAAATCAGCCAGCGCAGTGGCCGACCTTTGTCGTTGCTGGTTGCGGATATGGACTGGTTTAAGCAGATCAACGACCGACTCGGCCACGCCACTGGCGACCAATTGCTGCAGAGCGTGGCCAAATCCATTGGTGCGGCACTGCGCGAAACCGATCAGGTCTTTCGCTACGGCGGAGAAGAGTTTGTCGTGGTGTTGAGCAATACCCGCAATGCGGAAGCGGTAGCGATCGCCGAACGCATTCGCAGTCAACTGGAAAAACGCGATCTGACCACCGGCAGCGGCCCGGTGCGCGCCACCATCAGCATCGGTGTGAGCAGCAGCGAGGCTGATGACACCAGAGATACTTTGTTCAAGCGCGCTGACAGCGCGCTCTATGAGGCAAAACGCAGCGGCCGCAACCGGGTGGTTAATCAGCCGTCAGCGGAATAATTACTTCGACTTCGGGTTGTTCTTGGTGGCGGGACCGGTTTTACGTCCCTTCGCCGGACCACCTCCAGCGCGACTTTGGCGGCCCGAGGCAGCCCGCATTTTCTTGATTCTGCGCTCTTCGGCACTGGCGTCATCCGGGCGAAAACGCCGCTTCGGCGGCGGCTCCAGACCGGCGCGGCGAAACAGTTCTGCAATTTCCCGATCCCCCAACTCCAACCACTGCCCCGGTTTTACGAAAGGCGGAATCAAAATCGGTCCGTAGCGCACGCGCTTGAGACGGCTGACCCGCAGCTCCTGCGACTCCCACAGCCGGCGCACTTCGCGATTGCGCCCCTCCATGATCACACAGTGATACCACCCGTTAGTACCGCCGCCGGAACCACCGCGTTTGACAGCGCTGAAGCGGGCGAGACCGTCATCCAGCAACACACCTTCGCTCAGGCGCTCCAGAGTTTCGTCCTCCACCTCTCCCTGCACCCGCACCAGATATTCCCGGTCGATGCCGCTCGAGGGATGCATCAATTTATTGGCGAGCTCGCCGTCGTTGGTAAACAACAGCAAGCCGCTGGTGTTGAAGTCCAAACGGCCCACGGACACCCAACGGCCGTTTTTCAGGGGCGGCAGTGCATCGAATACGCTGGGACGACCCTCAGGATCATTGCGACTGCAAATCTCTCCTTCTGGCTTGTTGTACAGCAATACCCGTATTTCTTCCCGCGCCGCCGGTGGCACCACCAGGACTTTGCCGCGCCAGATCACTTTGTCGCCCACTTTGACCCTCTCACCCAAATGGGCAGGGCGGCCGTTGACCATCACCTCGCCCGCCTCTATGGCGCGCTCCACTTCACGGCGCGATCCCAAACCGGCGGCGGCGAGGACTTTCTGTAATTTTTCGTCTGTCATATCTCAGTCAATATCTTTATCAAACTCTGCCTGTTCAGGCTCGGAGTCGTCATCTTCGGTATCGCCAGCGTGCTCAGGCTCGGCAGTTTCTTCAATGCTGGCGAAAAGCGATTCAGTGGCGGGTTCATCGGCGTCTTGCGCAGCGGCGATCTGCTCGCGCTCTTCCACCAGTTCGTCATCGCCCAGTTCCAAGTCCTGATTCAAGCTGTCGATGTCTTTCAGTTCGCCCAGGGTCGGCAGCTCCTCCAGGCTTTTCAGGCCAAAATAATCGAGAAACTGGCGGGTCGTGGCGTACAGGGATGGGCGCCCCGGCACGTCGCGGTGCCCCACGACTTTGATCCACTCCCGTTCGGCCAGCGTTTTAATGATGTGGGAGCTGACCGCGACACCGCGCACTTCTTCAATGTCGCTGCGGGTAATGGGTTGGCGATAAGCGATCAACGCCAGGGTTTCGAGGAGCGCCCGCGAGTATTTCTGCGGTTTTTCCTCCCACAGGCGATTAACCCACGGCGCCAGATCGGTGGCCACCTGGAAACGCCAGCCGCTGGCGACTTCCGCCAGCTCAAATCCGCGCCCGGCGCAGGCTTCGCGCAACGCGGCAAGCGCATCGAGAATTTCCTGTTTCTCCGGCCGTTCAACTTCGTCAAACAGACTCATGATGCGATCGATGCTCAATGCCTCACCGGCGGCCAACAGCGCGCCTTCGACGATCCGTTGTAACAGTTGGGGGTCGTAGCTCATGGTTGCTCTATGTCTTGCTCTTCTGCTTTATCCGCCGGAGGCTCAGGTTCATTCTCAAACTCGGGTTGAGCCTCAACCTCAGGTTCTGTCTCGACCTCTGCTTGAACCCTCGCTTTAACGTGGATCGGTCCAAATTCCTCGGACTGGACGATCTCCACCAGGGATTCCTTAATCAATTCCAATACCGCCAGAAAGGTCACCACCACGCCCAACCGGCCTTCCGTTACGGAAAACAAACTAACGAAAGGGACAAACTGGCGGCCGCGCAAACGGTCGAGCACTTGGCCCATACGCTCGCGGGTGGACAGGCGCTCCTTCTCCACATGATGGCTGATGAACATGTCGGCGCGGCGCAACACTTCCGCCAGCGCCACCAACAATTCGCGCAGATCCACATCAGGATCCGGGCGAGTGAGATTGCGGTCCGGCGCCTGCGCCTTGGCGACATAAAAATCGCGGTTCTGACGCGGCAGTGCATCCACATCCTCCGCCGCCTGCTTAAAGCGCTCGTATTCCTGCAAACGCCGGATCAACGCTGCACGCGGATCCTCTTCCTCTTCATCTTCCTCAGTACTGCTGCGCGGCAACAGCATGCGCGACTTGATCTCCGCCAGCATCGCCGCCATCACCAGATATTCCGCCGCCAGCTCAAACTGCATGGCATCCATCATTTCGACGTAGGCGACGTACTGCACGGTGATTTCCGACACATCGATTTCCAAAATGTCGATGTTCTGACGCCGGATCAGATACAGCAGCAAATCGAGCGGACCCTCAAAAGCTTCGAGAATGACCTCGAGGGCATCCGGGGGGATATACAGATCTTTGGGGATTTCGGTGAAGGCCTTGCCGTAGACGATCGCAAAGGGCATTTCCGATTGGGCGGGCGCGGCGGTTTCTGCGGACGAGAGTTCCTCTGGCGCTTCAGCGGCGGAATTTGGCTCAGCAACACCAGACAAACTTGCGATCTCCTCGACAGGCGCGGCGCACAGAGGCACGCGGGAATAAATGAAGACGGCCTCTATGTCCTCCGGGCGGAAGAGCTGAGCGGCCAAAAAGACCGCGCATTATAGCGGCTTCGTTTTTGCGGCGGCTATTGAAATTCTTCTACCGGCCCGCAGCCGACCCGCGTCACCCGCGGCACTTCTTCCGTCAGATCCACCACCGTGGTGGGCTCGAGGCCGCAGAAGCCGCCATCGATGACCAGCTCCACCTGATGTTCCAAGGTATCGCGGATATCGTAGGGGTCGGTCAACGGTAGGGATTCGCCGGGCATGATCAGCGAGCTGGTCATCAGCGGCTCGCCCAGACGTTCCAGCAGCGCCAGAGCGATGCGGTTATTGGGCACGCGCATGCCGATGGTGCGGCGCTTGGGGTGCATCAGGCGGCGCGGCACTTCAGAGGTGGCGTTGAGAATAAAGGTGTAAGGGCCGGGGGTGTGGGCTTTTAACAGGCGAAAGTCCGCATTGGTCACCCGGGCGTAGGTGGCGAGCTCGGACAGATCCCGGCACATCAGCGTGAAGTTGTGGTGCTTGTCCAATTGGCGCAAGGCGCGGATGCGATCCAGGGCCATCTTGTCGCCAATATGGCAGCCGAGGGCATAGGCCGAATCCGTGGGATACACGATCAAACCACCGCGGCGCAGAATTTCCACCGCTTGGTCAATTAAACGTTGTTGCGGGTTTTCAGGGTGAACAGAAAAAAATTGAGCCACACAAAGTCCTTGATTCAAATGCCTTTGGCTTTGTTTTGAAAGTGTTAATGCCACAACTGCCAGACCGGCCGGCAGCTGGCTGGCAGCTGGGGAAAGCTGCCCAATTCCTGCCAGGGTTGATCCGGCACATGGAAATCACTGCCGCAGGAAGCGTAGAGATCGAATTGCGTTGTGATCTGCACCAGAGCTTCGGTTTCGTTCGACGCCTGTTGGCCCGAAATCACTTCAATCGCCTGGCCGCCGGCTTCTTTGAATACCGCTACCAACTCGCGCAACTTGGTGCGCGTCAGTTCATATTTCGCCGGGTGCGCCAGTACCGCAACGCCGCCAGCGCCGCGAATGGCCGCAGCCATCTCGGCAATATCCGGCCATCGGTGCTTGATATCACCGGGCTTGCCCGCCCCCAGATACTGCTTGAAGGCGCCGTTGATGCTATTGCTGAAACCGCGCTCCACCAGATAACGCGCAAAGTGCGGCCGCCCCAGTACCGCGTCCCCCGCCAGGCGACGGGCGCCTTCCAGAGCGTCGGGAATGCCAGCTTTTTCCAGGCGTTTGCCGATCTCGATCGCGCGGGAGTCCCGCGCCTCCTGCTGGGTGGTGATCGCCTGCCGCAACTGGGCGCTGCTGGCATCCACATTCAGGCCGACCACGTGAATGCCCCGGCCCGCCCATAAACAGGAGAACTCGATGCCATTGATCAGCTGGATACCTTCGATCTCCGCCTGCGCTCGCGCGCTCTGCAACCCCTGCACCGTATCGTGGTCAGTGAGAGCCAGATGCGTGACCCCGCGCTGCCTCGCTCTCATTACTAATGCGGCCGGACTCAAAATCCCGTCCGAGGCATTGCTATGGGTGTGCAAATCGTATATCAAGGCAACCTCTGCTGATCCGGTGAGCCGGCCATTCTAGCCCTTAGTACATAGAATCGGCAAAAGACACAAAATCTGCAAATACCGGCAACAGGTTTTTCTACACCTTTATTGAGATGTTCAATGGAACCTAAGCAAGCCCCTGACGCCACCACCCCTTCCCCAGCGCGCAAACAACCTGAAAAAGAAAATATGCTGGTGAACATTCTGCTCAATATCGTGATTCCCACTCTGATATTGACCAAAGGCAGCAAGGAGGCTTACCTCGGCCCCACCTGGGGTTTGGTTGTGGCGCTGGCGTTTCCCCTGGGTTACGGTCTGTACGATTACTGGCGCACCCGCAAAATCAATCTATTTTCCGCCATCGGCCTGGTCAGCGTCATGCTCACTGGCGGTATCAGCCTGTTGAAGCTGCCACCGGAATATATGGCAATTAAAGAAGCCACCATTCCCGGTCTGCTCGGTCTCGCGACTTTGCTGTCCATTTATACGCCCTACCCCTTGGTGCGCACCTTTCTCTACAACGACAAAGTCATGCAGGTGGACAAGGTGCACCGGGCGCTCGAGCACTACAACACTGTGGGCGCTTTTGAAAAAACGCTGACCAATGCCACTTATATGTTGGCGAGTTCTTTTTTCCTTTCTTCTGTGCTGAATTACGTGCTTGCCAAAATGGTTCTGGTGAGCCCGCCGGGCACGGAGGAGTACAATGCGGAACTCGGCACCATGACCGCGCTCAGTTTTCCGGTCATCACGATTCCCTCAATGATTGTGTTTATGGGCGCGCTTTTTTACCTCTTTCGCAGTATCACGCGCCTTACCCATTTACACTGGGAGGAAATCATCAACAACCCCGAGCAGAATTCCTAACGCCCGGGTTTCCAAAGCTTCAACGTTTCTGTTATCTGTCCGCTCGCGGGCAGGGGATTACTTTTTTATGTATTACGCCGTCATCAGCGAAGATGTGCCCAACAGTCTGCCGTTGCGCCAACAGGCGCGCCCACAGCATTTGGCGCGCCTGGAAGCACTCAAGCAGGAGAACCGCCTGCTGCTCGCCGGCCCTCATCCGGCGATTGATGCGGAAAATCCAGGCGACTCCGGTTTTACCGGCAGCCTGGTGGTTGCACAATTTGCCTCGCTGGAAGAAGCCCGTACCTGGGCGGACAGCGATCCCTACATCAGCGCCGGGGTTTATCAAAAAGTAACGGTAAAACCCTTCAAGCCTGTATTGCCCTGACTTTTTTAATTTTTATTTTTGCCTGGAAATTTTCATGATCCGTTTTGTTCTGTTGCTGGTTGGTCTTTGGGTTTTCGCCTCAGGTGCGATGGCGCAGACCGTTTATATTTCCGATGTCTTTTTTGTGCCTGTGCGCAGCGGTGCCGGATCGCAATACCGCATCGTGCATCAAGGCATACGCAGCGGCACGCAAATGACATTATTGGGCGAATCGAGCGATGGTGAGTGGGTGAATATCCGCACCGAAGGCGGTTTGGAAGGTTGGATTCCCACGCAGTATCTGCTGCGCGAACAACCGGCACGCATGCAGCTCACTGCCGCGCAGACCAAACTCGCCGCAGCGACGAAGCGCGCCGAGGACCTGGAGGCCGAGCTGAAAAAATTGCGCGCCGAACACAACTCATTGGCGCAGACAGCCAACACTCAGGCCAAAGAGAGCGAGCAATACGCTGAAGAGTTGCGCAAAATACGCGCATTGTCGGCAGACTCGATCAATCTCAATCAGCGCTATCAGGATCTGCTGGCGAAACACGATCTGGTGCAGACGGAATTTGATGCCGTCCGCGCCGAAAACGACCGACTGAAATCCAATAAAACCATCAACCAGTGGATGTTCGGTGCGGGGCTGGTGGTATTCGGTATGTTCCTAATGCTGATTTTGCCGGTGTTTATACGCCAGAAACGCCACTCTGACTGGGTTAACTGATTTTTTGCAGCTAGTTAACTGATTTTTCGTAACAACGGAGCACAACATGCGTAAATCTCTGCATCTGCTTTTGACTTGTCTGTTGACGCTTGGAATTTTTAACGCGAGCGCGGAGAGCGCCCCGCAAAAATCCGAGCAAAAAGCCAGTGGCAAAGCTCCGGCGGAAGCACCCCAGGTGGTATTTCAAACCACGCTCGGCGATCTGAAAATCGCGCTCTATCCGGATCGCGCGCCGGTCACCGTGGACAATTTCCTCCACTATGTGGACAGCGGCTTTTACAACGGCGTAATTTTTCACCGCGTGATTCCGGGGTTTGTGGTGCAGGGCGGAGGTTTTGATCAGGAATATCAGCGCAAAAATACCCAGGCGCCGATCGCCAACGAATCCAATAATGGTTTGCGCAACTTGCGCGGCACTCTGTCCATGGCACGCACCAATGATCCCAACAGTGCCACTTCGCAGTTCTTCATCAACCTCAAAGACAATGCGCAACTCGACTATCGCCCCATGCAATCGGGTTATGCGGTGTTCGGCAAACTGGTGGAAGGCCTTGAAGTGATCGATGCCATGGCGGAACAGCCGCAAGGCGATCACAAAGGCGTCTTCGAGAACGCCCCCAATACGCCCGTCGTGATCGAGCGCGCCTACCGCTATCACCCGGAAAAAGGGCAGAAAACTGCGGTAAAACCGTCCACTGCCAAACCGGAACCGACGAAGGAGCAGTAATCACATCATGAGCATTGCGCTGTCGGTCAACCTCAACAAAATCGCGCTGATCCGCAATTCCCGCGCTGGTAATTATCCCGACGTGGTTGCCCACGGGCGCATCTGCCTGGAAGCGGGCGCCCACGGCCTGACCGTGCATCCGCGACCGGACCAGCGCCATATCCGCGCCAGCGATGTTGCGCCTTTGGCGGCGTTGGTAAGGGAGTTTCCCGGGACCGAATTCAATATCGAAGGCAATCCCTTCGCTCCTCATCTCGGCAGCTATCCCGGGCTGCTGGCGCTGGTGGAAAGCAGCCGGCCGCATCAGTGCACCTTGGTGCCGGACTCGCAACAGCAGCTCACTTCGGATCATGGTTTCGATCTGCGCGCCGACGGCGGCCGCCTGCAGCCGATCATCCGTCAATTGCAGGACTGGGGGGTGCGAGTAAGCCTGTTTATGGACCCGGATCTCGATCAAATCCGTTTGGCGCAGCAGTTGGGTGCAGATCGGATCGAGTTGTACACCGGCCCATTTGCGGAAGCTTTCGCGCAGCAGGCTCCAGATTTCAACGAGCTCTATCAGCGTTATGTGGACGCGGCGAATCTCGCCTTGGAAATCGGCCTGGGCATCAACGCCGGCCACGATCTGAACCTCGACAATATGGTTCTGTTTCGCAATCTTCCAGGACTGCAGGAGGTCTCCATCGGTCACGCCCTGACTGTAGACGCGCTGAATATGGGGCTGACCGCTACCGTGAAGGCCTACTTGTCGCTCTGCGAAACCTCTACCTGAAACCTTATGCAAAGGCGCTCTAACCGAGAGCGTCTCTGACGCCGATAAGAACTTACCACCCGCTTTTATTCCCCCTCCTCCCCACTAAACTTAAAAAGTCAGGTCGCGTTCGCGCTACCGCCACTGTCTGCTGGGAGGAGACTGTTATGCCCTCGATTCTGGTCCGGGATTTTATGGATCCCAATCCCCACGCGATTCACTTCAACACGCCTATACGCAAAGCCGTCGAATCAATGGTCGCAGCGAAAATCATCGGCGTCCCCATCGTCGATGACGCCAGTCACGTGGTGGGATTTGTCAGCGAGCAGGATTGCATCAAGGAATTATTGAACGATGCATTTTTCTGCGAGGATTCCATGCCGGTTTCCAAAGTGATGAACCGTCGCGTACAGACGGTTTCACCGGACGACACCATTTATGAAGTCGCGGAAAAAATGGCCTCATCGCCGCCAAAAAATTATCCGGTGGTGCAGCACGGCCGTCTGGTGGGATTGATTTCCCGCTCGCGCATTCTGGAAGCGCTGCTGACCACCAGTGAGGATTGTTATCTTCACCACACCTAGCCGCACCGCGAACATCTTCATCTGAGTGATTTCCTCTGCATGCGTGAGGTATGCTGGCGGCCCTTTTGACGACCCACCCGCCGCACGCCTCATGACTCAAGACCGTCCGACCTATCAAGCCAAAAAACGCTTCTTTGGGCGCATGCTCACCATCTTCGGCCGCAAACCCGTTTTAGAAGCACTGCAGGACCGACGCTTGCGCCCCTTCCGCCTGCATTTGGCGGACAGCAACAAAAGCGCCGGCATTATCGACGAGATGCTGCAGCTGGCGCGGGAGCGCGGTGCCGAGGTGGTTTATCACGATAAACAGGCGCTCTCGCGCATATCAAAAAACGCCAAGCAGGATCAGGGAGTGGCGCTGGATATCGAGTGTGAGGGCTTTGCCGATGCGGCGGATCTGCTGGCGGATTGTCCGGCGGAACTGGAGCTGATGGCGCTGGACGGGGTCACCAATCCACAGAACCTCGGCATGATCATCCGCTCCGTGTGCGCGTCGCCCATGACCGGCTTGCTACTGCCAGAGCGCGGCTGCGCCCGCCTGGACGCCCTGGTGATCAAAGCCAGCGCCGGTACTCTCTTCCGCGCGCGGATTTATCGCTGTCAGGACTTGGCGCAGACCCTTGCGGGTTTTGTTGAGCAGGGTGCAGCGGTATATGGCTTGGATGCGGCCGCGCCCCAATCGCTGGCGACGCTGAAAGCCAAACCTCGCAGCATTTTTGTGATGGGCAACGAAACCAACGGCTTATCGCGGGAAGTGCGCGCAGTGTGCACGGATCAGGTGAGCATCCCCATGTGCAACGGCGTTGAATCCCTCAACGTGAGTGTGGCGGCCAGCCTATTGGCGTTTCGCAGCCTATTCCGCTGAGGGCGAGTGGACCTCCCCCTGCTGCACGCCCCACAGCGCTCGCGACAGCAAGGAAATCGCAAAAAGTCCGAAGCTACTGCCGGCGAGTACATGGAAGGTGAAGGTCACGCCGTACCACTGCACCAATCCACCCGCCAGCAGAGCACCCAAGGGCGCCATGCCAAACAGCGCCAACTGATACACCGCCATAGCGCGGCCGCGAAAATCGTCGGGCACCAGGGTCTGTAACACCAAGCGGCTAAGATTGGCCGAAGCGCCCGCCACCACACCCCACAGAAAGATCAAACCGAATAACCCGTACAAAGTCGGCCCCGCCGCCAGTGCCAGGGCAATCATGCCTGTATACAGCAGACAGAACAGCACCGCCTGACCGGGATGACGCACCCTGCCCCGCCGCAGGATCACCCAAAAGGAGAGCACGCTGCCCAGGGTGAAGCAGAGCTGCAGAAAGGCATATTCGAAGGAGGAGAACGACATGTAGTCCCGCGCCAGTACCGGCAGCAACACCAGAAACATGCCCAGATGCATCAGGCCGTTAAAGGCCACCAGCAGAATCAAATGGCGCAGGGCAATCTGTTGCCAAACCCGCTGCAAAGCGGCGCGTACAGCAGGCGCCAGTGGCCCGGATAACGGCGCAACCTGCGGCACCAGCTGCGTCAGTCGCGCATAACACACCAGCGCCAGCAGGCATAAACCGGCTTGCAACCCGACAATCACGTAGGCGCCGAGACAGTCCATCAGACTCGCGGTGGCGATACCCACGGCTTGCGCGAGGTACTGGCAGACGCCGGCTAGGGAAATATTTTTCTGCAGCCGTTGATCATCCAGCTGCGCCACCAGCTTTTCCCGCGCCGACTGCACGAAGCTATTTCCGCTGCCGAGGCAGATGGCATAGAGCAGTAAACTGGTGCGATCAAACAGGCCCGCCAACAACAGCCCCAGAGCCGCCAAGTGCACCAACAATAGCCCAGCATTAGTGAGCGCCAGAATGCGCGCCGGATGGTGGCGGTCCACCATGGCACCGGCAAACAGGATCAGCGCCAGATTCGGCGCCAGCACCGCTGCCTGCACCCAGGCAATGCCCGCCGGCGACAGTTGCAACACCCCGGCAGCGAGCCACGCCACCAGCACCATCTGCACCCCGATGCTTAAGGCATTGGCGGTGTGGCCGGTGAGAAATACGCGCAAGGAAAGCGAAGATCTGAAACGATTCATGAATAAAACAAGATGGCGCCGGAAATCTTTGGGTGCGCCAGTGTAACGGATGGCGCGCCCGGCTATAACCCGCTGTCACGTCGGCAAGTGTTTCAGTACAATCGCCGCCGCTCTCCCACCGATATCGCGCTATGCCTCCCGCCGTCTCCCTGTTTAGTCCCAGAACTCTGCTGATCTATCTGCTCACCATGCTGCTCGGCGGCATCTACGCTCTGGTGGCGCCGACGCTGAGTTTTTATCTCGCCGATCACTTTCAAATGCGCCCGCTGGCGGTAGGCGGATTTTTTATTGCCATTGCCCTGGCCAATATTGTGTACAGCCAGGCCATAGCGCGCTGGTCCGACCGCCTGCAACAGCGCCACGGTTTGATCCTGACGGGAATGCTCCTCGGCGGCCTCGCCTGCTTCGCCTTCGCCAAAGCCCCCAGCTATTGGTGGGTGCTGCTCAGCGGAGTGACGCTATTCGCCATGTCCAACTCGGTACTGCCACAGATTTTTGCCTTCAGCCGGGAATACGCCGACCACTGCCTGCCACCGCACCGCACCACCTTGTTCAACTCCATAGTGCGCGCCTGCATCGCCCTGGCCTGGGTGGCAGCGCCGCCGCTGGGATTTTTTCTGCAGAGCTGGATTGGATTTGAATTGCAGTATCAAAGCGTCGGCGTGTGTTATGTGATTACCGGTATGGTGGCCTACACCCTGCTGCCGCGCTTTCCCCGCAAACCGCCACCGCTGCGAATAACAGAACGGCCTAAAGGCAATACCGAAATTCTGGCGGCCATGGGCGCCTTCGCCCTCCTCTTCGGCGCCAACCACGCCTATGTGCTGGGTTTGCCGATGTTGCTGACTCAGGAGCTGGGGGAGCCGGCGAACTTTGCCGGCTGGCTGATGGGTACCGCTGCGGCGCTGGAAATTCCGGTCATGCTCCTCGCCGGCTGGCTCGCGGCGCGTTTAAAGTTGGTGACAATCCTGCGCTTCGGCTGCGCCGCCGCAGTCGTGCTCTACCTGGGCGTCTGGCAGGTCCAACACGTCTGGCAAATGTTCGCCCTGCAAATACTCAACGCCATATTCGTCGGCTGCATCGCCGGCCTCGGCATCACATTCTTCCAAAACATGTTACCCGGCCGCGCCGGAGTGGCTTCCACCCTGTTCACCAACACCAACCAAATCGGCAACATCTGCGGCAGCTTGCTGATCGCGATTTTTGCGGATCTGTACGGCTACAAGAATCTTTATGGCGTCAATATGCTGGCGGCGTTGGTGGCTTTTGGGTTGTTGTTGTGGCTTGGTGGTAGGCCGAGGGGAAATTCACATTCATCGACGGCGAAATAATTTCGCCGTCGTATTCACTGCAAAAAATACTTCGATTTAGAAGGTGTATTGCATATCGAAGTACCATTTGGAATCGTCTATTCCTTCCAGATCGGGATTGCCGGATATTTTCGTTTCCAAAGGGAAAGCAACAGAAATGTTTGCCCGAAAATTTCTCCAAAAGAGCTTACATCCCAGGCCAGCGTTAACTAAGCCTGCGTAGCCAGCCCTCCGAGTACTGGTTCGATTGTAGACAATTCCATATGCCGCATCGGCCAATAAATACGGCTGCATATAGTCGCGGATATTCCAAAGTGCTGGGCCTTGGAAAATCAGATCGGCACCAAGATGCAAACCGTCGTCAGCGAAGAAAGTATTCGTTTGATATCCCCTGGATCGGCTTGGGCCAGAGAGAGACAACTGATTGACCGAGATTGTTTGGCGACCGGCATAATGCGCGCTGGCACGCATTAAAAGGCGTGCTTCCGGCTGCAGCAAGGGAATTTTAAGAAACCTTAGCGTTGTGTAATCGAGATCCAGAAGCCAACCGTCTTCCAAATGGTAATTGTACTTGGTCTCATGCATGCTGCTATAAATTAGCCGTATGCCACCCATGTACACTGCACGCTTTGCCTCATTTAAAATATCGAATTGATATCCCAATTCCACATTATCAATTTCATCGTCATCGAAAGTGATATTTACTTCACCTCCACGATATTCTTTTGAAGTATTAACGCGGGACGCCGTAAGGTAGGCTGATGTGGTTTTCACGCGATTGCGATCGATCTGATAATTCACGCCCACATCGTAGGTCGTGGATTTACCACCGACGTCCGCACTGTCGCCCAAACTAGACACGAAAGCATTTTCCGATACCCCAGCATTGAATTTCCAACGGTGGCGCATAAGCGGCGCGGTGTAGCGCGCCATCCCGTACGTGGCGGCTTCAGGGTCAAATGCACGAAGCACCGCGACATGAAATCGGTCGCCATATTGGAGCGGGTTATTAAGTAGCAGATCAGTGTAGACCCGATATTCACCACTCACATCTGAACCATGGTTGTCTCCCCGCACATTAACCTGATACGGACTCTCCTTTATTACAGAGATATTGAGTCGGGTATCGCCCACTTGATCTCCAGGGGAAAAAAAGCCCTGCACATTTAGACCAGGCAGATCGTTAACATAAAACAGCTTTTCTTCGATTTGAGTACTATTTACCGGTCCGTGGATGACATCACGAAAAATCTTTTCTACGGTCTTTTGTGAGTAGTGCTGAGCTCCAACTAAACGCACATCACCCAAATTGCCTAGCAATAAGGTGATAGTCACGATGCCCTCACGAACCTTTTGCTCAGGGATAAACGCCTTAGCCAAAACAAAGCCGCGTTGTCGGTAATAGTCGGTGATCTGATCAGCAACCTGCTCCAGCATCCCCAATGTGACCCCTCTGCGTCGGCGCTGATCGCGAATTAAAAACACCAGGCGCTGAACATCGACAGTTTCCACATGCTGATCCCGAGTCTCCTTTTCAATTTCCACGATTAGGTCTTGCAGTTCACTCAGCTCCTCCATGGTGTAGCCGGAATATAAAATCTCACCTTCCTTCATCATGTCGTAACGTAGATTCTCGACCAGCTTAATAACAGCTTCACGGGTGATGCCGAGTTCGGGGAACTCCACGAGACCTTGTACACGAAAAGCGGTTACGTTGAGACGTGGACCGGCCTCAGGGTTAGGATTGCGCTCGCGCACAGACGGAATATCCAGATCCTTCAGCAAAATATCGTGCTCCGCTTCGGGCACTTCCTCAATTGTCGGCATCTCAAGAAACCCTGCATGCGCCAAGGAAATACAACCAAAGAAAAATAAAAAACAAAGAGTTAGCGTTACTGGATATTTCATCTATGATCATTCATTAATGGGAAAACTTAGCGCAATCCCTAAGAAGGGCGCCCACAGACAATTGATATGCACCTAAAAATTTTCAGCCCTAGCCAGTGGCTTGCCTTCTGTCGGCTGCTCGTACAATTGGTCTGATGGCAGTTGAATTGAGATGTCTTGGTAGAAATAGTTTTTAACATTGGTAAAAATTGCTGGGTCAATATCAGCCAGCGATTCAACCTCGATCATCCTCTCGAGCCCAGTGAATTTTGACTTTGTTTGAATCTCACCATCCATAGTGTGTATACCCGCTCCAAAAATGATAGCGTCACCAAATTCATAGTCAGCTATGATAATGACCAGCCCCTGAACAAACACTGTCTCTGCATTAGTATTAAATGTTGTAGATGTGGTTTCACCTGCGAAAGTAAGCTTTTGAGCTTTAAGATCCAAACCTCGCCCTATATTTGTAAACCCCTCAAATAAGATCTCGCTGGCTACGAGAGATGCATCCTCTTTGACAGCTACATTTCCATTAAAAACAATCCGATCAGACTGAAGTTTTAAATCACCATCAATCTTCGAATCGTACAAGACAATACTAGCAACATCCATCAGCTCGACATCGCCCGAGGCATTGACTGTTAGCCTAGATATATCATTCGCTGTTGAATTGAGTTTGATATCCCCATCGCTTATGAGTCGAGCAACGCCAGCGACAACACCAGTATCTGTCGAACTAATAGAGCCAGTAGTTTCCAAATTCAAATATGGAGCATCTACATAATCAAGCACTAGGTTACTATTTGCATACAAAGTTGCCTCTGTATTAGTGATTAGCGTCACCGAGCCAGATATTTCATTGTCTCTTCGATCCAAGCGAATCACGCCAGCGTCTGTTACGAAGCCTAAAGGTCCCGTACTCTGAATAGGTCCAGCGCCCCCCACATGGCTTTGAGTTAAATCACCTTGCAGTACTGTTAATAGCACTGGTCGCTCACCAGTAAGGCCAGCTAGCTCTACCCCATCTTCCGCTAACAGATCCAGGGCTGTCTCATTGTCTTTCAATGTCAGACTATTAACAGAAAATTTTAAAGGGCCATCTGAATAGACCACGTCATCTATTCCTGCGAGTATCAGCCTATCGGCCTCTAACCGGGTGTTCTCGTTAATTCGGAGGCGACCACCCTGTAACACCAAACTCTCTGGAAGATTAATCGTTCCGGTTAGATCAATGGTGTCAGAACTGTCTGCCTCGACTCGCAAACCCTGCAACTGGCTAAAAGCAATTTTTGGGGAAGTATTCCACTGCCAATATTGGGGGCCCAGGAAAAATGTATCGCTCCCCGAGCTACCCGCAAGCGTCATAAGATCCAAATTCGCGTTTAGTGCTATAGACTCAATATCAAAATAAGTGAATTCGACAGAGGCTTTAGTGGGGGGCGTAAAAGAGAAGTAAGGGTTGCCGTTTTTAATCTCGTAAGTTCCTTGCCAACCTTCTCCACCCGCAACAAACTCAAGGACATCTATTCCAACACCAGCGCCACCATCCAGGGTATATTGCGAAGCTTTGCCATCCAAGTTGACAAGAAAGGTATCGGCACCTGTTCCACCCTTTAAAGTTCCGAAATCGCGGAACTTCATCTGACGCGCTAAAGGCCTTTCATCCACCGGCAATTCACCATCAACTGGTACCTCATTATCGACTAACGATGAAAATTCGCTTTTTATAATATTGTTTTCAGCGCCGCCAATATGCCAAGTGTTGGCAGCACTGGCCGCCTGCAATGTTGCGCTAGCACCATTACCAACTAGAATTTCAATATCCTCAATCTGACTGAAACGATCTTGTCCCTCAGCGGCAATATTAAAGGACTCTTCTCCTAGCGTGGCCGTCAGTGCTCCTGACCAATTCGAATAATCCAGAGTGTCTTCCCCGTCACCACCACGAATTTCTTTTATACTTGCGCCATTATTTATTCTGAAATGGTCGGCGTTTTTCCCTCCCACCAGCTCATCGAAATTTATAAATTTTACCTGCTGATTACCCCCAAAATCCCTTACAGTGCCTTCATTTCTCCCATTAATTGTCCATTCATAACCATTGGTGGATGAGCTAGCACCAATCAAGGTATTGCTCTCTCCGTTTTTCGCATCGATTGTCTCTATATTCAGGGCGGTCAGCGAACGCTCAAGCAACTCATTAGAAATTGCACCATCAGAAAGCCACACTGTTATCGATCCAGCCTTTTCGATATTCAAGGTATCCTCTGAGCCGCCCGCACCATTAAATTCAAGTTTGACTTGTTCCCAAGAAGCGTCTCGAGAGACTGTATAAGCCCCTCTTTTTTCACCACCATTGATAACGACCGAATTCGCACCACTACCTTTAAGCTGGCCAGACAAAGTAAAACTTTCTACATCGCTTAAAGTAAGGCTGGCGGCCGCTCCCAGAGCAAGCTCATTCTTAACATTGACTCGGGGTGTTTTTATAATTGCGGAACCTCCGATAAACCCCGAGAGTTCGGAAACCCCATTTCCGCCCAGTTCAAGCGACGTATTACCGGAAACATCAAGAACAAGCCTATTAACATTTACATCCGAAGTTTGGGTTACATCACCAGTAACGGAAATTTCTAGTTTATCCGCGACTTGAACCCCAGCCAGCTGTAACCCCTGAGAATTTACAATTTCAACAGTTTGTGCCTTGTTGATTGCTAGTGAAACAAATAGATTTTCTGGATCTTTTAGAGTGACATCCTCTTCTGCAGAGAATATGGCTTTTCCATCCAGCTTGATCGCCCTAGTTTGTTCAATGTTTCGAGCGGAAACATCCAACTTTCCTGTAACATTCATCTCTCCGTTGCCCCCGCCAAACACCAGATCGCCACCTGTAACCAAGTAAACATCCCCAGCGTCCTCCACCCATACGGAGTCACCAAAAACATTGTCTTGCTTATCAATAGTGAGATTCCCACCAGTAAGCCTGAAAGAGGTTTTCCCTCTAACTATTAGACTCGACCTATCTTTTTGGACGACGTCGCCTTTAGCCTCCACGACAAGATCACCGGCAAAATTGATATTTGGCAGCTCCAATGTGCCCTTACTCTTCCTAAGCTTAATAACGCCTATCTCTCCCGTGCGAGCAGTTGTATTTACCGAGCCCAGAAAATTCAAAAAAGTCGCATCGTTGACAACAAACTCTCCCCCTGAAGTGTTAATTTCGCCCCTGTTTCCTATTCGAACATCTCCACCAGCATCTAATACAAAATGCATACGATCTTGGTGCGCGGAATTCTCTTCGGTCGGATATTCCAGCACCACAGCTTCATCAAGGAGGATATTGCCACTTGCGGTCAACCGAGTCGTTGTATAGCCCTTGCCTTCATACGAATCTGGGTCACCGGAAAAGTTCTCAGTGGGGTTATTGTCATATTGCCAACGCTGTGAAAGCTCAATGTTCCCTCCCGCATTAATGTCAATTTTGGCGGGATCGCCATCGTGTTCTCGACCTCCTACCTGAATATTACTGAACTTAACATCACCAGCGGCATTAATGACTACCCGACCACTAGGCCCCAACCCATCGAAAAACCTGTTTTCTGCATGGGGAAAATACGTTTCTAACTCTGTTTGCGAATAGCTTCCCTTTACATTAATTCCAGCGTCCCTCCCGAACGTTACGTTACGCGCACCGGCCTCGACCTGCCCCTCCGAATTTATCTTTCCTATAAAAAAGTCACCTCCGCCGGTTTCAATACTCACTTCGCGCCCCAAAACTACATCTCCACCCGCGCTCAAATTCACATTGAGTTTTCGATCCGGAGATTGAATAGCCCTTATGCTCCGTTTTATCTCTATATTTTTATGGGCAACCAAGTTGAGAGCGGCTTCTCCATTTCCAGAAAACTCAATTGAATCCTCGATATTAATATCTCCGCCATTCCCGTCATCTCCTGCAGTTCGCAAGGTGACCGTCCCACCTAAACCTAAAGCCTCATTAATAAGCGATGCTGAAATCGTAGAATTTCGGGTAGGACCTGATTCAAAAATGCCGTCAGAAAGGGGGCCACTACCGCCATTTGTAACCGTAAGATCATAAGGATCAATCAACCAATGCCCAGCAACTCCATTTACCGCAGAAACATCAGGCGATGTGGTGATAGAGAAACCTTTTTTTCCAGACGTTTCAACAAAACCACCATTCCCTTCAGTCTCCCCACCTCTTGCCGATAAATTGCCGTGAATCCGCGCTGTGTCTTCCGCAAAAACAATAGCTGTACCGCCATCACCTGAGTTTGTGGCGCTGGCATTGATGGAGGCGTTTTCATTGATATAAACAAAATCTGCGTTGCGAATTTGATTATTTAAGCCTTCTTGATCGCCACCAACCAGAACCTGTCCACCGCCATTTTCTCCGATGGCTTCAACGCCGGCGCTATCCAATAAGCCAACATTTTTCCCGAGGATTTTGACATCGCCGCCCTGTTCAGCATTGGCGGTAACTATGCCCTCTTCGGAAATAATTGTTGTGGTATTGGAATGTAATTCGATGTTACCGCCAGTTCCTTGGGTGGCGTCTGCGCGGATTTTTCCTGTGCTCGCAATATTTTCGCCAAGAGCAACGATATTACCAGCGGTTTCGCCGGAGACTGTAATTTCGCCAGAGTTAACCACATCACCGCCGGCGCCCAGGGTAAAGCTGCCGTCGTCGTTATAGGTCACGCTGCGGGCTTGTTTTTGGTCGCCCCAATTTACCGCCTGACTGAATACATCCCGTGTGGTGCTGGCGCTTAATAAAATGCGGCCGCCTTCTGCTTTTAGCTCTCCGGAATTAGTGATGGCCGCTTTATCGCCTAGCTCACTTTGCAAAATCGCTTCATCCACTTGCACACCGAGCAAGCCGGACTCATCAAAGGTCAATACCGCTTCTTTTCCCGAAGCCAAAGTCACGCTGCCGAGACGCGCCGAAATTAATCCTCGGTTTTCCACCTCGGTGCCTATTAATGCGACATTGCCGCCGGATGCGGCATTGATCATCCCCGCATTAATGACTGTGCCATCGGTGCCTTCAATGCGCTTAAAAACCAAGTCGCCATTCATAAAATCATCGGGATTGATCTGCAGACCGCTTGCGATCAACCCTCCCGCATTTACAACCGCACCTTCTCCGAACACCACACCGTGAGGGTTCACCAAAATAACGTGTCCGTTAGCGTCGATTCGACCGAGAATTTCGCTACCGTTGTTACTCAAAATCCGATTGAGCGCCACGGCGCTTTGTCCCGGCTGCACAAAATTCACGCGCTCATCTTTTCCGACATCAAAACTCTGCCAATCAATTGCCATCTTTTCCGATGTTTGTGTGATGGTGGTTGCAGTTCCCTGCTGTTCGATGCTGCCCGCACCACCAACAACTTCTCCACCCGTGGGTCCCGCCAACGCATTGCCATAGGTCAGCATTTGCGCGGCGATTGCGAAAGCTAGGCGGGATTTGGAAAAACGCGTGTTTTTAGCAGATGATTTCTGAGTCATTAGTGATCACACACATTGGTCAAAAAATGGAAATTCTCGGGCCTTGTTGTGAAACGAAGTTCTGTGGCCGAGATATGTATCGGCGGCTGGCAGGCTCGGAGACAGTTCGTCGCGTCAAAAGTGGCCTTGGCAGAAGCAAGACCACTGAACACGCCGAGGGTAAGAAGGCCAGAGCTGGGACCGCCGGGATCATGGCTGACGCCCTGATCACTCCACCTCAACGACAATGGCTAGGACGAGATAGACAGCGAATTACCACCCGAAGATTGTGGTCAGACAGCTGGAAGGGTCCACGCCGTGTTCTCCTGCACAGTCGTCTTTCTCAGGTACGGTTCGAACGGGGCCGGATTATCCCACGATGCAATCGCCTTAGGGGAGATTGGCATCATAAACCTCGTAGCGCCGCACGCCAGAATATAAAAAAAGCGTAATTACCGAAGGGACGCGTAGATCTTTGCCAATATCGACAGCAAACTTCGCATTTTTTGACTTGAAGAAAAGAGAGGATCGTCACACTTTTCCGCTAAGTGCAGCCCAGTGGAAAAGTGGAGACAGAAAGAGGTCGCGACGAACTAAAGCGTGGAAATATCAATCCACAGCTTGGGATTATCGACAGGTGTTTTTGGTGGCAGATCAGGATTGCGAAGCTTAAAGATCCGGCGGTCTTTAAGATTGGCGTATTGCAACACCATTTTCACCATTTCGTTGTTAAAAAATTTCTCGTCGAAACTGCCATCGTCTATCGCCAGCAACAGACCGCGCTCTATATCCGCAGCGAGGTCCGGACGGCGAGGCGTTACCATCAGGTAATAGGGCGAGGTATAAACAAACATCAAGTTGGAATCTACCGCGAGTTCGAGATCCTTGTTATTTTTCAGCTCGCCCCACGGCTCATGAACACCGCGAGGAAAAGCGTCGAAACGTTTGCCGTCGGTCATGTGGAACAGACCTTCATATTTGGTTGCCTGCACTACAGTTAGGCCGTTCGCTTTCATAATTTCAGTGTCGGCCCAGCCAACCCCCTGGCCAAATTTGAATCGGCGCAGATCATCCATGGTTTTCACATGATCAAAAATATGGCGATTATCCTTGTGGACAATTAAAACGCGGTGGCCGAGCAAACCTTTGTACAAGGGCACCCGCACCGGCAGTGTGTTTTCCTCCATATCCATATTGGTCGCCATCCACACCACATCAATATTACCGGCAATAAGTTCCTCGCGAAGTTTGGGTGCACTGAGCGCTCCGTCCTGTATCACCAGCTCAAATTTTCTGCCGGATTTTTCCAAACCCAGTTTTATCATTTCGATGGCGTAAGCGGCGTTGTCGTCGCCGCGGGATACGACAGTAACTTTTGTATTGGCATCGCGAGCGGAAGCAGAGAGTGCTGAAAAAGCACTCAGGATGGACAGTAATGACAATAATACGAGCTTTAGGACGTCACGCTTGAGCATGATGATGCAATTACTCCATCGCTTGGGAGATTAATAGAAGCCTTCAAAAAACGCACCCAGCATGGGTTGGCTTTTTAAAAACTTCAAAGGTGCTACTTTTTAGCAGTAAAAGGCAGTGAATCGATCAGGTTCTCCAAGAAGCCACCCTGAGAGTTCAACCCATTTAATATGGATTCCATTGCAATAAACTGTTGCATCAACCGTTCTTGATACGCCGTCATACGACGTTCAAGACGAGTTTCCTGATCATCGAAATCGACCAGCTGACGCTCCAGAATTTTTTCTCGGTCATCAAATAAGCCGTTGGTCTGTAAAAACTGGCCGATCAATTCGTCCATTTGCCCTGCAAAACCTCGGGAAAAATCCACTTTTGCGGTTGTCGCGTTTTCACCAATAATCAAAGACAAACCTTCGGCTTTTTCGCCTAATTTAGGCAACAGCACATTGCCAAGACCAAAACCGGGTACGCCGTTGATGGTACCCGCAACGTTTACACCTCGCGCACCGGATCCTTCAACCAAGCCTAAATCGGCGGCGGCATCGTCACTGGAGGAAACCACATCAACCCAAGAGTTGGCACCGTAACGTGTAGAGGTAATGGAAATTTTGTTGGTGTCCGCGTCGTGGGTTACGACCACCGTAATGCCGTTATCCTTCAAATTACTGTCCGCATTGATGGCACTTTGCATGGCGGATAGAAAATCCGCGGAGGTGGCATAAGTTGTATCTGCAGGAAGTTCAATGGCATTGGTCTTAATGCCATTGACATCCAACATAAAGCTATAGCTTTTCCCTGTGGTATCGAAATTGGGAAATGTCACGGCGGCATCGACTTCACCACCGGTGAAATACCCCTTGCGCGGTTGCGTGGTAATCACCACATCATAGCTGCCCGCCTGGGTTTGTTTGCCGAAACTGTTGACGGTAATGTCTCCGGTTGACGAATGAGTATTAGGAGACAGAAGTTTTTGCACGTCGGCGAAATTGTTGTCGATAGCTTTGCGCAGATCGTCTTCATTGATGCTGAGCGAGCCATCCAGCTGAGTGCGTATTCCCAGGTTGGTCAGGGCGGTAAAGTTGGAGTCGTTCAAGCCCGGAATAGCGGAGGCAATAACAGAGCGGAAACGCGATAACACCGACTTCGCCAGTGAGTCATTGGCGAGGGAACCCCATTTTTCCTCTTCTTTATTAAAGGAAAATACCGGTTTGGTTTCTTCCAAAAACGTATTGTACGCCTCGACAAAACCACGGATTTTTTCTTCCGCGAAATTTTTATCATCCGAGATGGTGACGGTAACCATCTCGCCAGGAGACGCCTTTAATAAATCCAAGGTCAAACCTTCCACCACATCCGTAATGGTGTTGGTGGAACGGGTAAGCGCCAACCCATTAATCACCAGCTCTGCATCCGCGCCTTTTTGTTTTTCTATATCGGCCAGGTTGGGGGTATTATCGTTGAAGGCAAAACGGGAAAGGCCGGAACTATCATCATTCGTGGGAGTGTCACCCGCTTCTTCCGCCTGAATTTGTAATTCGCGAGTCGCGCCGGAAGGCGACGTCACCACCAATCGATAACCCGTGCCATCAAAAATCACACTGGCTTGCACACCTTTGCCCGCTTTATTAATGGCGTCTTTCAAACCATTGAGGCTGTTGTTGGTGCTATCGATGGTGATGGAAAAATTTTCTGCCGCTGAACCCGCAACAAAATCCGTAGGGTCGCCATTGCCATCGCGGTTCCACTGGCCAAAATTAAAATGTAATACACCTTCCCCTACCGCATCATTGGCGGAGGCGAGCGGAGCAAAGCTAAGGGATTGGGAAGCCGCCAAAGCGCGCACTTCCATGGTGTAAGTGCCAGTTTGCGCATTGGTGGCGAGTTTGGTTGGAACCAGCGCGTCGCTGGACGTATAAGACGCGGATTTACTGAACAGCCCCTCTTTCTCTGTTAGCGCGGTAACGGCTGATTTCAGCTTATCCATGGCGGCCGACATAAGGCCGAAATCGGAAATTTGTGCTTCCGCCTTTTCGCGTTTCGCATCGATACGCCCTTGCGGGGCTGCGCGCTCGATTTCCACCAGCTGTTTGACAATACCCGATGTATCGATGCCCGATCCGGCACCGAGGGATTTGATGATATTGTTGTCGATCATACAACCTCCACCGCTTACCCAGGTTATCGCCCGGATACGCAAATTCTTGAGCGCTATGCGCCGTCAAAACAGTATAGTCAACGCGCCGCTAGCCAGTGCGCTCTTAAAAATGAATCGCGATTCCGCTGGAAATTTTTTTGCCATTCCACATGCGAAAATTCGGCAATAAAAAAACGGATTCCAATAGCAGAAAACACGAAAAAGATGCGCAGTGACCCACGCATCTTGCCAGAGGTTCCGCCCCTATTTGCGGAGCGGTCGGGGAAGCCCGCCGTCAGCCGAGGGCGTCGATCAACTGGAATCCCCCGTCATCATTCAGCTTGCGTGCCAATTCCAGAAAAACCTCTTCTGGAATTTGACGGATGAGCTTACCGGAGGAGCTGTCGACCACTTTAATCACCATGCGCTCCGTCTCTTCGTCGACGCTAAAATGCAGGTCGCGGTTGAGGGATTGCACAAATTGATTGATGGACACTACAGCGTTTTGCACCTGCTCAGAAGAGCCGGCATCCACTTTGGTTTCGGCATTTGGCACGGCTTGTCCTGCGGTGGCAGGCGGCAAGATTTTGCCGATTGGCTGCACAGGGCCGTCTACATCGCCCCCCTTCGATGAAGCAGGCCTGGTAACTACGGTTGTTGCTACCGGCGTTAATCGCACTTCATTCATGGGCTAACCTCTCACAATAGCGGTTGGCGGAATCACGCGCCCTTCTTTCGAAGAGTTTGCGACCCCGCCAACGCTTTTTAAAAAATCACCCGGTGTTGCCACCGGGTTAACCTTTTTCAACTTATTGCAACAGTGACAGTACTTGTTGCGGTCTGGCGTTGGCCTGGGCCAGCATCGCCTGAGACGCTTGTTGCAGAACTTGCGCTCGGCTAAGAGCTGCAGTTTCTGCCGCAAAGTCGGCGTCAGTGATACGAGCACGAGCTGCCTGAGTGTTTTCCACAACGTTGGACAGGTTGGAGACCGTGAAGTCGAGACGGTTGTTAACCGCACCCAACTGTGAACGTATGTCGTTCACGGTTTCCAGAGCATTGTCGATTACACCAAGGGCTTTTTGTGCGCCTTGTTGAGTCGAGATGCTAATGTTGGCGATTGCGGTGCCAAAGGCGCCGCCGCCCATTACGTTGGAATCAATCAATCCTGTTTTGGCTTCCGCCGCAGCATCTTTTACGTCAACGCTGATTGGGCTGCCGTTGTTGCTGGTCAGTTGAATACCACCAGCCGCCACTGAATCGTCTTCGATATCAGCAGCAGAACTTTCATCTCCTGCTAGTGCCAACTGAACAACAGCACCACCACCATCCACCAGCGCAGCGGTAGGTGCTGCACCACCAGCAGCAATTCCCGTACTGAAACCGATTTGTGCAACGTTACCTTCCAGAATGATGCGTGTACCCGATACCGTAGCTGTAATGCCCGTTTGGTCAGTGACTTCATTAAACTTGGCGGCCACATCGGAAAGTTTGGTTCCGGCTGCACCCGCATCAATTTCAACATCCACGCCATTCATGGCAATAGTACCGCCGACCAAGGTGGACAGTGCGACGCTCCCGAAATCCAAAGACACAGAGGTAAATGCTTTGGCCGTCACACCAGTTTGATCCGACACAGCGTTGATCGCTTTGATCTTGTCTTGCAAACCACCGCTTTCACTAGCTCCAACGTTAACGCCGTTGATTTTCAGATCACCGACTGCTAACGCGTTAGCGTCAACAGCATGACCTTCAATCTGACCAGCCACATCGTTTTCACGGAAGCCGAAATCAGCCAACTGCTCCAGGGTACCAGTTGAACCACGAGTAACTGTCACGGGGTCGCCGTTATCAGCCTTAAGGGTGATGCGAGCGCTTGCAGCTGTACCGTTGATACCAGTACCGAGAGCGCCTACAGTGTCTGTCACAGTGATGCTGGAGACATTTTCCGCAGAAATAGACGCTTTGCCGTCTTCACTGATGGACACTGAGAATTTACCGCCGCCCTGGGCATTCATTTTGTCCACCAGCTCTTGCAGCGAAGAAGTGCCGCCGCCGATAGTGATGGTAGTAGTGGTGCCGTCCAGATTGCCCAACGCGACAGAAACGCTCTCATCATCAGCCAATACACCGTCGCCGGCCGCAGTGGCAGCAGACACTGCATAAGTAGATGCAGTCACGCCATTCACATTTTTATTGATGAGATCCAGCAATTTCTGGTCGGTATCTGTTGCGACAGAACCATCCCATGTCTCAGTGCCTTTGACGATGGATTGGCCGTTGATCAGGATGTCGCCTTCGACAAGGGACAAGCTGTTCAAATCTGATTCGCCACCCATCAAATCCACACTGGTAGATCCCATACCCAAAGTCTTCGCATCCACTGACTGAATGGACATGCTGATGGTTTCTTTGGCATTGGCACCCACTTGCAGATCCACTTTTTTCAAGGATCCGTCAAGGATGTTCTGGCCGTTAAAGGTGGTGGTTTTGGCAATACGATCCAGCTCGGATACCAGCTGCTGAACTTCCGCATCCAAAGTGGCGCGATCTGTATCGCTGTAGATACCGTTCGAAGACTGGACAGCCAGCTCACGCATACGCTGCAGGATGTTGGTACTTTCAGAGATCGCACCTTCAGCGGTTTGAATCATGGAGATACCGTCGTTGGCATTACGCACAGCTTGGTTCAAGCCGCGGATCTGCGAGGTTTGACGGTTTGAAATGGCCAGACCGGCGGCGTCATCGGCTGCGGAGTTGATGCGCATACCGGATGACAAACGGGTCATGGCTTTGTCCAGCGCTTGGCCAGAGCTCATCAACTGGCGCTGGGCATTGAGCGAGGAAGTGTTGGTGTTAATATAAAGTGGCATGAAAGCCTCCTAACCGATGTTTACTGTCAGATTGCTTGCAAGCCTATCAACCCAGCCTGCAACGCGAAGCTCAAAGAGCGCTTCTGCATTGCTTTTCGACCCCCCTCACATTTTCTTTAGTACTTTTTTATTAAATATTGCTTGAACCAAGTAGGGCCTAAGTCGTTTGGGTATAAAAACCTGTTTTTAATAATAAAGCCCCATTTTTTCTGCTCAGGAGGCTCAGCCAAAATAAAAAAGCCCGGATACCTTGCGGCACCGGGCTTGTGAGAACCTTATAAAAGGTCGGGCGATTAGCCCTGGAGGAGCTGCAACACTTGCTGCGAGGCGGCGTTGGCCTGGGCCAGCATTGCTTGAGAGGCCTGCTGCAGAACCTGAGCGCGGCTGAGGGCTGCAGTTTCGGCCGCGAAATCCGCATCCATAATGCGCGAGCGCGCCGCTTCCGTGTTTTCCGCTACCGACATCAAATTGTTGATGGTGAAATCCAAGCGGTTATTCGCAGCACCCAGATCCGCGCGAATGGCGTTGATCGTTTCCAACGCATTGTCAATAACACCAATGGCCTTCTGCGCTTTAGCGGCAGTTTCAATGCTTACACTGGCAATGGCGGTACCAAAACGGCCCTGGGCTGTGGAATTGGCTTCCAATAAACCGAGTGTTGCGGAGTCGGCGTTCGGGCCAAGCTCAATGCTAATGGGTTGCCCAGTGGCGCTGGTGAGCTTTAAGCCTGCGGGCACCGTTACACTGCCGCCAGCCGGCATGGTGACAGATACTTCATCCGAAACCCCGTCATCGTCGGCATCGGTTCCAATGTAATGAATAAAATCTGTGGTATCGAATGCTGCGGCGAAAATATCGTTTGCTGCACCAGTGGGAGCAATATTGATAGCACCTTGATCCGATTGCAGAACGATTCTGTCACCCAATAAAGAAGCCGTCACACCGGTTACATCTGTTTTGGCATTAAATGCATCTACCAGATCCGACATGGTTGGATTTGGCATCGGTAACGCCGGTGTGCCGAGATCAACTTCAGCTCCATTAATAAACAATGCGGCGGCTGCGTTATCCCACGCGGACATATCGATATTGCGAATCGACACGGTGGAATAGGCATTGGCCACTACTCCAGTATCTGCACTATGGCGGTTGATCGCGTTGACCTTGCCTTGCAGACTGTCCGTATTGGTGTTGTCGATTACAGTACCGTTGATGGTCAAGTCGCCCACATTCCAAGCGACCTGCGCACCCGCTGCGGAAATACCCACCCCTTTTACTACACCGGGATCGGTACTTTCACGGAATCCGAGTTGATGCAATTGCCCGATATCCCCAGTCGAGCCGAGTGCGACGGTAATGGGGTCACCGTGTTCGGACGTCAGAATGACTTGGCCAGTAGCGGAGTCGGTGATACTTTTCGCGCCCACAGCTGCGGACGCATCAAATATTTCAAATCCGGTAGCGCGAGCCACCAGTTCAGCGGCGGCATCACTAGAGGTTGAGTTCGCAGCATCCACTGCAACGACTGTAATAGTCGCACCGGTATTATTGGAAATATTCAACCGGCCATTGCTGTCCGTATCGGCGCTGAGAATGCCGCCGGTAACGGTATTTATCTTTTCCACCAACTCCTTCATGCTCTTGGTATCGGTAATATTAAAAATCGTATTACCACTACCATCGGCCGCTTCAACGGTGATGCGCAGTTTATTGCCATTTTCCAAAACACCATCGCCTGTCGCAGTTGACTGCAACGCGGTGTAACCGGACGCTTCGACGCCGCGAACATTTTTATTAATGTTGTCGAGCAAATCCTGGAAATTGTCTTCGGCACCATTAAACCGACCGATGGATTGGCCATTGATGGAAATATCGGTATCGTTGAGAACCAAATTCGTCAGGTCAGAGGTAATTGGCGCACCCAACATATCCACTGAGACCGAGCCCATTCCCAGGGTTTTAGCATCCATCGCCTGAATATCGAGGCCAATGGTTTGATTAGCTTGAGAACCAATTTGTAATTCCACCTTGCGCATGCTGCCATCAAGCAACGGTTGACCATTAAAGGTGGTGGTTTTGGCGATGCGATCCAGTTCTTGGATCAATTGCTGAACTTCTGCATCCAGAGTTGCGCGGTCATCGTCGGAGTAGATACCGTTGGCGGCCTGAATGGCCAGCTCGCGCATGCGGTGCAAAATATTGGTGGACTCATCCAGCGCGCCTTCCGCTGTTTGAATCAAAGAAATACCGTCATTGGCATTGCGCACAGCCTGGTTGAGGCCGCGGATTTGCGATGTCATGCGGTTGGAAATAGCCAAGCCAGCAGCGTCATCGGCGGCATTGTTAATTCTTTTACCGGATGACAAACGCTCCATGGCGGTGGACAACTCATTGCCGGAACGCACTAACTGTCGTTGCGCATTCAGTGACGAGACGTTGGTATTAATAATCAGAGGCATAGCTTATCTCCTGTTACCTAAATACAACCGGACCAGTCTTTCGCCACTCGGGTACAGCGCTATTTCATTTGCGCAAAGATCTGTCGGAATTTTTGCGAGCTCCAACGACTTGGTTTAAATCGCTCGAGCTCTTGACTGCAAGCAATATTGCAACTGCTGTGCCAGCAATGTTTTTGCCGTTGTTGCTGTAGAAAAAATGCGTTTTTTAGCGGTTTTTTTAGAATTTTGTTTGCATACACCAGCGGCAACAATCTAAAGCGGCAATAGATTGCAGTGGCCAAAGACAAAAAATTGCCGCTCTGGAGAGGGCAAATTGGCGCACATTTGACGGTACGGATTTGCAGCGGAAATAAAAAAACCGGCCTAAGCCGGTTTAAGGTGAACTGAATCAGCGCTTAGAGGCGGGAAAAGAGATTTAGCTGGCTGACGCGAATAAACGATTGTTGCGCGGCCTGCAGAATCAAGGATTGTTGTGACAAGCGAGTGGCGGCTTCCGCGTAATCCAGATCGCGCAACTGGCTTACGATTTTTTTATTGAAGACCTGTGTATCCAAATGCAGATCGCGCGCGCCATCAACCGTATTCATGCGCGCGCCGATTTTGGTCTGCACATTAACCACGCTCGTCAAGCCATTGGCGATATTGCTCAAGGTGGAGGCTATTACCTCTGACAATTCCGTTTTCCCCTCGGAGCTGCCATCGAAGGAATCCATCGCTTCCTTAAAGCGTGCCAGGGTGGTCAAAATGCCTTGTTTTTCCGAGGATTCGATAAAAAACTGGTCGCCCGCCACCGCCTGCACACCATTGGTGGAAACGCTGCCGGTGGAGGCACTCAACCCTAAAACAGCATCGATATTGGCTGAGCCGTTGGCGATGGTCATATTCACGCCCGCAGGCATATAAAAACCTTGGGAGTTCACTTGAATACCCAAACGCGCAAGACGCGTGGCATTGCCATTGGTGGCGCTGCTCAAATTCGCGGCCAGATCGGCGGCGTTGGTGATATTGCCATCCAACACAAAAGTCTCGGTGCGACCGCCAACGGTAATGCTGAAGCTCTCACTATTGCCGGAAAAATCCATAGGAAAAGTCGGCGCCGCATCCGTGCCAAACAAACGCGTGGCGGGTACTGCCTGAGAACCTGACACCGGGCTGCCAATGATTTTGACGCTCACGCCCTTCAAAACAATTTCATTGCCCGGAACATAGGCTTGATTGGCAATAATCACCCGCCCGGTGGAACGTTCTGTCGCGGTAAAGTTTTTCCCCGGAGGAGAAAGGGCCGAATCCGCATTAAAGGTAATGACGATATCCTCGGGATAAAACTCATCATAAGCCTGCTGATTCACCACTTGGCCGACATTGATTTTGGCCGGAGGATTGGCTTTGTTGGTGGGGCTGGCGGAAGTTTCGAAGGTTTTGTTGGCGCTTTGCACATCCAGGAAAAGTGACTTACCTGAATCCGTGGTGGCGACTTTGGTGTTATTGGCCACTTTAATGAATTGCTGGCCGTCGTCACCGCGGTATTGAAAACCGCTAAAGGAATCACCGACAAAAGGCGCGGACCCGCTTTTGTAACCGCCAAAAATATAATCGCCGTTGGCATTGCGCGTATTCAATAAATTGACCATTTCGTCCATGCGCGCGGAGACTTCCGCCGCGAAGGCTTTATATTCGCCATCGGTCAAGGTCGCGGTATTACCAGTGGCGACCGCAATTTCCTCCATCCGGTGCATGATATTCACCACGCTGTTGAGGACGGATTCTTCCAGGGTGAGATTATTTTCCGCGATATCGAGATTTTTCAGATATTGATCGATATTCGCCAGCTCATCTGTCAATTGCAGAATTTTGGTGGACGCCACCGGATCGTCAGCGGGAGTCAATATCCGCTTGCCTTCGGACATCTCCTCCTGCGTGCGCATAATGTCCTTGTTGGAATTCGCCATGGAATTGCGGGCGATATTGAACATCTGCAGCGATGATATTCTCATTGCATTAACCTCTAAACCAATCGCATCAGAAAGCGCTAATCAACCGGTCAAAAATATCCCGGGCAACCGAGATCACTTGCGCGTTGGCGGAAAACAATTGCTCAAAGCGGATAAGATCTGCCGCTTCTTCATCCAAATTTACTCCAGAGATGGAATTTCGGAGCTCTTCGGATTGTTGCAAAACTTGTTCCGCCGCATTGCGATTGATTTTTGCGGCGCTGGTATCGATACCGATTTTTTCCACCAAGGTGCCGTACGCCTGGTTGAAGGTAACCCCTTCCGCGCCTATTTTGGCTTGCTGAAGCTCGATCATTTTCAGCGCGTTGCGGTTATCCAAGGACGCATCGCTATTGAAATCCAGCGTAAAACGGTCGCCCGCTTGCGGCGATCCGCTGATGCTGGCTTGAATACCCAGGTAAGTGGACTGCGCGAAATCCTGGGCCTGGGTGTTGCCAAAAATCATGCTGTCCGACGGTGTGGTGCCGAGGGTGATGCCTTCATCAAGACTGATATCCAAACGCCCGCCCACCACAATATGGGAACCCACGCTGTTACCTGCACCCGCTAATGTCAGCGGACTGTGCTCGCCATCGCTGACGTCAATGCTCTCCCCTGCCGCTGCGGTGAGGGATATTTTGAAGTCATCGCCTTCCGAGCCGTAAATGCGCAGCTCCCGCGCGCCGGTCAGAGCATCTTCACCGGCCACAGCGTAAATGCCTTTGGCTTGCAGCGAGGGATTATTGTTAATACGTTCGGCCACGTAATCGTAAAAACCGTCCGGGTCTGCCACAGGGTCCGGCACCAGTGCAGAGAGAATCGGTTCACCTGTGGTGGTGTCCAGACTGTATTCCAGCAAATTCTCGCCATTCAAGCCGATTTGTAATGGCGCGTTGCGGGTGAGCTGTAAATCCGAAATTTCCACATAATTAAATGCATTTGCCTCCACACCCGATTGGCTGCTCAGCATACTGGCCAGCTCTTTGGCGGAGGCATTCTGAGGCGTATACAAATTGACGCTCACCGGCTTGCCACCAGGCGTTGTGGATGGCCGCGTAATGGTGACCATTTCGGCCGGGTAACCATTGGTTAAATTGCCATACCCTGCGGTGCCGTCCGCGTTGCCTACGGTGGTCAAGCTGGCGTTTTCGATATCGAAGCCCAATAAATTTTCGGCTAATGTGCCGCCGTCAGTGCCTTCCACTGAAATGTTGCCGTAACCGGGGGTGTTTAAACGAAAAGCCAAACTGCCGTCATCGGCGATATAGGCTCTCACATCGGTGTTGCTCAGTTGCGCATTGATATGCGTCAGCAGACTTTGGTTATCCGTTATGTTGGCGCCATCAATGGTGATGGTGCGGCTTACGTCGCGCGCGCCACCGGGCGTTCCGGTAACAGAAACATCAAATGAAAACGGCGTGCCACTGAAATCGGTAGTCGTAAAATCCGGTGGATTGCCACCAGTCATCAAGGCGGCTTGCGTTACCGCAAGCCGCCCTTCCGGCAAACCCATCATGGCGCCGTTGGTGGACACCTGAGTGCCGCCAACATTTTGCGGAAACAGATTTTGCGCAATACCCGGAACATAACGCTGGTCGCGAATGGGCGGATTTAAATGCACGGGATTGCCGGGATCGGAGTTATCCAAAATATCGTAGGAATAAGGCGTGTTGAACACCACGATCAACGGCGGCGACATGCTTCCGGCTTCGGCAAACAGCGGCAAAGGATTGCCGTTGATATCCTTCTGCGACAAAAGCTCGCCAGCACTGATGGTGCCAGTGCCGCGATTGCCCAGCGCCGCATCCGTCACCAACGGGCTGGCAAAAGCGATATCGCGAGGGGATTCGAGGGCAACGGAAAAATCGTTGGCGGCACGGCGCGTTGGCTGCAAGGTAAATTTGTCGCCCGTCTGAAAAGACCCACTCTGAAATTCCAATTCCAAGCCATCGAATTTTACGCTGGCAGGCAGCTGGCCATTTAATACACCATTTGCCACTTGTACACCGTCGCTGAGGCGGGTGATTTTATAAATGCCGCCTTGCGTGAGCGACACCTCATAATCACTGGCGGTGATTTTTGAGCTATCGGCGATATAAACCGCCAATTGGCGGTTATCTGGCTTGGCGTTGTTGCCGTTGTTCACCACCCGGCTGCGGGCGATATCATCGGCGTTAACGTCATAAAAAAATGTGCTGCCGAAATCGCCTTCAAGATCGACACCCTGGCTGTGCAGCTGATTAAAACTGTCGGCCATCACCACCGCAGTTTTGCCGAGTTCGTTATAAACCGAGGTCATGGTGTCGCGAAAACGCAGCAGGCCGCCCAACTTTCCGCCATTAAGGGCATCTGTTATGGGCACCCGGCGATTGCCATCGATATACACCACGTCTTTTTCCAGCGGATTGGCAGTACTCGCGCTTAATTCCAAACCGCGCGCCTGGTCGCCGATCACCAGACTTTGCCCGGTGCCAATATTTACGTTGACCTGGCCATTGCCTTGATCAAAAACTTGTATCGAAACCAGACTCGACAATTCTTTTAAAGCGAGATCGCGTTGATCAAACAGATCATTCGGCTGCGCGCGGCTGCTCATGCCCTGGGCATTGGCGATCTGTAAATTTAATTTGGCGATGTTATTGGTCAGTACATTGATACGGCTGACTGCGACTTTCATACCGCTATCAATGCCGCTATCGATCATCTGCATACGTTCATAAATCGAATTGAATCGATCGGCGAGATTTTGCGCTTCACTGATAATCAATTGTCGCGAGGGAATCGACGCCGGATCGTCGGCGCCATTTTGCATAGCGGAAAAAAAGCGATTAAGACTGCTGCCCAGCCCAGTGGATTCATTGGAGAGCAAACTGTCGAGCTGGCTGATCTGGTCGAAATAGGTTTCCAGATCATTAAACATGGCGGCGTCAGTGCGCGTTTGTTCGGTCACAAATTGATTGACAACGCGCTGGATACTATCGACGTGAGCACCACTGCCGATGTAATGGCCACCCAGGTGAGCCGCTGGATTTGTCGAGGCGTCGACGCGTTGGCGGCTGTAGCCATCGGTACCCGCATTCGCAATGTTATGACCGACCGTGCGCAGTGCGCTCTGACTGATTTTCAGCCCAGATATGCTGACACCAAGAACATTGTTGGTCATGAAAATTTACCTACTAAAACAGGTCTGCTAAGGGCGTTGCTAAACGATTAATTCGGTCAACGCGATCCCAGCTGCCGGGCGGAGAGTTGCTCCACAATCGTCAAAATCTTGTCGGCATAAGCTGGGTCAGTGGCATACCCTGCATTCTGCAGGCCAACTGCGAATTGCCGCTCGTCTTCAGCGACTGCCAAGGCATCTTGATAGCGGGGATTGTTTTGTAGAAAGCGCACGTAATCGGCAAAGCTCTCGCCGATATCGTGGTATTTGCGGAATTGCGCCTGCTCGCGCATGGGAACGCCGCCGCGATATTCCAGCGTGCTGACTTCGGCCTTGTCACCCTGCCAACTGCGATCAGCTTTGATATTGAATAAATTGTGGGTACTCTGCCCTGCCTGATCGCGCACAACATATTTGCCCCAACCGGTTTCCAGCGCCGCCTGCGCCGCGAGAAATAATGGATTGACGCCGAGCATGCTGGCCGCCGCGCGGGCATGGGGAAGAATGGCATCGACAAATTCACCGGCGCTGGCAAATACGCTGGGCGTTGCCTCAGCCGCCGATGCAGAGGATCGTTCGGCCGGCTCCTGCACTTCTGGCTGAACGGCCTTACGATAGGCCGTGGAGGGCGCGCCGCGATTGGGAAGTGTTAATGCCGGCGCGGTGGAGTCCTCTGTATTTTCAGAAGCGCTGCCATATTGCCGGCTTAATTGTTCGTAGATCACCTTGGCCAAACCCGTGCCTTTTTGGGCGAGGCTGAGGGACAACTGCTGGTCGTACATATCGCGGAAAAAGCCGGTGTCGCCGCCGTTGAAAAGGCTGTCCTTTTCAAAGCTTTCGTTGGCTTTGCGCATGGTCTTGAGCATCTCGTGCAGAAACAGGGATTCAAACTGCTGCGCGATTTTTTTCAGCGCGACATTTTCATCTTTTTCTGTTTTCAGGCTCTGTAAACCCTGGACGTCGGTATAGACATCCGGAGTAGACAGGGCCGGGTTGGAGATGCGCGCGTCCATCAGATCACCATGATTTCCGCCCGCAAAGCGCCGGCCTGACGCAGTGCTTCAAGAATTGCCATTAAATCGCCAGGCGCCGCGCCCACTTCATTGACCGCGCGCACTATGTCGTCCAGGGTCGGGCCGGGATTGAATTTGAACATGGGATTGGTTTCTTCCGACACTCCCACTTGGCTGTTGGGCACTATGGCCGTCTGCCCTTGCGCCAGCGTATTGGGCTGACTGACCTGCACATTTTCGTTAACGGTTACCGTCAGGGATCCGTGGGTAATAGCCACCGGCTCCACACGTACATGTTGACCGACCACGATGGTGCCGGTGCGTGAATTAATCACTACCTTGGCCGCCGTTTCACCCGGCTCTACTTCGATATTTTCCAGCAGCGACAGAAAATCCACACGATGCGCCGGATTTTGCGGTGCTTGCACGGAGATAGAAACCGCGTCCATGGCGCTGGCCACGTCCGGTCCCAATAATTGATTAATGCTTTTTGCCACGCGTTTTGCCGTGGTGAAATCCGCGTTGTGCAAATTAAAAACCACGCGGCCGTTATTGCCGAAACTGGTCGGCACGGCACGCTCAACCAAAGCGCCATTGGGAATGCGGCCGACGCTCGGCACATTAACCGTAACTTTGGAACCGTCGCGGCCTTCCGCACCGAAACCACCGACAATCAAATTGCCTTGCGCCAACGCATAAACTTGGCCGTCAACGCCGCGCAGGGGCGTCATTAACAGACTGCCGCCGCGCAAGCTTTTGGCGTTGCCGACGGAGGAAACCGTGATATCAAGAGTTTGGCCGGGTTTGGCGAACGCGGGAATTTCTGCGTGAATTGCCACCGCTGCAACGTTTTTCAATTGAAAGCGCACACCATCCGGAATATTGATGCCGAATTGTTTAAGCATGGTGGCAAAGGATTGCGTGGTAAACGGCGCTTGGTTGGTCTGGTCACCAGTACCGTCGAGACCAACCACCAGGCCATAACCAATTAACTGGTTACTGCGCACACCTTCAACCGCCGCTATATCTTTCAACCGCGCAGCCGATGCCACCTGATGCCATGAAGCAAAAAGAATGAGCACCAGAAAAATCAGACCGTGTTTCAGCATATTCATATTCTCGATCCTGCGCTCAGAACGGCCAGTAGCCACTGTTGAAAAACCGGCCGAGCCAGCCCATGGTTTGCGAATCCGCCAGAGTGCCTGTGCCGGCGTAGGAAATACGCGCGTTGGCCACTTTGGTGGACAGCACAGTGTTGTCGGGGCGCACGTCTTCAGGACGAACCAAGCCGGTCACGCGAATATATTCATCGCCGCGATTCAAGGTGAGCCATTTTTCGCCGCGAATGACCAGGGTACCGTTGGGCCACACATCGACGACGGAAACCGCCACATCGCCGACCAGATTATTGCTCTGCGCCGCGCCGGCTTGACCTTTAAATTCACGTTCCGCGGACAGGTTGGTGTCCAAGCCCAAGCCCTTGAATTGCACTGGATTGCCGAGCACTTGTGCAGCGGCACCGCCCGGTATGGAAATATCGGAATCTTTTTTCACATCCAGATTGCTGGATTTGCGCGATACCGTTTGTTCCTCCAGCACCACAGTGAGAATATCCCCCACCGCTCCCGCTTTGCGGTCCGCAAATAATTCACGACTGGTACTGGCCTTATAAAGCGAACCGTTGCTCAGCGCCGCCGGCGCCGGCGTGGGTGCCAACACGGGGGCGTAATAGGGATCGTCAGGTTTTGCCGGGGCGCTAACCACACAGCCGGACAAACATAAGGCAGCCGATACCAACCATAAAGCGAAAAATGTTTTCATAAACAAACCAGCGATTAAAGAGTCTGGGTGATGTTTTGCAACATCTGATCAGCAGTGGAAACCACTTTGGAATTCATTTCATACGCGCGCTGGGTGGTGATCATATTCACCATTTCTTCAACGATATCGACGTTGGAATTTTCCAGAGCGCCCTGTTGCAGTTCGCCCAAGCCATCCTGTCCCGGTGTGCCCAAAATCGGGTTGCCGCTGGATGCGGTTTCCAAAAACAAATTGCCGCCAATGGCTTGCAAACCACCTGGATTAATAAAATCCACCAACTGAATATTGCCCACTACCTGCGCTTCGGGATTGCCCGGCAATACCACACTGACGGTGCCGTCGGTTCCAATCGTGACGGATTGCGCATCTGCCGGAACGGTAATCACCGGTTGCAACAACAAGCCATTGGCGTTGACCAATTGGCCATCCGCATTCATATGCAATTGGCCATTGCGGGTGTAACTGATGGTGCCGTCCGGTCGCAGAATTTGCAGAAATCCACGGCCATCCACCGCAACATCCAGCGCGTTGTCCGTCACCTGCAAACTGCCTTCGGTAAATTGTTTTTGCGTACCCACCACGCGTACACCGGTGCCCAATTGCAAACCGGAGGGCAATTGCGTTTCCTCCGTGGATTGCGCGCCGGGTTGACGCTGAATTTGATAAAGCAAATCTTCAAATACCGCGCGATCGCGTTTGAATCCCACAGTGCCCACGTTTGCCAAATTATTGGCGACGGTAGTGAGCTGAGTATCCTGAGCGGCTAATCCGGTTTTGGCGACATAAAGCGCTGCGTGCATAAAAAAACCTCAAACAATCGATCGAAAGGCGTCCATTACATATTCATTTGCAACAGGCGAGCGGAGGACTCCGACATTTCCTTGGAGGAACTCATAATCTTCACCTGCATTTCATATTGCCGCGCCAGCGACAACATGCTCGTCAATTCGTGAACCGCGTTGACATTGCTGTTTTCCAGAAAACCGGAAACCAGACGGACGTTGGCGTCCAATGGCAGCGGCCCTTCGATATCCAACGCGCGGAAAAGACCGTCTTCGCCTTTGGTCATCTGCGCCAGTTCGGGGTTGACCAAACGTATGCGATCCACCACCACAGGCGCTTCAGGCCCCTGCCCTTGCGGCACCACCGTAATACTGCCGTCGATACCGATTTCGATTTTCTCCGCATTGGGAATTGCAATCGGCCCGCCATTGCCGATCACCGGCAAACCATTGCCGGTGCGCAAAATGCCGAGGCTGTCGGTATAGAGCGCGCCGCTGCGGGTGTAGGCTTCATTACCGGCGGAATCGCGCACGGCAATAAATCCGTCGCCGTCGATGGCGACATCGAGTTCGCGACCGGTTTGCTGCAAGCTGCCCGCGGAAAAATCCGTGGCGGGACGCTCCGTCAGCGCATACGCGCGCGTCGGCAAACCGTCACCGTAGTAGACCGGCATGGCTCGCGCCTGCGCGAAATCCGCTTTAAATGCCTGAGTGTTGACGTTGGCCAAATTATTCGCGTGTTGGGTCTGCGCCAGCATATTGTGCTTGGCCCCCGTCATCGCGATGTAAAGCGCTTTGTCCATGAATCACCTGCGGAAATAGCGTCAAAAAAATGTGACCGGATTTGGTCTTAACAGGTGATTTGCAAGGGGAGTGCCAGGAGATGGGAATTTGTCTGTGTCCGGTAATGCATGGATTCCCGCTGCGCGAGAATGACGAGGGGGGGACTTCCGTCATCCTCGTGCAACGGGGATCCATTTTCGGGAAGGTGCACCACGCTGCAGGACAGTCGTTGCGAGTGACGAGGGAGAAGCATCTCGACTTTCCGTCATCCTCGCGTAGCGGGGATCCATTTTCGGGAAGGTGCACCTCGCTGCAGGACAGTCGTTGCGAGTGACGAGGGAGAAGCATCTCGACTTTCCGTCATCCTCGCGTAGCGGGGATCCATTTTCCGGAAGGTGCACCACACTGCAGGGCTGTCGTCGCGAGGATGACAAAGGAAGTGTCAGGAGATGGGAAATGAATGGATTCCCGCTGCGCGAGAATGACGAGGGAGGGAGCACCCCAGCTTCCCTCATCCCGTTGCAAAGGGAAGGGCCGGCGTGCGCCGCGCCCTCCCCTAACGCTTCCTTTTCAAGAGAGACTTATTCGAAGGGTTTAACGCAGATTAATTACGGTCTGGGTTACCTGGTTAGTCGTCTCAATGGTTTTTGCGCTCGCCTGGAAATTGCGTTGCGCGATAATCAGACGCACCAGTTCTTCCGACAAATCAACATTCGACTCTTCCAGCGCACCGGACTCAATTGAACCGAGAGTGGCGCTTCCAGGTGTGCCGATATTCGGCGGGCCGGATTCGTAATTTTCCGCCCACATGGAGTCACCTACCGGTTGCAACCCCTGGTTGTTGGTGAAGTTGGCCAGAATCACCTGCCCCAATACCATGGATTCACCGTTGGTAAATCGCGCGAAGATGATGCCGGTTTCGTCGATGTTCAAGCCGGACAAACGCCCAGTGGTATAACCATTTTGATCGACATCATTAACGGAAAATACGCTGCTGAATTGCGTGGTTCCGGCGAGGTCGATGGTAAAGTTCGAGCTGGTCGGTGGATCCGGAATATTCATGGTGCCGCCGGCCAAAATATTCTGCGGACCGAGTGCGCCATTCGGATTGCCTTCAGCATCGAGGGGCGTCCAGTTGGAAATCAGAATCTGATCCGACAGTTCCTGGTTCAGTGAGCCGTCCGGATTAAACTGCAACGTAAAGGCAGCGCGGGTCGGCATGGTATTTTGCGGCGGCGGCAAAGTGGTGTTGGGCTCGCCAACTTCCTGACCATCGATCTGTACGTACATTACCCACTGGTTGGGATTTGTGGTCGGATCATTGGGATCGTATTCCTGACGCACAAAATACTGGGTCATCACGTGTGCGTTGCCCAGACTGTCATAAACCTTCAGTGAAGTGGCATGGTTGTAAGTATTTTTGTCAGAGGGATCAAACGCGTTGAGCACCACTTCTGAAAAAGCGTTTTCGTTCAATTGATCGAACAAACCAACCTGGGGATCAGGATTGGTAGCGGAATAGCCTTCAGCCAATACGATTTCCAATTGGCCACCAACCACCACCTCATTGTCGGGGGTTGGCGACAATGCGGTCATAGGCGTACCCGGAGCGCCGATAATGCCGATACTGTCATTAGCATCGCCAGTGACGCTAACACGCAAATTATCGCCAACCGACGATCTCACCACCAAATCGCCTGTGGTTTCATCAATTGCTGCAGTTATTCCTGGTAGTGTGGATGTGGTCAACCGATTGATGGCCTCTTCCATCTCATCCAAACTTGACGCGGATAAATTCACACCATTAAGCCTTACCTGCATAGTGCCACTGGCGTTATCAAAATCGGTGCTGACGAAACGCATAGTGGTAGTCGCCGTCGCGGTAACACCGGAAATCGCATTTAATTCAGAAGCAATGGTCGCGGCAGATGCATTCGCCGCGGACGTGTAGGTCACTACACTGCCTTTGGAATCGACGATATCAATTGATTGACGCGGATAACCATTGTTCGCCGCAGGCACGCCAGGGTTTGAGGTCACCGTCGCAGCGCCAACGGGCAGCTGTAGATCTCCTGCAAGGCCAGACCCGTTAGAGATAGTGATTTCGGAATCTTCCCCTTGCTGCACACTGGTAAATTGCAGTTGATATTGATTGTTACCGAGTTGCACCACGGAAGCGACAACATCGATCTGGGAGCCCTGCTGAAACAATTGCGCATTAATTTCGCTAACCAACGAGCGCAAATCGTTATATGAGCTGATTTGGGCCGGAACATTGGTAGAGTCCAGTGTTATGTGCACAGTTCCATTATTGCCGGAACTGTCGGCCAATTGAACGTCGAATTCAATGGAATCAGCGGGATTCGTTAAATCGATGGGATTATTCTGCAAATCAATAATCGGCGACTCATAGGTGGTTCGAGTGCTTTGCGCCAAGCCAGAACGTGCAATACCGATGGAATTACCTTCGGTGGCAAAACGGGTACCCACGCTTTGCAATACCGGCTCAGAAGAATCGAGATTCAATACGGATTCCACCGCTGTGGTAGCGCGCGGCGCAATATTATTTGCCTGAATGCGAATATCATTTTGGATCCCCGTAATTTGGCCTCGCCCATTTACCGGAAAACCCTGCAAACGCGCGCCGGTATTGCTGGTGACATAACCGTCGCGATCCAGCCCGAAGGTTCCGGCGCGGGTGTAATATTGTGCGCCGTCGCGGCGCACGACGAAAAAGCCATTGCCGCTGATCGCCAGATCCAGTTCATTTTCGGTGAAAGTAACATTGCCCTGGGTGAAATTTTGCGAAACGTCCAGCAGCTGCACGCCGCTGCCAATCGCTTTATTTCCGGCACCCATCACCGAGGTTGCGTAAACATCACCGAATTCCGCACGCGAACTTTTAAACCCTGTGGTAGACGCGTTGGCAATGTTATTACCCGTGATGGATAAGTCACTGGATGCTGCGCGAATTCCGCTAAGAGCCACATCAAAACTCATAAATCTCTCCTACTACTGCTGAAGCGAAATACCGGTGTTGAACGGTATCCGTGAAAAATTAAACATTCTCGTTATTCATTAAACTGTTTGACATCCGAGAGATTCACTGCGCCCACACCCGCCAGATTTAGGGTAAGGGCGCCATTGGGACCGACGGTGACGCTGTTGACATTAGCGCTTAAATAAGTCGCCAGCTGCGCAGGTTTGCCTTCCTGTATGGTGGTCACCGAGAATTTGTAGCTACCTTCCGGCAAGCCGCCTTCGTGTGAACTTTTCCAATCAATCAGTTTGCCGTTCACTTCCGCATATTGACCGTTCCAGCGGAAAGCGAGATCACCGGCTTCGGCGATGCCGATATCAATGGTATCGAGCAGCTCACCCGCGGGAGAATAAATATCCACCTTCAGATCGTCGGTGCTTTCCGGTACTTCAATCAGCGCGGTTACCGCGCCACCTTGCAGTAAATAGGAAGTGTCGGTTTCAACACTCACTGAGCGGCCGACCAGCGACGATGCCTGCAATGCTTGATTGGCGACAAAGTTCTGTGCAAAGCCATCGAAGTTGTTGTTCAGCCGATCCAGACTTTCCACGGAACTGAACTGGGCAAGCTGCGCGATAAATTCACCATTTTCCTGCGGACTCAGCGGATCCTGGTTTTCCAGCTGGGTGATCATCAATTTCAGAAATGCTTTCTGTCCCAGCTCGTCGCTACCATTGGCAGTCTGCTTGTATTTGTTGCTGGTAGACAGATGCTGTAATGCATCGCTGGTACTGGTGCTGCCGACTTCGCTCATTTGCGGGCCTCTTTACTCAAGTTCTTAACAGGAAATTACTGACCGAGCGTTAAAACGCGCTGCACCATTTGTTTGGCAGAATTCATGACTTCGATGTTCACCTGAAAGGAGCGCGACGCGGAAATCATATTGGTCATTTCCTCCACCACGTTAACGTTGGGATAAAACACATAACCTTGTTCATCCGCCAGCGGGTGGTTGGGTTCATAGCGCATTTGCAGCGGCGCGTCGCTTTCCACAATGCCCAACACATTGACGCCAGCGGATGCCTCGTCGCCGGATAAATTGGTGCTGTCCGGGTGCCCCAGCATATTGTGATAAGCCGCGGCGAAAATCGGATGGCGACCGCGGTAAACATTGTCGGCGCTGGAGGCTGCGGATTCGGCGTTGGCGATATTGCTGGCGGTGGTATTCAGTCGCACCGACTGCGCGTTCATGCCGGACCCGGCGATATCCATGATGCGATTCAAGCCCATTGTCATTCTCCCCGTATAGCGGAAATCAAGCCTTTAAAACGGCTGTTGAGCAGAGTGAATGCCGTTTGAAATTCCAGGCTGTTCGCCATGAATTCGGCGTGTTCGATATGTTCATCCACGGTATTGCCGTCGATGGAGGGTTGCGTCGGCGTGCGGTAAGTCATGTTCACGCCCGGCAGCATTTGGCCGCCGCCTTCAATATGGCGATCTTGTGTGAGCATCAGGCCGCCGCGACTTTGTTGTTGCTGCGCGCTTTGCAGCGCCGCATGAAAATCAAAATCTTTCGCTTTGTAATTCGGCGTATCGGCGTTGGCGAGGTTGGCAGACAGCACTTCCGCGCGGTGGGCGCGCAGCCGCAATGCTGATTCAGACATACCGAGCGCTTGTTGAAAATTGATAGCCACCTGTCTCTCCCGTATTACCTGCGGAACAAATTTCCGGCGGATTTTCTGTGACAGGATGGCTAAAGCAAGCCATATGCCAATGGCCTGAGACTTTTTAATTGGCTGATTTAGTTAAGAAAATTCGGCGGAAAGAATTCATCGCAAAAGCGGAGCGGCAATTTGTTGCCGGCGGTTTGCCGGCGCGGCAGCGCGGGATGATCGCGCTGCCGTTACAGTATTTTGGCCCTGTAGGCCACGCCCGGATTGCAGTTGACCATTTCGTAGAGATCGCTCAAACCGGAAATACTTTCGGAAGAACCGAGAAACAAAATCCCGCCGGGATTAAGCGTTCCGTGGATTTTGCGCAGGATTTCGGTTTTCAGCGCGGCGGAAAAATAAATCAACACATTGCGGCAAAACACCACGTCAAACTTGCCGAGCAGATAAAAGGATTCCTGCAGATTGAGAGCGCGGAAGCGGACACGGTTGCGCACGGAATCCTTAACTCGCCAGGAGTCGGTATCGACTTGCACAAAAAATTCATTGCAGCGCTGCGACGAAAGGCCGCGCATCAATGACAGTCGGTCGTAGACTCCTTCTTTGGCGGTTTCCAGCACCGAAGCGGAAACATCCGTCGCCAAAATATCGGCGTCGTTGCAGCGCGTCGATAAAAGGCCGCGCATGCCCTCCTCCACGATCATGCTGATGGAATAAGGCTCTTGCCCACTGGAACAGGCAGCGGACCAGATACGGGTCTTTTCGCCGGATCTTTGCTGTTTCGCCAGCGCCGGCAACAATGATTTGCCGAGATAATCGAAGGGATAGTTATCGCGAAACCAAAAGGTTTCGTTGGTGGTCATGGCGTCGATGACTTTTTGACGCAGCTTTTTTTGGCTGTCCTGCTGAATCACCCGGGTGAGTTCGCCGAGGGAATTCAAACCGTGCTCCAACAGAATCCGCCGCACGCGGGTAGACACCAGGTACTGTTTGTTAGCACCCAGATCTATACCGCAGGCGGTACGTAAAAAAGCCGTAAACGCCTGGTATTCATTTGCGTCGATCTGGGGGATATCACCCCCATTTAACTGATTCATTCCCAGCGCTTCCGGATTTGCGGCAATTTTTGGAAAACCGGACCCCACCCCGTGGTTCCATCGATTTTCGCGTTAAGGATGGCTGTCTTGCCCCACTTCCTGTATCCGTTTACTGACCCGTTTCGCCAATTCGTCCGGATGGAATTTAGCGAGGAAATCATTGGCGCCGACTTTCTTGACCATGGCTTCGTTGAAGATGCCGCTCAGCGAGGTATGCAGAATAACGTGCATATTCTGCAGCTTCGGATTGGCGCGCATCTCGGCGGTAAAGGTGTAGCCGTCCATCTCGGGCATTTCAATATCCGAGATCACCAGCAGCAGCTCTTTATAGGGATCCTTGCCTTCCTCCAGCATCGTCAGCAGATGATCCAGCGCTTCTTTGCCATTTTTCAGCACTGTGGTGCGTACGCCCATGGACTCAATGACTTTCTGAATCTGCTTGCGCGCTATCGTCGAATCGTCAACGATCAACACATGTTTATTGACCGCCTCGGCTTTGCTGACGCCCTGGATCACCTCTTCGCTGACCTCTTCCGGCAGCGGCGAAACCTCGGCGAGAATTTTTTCCACGTCGATGATTTCCACCAGGCGACCGTCCACTTCCGTAACCGCTGTCAGATAACTTTCTTTACCGGATCCTTTCGGTGGCGGGTGAATGGAACCCCAATTCATATTGACGATGCGTTCGACGGAGCTGACCAAAAAGCCCTGGGTAGACCGGTTATATTCCGTAATGATGACAAAACAGTTTTCAATATTCTCTAAACGGCTCGCTCCCATCGCCTGGCGCATATCCATAATCGGAATGGTGCCGCCGCGAATATGCGCCACGCCGCGCACTACGGGTTTGCGTTTGGGGATTTCATTTAAATGCGGGCATTGCAGTACTTCTTTAACCTTGAACACGTTAATGCCGTAGAGCTGGCGACCGCCGAGACTGAATAACAATAATTCCAGGCGATTCTGCCCTACCAATTGTGTCCGCTGGTTAACGCTGTCGAGAACACTTGCCATACTGCTGCCTCAAAAATAAATGCCTGAGATCCTGGCGATAAAAAAGTCGATGGGCACGCGCTTTGCAGAATGGGATTCACTAGCCAGTAAATTCGTGCCGGACGACATTTTTTTGACACCATGACCCACAGGCGCCGTCATTCACTAAAGCATAGGACATTCACAATGGGCCACCGCGTTTTTTTCGCCGGCATGCTGTTGCTGATTGCCGGTATTGCTCGCGCTGAAAGTATTGAAAGTCCGGACGGCCTGCGCGGTCAGGTCGAGACTTTCCTGCAAACCGCTCTGCGTAATGAATATGTCGGCATCCAACCCGAAGATCTTGAGGTCGCCGTGGCGAATCTGGACTCGCGTTTGCGCTTGCCACAATGCCAGGCGCCATTGCGTCAGGAAATTGCCTCGGCCCGTCCCTATGGCAGCAATCTGACGGTGAAGGTGAGTTGCAGCGCACCCGAGCCCTGGTCCATCTATGTACCGGCTCGAGTGCAAACCTATGCTGAAGTGGCGGTAGTGGCACGCGCCCTGCCCCGCGG
>Ga0065721_10002653_pt1 | contig 52387 bp, 57 predicted proteins | sample Mesricmetagenome_FD_59108 | JGI IMG/M metagenome (GOLD analysis project Ga0065721, IMG submission 59108) | Mesophilic microbial community from rice straw/compost enrichment Sample: eDNA_1 v2 (version 2) | ecosystem: Engineered > Solid waste > Grass > Composting > Bioreactor | place: USA: Davis... | reverse complement strand
AATGACCGCTGGGACACCGTTTCGCGTCGCGAACCGCTCGCGCCGTATCGCGCCGAGGAACGCCACCTCGCCAAACTCGCCCGCCGCGCCCAGCGGGAAAAACTCCCGCTTCCCGTCCGCGCGAGCGTAACATTCCGCCACTACCTCGCCACCCGCGACGTGCTGGTCCGAAAAGCCGCGCGATCCGGTCGCATCGATCAAACGCGTTTCCAAGCCGCGCTCAAACAGGGCTGGCACGCCGCGCGCATCATGTGGAAGCGCACGCGCGATCCTCACACGATCAGCCCCAACGAACACATCGTCCGCGCCGACGCCGACCGCCTCCGCGCCTTCCTCCGCGGCGAGCCCGTGTTCGGAGGCGAATGGCAGCTTTGCTACAAGGTCTGGAACTTCGCGCCTGCCTCGCAGCTCGTCGGCGTCGAACAGCAGCAGCCCGACGGCTCGTGGAAAACGCTGCAATCCTGCCACACGATCGAGTTCCAAACCTCCGCCGCCCGCTCGCGCGGCGCTTTCATCCGCGAACACGCCGCGCCCATCTCGTGGAACGGCGATCCGCTTCATCCGCCCCGTCTCCGCCTTTTCGTGCGCGGTGTCGGCCAAGTGAAGGTCGGCGACATCGCACTCGCTTCCGCCGCCGGAAAACTTCCTGCCCGCCAACATCGCGCCTGGGAAGTGATCGGCCGACCCGCTCCCCAATCCGGCTGGCCCACGTTCGCCGACGCCCACACGCAATCCACACTCGAGCTCTCCTTCGTCTTCGCTTCCACCCGTGCGAAAAAAAACTCCCGGCGGAAATCCGCCGGGAGTCGTTGAACAAAAACCTGCGTTTAGCTCTCGCCTTGGCTTAGAAATCGAGGCTCGCCGACACGCGGATGTAGCGCGGCGTCTGCCACGAGGTCGGCAGCAGGAAGCGCGGGTTCACCTCACCGGTCTCGTAGGTCGCCAGCTCATACACCTCAGTCGTCGAACGACGGTTGAGGATGTTGAAGATGTCGAGACCGAGCGTCAGCCGATCGCCGGCCCACTTCGGCCGATAGGCGACGCTGAAGTCGACGTTGAACACCCACGGCGTCGTGCCGAGCGAACCACGCGGAACGAGGTTGCCGTCTGCGTCGTAGAACGCCTCGGCGCCGTAGCCTTGAGCGATTTCCTCGGAGGGATGCAGCGCGAACGAATTGATCGGCCGGCCGGACTGCAGCAGCACGTTCGCACCAACCTGAATTTCGTCGGTGATCGAATACGCGCCGAACAATTTGAACTGGTGACGGCGGTCGTTCGGCAGATTGCCGTAAGCGCCTTCCATCAAGCCGAGCGAGTCGAACGCCGACGTAATGCCGGCGTCTTCCTGGCCGTTGTCCGAGCGGACATAGCCCTCGGTGTTACCGTAGTTGTGCGACCAGGTGTAGGACGCCTGCAGGCTCCACTTGCCGTCGAACACCTTCTCGACGAACAGCTCGGCCGCGTAGTATTTGCGGCTGGCTTCGGGGAACTCGAGGTCCTCCGCCGTCAACGTGACCGGGACGAGGCCGTTTCCATCCTCCATGTCATACCACATGGTGATCGCGCTGCCCGGATTCGTGAGCACATACGCGTGATAACCCGTCGCATCGAACTCGTCGTAGCCGTTGCGCGCCGCCCACTTGTTCAGCGCGTGGTCGATGATCACGTCGTCGATGGCGGACTTCAGCTCGCGGAAGATACCGCGCACGCCCACCGTCCAGTTCTTGGTCAGCTCGTGCTGCGCGCCGATCACGATTTCATCTTGGAACATCGGCTTGATCTCGGAATCGACGATCGTGCGCGGATCCGGAATTTCGCCGTTCGCGTAAACCGTCTGGTTGCCAATGTGCGCTCCGAGCACGGGCGTGTAGTCCTCGTTGATCGCCTCGAGCACATAGTAGTCCTGCGTGAAGTATTCGTTGCCGGCCATGCGGATGTTGGTGTTGGCCGCGATGGGGAGGTGATAACGACCCCAGTTGGCGAACACCTTCGTCTTCTGGTCGCCGCGCAGGTCAAACGAGACACCCAGACGCGGGGCCCATTGATCCTTCACCTTGATGAAGGTTTCGCCGTTGGAGTTCAGATTTTCGAACTCCTCGTTGCGGATACCGAGACGGAAATTGAGCCGGTTGTTCATCAGGCTCCAGTTGTCTTCGACGTAGTAGGCGTTGCTCTTGGTCGAGAACATGCCGCTCTGCTCGTAGACGCGGAAACGCGTGACTTCCGTGACCCCGTCGGGCACCACGCCGCCGCTCAGAGGATCGCCGGGCGTGACGGTGTAATAACGATGATAGCCGTTGCCCGAGTAAGCGGTGTAGTTCGCGCTCTCATTGTCTTCGCGGTCAAGACCCGCGCGGATGCGGTGCTGACCGTAGAAGTCGAACGCATACTCGACGTCGAAGCGGAACGCTTCGCGCACGTCCTCGTTGTTCGCACCCGGCTTCGAAACGAGCAGATCGGGGTTGCCGAGGAGCCAGTCGTCGTGGCCCGTGCGCGTATCGTAAACCGCCACCTGGCTGTCCACCGTGCCACCCGTCGTGCGGTTGGCCGTGCCTTTGCCGTAGAGGACGGAAACCGTCAGATCCTCGAAGAACGTGCCGGTGTAGCGGCCGATTTGGGTGAGACCGCCGAGCCGCTCGAAGCTTTGCGACGAATGCGCGATCGGGCGACGGGTCGCCAGATCGTAGTCATAGTGATCGGTGACGACTTCGGTCTTGTCGCGAAACGCGGTGTATTCGAGACGGTGATTCGGGAACGGATTCGCATCGATCTTCACACCCCAGAACGGATCGTCCGAACGGGCTTCCTCCCAGCGCGAACCGCCGGTCGTCACATCAAAATCCTTCACTTTCCGCACATTGTAGAGGACGTGGTAGAACAGCTTGTCCTCGATGATCGGGCCGCTGAACGAGATGTTCGTGTTCAGCACCTCGGTGTAGTCCGCGCCGTTGTAAACGAGCGGCGTGCGCTTCCCGTCTTCGGTGTAGTAGGAGCTCGGGGCGAGCCAGCGGCCGCCATTGGGCTCGAAGTAGGTGTTGATCGACGCGCGGCGCTCGTTCGTGCCGCTCTTCGTCACGGCGTTCACCACGCCGCCCGTGGAGCGACCGAACTCGGCCGAGTAGGCGCCGGTCTTCACCTCGAATTGCGAATAGAACTCGAACGGCACCACGTTGGGCGCCGTGCCGGTCCGGAAATCCGAGATGTTAAAGCCGTTCACGAAGAACGCATTCTCCGCGACCGAGGAACCGCCAAAGGAGATGAGCGGGCCGGTGACGAGATTGCCGAACGCCGTGTCGCCGAGCGTCGTGCCGGGCGCGAGCAGCGCGACCGCATTCACGTTGCGGGCGATCGGAAGCGCATCGAGCGTGCGCTCGTTCAGGACGGTGACCGATTCCGTCTTCTGAAAGTCGATCGGATTGATGAGCGAACCGCTCACACGGAAGACTTCGAGACGAACCAAATCGTCGAACTCCACGCGGGTCGTGGTGTTGATGCTCACCGCCGCTTCTTGCGACTCCGGCGCGCTGCCGTCGGTCGCCGTGAATGTGACGGTGTAGGTGCCCGGCGGAAGCGAGCCGATGCGATAGGCACCGTCAGATCCGACGGTCACCGTCTTTCGAATACCCGTCGCGGAACTTTCCACGACCACTGTTCCGGCGCCGCTGGTGCGGCCCGTGATGGCGCCATCGACATTGCTCTGAGCGTGTGCAACGCCGGCGCCCAGCAAACTCAAGGCAAGAACCAACGCCTTGGCTGCTCCCACTCGACTCCTCCATGGCCCGATCGAACGCAGGCGTGCACGCGCCCGCATTATTCCTCACGGAATAGGTGTTCATAGTTATCAGTGTTGTGTTGTGCGAAGGGCGGATTCCGCCGCTCCGTTGTGTTGTGTTAGCGCGCTTGGCGCGCCGCCTGCCACGTATTCGCCGCCGTTACGCGCTCAATGTCATATCGACGGAATGCACTTGTGTGGCATCGGAACGCACCAAAACGACGTCGAACCGCACCGGGTTTCGCCGATAAATTCGTAAAGGTTCACACCCTTTTGATGTTCATCGCATCCGGCTGGCAATCCACCGCGCCGGATCGACCGTTCGTCTCAGGCACGCGGCGTGCGTTTCACGAGGGCGTTGAGCTGCGCGCGATAACTGCGGCTCAGGCGCAGTTTGGTGCCGTCGCTCATGAAGACGGAATAGTCGCCATAAAGCGCCGTCTCCACCCGCCGCACGTGCGCGATATTCACGATGAACGACCGGTGAATCCGCAGAAACCGCTCGGGGTCGAGCCGCTGCTCGAAACTCTGCAAGGTGTCGCGCACGAGCTGCGTTTTCCCGTGCGTCTGCACCTTCACGAAATCCCCCTGCGCCTCCACCCACAGGATGTCGCGCATGCTCACGAAGTGCAGCGAACCGTCGACCTTGATCACCACGCGATCCGAAAAGTCCGCCTCGACCGGCATCGTCGCAGGCCCCGCCATCGCCGGCGCGGGTTGCAATCGCTTCACGTGCTCCAGCAGCGACTCGACCTGCTTCGCGAGATACGCCTGATCGCCGCGGCGCACCACCTCCTTCGCCCGCTTCAGCGCGGCGGCGAAACGCGCGTTGCTGAACGGCTTCAACAGGTAGTCCAGCGCGCAAACCTCGAAGGCCCGCACGGCGTGCTCCTGATACGCCGTCACGAAAATCACCACGGGCCGCTCGGCCGGCGGGATCGCCGCCAGCGTTTCAAACCCATCCAGCCGCGGCATCTGCACATCGAGAAACACGATCTCCGGCCGGTGCACGCGCATCGCATCCACCGCCGTCTGCCCATCGGCGCAAAACCCCACGATCTCGATCTCCGGATCCGCCTTCAGCAGCACCTGCAAGCCCTCGCGCGCAAGCGGCTCGTCGTCCACCACCAGAACTCGAATGCGTTTCATGTGGAAACCGATGCGACCGCCTCGCGCCACGGCAGGTCGAGCTGCACGATCATCCCGCCATCGCTCCGCGACCGGAGCTCGATGCGATGATCCGTGCCGTAAATCCGCGCGAGCCTCGCCCGCGTATTCGCCAAGCCGATACCGTCACGCCGCTGCGCCACCTCCCCGTCGACCACCGCCCCCTTGCTCTCCGGGCCGTCGTTTTCGATCTCGATGATCAGCCGCCCCGCCCGGCGTTCGGCGCTCACCCGAACCCGCCCGGGATTCCTCCGCTTCGATATCCCGTGCTTGATCGCGTTTTCCACCAGGGGTTGGAGCAGAAAGCTCGGCACACTCGCCCGCAAGACCGTGGGATCGATCTCATAATCCGGCAGCAGCTTCTCGCCGAATCGGATCCATTCGAGGTGCAGATAACGTCGCACGAACTCGACTTCCTCCGCCAGCGGCACCTCCTGCCGCCCCGTCCGCTCCATCGTCATCCGCATCAACATGCCCAGCTCCGTGATCACGTCGACCGCCTCGTCGTTGCGGCGCTGCCGGATCAACGTCACGACCGCATTGAAACTGTTGAACAGGAAATGCGGATGCAGCTGCCCTCGCAGCGCGTGCAGTTCCGCCTGCGCGAGCTCCGACTCCAGCTGCGCCGTTCGCAACTCCAGCCGGATCGACTCCTCCACGCGCTGGCGGTGCTTGAAATGTTTGTCGATCGCGAGCGTCGCCGAGAAAAACCCGCAGTAGATCAGAAAGTCGAACGGCAGCAGCACGAGCTCCGTCGTGAGATAATCGGCCCACGCAATCGCCCCAAACGGATCCGCGGAACTCCACCACACCTGAAGCATGCGCAGCCCAAAGCGCAGATTGCCGATAATCACCAGCAACGCCGCGCTCGCGAGCGCCAGGCGCAAGGCATTCCGCCGCACCACCCCCTTCGCCAGCGGAAAACGCTGGATCATCAGCCACATCACCGGCGCCGCCAACGGCCACACCACCCACGCCGTCGCATCCCACGCGCTCAAACTCAACCGCTGTCCCTGCGCCTGCACGCTCTCCCATGCGAACCGCTGCACCATAAAACTCAGCTGCAGCAACACCCCCGTCGCAATCACCAGCGGAACCTGCACCCGCCACACGACGCCCCCGCCCGCCGAGAGCAGCATCTCGCGAAAGCGCGCGAACAGAAGCGACATGACCCCCGCCAGATAGCGCTTCGTCGCACCCCGTCGCAAACGAAAACCCGACCAACCGCACGGTTTCCCCCCGGCCGCCCCCCCATCCCGGCAAAAATTTCAACCCTCCCGCAACGTCGCCTCCGACCATTGCGTCCCTCCACCGCCCACTCACGCTCTGCACCGCCGCCTTTCATGAACGAGCTCGCCGCGATCCTCCGCCACCTCAACACCTCGTCCGCGCCCTCCGTCCTCGCCACGCTCGTCACCGTCTCCGGCTCCTCCTACCGCCGCCCCGGCGCCCGCCTCCTCCTCACCCACGATCGCCAGCGCATCGGCTCCATCAGCGGCGGCTGCCTCGAGGAAGACGTCCTCGCCCGCGCCGCGCGCGTCTTCGAAACCGGCACGCCCGATCTCGTCACCTACGACACCACCTCCGAAAACGATCTCGTCTGGGGCGTCGGCCTCGGCTGCCACGGCGTCGTCCAGGTCCTCATCGAAAAACTTCCGCCCCGCCCGGCCTGGGCCGCCACCGCCGCCGCCAATCTCGCCGCCCACCGCCCCACCGCACTCGCCGTCGTCTACGTATCCGAAAATCCACTCCACCTCGGCACCTACCTCGCGCCCCTCGGAGCTACGAGCGTGAGCGAGTCGCCGAACACCCCATCGACCCGCATCTTCCTCAACACCCTTCCCGCCCCCACCGCCCTCCTGATCTTCGGCGCCGGCGACGACGCTCGTCCGCTCGTCCGTCTCGCCAAGGAACTCGGCTGGCACGTCACCGTAGCCGACCCGCGCCGCGATTTCGCCACCGCCGAACGCTTCCCGCTCGCCGACCGCCTCATCATCGCTCCCGCCGACGAACTCACCGCCCGCGCCGCGACGATCCCCCACGCTCTCGCCGTCGTGATGACGCACCACTACGTGCACGACGTCCCCATCCTCCGCGATCTCCTCACGTCTCCAGATTTTCGCTACATCGGACTCCTCGGCCCCAAGAAACGCGCCGAACGCATCCTCGCCGACCTCCGGCAGTCCGGCGCCACCTTTCAGCCCGACGCCCTCGCGCGCCTTCACGCCCCCGTCGGTCTCGATCTCGGCGCCGAGACTCCCGAAGACGTCGCCCTCAGCATCGTCGCCGAAATCCGAGCCTTCCTCTCCCAGCGCGACGCCCGCCCGCTCCGCGACCGCACCCAGCCCATCCACAGCTAAACCTCGTTTCCTCTCCGTTGCCTCCTGCAGAAACAAACACCTTCCGTTTCGGCGCCATCATCCTCGCCGCCGGCGCCTCGACCCGCATGGGCGAGCCCAAGCAACTCCTTCCTCTCGCCGGCCGCCCGCTCCTTCTCCGCGCCGTCGACGCCGCGCTCGCCTCCTCCGCCTGGCCCCGTTGTCGTCGTCCTCGGAGCCCCACGCGGAAAAAAATCCGCCCGCTCCTCGCCCGCCTGCCGGTGCTCGTCGTCGAAAATCCCGCCTGGCCCGAAGGCATGGCCTCCTCGATCCGCACCGGCGTCGCGATCCTTCAACAATTCTCCCGCTCGCTCGACGCCGCGCTCGTCGCCCTCTGCGACCAACCCGCCTTCAACACCGCCGTCATCGAACGCCTCGTCGCCACGCAGCGCGCCACCTCGCGCAGCATCGTCGCCTCCCGCTACCTCGGCCGCAACGCCGCCCCCGCTCTCTTCCTCCGCCCACATTTCCCCGCCCTCACCGCGCTCACCGGCGAAGAAGGCGCCCGCTCGCTCCTCAACGCCTCCCCCGACCTCGTCGCCACGATCGACGCCCCCGAACTCGCCCAAGACCTCGACACCCCGTCCGACTACCACGCGGCACAGTATCTCTCCCCCAAGTAGCCCGACGCGCTCTACAAAATCGAAAATCCCAAATCGAAATTCGAAAATTCCAGCCTTCCCCTCTACAGCCGCCCCTTCAACTCCCGCGCCTTCTCGATCACCGCCTCGACGTCCTTCCCGCGCACATTGAAGTGCCCCATCTTCCGCCCGACGCGCGGCTCGCGTTTCCCGTAAAGGTGCAACTTCGCCGCCGGCTCGCCCAAGATCGCCGCCCAATTCGGCTCGCCCGCCACCGCGCCGTCGCGCCACTGCCACGCATCGCCGAGGATGTTCACCATCACCGTCGGCTCACGCACGCCCACCGGCCCGAGCGGCAATCCGCACACCGCGCGCACGTGCTGCTCAAACTGACTCGTCTCGCACCCGTCCATCGACCAGTGCCCCGAGTTGTGCGGCCGCGGCGCCATCTCGTTCACGAGCACCTCGCCATTGTTCGCCAAAAACATCTCCACCGCGATCAGCCCGACGACGCCCAGCTTCTCCGCAATCGTCACCGCCAGCATCTCCGCCTCACGCGCGATCACCGCGCCGATCCGCGCCGGCACGATCGAAAAATCCAGGATGTGCCGCGCATGGATATTTTCCGCCACCGGAAACGCCCGCGTCTCGCCCGTCGCCGAACGCGCCACGATCACCGACACCTCCCGCTGAAAATCCACCCACCGCTCCACCACGCACCGCCGCCCGCGAAAAATCGCCACCGCCTGCGCAAGCTCCTCGTCGGTGTTGATCTTCATCTGCCCTTTTCCGTCGTAACCAAAATCCGCCGTCTTCACCACACACGGCCGCCCCACCAACGCCACCGCCGCCGCGATATCGCCGTCCAGCGCCTCCGCGAACNTCACATGCGGAATCCCATTCGCCCGCACGCCANGCCTTTCTCGCGCTGACGATTCTGACAAATATGCAANACCTCCGCCCGCGGATGCAGCGGCACCAGCGGCGCGATCGCNGNNAGCGGCTCCGAGGGAATGTTCTCGAACTCGTAAGTGATCACATCCACCTCGCGCGCGAANTCCTTCAACGCCNCCAAATCCTCGTAGCTCGCGTTCACCTCNTTGTTCGCCACCGCGCCCGCCGGGCAGTTCGCCTGCGGCTCGAACACATGCACGCGATACCCCATCGCCTGCGCCGCCTGCGCAAACATCCGCCCCAACTGCCCGCCACCCAAGACCCCGATCGTTTTGCCCGGAAGAATCATTCGCAAAGGTTGAGAGTTGAGAGCTGAGCGTTGAGAGCCGCAAGCGCGGTTCTTACCCCGCTCTCAACTCTCACCCCTCAACTCTCACCTGCGCCGCGCGCCCAAAATCCTCACGGCAGCTTCGCCTTCAACACCTTCGCCGTCTGCTCCGCGCGAAACGTCTTCCACGCCTGCGCGATGCCCGGCTCCGTCGCCGCCAGAATCGACGCCGCAAACAGCGCCGCATTGACTCGCCCCCGCCTTCCCGATCGCAAATGTCGCCGTCGGCACCCCGCCCGGCATCTGCACGATCGAGAGCAGCGAATCGATCCCCTTCAACGCCTTCGACTCCACCGGCACGCCCAACACCGGCAGCGCCGTCATCGACGCCGTCATCCCCGGCAAATGCGCCGCGCCACCCGCGCCCGCGATAATCACGCGCAACCCCCGCCCCTCCGCGCTTTCCGCATACTTCATCATCAACTTCGGCGTGCGATGCGCGCTCACCACGCGCTTTTCAAACGGCACGCCCAGCGTCTCGAGCTGCGCCGCCGCGTGCTGCATCGTCTCCCAATCCGACGTGCTGCCCATGATGATCCCGACCAGTGGCTTTGCCATAGACGGAAAGCTTTCAGCCTTCCGCCCGCTCCCGCCAGCCAGATTTCTCCCGTAGTGCGGTGCTTCAGCCCGCACCGTTCGTCGTCCGCACGCGGGCTAAAGCCTCGCCCTCCCTAAACCAACGACACGCCTTTCGGCACCCGCACGATCGTCGTCCCCGCGATCTTGTCGTGCCACGACTGCTTCTGGTCATCGAACGCCACCCAGATGAACCCCACGCCCGCCGCCGCCAGCGAAAGGAACCCACCCAGCGCGCGCACGATCGCCGTCGGCCAATCCACTTTCCGATCGTCCAATCGCACCAGCTTCAACCCGCACACGATCCCGCCCACCGTCGTGCCTTTCAGCCCCCACATCACGCAGCAATACGTCGCGAAAATCAGCATCATGTTCGGCCGCCAGAAATCCGGCATCAAATTCACCGTGAACCCCACGATCAGGAAATCCAACACCGACGCCCCCAACCGAATCCAGAACCCCGCGCGCGGCATCGTCGCCGCCGACACCATCACCGGCACCCCGACGGGCATCGCAGGCGGCACCGCCGACACCGCCGACACCGGCGGCACTTGACCGCTCGCCGCTTCCGGCGACACGGGCGACACGCCCACCTCGCTCGCTTCCACTCCCACCACCGACGCACCGCTCGAAACCGGCGCGACGCCCGGCTCCGCCATCATCGTCGGCGACACCGGCGTCGCCGCCCCCCCCGCTACCGCCGGCTCGAGCGCCGGACGACGGTTCATCTGAATGATCGTGTAAATCACCACGCCCGTCCCAAGCCACGCGAGCAGCAGCTTCAAAATAAAGCCGACCACCGGCACCGTATAAAGCAGCAGCACGATCACCCCGCCGATCACCACCGCCATCGCCGGCGCCGCCAGCGGCCCCGACAAATGATTCGTGATCCGCCGCCCGGTCCACGCGAGCAGCGCCGCCTTCCCGAAAAGCCCCGCGATGAACAACGCGATCGCCAGCGCCGGCGCACCCAGCACCGTCACGACCAGCACCACGCCCGCCAGCGGCGTCAGCAGCGTCACCAGCAACGCCGTCAGTATCGAATAGCCCGGACTCTCCTCAAACGTCCGCGCGCACTTCTCCACGCCACGCGGAAACAGCAGCGCGAGCACCACGTAGAACGCCAGAAACCCGAGCGCCAGCCACCACGCCCACATCAGATTTTCGCCAAAAGCCAGCGGACGCCCCAGCAGGAGGCACTTCGCCACCCACGCCTGCAACCACTCGAATCCGCCCAGCGTAAACCCGAACGCCACATTGTGAATCTCTCCGTGCGTGATCGCCGCCGGGTCGCGCTTCACACGCCCGCCAACGCACACGATGTCGCCATTCACCTCCGCGTCCGGCCCCAGCTCCACATCGCCCAACACCGCCACCACTTCCCCATTCACCCGGCCGTTCACATACGTGTTGCCCAAAATCGACACGATCCCCCCGCCCACGCGACCGCTGAGCAACCGCGAACCGCCGAGCACCGACACCACCTCGCCGCGCACCTCGCCGCTCGCCGTGCTCGATCCAAGAATCGAAACCACCGAGTCCCGCACGCGCCCTTCCGAAGTCGAGGACCCGAAAATCGAGACCACCACTTCCGCTTCTTCGTCCACCCCCAACGTCGAGTTCTCGCCAAACACCACGCGCTCGCCGCGCTGACGATAAGTCCGCTGCGACGCCTCGTCCTCGTCCGTCAAAGGAACGGACGCTTCCGTCTCATTCTGCGCCGCCTCATCCGGCACCGCTTCGTCCGACTCTTCGACATCCAGCCGCCGCAATCCCGACGACTCATCCCGCTCCGTCGACGACGCTGTCGGCGCACGTTCGGCCTCATCCGCCGTCGGCACCCGCGGCGCTTCCGGCGCTGTCGGCGCCGACTCATCCGCCGTCGGCGGCGGGTTGTCTTGTGCGATCAGAAATCCGCCGCCCACCAGCGCGAGCGCCAGCATGAACAGCAGGGAAAAACGTCGAAGTGGAGTATTCATTGAAAGCAAAGTCTTAGCGCCGGGCGAACAGCGCGCGGTAAGCCGCCGCGCCGATCCCGAACATCATCGCATACATCGCGGCAAACACCGCCAGCCCGCCATAAAGCCACAGGGGCGGAATGTGCCGCACGATCGTCGCGCCCACGTTTGCGAGGCTCGCCGCCGCGCTCCGCGCCAGCTCGATCCACACCAGCGGTGTCGCCAGCATCCGCGAGAAATCGCTGCTCCGAAAATCCGACGCCGCCCAGACCGTCGCGAGCATCAACCCGACCGCGAGCACGACCGAAACCACCAGGAACGCCACCCGCGCCGCCATCGGCCATGCGCGATACGATTGACGCCACCACGGCAGCGCCTCGCGCGCCGCGATCGCCGCCATCACACGCGCCTCCAACGACCGCGGCGCCCGCCGATCCGGCAGCGACCGCAGCGTTTGATGGATGAGTTTCTCGAGTTCTTCGGGAGAGCGTTTCATGGCTTTTATGCGCTGAATTTTTCGTGAGTCGTTCCGCTGCGGGCGAGGATCTGCGCCAGCGCGGCCCGCGCCCGCAGGATATCCGTCTTCACCTTCGCGAGCGAGACACCCAGGCGTTTTGCGATCTCGTCATACGGCATGTCCTCGAAGTGAAACAACACCAGCGGCACGCGCTGATGTTCCGGCAGTTGCTCGAGCGCCCGCTCCACCCACGCCCGCCGCTCGCCGGCATCGACTCCGGAAAAAAACGAATCCGGCGCCGCAAACTCCACGTCCGGCTCGTCCGCCTCCGCCCCGCTGTCGTCGCGGCGGAACTCCGAAAAGAACCGCCACCGATTCCGATATCGTGTGAGATGGTTCAGCGACAAATTCGTCGCCACGGTCTTCAACCAGCCGCCAGCCGTGGGACTCGACTGCAGCGTATCGAAACGCTCATACGCCTTCAGAAAGACTTCCTGGGATATGTCCTCCGCCTGCGCCTCGTTGCCAACCAGCCGCACCGCCGTGGAATACACCATGTCCTGATAGTTTCGCATGAACGTCGTAAAGTCGGGCGGGGTGATTAGTCCCGTGGTTTGGGTTTGCACTGGAGTGTCATCGTTCATGCCCAAAACACGGCGGGAGCCGGAAAGTCGCACGAATCCCTAGCCCTTTCGCCTCCTCCCCGGCGAGCGCGAACCGCCGGCCTTCTTCGCCGCTCGCTTGCGACACTCGCCGCATTCCCGACGTTGTGTCATAAATCATCGCAACCCCATGTCCTCTCCCGCCTTCCTCCAATCCGATCCCACCTTGGAAGCTGCGGTTCGCGCCGTCGGTGAGAAACTCTTCGCCCTCATGGACGCCCATCCCGCGCCCGCNTTTTTTTCCAAAAAAGGCGTCCACGCCCGCCTCATGGACTGGTCCATGCGCGACCCCGCCTTCAAGGCCCAGCTCTTCCGCTTCGTCGACGTCCTCCCGTCGCTCACCTCCTCCGCCCAAATCGTCCGCCATTTGCAGGAATACCTCGGCGACCGCGCCGTCGAACTCAGCCCCGCCCTCAAAGCCGGCCTCGCCGCGTCTTCCTTCGCTCCCGCTCTCCTCGCCGGCCCCGTCAAAGCCAACGTCCTCTCGATGGCCGAACAGTTCGTCGCCGGCGAAACGCCCGACGACCTCATCCGCCACCTCCGCCGCAACGCCAACGCCGGCATCGCCACCACCATCGACCTCCTCGGCGAAACCGTCGTCAGCGACGCCGAGGCCGACGCCTTTCTCCAGCGCAACCTCGAGGTCCTCGATTCCGTATCCACTTTTCTCACACGCGAACCCGCGCCCTGCTTCAGCGACCTCGCCCCTTCCGGCCCGCTCCCGCGCCTCAATCTCTCGCTCAAGATCTCCGCGCTCACGCCCGACATTCACCCCGCCGATCCCAAGCGCTCGATCGCCGCGCTCGAACATCGCCTCCGCCCCATCCTCCGTCGCGCCGCCGAGGTCGGCGCGCTCATCAACTTCGACATGGAGAGCTACAAACTGAAGGACCTCACCCTCGCCCTCTTCAAATCCATCCTCGAAGAACCCGAATTCCACATCACCCCCGCCATCGGCATCGCGCTCCAAGCCTACCTCCGCGACTGCGAAGCCGACCTCCGTGCCCTCCTTGCCTCGGCCCGAGCCCACCACCGCCCGCTTAGCGTCCGTCTTGTCAAAGGCGCCTACTGGGACCACGAAACGATCCTCGCCCGCCAGCGCGGCTGGCCGATTCCGGTCTGGCGGCAAAAACCCGAATCCGACGCCAACTTCGAAAAACTCTCCCTGCTCCTCCTCGAAAACATCGACATCGCCACGCCGAACTTCGCGACCCACAACGTCCGCTCCGTCGCCCACGCCATCGCGCAGGCCGACCGTCTCGGCATCGATCCGCACGCCTACGAGTTCCAGGCGCTCTACGGCATGGCCGACGACCTCAAAGTCGCACTCGTGCAAACCGGCCACCGCGTCCGCGAATACTGCGCCATCGGCGAACTCCTGCCCGGCATGGCCTATCTCGTCCGCCGCCTCCTCGAAAACACCAGCAACGAGGGTTTCGTCCGCCAGAAAACCACCGGCGAAGCCACCCGCACCCAACTCCTCGCCAACCCCACCACCCTTCTCCAACCAAAAACTCCAACCTCAAAGCCCAAAAACCAACCGGCTTTCCGCAACGCCCCCAACACCGACTTCTCCCTCGCCCCTCACCGCGAAGCCCTCCGCGCCGCGCTCACTCGCGTCTCCTCCCGCCTCGGCCGGCGCCACCCCCTCGTCATCGCCAACAAGAAAATGTCCACGCGCGACGTCATCCCGTCCGTCAACCCCGCCCGCCCGTCACAAATTATCGGATACGCCGCCCGCGCCTCGATCGCCGACGCCGATTCCGCCCTCGCCGCCGCCCGCTCCGCCCAACCCGTCTGGGCCGCCCGCGACGCCTCCGAACGCGCCGCCTTCGCCGAACGCGTCGCCGCTCTCCTCGAGTCCCGCCGCCACGATCTCTCCGCGCTCGAAATCCTCGAAGCCGGCAAACCTTGGATCGAAGCCGACGCCGACATCGGCGAAGCCATCGACTTCTGCCGTTTCTACGCCGCCGAAATTCGCCGCCTCGACGCCTCCACCGTCACGCAATCCGTCCCCGGCGAACGTTGCACGCTCCGCTGGATTCCGCGCGGCACCGGCGTCGTCATCGCGCCGTGGAATTTCCCGCTCGCAATCCTCTGCGGCCTGACGATCGCCCCCGTCGTCGCCGGCAACACCGTCATCATGAAGCCCGCCGAGCAGACGCCTGTGATCGCCGCCGCGTTCATGGACACCCTCCTCGAAGCCGGCCTCCCCGCCGGCGTCGTGAATCTACTTTCTGGATACGGCGAAGACGTCGGCGCTCACCTCGTCGCCCATCCCAAAATCGACTTCATCGCCTTCACCGGCTCGCGCGCCGTCGGCCTGAAAATCTGGGAAACCGCGGGACGCACGCTCCCCGGCCAGGCCAATCTCAAAAAAAGTCGTCTGCGAAATGGGCGGCAAAAACGCCCTCATCATCGATAACGACGCCGACCTCGACGAAGCCATCCCCGCCGCGCTCTACAGCGCCTTCGGCTTCTCCGGACAAAAATGCTCCGCGCTCTCGCGGCTCATCGTCCTCGCCGACGTCCACGATCGTTTCGTCGACCGCCTCCTCGCCGCCGCCGCCGCGCTTCCCATCGGCGATCCCACGGAACCCGGCACCATCATCGGCCCTGTCATCGACGCCGACGCCCAATCCAAAATCCTCCGCCTCATCGAACAGGGCAGAGCCGAGGCCCGTCTCGCTTGGCAGGCCACGCTCCCGCCCGAACTCATCACCTCCGGCGGCACCTACGTTCCGCCGACCATCTTCACCGACGTGCAGCCCACGCACGTCATCGCCCGCGAGGAAATCTTCGGCCCCGTCCTCGCGATCTTGAAAGCCCGCGACCTCGACGAAGCCTTCGCCATCGCCAACGACACCGACTACGCTCTCACCGGCGGACTCTTCTCCCGCTCCCCCTCCGCGCTCGAACGCGCCCGGCGCGAACTCGCCTGCGGCAATCTCTACCTCAACCGCGGCATCACCGGCGCCATCGTCGAACGGCATCCGTTCGGCGGATACAAGATGAGCGGCGCCGGCACCAAGGCCGGCGGTCGCGGCTATCTCGAAAATTTCCTCTTTCCCCGCGCCATCGCCGAAAACGTCCTCCGCCGAGGCTTCACTCCGCCCGAAGAAGGCGAATAACCGCTGGAGGACGGCGCGCCTCGCCGCCGCCTTCACATGCCGCGGCCGCGCCTTACCCGCGCTGCTCCACCGGCACGTAATCGCGCTTCGCCGGCCCGACGTAGATCTGACGCGGACGGTAAATCTTGAGCTTCGGATTCTGCGCCACCTCGCGCCACTGCGCGATCCAGCCCGGCATGCGTCCGATCGCGAACATCACCGTGAACATGTTCAACGGAATGCCCAGCGCCCGCATGATCAGGCCCGAGTAGAAATCGACGTTCGGATACAGCTTCCGCGAGATGAAGTAGTCGTCGCTCAACGCCACTTCCTCGAGCTTCATCGCGATGTTGAGCAGCGGGTCGTCCTTGATGCCCAGCGAGCCGAGCGCCTTGTAGAAGCTCGCCTTGATGATCTTCGCGCGCGGGTCGTAGTTCTTGTAAACGCGGTGACCGAAGCCCATCAGCCGCTCGCCCTTCCCCGCCTTCGCCGCCGCGATGAACTTCGTGCCGTCGTCGCCCTCGTCGTGGATGCTCTGCAGCATCTCGAGCACCGCCATGTTCGCACCGCCGTGCAACGGACCCCAGAGCGCGTTCACGCCCGCCGAAATCGACGCGAACAGATTCGCGCCCGCCGACGCCACCATGCGCACCGTCGACGTCGAGCAGTTCTGCTCGTGATCGGCATGCAGCAGCAGGAACAGGTTCAACGCCGACGCGACTTCCGGCGTCGCGACATACTCGTTGTAGGGCTCCGAGAACATCAGGTGCAGGAAGTTCTCGCAGTATCCAAGATCCGGACGCGGATCGTTGAACGGCATGCCGTTGTTCACGCGGAAAATGTGCGCCGCGATCGTCCGCACCTTCGAGATCGCGATCGCCGCCGCCTCGTCGAAATGCTCGATGTCGCGCTGGTGATTGTTGCTCGCCAGATGCGGATAATACGCGCCAAGCGCGTTGAAGGTCGCCGACAACACCGCCATCGGATGCGAGTCGCGCGGGAAATTCTGCAGGAACCGCAGCATCCCCTCGCGCAGCCGCGCGTTCACCGTCAACCGTTTCGAAAAGCCCTGCCGCTGGTCCTTCGTCGGCAGCTCGCCATACATCACCAGATACGCCGTCTCGACGAAGCTCGAGTGCTGCGCGAGCTGCTCGATCGGATACCCGCGATAACGCAGGATCCCGGCCTCGCCGTCGATGAACGTGATCGCGCTCGTGCAGGAGCCGGTGTTGCCAAAGCCGTCGTCGAACGTGATCGCGCCGGTCTCGGCCCGGAGCTTCGATATATCAATCCCGCGCTCGCCCTCGGTGCCCACGAAGACGGGCAGTTTATAGTCCTTGTTATCGAGGTGTAGGGAAGCGGGGGGAAGGGTGGCCATCGTCGGGCGAAACGAAGCCAAATCCTTGCCGCTGGCAAAGCAATCTTGCGCCAAGCGCTTCCGTTTTCGCCGCATCCCGTCACGACGTAGAAACGGTTATGCAGCGTATCGCTTTTCCTGATTACCCCGCCGCCGCCACCGTCGCGAAATTACGATAGATCTGCAGCCCTTTCGCCTGGCTTTTCTCGGGGTGAAACTGCGTCGCGAAGCACCGCCCGCGCCCGATCGCCGCCGTAAACGCCCCGCCATAATCGCACTCCGCCAGCACCAGATCCGCGTCGCGCGGCACGCAATGAAAGCTGTGCACGAAATAAAACGCCTCCCCTTCCCGCGTCAGCGCGTTCGCCAGCGGCGAATCCGGCTGCCGAAACGTCACCGTGTTCCAGCCCATGTGCGGGATCTTCACCTCCGCCGGCCGGCGAAACCGCACCACCTCGCCCGGAAACACCCCGAGCCCCGTCACGCCGCCTTCCTCCGACCGCTCGAACAACGCCTGCATTCCCAGGCACACGCCGAGAAACGGCCGGTCCGCCGCGATCCACGCGCGCACCGCCTCGTCCAACTTCGTCGCCCGCAACGACGCCACGCAATCGCGCAACGCCCCCACGCCCGGCAACACCAGCCCGCGCCCGGCACTCGCCTCGAGCTCCTCCGGCGTGCGCACCACGCGCGGCTCCGCGCCCACCGCTTCCAGCGCCTTCGTGACGCTGCGCAGGTTGCAGATACCGGTGTCGATGACGGCGATGGGTGTGGCACTCATGTAGGAGCGAGCTTGCTCGCGATGGAGCATCGCGGTGAACGAATCGCCTGCAAGCAGGCTCCTACAATTTCCCCTTTGTGCTCGGCAGCAAATCCGCCGCCCGCGGTTCGATTTGCGTCGCCGCGTCGAGCGCGCGCCCGAGGCCCTTGAAGATCGCCTCCGCCACGTGATGCGGCTCCTCGCCGTAAACGAGCTGCACGTGCAGATTCGCTCCGAGCGCATTGCTGAACGCCCGGCAAAATTCCTTCACCAGCACGATGTTGAAATCGCGCACGAACATCGTCGGCGCATTCGCCTCGTAAACGAGGTGCGGCCGCCCGCCGACGTCCACGACGATCCGCGCCAGCGATTCGTCCATCGGCAGCAGGAAAAATCCGTAGCGCTTGATCCCGACCTTGTCGCCCAGCGCTTCCTTGAACGCCTGCCCGAGCACCAGGCCGACGTCCTCGACCGTGTGGTGATAATCGACCTCGACGTCGCCCACCGCCTTCACCTCGAGGTCGAACAATCCATGCTTCGCGAACAGCGTCAGCATGTGGTCGAAGAACGGCACGCCCGTGTCGATCTTCGCCGCGCCGCGACCGTCGATCGCGAGCGAAAGCGTGATGTCGGTCTCCGCCGTCTTGCGGGAAACCTGCGCTACGCGTTGGGAGCCTTTAGCCATTCGTCGAGGGAGTTTTGCAGGACGAGCATCTCGTCGTCCGTGCCGACGCTGATGCGCAGGAAGGAAGCGGTCAAGGCATGGCTCGGGAAGTAGCGCACCAACACCTTCCTCGAACACAGGAATTCATACGCCGCCTTCGCCACCGTCGGCCCGCTCTCTCCGCGCGCCGATTTCGGCTCCGTGAAAATGAAATTCGCCTGCGACCGATACGTGAACCAACCGCGCTCCTTCGCGAACCGCTCCACCGCCGCGTCGCGCGTCGCCTTCACCCGCGCCACCATCGCCGCGAAATACGCCGTGTCGCCGATCGCCGCCAGCGCCGCCGCCTGCGAAAGCCGGTTCACATTGTAGCTGTCGCGCACGCGATCGAGCAGGTCGACGATCTCCGGATGCGCCAGCGCGTAGCCCACGCGAATCCCCGCCAGCGCATACGCCTTCGACAACGTTCGCACCACCACCAGCCGCGGATACCGCGCGAGCAACGACACCGCATTCTCGTTCGCAAACGGCGCATACGCCTCGTCGACGACCAGCACGCCCGCAAACCGCGACAGCACCGCCTCGATTTCCGTATTCGAAAACCCGACACCCGTCGGCGCATTCGGCGAGGTGAGGAAAAACGCCCGCGCCGGCGACGCCGCGATCCGCTCGACCGGCAGCTTCATCGAGCGATCGAACTCGATCACCTCGTTCTTCCCGTCCTGGATCGCCACCAAGACCGGATAAAGCGAATAGCTCGGCAGCGTGTATCCGGCCGCTGGATTCGCGGCGACGAATACCCGCATCAACAGATTCAGGATGTCGTCCGACCCATTGCCCACGACGACGTTTTCCTCCGCGACGCCATGCATCCGCGCGATCGCGGCGCGCAGCGGCGAACTTTTCGGATTCGGATAGAGCCGCAGCGACGCGCCATCCTCGCCGATCTCGCGCCGAACCGCCTCCGCCACGCGCGGGCTCGGCGGATACGGACACTCGTTCGTGTTGAGCTTCACCCACCCCGCTTCCGTCGGCTGCAGGCCGGGCGTGTAAGCGTGGAGCTTTGAAACGTGCGGAAGAGCGAGAGAAGCGAGATTCATGGATGGCCGCAAAAAGGCGCAGAACGCGCAAAAACAGGAGAGTATTCTTTGCGCATTCTGCGCCTCTTTGCGGCTATTGAACGCGAATCTTCGCCGAGCGCCCGTGCGCGTCGAGCCGCTCCATCGCCGCGAACGCCGCCACCACCGGCTCGCCTTTCTTCAGGCTCTTGCGGTCGTAACGAATGATGCTCGTCCGTCGCAGAAAATCCGTGACGCGCATCCCGCTGAAGTAACGCCCCGCGCGCCCCGTCGGCAGCACGTGGCTCGGCCCCGCGGTGAAATCGCCCAGCGCCGTCGGCGTGTCGTTGCCGATCATGATCGCGCCCGCCGTCGTGATCGCCTTCACCAACTTCTTCCCCGCCGCATCGCTCACCAACAATTCGAGATGCTCCGGCGCGACGTAGTTCGCGACTTCCGCCGCCTGCGCGAGCGTCTTCACCTCGACCGCGAGAAAACCGTCGTCCAGCACTCGCTGCGTCTTCTCGGAGCGACCGAGGAACTGCAACTGGCTCCACACTTCCGCCGAGATCGCATCGATCAACGCCGCCGACGTGGCGACGAGATAGATCTTCTCGCGACCCGAGCCGTGCTCCGCCTGCGCCAGCAGATCCGCCGCCGCGTATTCGATCCGTGCCGTTTCGTCGGCGATGATCATCACTTCGCTCGGCCCCGGCAGGCCGTTCACACCCACCGTGCCAAACACCTGCCGCATCGCTTCGCAGGTGTAGGCGTTGCCCGGGCCAAAAATTTTGTCGACCGGCGGAATCGTCGTCGTGCCATACGCCATCGCCCCGATCGCCTGCACGCCGCCCACGCGATAAACCTCCGTGATCCCCACGAGGTGCAGCGCCGCCAGCAGGCCGTCGGCGATCTTCCCTTCCGAATTCGACGGCGTGAACACGGCGATCTCCGGACAGCCCGCGATTTTAGCGAGCGTCGCCGTCATCAGCACCGTCGATACCAGCGGCACCTGCCCGCCGGGAACGTAGAGACCGACGCGCCCGATCGGGTCGAACTTCTCGCCGATCAACGCCCCATGCGGATTCTTCGCCGTCCAGTCTTTCGGCAGCCCGCGTTTGTTGAACGCGACAATGCTCTCGTGCGCCGCCGCGAGCGCGCGCCGCTCGGCGTTCGGCAGCCGTTTCGCCGCCGCGGCGATCTCCGCCTCCGACACCCGGAGGTCGCGCGAACGCAAGCGCGCGCCGTCGAACTTCGCCGCGTAATACACGACCGCCTCGTCGCCGCGCTGGCGGACATCCGCGAGAATCGCCGCGACGGAATCGGAAATTTCGCGCGGCACCGCTGTGTCGCGGCAGAAATCCGCCAGATCGGCGGCGAAGGTTTTCGAAGCGTAATTCAGCGTGCGCATGAAAGCGGAGGAAAGGGCCGGGGGCGGTGTCACGCGGTGAGGTCGGGCGACCGCGGCATTACTGCTGGATGGGCAGCGGCACGGCGAAAAGATCGCGCGGGAACGTCTCGTTCAACGTGATCTTCTCGAACACAATCGTGCGCACCTCCGTGCCGGACTCGCTGCGCTGCGTGATCCGCAGCGTCTTCGGAAAACGGATACCGCCCGCCATCATTTCGCCCTGTTCGCGGATGTTGTTGTTTTCGTCGCCGGTGTAGACGAGTTCGCCGGTGGCTTCGTTGAAATAGCGATAGTAGACCAGCCCCGGGCCGTGAACAAAGGCGATCTTCCGGCAGCTCACGCCGTCGATCGTCTCCGGGCCTTGGTCCTCCACCGTCCCGCCGATCTGCTCGATGCCGCGGAAGAACGCGAGGTTCTGCCAGACATCGGCCCGCAGCTGCTTGATCTGATCGACCGGAAGCTGGCTCTGCTGCCACCGGTTCGGATCGGAAACATCGGTCACGCGGCGCCAGGCGTCGTAGTCGTCGAGCGCGCTGACTTCGATGGCCTGGTCGGAACGAATCTCGATCCGCTGCTGCGCCGGTTTCTGCAGAAAGATTTCGATTTTATACTGCCGCTCCTTGGTCGCGTCCTGCGGGTCGGGCCCGGTCATCGTGCCGACGTAGTGGATCGATTTCACCGCATCGAGGACGGCATCGGGAGCGAGCCGGGCGCGCGCCTTCGCGATGATCGCCGGTTCGGCGGCGTGCATGACAACGGTGCTGACGAGCGCGAACACGGCGGTGGCAAACACGCGAAACGACGAAAAGGGCATAGGGGCGGGAGCTTGGAGAAAAGTTTCCTCCGAGGGAAGTCAGCTTTGGCTCGTGTTCCCCCGAAACCGGCTCAACGCCGGTTTCCGCGGATTATTCCCACTCGATCGTCGCCGGCGGTTTTGAACTGATGTCGAGCACCACCCGGCTGACGCCGCGCACCTCGTTGGTGATCCGGCTGGAAATGCGCTGCAACAGGTCATGCGGGACTTTGGCCCAGTCCGCCGTCATCGCGTCGACGCTCTCCACGATCCGCAGCGCGATCACGTAATCATACGTGCGCTCATCGCCGAACACCCCGACCGTCCGCACCGGCAGGAAAACGCAGAACGACTGCCAGACTTTATAATAAAGTCCCGACGCCATCATCTCCTCGTGCAACACCGCGTCGGCATTGCGCAGGATTTCGAGGTTCTCGGCCGTGATCTCGCCCATTACGCGGACACCCAGCCCCGGTCCCGGAAATGGTTGCCGCCAGACGACTTCCTTCGGCAGTCCGAGCGCGGCGCCCACCTTGCGAACCTCGTCCTTGAAGAGTTGGCGCAACGGCTCGACGAGCTTGAGCTTCATCCGCTCCGGCAGGCCGCCGACATTGTGGTGCGTCTTGATGAGCGAAGCCGGGTTGTTGCCGATCGAAACGCTCTCAATGACATCTGGATACAGCGTGCCCTGCGCGAGAAACTCCGCGCTGCCCTTGATCGAACGTAGCGATTTCTCGAATACCTCCACGAACGTGCGGCCGATGATCTTCCGCTTCTGCTCGGGCTCGGTCACGCCCTTCAACCGCCGCAAGAACAGCTTCGACGCGTCCACCACGCGCAAATCGATGCGGAAGTGCTTCGCGTAGAGCTTCTCCACATACTCGCGCTCGCCTTTCCGGATCAGGCCGTTGTCGACGAAGATGCACGTCAGCTGCTTGCCGATCGCCTTGTGCAGCAGCGCGGCCGCCACCGACGAATCCACCCCGCCGGAGAGCCCGAGGATCACGCGGGACTTGCCGACCTGCGCGCGGATCTCCTGCACGGCGTGCGCGATGAAGTCCTTCGTCGTCCAGTCCTGACGCGCCCCGCAAACGCCCACGAGGAAGTTGCGGATCATGTCCACGCCGCGCTCGGTGTGAAACACTTCGGGGTGAAACTGAATGCCGTAGAATCCGCGTTTCGCGTCCTCGATTCCTGAATACGGTGAATTTTCCGACACCGCCGTCGCGACGAACCCCGGCGGGAGCTTCGCGAGTTTGTCGCCGTGGGAGTTCCAGATGCGCAGCTTGCGCGGCAGTCCGGCGAAGAGCTTGCCCGGGCGCTTGATCGTGAGATGCCCGTGGCCGTATTCCCGCGCCTTGCTGTGCTCGACCTTGCCGCCGAGGAAATGCCCCATCAGCTGCACGCCGTAGCAGATGCCCAGCACCGGAATCCCGAGTTCGAAGATCGCCGGATCCGGATGCGGCGCCTTTTTCGCGTAAACGCTCTGCGGGCCACCCGACAAAATGATGCCGATCACGCCGTCCTCGCGCAGCTTCGCCGCCGGCGTCGAGAAATGGTAGATTTTCGAGTAGACTTGGCACTCGCGGATACGGCGGGCGATGACCTGTGTGAGCTGCGAACCGAAGTCTAGAACGGCGATGGTCTGAGGCATGTGCGGCGTGGGAAACGATAAGCTCAACGCACACCGCCTGCCGGGTGCAAGCGCGTTTCACCCTGCGGGAGGGGCTTTATACCCCGACCGCGCGCCCACGCCATGAGTCGGAGCGTAAAGCCCCTCCCGCAGCCCTCCTACGTCTAGTTCTCGAACCCGCCGCGCAGCGCCTGCACAAACGCGTTGCGGAAGAGCGTGCCGATCGTCTCCCACACATCGATTTCGTTTTGCGAGAAGTTGCCCGAAAACGGCGCGCGCGTCGCCACCTGCTCCTCCTCATTGTTCTCGAGCACCTTCGCAACGGCGCTCACGACCGTTTCCTTGGCGCGTTCGAGCACGTTCTTCTCCTCGTCGTTCGCCGTTTCGAATTCGAGATCGTGAAACAGCGGCTTCACATAGCCGTCGTAGGCGCCGTCCTTCGCCTCGACTTCGAAGAACATCTCGAACGTCCCGCGCGACACGTCGACGTCGGCCAAGGCATTCAAAAAATCGTTCGCCGCCGTCAGTTCGAGTTCCCGCAGCTCGAAATTCGCGGCAAATGTCGGCTGTTCCGCGATCGGGTTGACCTGAATTTCGGAGCGCAGCCGGCCGTTTCCCGTGGTGGTCGCCTGGATACGCACCTTCGCCGGCAGCGGGTCGCCGTTGGCTTTCGGACGATTCTGCAGATCGGTCGCGACGATGTGCAGGTTCTCCACTCCGACCTCCGCTTCCGGCTCCGCCGAGCGGTCGATGAAGCGCACGCGCGCGTCCTTCAACTCGAAGCGTGTGAGCTCCAGCGGGAAGGTTTCACGAAACACATCCTGCCAGCGCTGCATCTGCCGCCGTGTCTCTTCCAGGCCCGCTTTCGCCTTCTCGTCCGCATCCTTGATGTCCTGACGCTTCACGATCGTCACCTCCGCGCCGTTTACGACCGCGCTCCCGCCCAATCTGCCCGACAACAATGTGCCCGGCGCGAGTCGCATCGATGCGCGGCGGATGTGCACGACCGGCGCTTCGTTTTCGTGCCCGCGCTCGTAGAGGACAAAATTCTCCAGATCGATCGCGCCCCGCCACAACGCCAACGTCACCGCGTCGGCGCGGCCGACAAATCCGTCGAGTTCGCGCAGCTCACGATTCACGACGCTCTTTGCGATCGGCGAACCCACCAACCGCACCAGCAACAAGAGCGTCGCCAGAACGATGAGCACGCTCACCCATCGCCGCCGATGACGCCGCGGTCGGTCACGGCGCGTGGCGAACGTTTCGGGAACCGTAGGGGAACGTCGGCGGCGCAACCGCGAAAGCGGTGAGCAGGCTCATGCCGTTTCTCCGCTTACCCGATGCCAACTGCCCAACTCCCGCTCGCTCAACTTCCTCGCCTCAACCCACCGGCGCACGCCCAGCGCAAGCTGCAACGCCGGGCACCGCCCGACCAGCAATCTGCAATCCCGCCGGCTTCACGTTTCTCGCCTCTAACTCCGGGCAAACCGCTGGCAATTCCGCGCCGCTTTCCTCTCGCGTCGCATTCGGCCCCCGCTGCAATCCGCCCATGTCGCGCTTGGTCGAGACCGTTCGCAATATCGTCGGGCAGCCCGGCTACCCGGGCGTGCTCGCGGCCAATTTCGCGCTCGGGATGGCGTCGTCGTTCGTCGTGCCGTTCCTCTCCATGTGGGGAACGCTGCACATCGGCATGTCGCCGGTCGTGTTTGGCACGTTCATGACGATCACGTCGGTGAGCGCGATCGTGCTCAGCACCCTGCTCGCGCGCTGGTCCGACACGCATGTCGCGCGCCGCACGATGCTGATCGTCGGCAGCGTCAGCGGCATGCTCGGTTATCTCGGATACGCGTTTTTCACCGACATCGTGGCGCTCGCGATCTGCGGATCGCTGTTGGTCGGCACCTCCACGGTGAGCTTCTCGCAGCTGTTCGCGTTCATGCGCGAAGAACTCAGCCGGCCGGAAAACAAGCACGCCGACATGCCGCTGTTGATGAGCCTGCTGCGCGTGTCGTTCTCGCTCGCGTGGACGGTGGGGCCGGCGCTCGGCGCGTGGGTGACAGTGAAGTGGGGCTATCGCGGGATCTTTCTCGGCGCGGTCACGCTCTTCGCCTTGTTCCTCCTTCTTGTCCTGCGCTTCGTTCCCCATCGAGCGCATCCGCCGGTGGAGCATCGAAAAACCCACGCTTCGCTGTTCCGCGTGCTCGCGCGTCGCGATGTCGTCGCGACCTTCATCGCCCTCGTGCTCGTTTTCGCCGCCTTCAACATGAACCTGATGAACCTGCCGCTGCTGGTGACGCTGGCGCTCGGAGGCACCAAAGCGGACGTCGGCTGGATCTTCAGCCTCGCTCCGATTTTCGAGGTGCCGCTGATGGTTTGGTTCGGACAACTCGCCGCGCGCGGACATCAGGTGGGACTGATCCGCTTCGGCGTCGCGGCCGCCGCGGTGTATTTCGCCGCGCTGATTTTCGCGCAAGCACCGTGGCAGATTTATCCGATGCAAATCCTGAGCGCGATCTCCATCGCGATCATGACGAACATCACGATCACCTTTTTGCAGGACATGCTTCCCGGCCACATCGGCGTCGCGACCACGCTCTACTCCAACTCCTTCGGCGGAGGCAGTCTGATCGGCTATCTCGGATTCGGTCTGTTGCTCCAGACGATCGGCTACCGCGGCGTTTTCGTCGTGTGCGTGGCGCTCTGCGTCGCGGCCGCCGGACTGCTACTCGTCGCCCGCCATCGGGAGCCGGCTCCGGCGATCGCGTAACGAAATCGTAAGCGCTTCGCTTCTCGCCGAGAGAAATGCGCACGCGTCGCGCCACAAACAACAGTCCACAGCCGCAGCGCACAGTTGCAGCACGCCGCTTCGCCCCTACGCTCCCACGTCCATGCCCCGCCTCCCCTCCCCCTGCGCGCGCGCAATCGTCGCCGCCTTTTCCCTCCTCCTCCTTTCGCGCCTCACCGCCGCCTACGAACCTCCCGCGGAAAACCTCGCGGCGCGCGAGTGGTTTCAAGACGCGAAGTTCGGCCTCTTCATCCACTGGGGCGTCTACAGCGTGCGCGGTCAGGGCGAGTGGGTGATGAACAAAGAGAAAATTTCGATCGCCGACTACGAACCGCTCGCCGCGCAGTTCAACCCCACCGCCTTCGATCCCGACGAGTGGGTCCGCATGGCGAAGGACGCCGGCATGCGCTACATCACGATCACGAGCAAACACCACGACGGGTTCGCGATGTGGGCCACGAAGCAGACGCGGTGGAACGTCGTCGACGCCACCCCCTACCGCCGCGATGTCCTCCGCCAACTCGCCGACGCCTGCGCGCGCGAAGGCATTAAACTCTTTTTCTACCACTCGCACCTCGACTGGTATCACCCGGACTATTTTCCGCGCGGCCGGACCGGACATGCGTCGGGCCGGCCCGAGACCGGCGACTTCAACCGCTATCTCGATTTCATGGACGCGCAGCTCGAAGAGCTGCTCACCTCTTACGGGCCGATCGCCGGAATCTGGTTCGACGGAGTCTGGGACAAACCCGACGCCGACTGGCGACTCGATCGCACTTACGCGCTGATTCATCGGCTCCAGCCCGCCGCGTTGATCGGCAACAATCACCACCTCGCGCCCAACGACGGCGAGGATTTTCAAATGTTCGAAAAAGACCTGCCCGGCCAAAACCGTTCGGGCTACTCTCCCAACGCGAAAATTGGCGCGCTCCCGCTCGAAACCTGCGAAACGATCAATGGCGCCTGGGGCTACAACGCGTCCGACAAACGCTTCAAGAGCACGCGCGACCTGATTCATTATCTCGTCCGCGCCGCCGGCTCGAACGCCAACTTCCTCCTCAACGTCGGCCCCAAACCCAGCGGCGAGATCCAGTCGGAATTTCGCGAACGCCTCTTCGAAATCGGCGCCTGGCTCCGCGAGCACGGCGAAGCCATCTATGGCACGCGCGGAGGGCCGATGCCCTCGCGCGCCTGGGGTGTTTCCACCCAGAACGACACGCACGTGTATCTCCACATCCTCGACTGGCCCGATCAGCTCCTGCCGTTGCCAGCCGGAATTCGTGTGAAGAACCCGCGCCTGTTCGGCTCCAATCGTCCGATCGAAATCACGAGCGTCGGCGATTCCGTCGTCCTTCACCTGCCCGAACCCACGACCGATTCGCACGACCGCATCGTTGTCTGGGATCGCAACTAGCAGGCCCGCTGGCTCGCACTCCCGCGAACTTTGCGGGACGCCCCTCCACGTCATCGTCGGAGAAAACACGCCAAGACGCGCGAACACTCGTGCGCTACGGTTCGGCATGAACACGCCCAAATCAAAGCCGTCCGATGCTCAACCCGCGCGTCAACCCGAGGTGCCGCGCGATCGCGACCTCGACACCGCGGAAAACAGTCGCCGCAACCTCACGCCGTCGCCCGACACCGTGAACATCCGCGACGAGGATTATCCGTCGGAAAACAAACCGCTCACACCCGACCATCCCTCCACCGAAGCGCTGCACACGCGACCGCCGCACGGCCGCGATCAACTTCAGACCGGCTCCGCCGGAGATGCCGCTCGCCCTTCGAAAACCGGCATCGCGCCCACCACACTCGCCCCCCGCGGCTCACCAAATAAATAGGCGCGCGAAAATCGCGCGCCTATTTTCAAGAAGGATTTCGCCTCTGCCTCGGCGAGTGATCGCCGAGGAGAAAGCGAGACCTCGCACTCTTACTTCTTCTTCTTAGCAGCAGTCTTCTTTTTCGGAGCGCTCTTCTTGGCAGCTTTCGCGGATTTCTTGGCCATGGTTTATTTTAGGGTTTAGTTTTGCTCACCGAACGAACGAGTGGCTCGTCGGCGCGCCTCCAATTGGCCGACTCGAAACGATTTTGTAAATGTTAGATTCGCGAGTTGCGCGTAGATTTTTTCCACGCCCTTCCGCGCCCATCGCTCCGTTCTCGCGGGATTTTTCTCCATGCGCGCTTACTCCGCCGCCCCAATGACGCCGTGAAAACGCGCGCTATCTTCAGCGACGCACAGCTTCGACGACGCAACCTCAACGCTCTTCTCCCATGGAATCACTCGAAACTCTCAACGATCTTTTCCTCCACGAACTCCGCGATCTCTACGACGCCGAGAACCAACTCACCAAGGCGCTGCCCCTGCTCGCGCAGGCGGCGAAATCGGAAAAGCTGCGCGCCAGCTTCGAAACTCATCTCGAAGAGACGAAGGAGCAGGCGCGACGCCTCGAGCAGATCTTCAAGGCGATCGGCACGTCGCCCGAGGGAAAACCCTGCAAAGCGATGGCCGGCCTCATCGCCGAAGCGAAGGAACTGCTCGATCACGACGCCGACCCCGAAGTGCTCGACGCGGGGCTGATCGTCGCGGCGCAGAAGGTCGAGCACTACGAAATCGCCGGCTACGGCAGCGTCAGCACCTTCGCGCGCGTGCTCGGCTACAACGACGCTGCAAAACTCCTGAAGCAGACGATCGCCGAAGAGGAACGCACCGACAAGAAACTCACCCAGATCTCGGAGCAGTTGAATCCGAAGGCCGCGACGGCCGATCAATCGTCCACCTGACGCAGCCGGGCTGCACGTATCCGAATTGGGCGGACGAAAGTCCGCCCTTTTTCATGCCTTGACGGTCGTCTGGACCAACCGACGGCGGCCGATCAAATGCGCGGTGAACCAGCACACCTGCGCCCACGCCACACCCGCAGCCCAGCCGGCCACGACGTCCGTGGGATAATGCACGCCGAGATAAACGCGGCTGAACCCGACCGCGAAGCTCAAGAGCAGCGCCGCGGAGAAGAGGTAAACCTTCTCGCGCCGACGATCTGCGATTCGTGCGAGCAGCACCGCGATTGTCAGATAAATCGTCGCCGACGACATCGCGTGTCCGCTCGGAAAACTGAGCGAGTCGATCTCGATGAGACGCAGCGGTTCCTCGGGCCGTGTGCGACCGTAGAGCGTCTTGAGAAGGCTGTTGAGCGTCGCGCCGCCGAGCGACGCGACCAGGAGAAACAACGCCGCGGCGAACCGGCGGGACAGCAGCAGGAAACCAAGGATGAACGCCACCGCCGTGCCCAGCACCGCGCCGCTTCCGAGCGCGGTGATATCACGAGCAATCTCGACCGCCTTCGAGGGGCCCAGCGGTTCGCCGGTTTCCGGCTCGCGCAAGAGCCGCATGAGATCGATTTCGACGTGGAGGTATTCCTCTTCCCGCACTTCGTCGGCTACCGCGAGGAACACCCACGCGGCGAACACCAGGACGCCCAGGTTGAAAAGCGCGAGAGGTCCGAGCGCGCGGAGTCGTTGAAGCCAGGCCTTGCTGCGGGCGATCATGGCCGGCCTTGGACCGCTATTTACGGCGTTCGAGCCAAGCGTTGAAACGCGTTTCCAGAATCGCGAGCGGCAGCGAGCCTTCCTCGAGCAGGTGATCATGGAAGGCGCGGATGTCCCATTTCGCGCCGAGCTCCTTTTCCGCACGCGCACGTAGTTCGAGGATTTTCAACTGACCGAGTTTGTAGGACAGCGCCTGGGCCGGAATCGCCATGTAGCGCTCGACCTCCGCGCGGTGCTTTTCTTCGTCTCCGCCTTCCTGCTCGATGATGTAGGCAAGCGCCTGCTCGCGCGACCAACCCTTCGCATGGAGGCCCGTGTCGAGCACGAGCCGCACCGCGCGATGCATGTCGCCGAGCAACATGCCCAGATATTGATACGGATCGGTGTAGAGCCCGAGTTCCTTGCCAAGGCTCTCGGTATAGAGCGCCCAGCCTTCGACGTAGGCGCTATTCCAGCCGAAGCGGCGAAAGCGCGGAAGGGATTTGTTTTCGAGCGTCAGCGCGATCTGGAAATGGTGCCCGGGAATCGCCTCGTGCAGGAACAGGTTTTCCATACGCGGCGTGCGGTTTTCGCGCGGATCGACGATCGGCACGTAGAAAATCCCAGGACGCGAGCCATCGTCGGCGGCGGGCATGTATTCGGCGGACGCCGTGGCGGCGCGAAACTTCTCGGTCGCGCGAATCTCGAACGGCGTGCGCGGAACGCGACCGAAGAAATGCGGGACTTGCGACGCGAGCCGCGCCTCGATCGCGCGATATGCGTCGAGGACTTCTTCGTCCGTCGTGAACGGCGCGAACTGCGGATCGGTGGCGACGAAGTTGAGAAATTCAAACAACGTTCCCTTGAACCCAACTTGTGCTTGAACCTTTTCCATTTCGGCGCGGATCCGCGCGACTTCCGTGCGGCCGAGTTCGTGGATTTCGTCCGGCATGAGATTGGTCGTGGTCCAGAATTGAATCAGATACGCGTAGATTTCGGCCCCGCCGGGAACAGCACCGATGCCCGCGCTCGCCCGGCATTCCGGCAAATATTCGCGCTCGATGAACGCATGCAGCCGCGCGTAAGCCGGGATGATCACGTCGCGAATCGCCGCGCGATAATCGTCGGCGAGCTTTTCTGCCGCGGCGGGCGCGAGATCCACCGGCAGCTGTTTCAAGGGCGCGAAGAAAATGTTCTTTTCGGGATCGTCCGCCATGAGCGGCTCGTANTGCGGCAGCGNGCGCTCCATCANNATGCGCGGCTGCGTGATGCCGCGNGCGAGGCCCTCGCGCATGTTGGCGATCGCCGTGTCGGCCCACGCGGCGAATCCGTGCGCACGCGAGATGAAGTTGCGGAAATCCTGTTCGGTTTTGAACGGATGAATGCTCGAGCCCGACCCCATCTGCGCGAACGTGAGCGCGCCGGAGTAGAACTGGTTGATCGGCAGCAAATGCGTGGGCTGCGTGAGGCCGAAGCGGCGCGTTTCGAGCGTCCACTTCAAAACATCGTAACTGAGCTGGTCCGACGAGGAGAGCGCCGCGCGATCGAACCCTGCGAGACCGGCGAGGTAGCGCTCGGTAGAAGCCGAGTCCTTCGCCCGATACTCGGCGCTGATGTCGTTCGGCCAGATATGTTCGTAGCGTTTGTCGCTGTCGCCATTGCCCGCCGCTTCTACGGGAGAGAGTTCGAGCAGTTCTTCGTAGTAACGATCCAGCAGGTCGTGAAAAGAAGCCGCGTGGAGGCCGGCGACGCTCGTTACGGCAACGAGCAACAACAAGGCACGTCGAAGGAACATGATGCCAGCACGGTGCAGCGCCCCTGCAGCACGTCAAAACTTCACTCGACGACGCCGCGCCGGCTCCGTGCGGCGACCCACGTTCCGATCGAGAAACAAACCACACCGGCGAAGAACACCGGCACCGACGCGGAAAGGAACTTGGGCACGAGCCAGGAGAAAAGGCCGACTTCGATCGGCGCGGAAAACGAGAAGTCGCTGGCCGCGGCTGCTCGTGCGATCACGCGGACCGGACCGTCTCCCGGGAAGAAGTTCAGCGTTCGCGCGGGCCGGGCATCGGCGATGTTTCCGCCCAGCGGATCGATCAACGTGCCATCGGCGCGCGCGAGCTGAAGTCGCGCGCCGCCCGGACCTAGGTGGCCGTTCACGCGAAACCGAAGCACCGGCAATCCGACTCGCTCGATGGGCAGACTCACGAATACCTGCTCGCCGGCGACGTCAGGATTGGGACGGATGTTGTCTTCGGCGGTCGGCATCGAGAAGCCGATCGATCTGTCGTCGTCCCGCACCAACGGCAGACGCGGCACGAGGTTTGGCGGCAGACGGAAGCGCAGACGCGGGTCACGCAGCGAGTCGCGAGTGAACTCGAGGTGAGGCATAAACGCGCGCACCTGAGGATCACGCGTGAGCGCGTGATCGTCGTCGGTGACCAGGAACTCGCGAATCGCCGCCTCCTGTCGCACAAACTGCTCGCGCCATTCGCCCAGAATCCAGCGGAGCTCAGCGGGACGATTCAGCCGCGCGTATCCCGCGCCGAGCATCGCGCCCCAGACGATCACGGCCAGGAGGGCGATCGATCGAGCTTTGACCGCACGGCTCATCCACCAGCCGAGCGCGGTGAGATTCACAAACAGTCCCATCGTGAGAACGTCGTAGTAGCGCACGGCAATCACGCCTGGCGCGGAACCGCGACCGTAAGCAAACGCTGCCACGAGCAGCGCGCACCAGAGGCCCAGCGCGAGCAGGCGACGTTCGTTTGGCTCAACGAATGAAGCACGCGCGCACCGCGCAGCGAACGCGATCCACGGCAGCGCGAGCACACATCCGAGCAGCGAGGAAACGGGCCACGCGGCGAGATGGGCGAACGCGGCGACGAACTGCGGAAGCGACGACGCGCGATGGTCGTTCGGCAACGAACCACCGGGATAGATCAAGAGAGCGAGCGCCATCAGCGCGATGCTGACGCTCAGTGTCGCGATCGTGCGTGTGTCCCGCTTGCCGCGCCACCACTCGAGGGCGCTGAAAAGAAAGACCGCCGCGGCCGAGACGACTCCCGCCGCGATCGTGAAGAGGTTCAGCAGCCCGGCGAATTGTGCGGCGAACCAGAGGCCGTCCATGCGTTCGCGAGTGGAGCCGAGCACATGGGCGATTCCCAGCAGCAGCAGCAGATAGAACTGCGACTGAAATCCCCAAAGCGCGTTCTCGAAGTTTGCGGGCTGGGAGAAGAGCAGCACTCCAACCACAGCGCAGGCGGCAAACGCCCGCGGAGACAGCAGTCGCCGGGCGAACTCGACGAGCACAGCGACCGCGCCGAGATAGATCGCGAGGTTCACGACCATCTGAAGACGGCAGTCCCACTGGCCGTTGAGCCAGAACTCGAACATCGCCAGCAGCCGGGTGAGCGCGGGCCGGTGTTCGTTGTGCGGATAGAAGAAGATCGGCGGTTCGAGATTTCCGTCGAACCAGTTCAGATACATCCCTTCCGCCACCCACTGATCGTGAAACGGCTGGTCGCTGCCGTAGTGCCAGATCAACCAGAGCCGCGCGCCGGCAACGATCAGCAGAATCCCGACGGTGACGATCCAGACGGGCACGCGAGCGAGCGGGGCAGCGACACGCGTCCATGCCGAATGCGTGCGCGGTGACGTGTCGCTCACGACGAAGACGCGTCAGAACTTCAGTCGGGTATTCTCGTGACCGCACTGCGGGCACTTCGCGAGCTCGGTGCCAATCACGGCCGTGTAGAGTTCGTTGCAGCGGATGCAGTGGAAGGTGGTCTTGNGTCGTTCGCGCTCAAAGGTGTGGTGATCGCGCCGGTCATACCACAGCCACAGTCCGAGGAACACGAACGCGACGAACGTGCAGTAAACGATGACGGCGGGAGTGAGGTCGAACATGCGGCAAAGATTCCGGGGCGAAACTGTGCCACAACCGGGGCTTCGGGCGAAGCGAAGAATCGGGAGGAGCTTACGTCCTTTTTAAAGAAAAACGCGCCGACGTAGGAGTCGGCGCGTTGAGAGTGCGGAAGGTGATTTCGCCCGGCGGGACGCCGGGCTCCACCTTACTTCTTTTCTTCGGTCGCTGGAGCGGCTTCAGGCGCAGCCTCGGTCGTCGCGGACGCGGCGGCTTCGGCGGCGGGCGTCGCGGCCTTGGACTTCTTGCCCTTGGACTTGGACGCTTTCTTGCCCTTCGACTTCTTGTAACCCGGATCGTCGGCTTTCACCAACTCGATCAAGGCCATCTCGGCGGCGTCGCTGATGCGGGCGCCGAGCTTGTAGATGCGGGTGTAGCCGCCATTGCGGTTCACGAACTCCTTGTAGGTTTCGTTGAACAGCTTGGTGATCACGTCCTCGTTGCGCACGTCGGCGAGGGCGAGACGGCGCAGGTGGATCGCGTCCTTCTTTTCGGTCTTCGCCGCGGCCTTCTTGGCCTTGGTGATGACCTTCTCGACGAAGGGACGCAGGGCCTTGGCCTTCGTCAGGGTGGTTTGGATACGGCCGTGCTCGAGGAGCGACGCAGCCATGTTGGAAAGCATCGCGCGGCGATGCTCGACGGTCACGCCGAGGGAGGCGCGGTGTTTATTGTGACGCATTGTGGTGTTGGTTTAGAGCGTCTCCCGATCGGCGATCCGGTCGCAGCGTGGCGCGGCAGCGGACGGCGCGAGAGACGAGGTGATTCTCGAATTTGGATTTTCGATTTTCGATCGCGGCGAGGAGCCCCGGATTTTCGAGAGCGGGTGCAATCGAAAATCCGGAATCGAAAATCGAAAAGGGCGTTAGCCTTCCTTCTTCGTGTCGAGGAGGCGCTCGTCGAACTTCATGCCGAGCGAGAGGCCGAGGGCTTCGAGCTTCTCCTTGATTTCGTTGAGCGACTTCTTGCCGAAGTTGCGATACTTGAGCATCTCCTGCTCGGTCTTCATCGCGAGCTCGCCGACGGTGGTGATGTTCGCGTTGTTCAAGCAGTTCGCGGCGCGGACGGAGAGCTCGATTTCGTTGACCGACATGTTGAGGAGCTTGCGGAGCTTGTTCTGCTCTTCGCTGACCTCGGACTGCTGGTTCTCGAACTCGTAGGTCTCCTGGCTGACGCGGTCGAAGACATCGAGGTGGTGCTTCAGGATCGACGCGGCCTGCTTGAGGGCGTCGTCCGGCGTGATGCGGCCGTCNGTCCAGACTTCGAGCACGAGCTTGTCGTAGTCGGTGATCTGGCCCACGCGGGTCGCTTCGACGGCATACTTCACGAGGCGGACGGGAGAGAAGAGCGAGTCGATCGGAATGACGCCGATGGCCTGGTCTTCCTTCTTGTTGGCTTCGCCCGGGTAGTAGCCGCGGCCGGTCTTGATCTCGATCTCCGCGTCGAAGTTCTTGCGGGTGTCGAGCGTGCAGATGACCTGGTCCGGATTGATGATCTGGATGTTCGGNTCCTGCTGNATGTCGGCGGCGGTGACGACNCCGCTCTTCGTNGCNCGGATCGCTGAGNGTGATGGGCTCGCGCTTCTGGGAGACGATGAGGACCTTCTTGAGGTTNAGAACGATGTCGGTGACGTCCTCGACGACGCCGTCGATGGACTGGAACTCATGATTCACGCCGTCGATCTTGATCGACGAGATGGCGGCGCCGTTCGACTCGAGCTCAGGAGAACGCGACGGAGGGAGTTGCCGACCGTGTGGCCGTAGCCGGCCTCGAAAGGCTCGGCGATGAACTTGGCGTAGGTCGGCGTTGCGCCTTCCTCGACCTTCGTGAGTTTGGACGGGAGTTCGAACTTTCCGAGACGTTTGGGCATGGCGGTGATTGGCGGACGTTGAGAATGATTGAGGCTTTGTAACAGGAGCCGCCGATCAGAAGCGCGAGTAGAACTCGACGATCAGCTGCTCATTGATGCCCTGCTCCATTTCGTCGCGGGTCGGCAGGCGGTTGACGGTCGCCTTGAACGCTTCGGCGTTCAGGGTGAGCCAGCCGGGGACGTTGCGGATGCGGTTCTCTTCGAGATTGCGGGTGGCGAGCTGGCGCGACGCGGGAGCGTTTTTGACCTCGATCTCGTCGCCGGCCTTCACGGTGTAGGACGCGATGTCGACCTTGTGGCCGTTCACGCGGATGTGGCCGTGGTTGACGAACTGGCGGGCGGCGGCGCGGCTCTTGGCGAGACCGAGCAGATACACGACCGAATCGAGACGGGTTTCGAGGAGCTGCAGGAAGCGCTCACCCGTGACGCCGCGCTCTTTCTTCGCGATTTCGAACACGCGACGGAATTGGCGCTCGAGCAGGCCGTAGATGTAACGGAGCTTCTGCTTTTCGTTGAGGCCGAGGGCGTATTCGGAAACTTTGCGACGGAGCTTGGGACCGTGCTGCCCCGGCGGATACGAGCGGCGTTCGAAGGCCTTGCCCGAGCCGAGAAGCTGCTGGCCGAAGCGACGGCTGATGCGGGTGGTTGGACCGGTGTAGCGAGCCATGTTCTGTTAAATTTGAGATTTGAAATTGAGATTTGAAATCCGCTTAGACGCGGCGGCGTTTGCGCGGGCGGCAGCCGTTGTGCGGGACGGGCGTGACGTCGATGATCGAGGTGATCTCGAGGCCGATCGCCTGCAGCGCGCGGATCGCGGAGTCACGGCCGAGGCCGGGACCGGAGACGCGGATGACGATGTCCTTCAAGCCGTGCGACATCGCGTTGCGGGCGGCGTCCTGGGCGACGATCTGCGCGGCGTAGGCGGTGGATTTGCGGGAGCCGCGGAAGTTGCACTTGCCGGCGGAGGACCACGCGATCACGCGGCCCTGCTGGTCGGTGATGGAGACGATCGTGTTGTTGAAGGACGCGAGGACGTTGGACGATGCCGGACGTGACGTTCTTCGAACCCTTGGCTTTGCGGACCTTGATGACGCCGAGCTCTTCCTTGAGGAGGTCTTCNGCGGTGGGCTGCTTGGCGACGCCACCGACGAGCTCGACCGGCTTTTCGGCGGGAGCGGGAGCGGCGGCCGGAGCGGCAGCACCTTCAGCGGCGGGAGCGGCGGCCTTCGGAGCCTTGGCTTTCTTTTCGGGCTTCTCGGCGGGCGCGGCAGCGCCTTCAACGGCGACGGTTGCGGCCTTGATCGGCTTCTCTTTCTTCGGGGCGGACTTTTCTTCGGCCATGTTCGTNANGGATTANTCTTTGGCTTTNGTGACGCCGACGGTGCGGCGCGGGCCCTTGCGCGTGCGGGCGTTGGTGGAGGTGCGCTGACCGCGAACCGGGAGGCTGCGGCGGTGGCGAACGCCGCGATAGCAATTGATCGCNTGGAGGCGCTTCAGATTGCCGGCGATTTCGCGACGGAGGTCACCTTCGAGCACCCATTTGTGCTCGCCGATGATGTGAATGATCTTGTTCAGCTGCTCCTCGGTGAGGTCCTGAGCGCGCATGTCGGGGTTGAGACCCGCTTCTTTCACGAGGAGGTCGGCGCGCGAGGGGCCGATGCCGTTGATATAACGGAGGGAATACGCGACTTTCTTTTTCGCGGGGATATCTACGCCGAGGAGACGAGGCATGTTGAGTTCTTAGTTGAGAGTTAAGTGATGAGAGTGAGGAAAGTGGGAGGAGTTCAGGAAACTTGAGCGCGGGGGACGGTGAGGATTTCGGGACCGCTTTCGGTCGTGAGGACGGTGTGCTCGAAATGGGCCGAGGGAGATCCGTCCGATGTCACGCACGTCCATCCGTCCGAGAGGATCTTCGTCTTGTGACCGCCGAGATTCACCATGGGCTCGATCGCGAGCGTCATGCCGGGTTTGATACGATCGCCGGAGCCGCGACGGCCGAAGTTCGGAATTTCCGGCGGCTCGTGCATCGAAGCGCCGACGCCGTGGCCAACCATGTCGCGAACGACGCTGAAACCGTGGGACTCGACGTGCTGCTGAATCGCGTGCGAGATGTCGCCGATGCGATTGCCGACGACCGCCTGGCGGATGCCGAGATCGAGCGCCTCGCGGCTGACGCGCAGGAGGCGTTCGAGGCCGGGTTCGATGTGGCCGACGGGAACGGTGTAGGCATTGTCTCCGACGTATCCGTTATACCATACAACGATGTCGAGGGAGACGATGTCGCCGTCGCGAAGGACGCGGCGGAACGACGGGATGCCGTGAACGACTTCGTCGTTGACCGAGATGCAGGTATGCGCCGGGTAGCGGTGGTGACCGTGCTGATAGCCGTAACAGGCGCTGCGGGCTCCGAGGCGGGCGATCCAGTCGCGACCGGCCTCTTCCAAGTCTTGCGTGGTGACGCCAGGGCGCACGAGCGGCTTGAGATTTTCAAGCACCGTCGCGGCGATGGCGCACGCCTCGCGCATTCTGGCGATTCCTTCTTTGGATTTGATGGGAATCGTCATGCGGCGAGGTCGCCCGCCTCGATGACGAGGCCGAGCGTGCGATAGTGTTGAACGAGCGACTCGCTGGAGCCGGTGCCGGCGAGGACCCCATCGAGGGATTCGTCGCGAGCGTCGAGCCATTCGTCGAACACTTTAGCTTGGAGCAGCGTAGCCGGGAATTCCGTCAGGAGGAACCCCGCATCAGGTTTGCGCGTGAAGAACCACTTTCGCATGGGAGCGAGCGTGGCAGCTTCCTCCGCCGCGGCCGAGGCCGGGCGGCGCGAAATCTCCGACCGCATCAATTTGGCGGGAGAGACGTGCTCAAGATTCAAAGAACGGGCCCGATCCATCAGCTTTTCGAAGGGAAAAACAGGCGAACCGAGGACAAGGAGCTTGGTTTTGGCGTGAAGGCCGAGCCGAGCGAAAGGGTCGTTGATGGGGGCCGTTGCCACCCGAGTAAAGCACTAAAGTGCGAAGCGTTGGATGGCCCACGCCACGATGCCCACGAGGAAGATCCCCATGACGGGCAGGCCGAGTTTCAGCAGCGCTTCGGAGCTGACGGCCTCGCCGGTCATGCCGGTCGGGGTCGCGCTGCGAGCACGGATGCGGCCCTTCTTCAGGAAGCCGTCGTAGTGGCGCTGCAACAGGAAGGTTTCCACCTGGCGCATGGTGTCGAGGACGACGCCCACGGTGATCAGCATGCCGGTGCCGCCGAAGAAGATCGCGATGCGCTGCGGGACGTTGAGTTCGAACAGCAGCACGTCGGGCATGACGGCGATCACGGTCAGGAAGATCGCACCGGCCAGCGTCAGGCGGGTCATGATGAAGTCGAGGAACTGCGCCGTCGGTTCGCCGGGGCGAACGCCGGGAACGTAGCCGCCGTATTTTTTCAGGTCGTCGGCAATCTGGATCGGTTTGAACATCACGGACACCCAGAAGTAGCTGAAGAAGAGGATCAGCGAGGTGTAGATGACGTAGTAGGTCCAGTGGCCGCGCAGGAGGTTGTCGGCGAACTCGATCAGGAACTTGATATTAAACGCGGCGCCGAGTTGCGAAAAGATCTGCTGCGGGAAGAGCAGGATCGCGCTCGCGAAGATCACGGGCATGACGCCGGAGTAATTGACCTTGAGCGGGAGGAAGGAGCTCTGCCCGCCCATGACCTTGTTGCCGACGACGCGCTTGGCGTATTGCACCGGAATCTTCCGCTGGCCTTGGACAACCATGATGATGCCCATCACCACGACGATGAAGAGGGCGAGCATGATGGCGGCCTGCGGCACACCGAGGTTGGGACCGGTGCCGACCGGGCGGAAGAAGAGCTGATAAGTCTGCGCCGCGGCGCCCGGGATGTCGGCGAGAATGCCGACGGTGATCAGGAGCGAGACGCCGTTGCCGATGCCGCGCTGCGTGATCTGTTCGCCGAGCCACATCAGCAACATTGTGCCGGCGGTCATGAAGACCACCGACGTTATCAGGAAGCTGACTTTACTGACGATGACTATACTCCCGTAGGTGTTGACGTCGTATCCGGGGAAGAGCCGGCCGGGATTTTCGAGGGCGAGAATCAGCAGTGTGCCCTGCACCAAACAGATCAGGACCGTCGCGTAGCGCGTGTATTGCGTGAGCTTCTGACGGCCGACGTCGCCTTCCTGCTGCAAACGGCTGAGCGCCGGCACCACCGCGGTCATCAGCTGGAAGATGATGGACGCGCTGATGTAGGGCATGATGCCAAGGGCGCAGATCGCGCCCTTGGTGAGCGCGCCGCCGGTGAACATGTTGTAGAGACCGACGAGCGTGCCTTCACCCTGCGCCGTCTGATCGGCGAAGAAGTGCTGCAGCGGACCGGGGTCGATGCCGGGCAGCGGGATGTTGGCGCCCACGCGCGCGACGAACAGAAGCGCGAGCGTGTAGAAGATACGCGAGCGGAGCTCCGGGATCTTCAGGGAGTTGGTGAAGGCGGAAAACACGGGGATGGATCTATGATTTGCGATCTACGATTTACGATTGCGATTCGCCGCGGGGCCGACTGGTGAAGGCGAGCTGCCAGCACCAATCATAAATCAACAATCGTAAATCATAAATTTGGGCCGTCAGGCCACCACGGCTTGGCCGCCGGCCTGCTCGATCTTGGCCTTGGCGGATTCGGAGAACTTCGCAGCGGTGACCTTGAGCGCACGGCCGATTTCGCCGTTGCCGAGGATCTTGACCGATTTCTCGCCGGCGCGGATGAGGCCGTTGGCGGCAAGCACTTCGGCGGTGACTTCGGTGACGCTGGCGTCGAGGGACGCGAGATCGCCGACGTTCACGACCGGGAGCTCGGTGCGGAAGTTGTATTGATTGAAACCACGGTGCGGGAGCTTGCGGTAAAGGGGCATCTGGCCGCCTTCGAAGCCCGGGCGGATGCTGCCGCCGGAGCGGGCCGTCTGGCCCTTGCCGCCGCGACCGGAGGTCTTGCCGTGGCCGCCGCCTTCGCCGCAGCCAACGCGCTTCTTGCGGTGCACGGCACCGGGGACGTTCTTGAGTTCGTGGAGTTTCATTGGGTTCCTCTTCGGGGGGCGCCCGTTCCGCGCGATTCAGGCGGAACGGACTCGGATGTTGTATTGAGAAATCGGATGCCGGAGGCGGACGACTCGGAGAGGCGCCCTACCCGCGCGGCGATTGCTTACTTGCGGACGGACGAAATGTCGTCGGCGAGGCGGAGCTGCAGCAGGCCGTTGAGCGTGGCGTGGACGACGGCGATGTGGTTGTTGGAACCCATCGACTTCGTGAGCACGTTCTTCACGCCGGCCGCTTCGAGCACCGCGCGCACGCCGCCGCCGGCGATCAGGCCGGTGCCGGTGGTGGCGGGCTTGAGGAGAACCTTGCCGCCGTCGGCGATGCCGAGCACGTCGTGGGGGATCGTGTCGCCCTTGAGCTTCACGGTGACCATGTGCTTGTGGGCGTTGGCGGTGCCCTTCTTGATCGCGTCGGGAACTTCGTTGGCCTTGCCGTAGCCGATGCCGATCTTGCCCTTGCCGTCGCCGACCACGGCGAGCGCGGCAAAGCTGAAACGGCGGCCGCCCTTCACGACCTTGGCGCAGCGGTTGATGAAGACGACCTTCTCGATCATCTGCGGGCCGTCCGAGGGAGCCGAGTCGCGATTGTCGCGGCGGTTGTCGCGCCGCTGGCCGCCGGGGCCGCGATTGGGGCCGCGGTTGAATTGACGGGGCTGGCGCGTCGGAGCGGCCGTCTCGGGAGCGGCGGCTTCGGTGGAGGGCGCGGAAGTGGGTTCGGTGCTCATGCGGTTTTTAGAATTGGAGACCACCTTCGCGCGCGGCGTCGGCGAATTGTTTCACTTTGCCGTGATAGCGGGCGCCGCTGCGATCGAAGACGACCGAGCTCGATGCCGGCNGCCTTGGCCTTGGCGGCGAAGGCGGTGCCGAGCGCCTTGGCTCCGGCGAGGTTGGCGGCGAGCTTCTGCTTGCGCAGCTCGGCATCGAGCGTGCCGAGAAACNCGAGCGTGGNNCCNNTGTCGTCGTNGATCGCCTGGGCGTAGATGTGCTTCGTGGTGAAACGAACGGCGAGACGCGGACGGGCGGCGGTGCCCTGAACTTTCTTGCGGATTCTCCAGCGGCGTTTCTGCAGGAGATCGGCTTTGCGGATGGTATTGCTCACGGAATCTGAAATTTGAGATTGGCGATTGGGTGTTCGCGGCGGGGCCGCGATTAGGCGACGGTCTTGCCTTCCTTGCGGCGGACGCGTTCGCCGACGATGCGCACGCCCTTGCCCTTGTAGGGTTCCGGCGGGTAGTAGCCGCGGATTTCCGCGGTGACGGCGCCGACGAGCTGCTTGTCCGCGCCCTCGACCTTGAGCTTCGTCTGGTCGGTGACGGTGACTTTGATGCCGTCGGGAATGTCCATCAGGATCGGGTGCGAGTAGCCGAGCGCGAGGTCGAGCTGCTTGCCCTTGAGCGCCGCCTTGAAACCGACGCCTTGGATTTCGAGCTCCTTGGTGTAGCCCTCGGTGACGCCTTTGACCATGCCGGCGACGATGGAGCGGGCGGTGCCATACATGGCGTTGGCGAAGCGCGAATCCTCGGCCGGCGCGAACGTGACCTTCTTGTCGGCGACGGTGACTTTAACGACGGGCGCGAAGGTCTTCTCGACCTTGCCCTTGGGGCCCTCGACAACGACGGTGCCGTTGTTCACGGAGATCTTCACCTTGTCGGGGATGGAAACGGGTTGTTTGCCGATGCGGCTCATGTTCGTGGCGTGTTACCAGACGTTGCAGATCAGTTCGCCACCGGCCTTGTTACGGCGGCAGTCGGCGTCCTTCATGAGGCCCTTCGACGTCGAGACGATGCTGATGCCGAGGCCGTTCAGGACGCGCGGGATTTCGGTGTAGCCGTAGTAGAGGCGGCGGCCGGGCGTGGAGACGCGGGTGAGGCCGGTGATGGCGGGAGCGCCGTCGACGTATTTCAGCGCGACGACGAGCGTCTTGTGGCCGGCTTCATCGGTGTTCGACTTGTAGTCGGCGATGTAGCCTTCGGCTTTGAGAATGGCGGCGATTGCTTCGCGCAATTTGGAGTGCGGCGAAACGGCTTCGGCCTTCTGGGCGCGAGACGCGTTGCGGAGGCGCGTCAGAAAATCACTGATCGGATCGGTCATGGGATGGATGTTTGGATTGCGGCCGCGCGGGTCATATCCGACCCCCGTGGGCCAAAGGACTTACCAAGAGGATTTCGTGACGCCCGGGATCTTGCCGGAGAGCGCGAGCTCGCGGAACTGGATGCGGGAGACGCCGAACTTGCGGTTGTAGGCGCGCGGGCGGCCGCTGAGCGAGCAGCGGTTGCGGACGCGGACGGGGGACGAGTTTTTCGGGAGCTTTTGCAGCTTCTTTTGAGCGGCAAAGAACTCTTCGTCGGTGGTGGCGGGATTCAGGAGAGTCGCCTTCAGCTCGGCGCGCTTGGCGGCGAACTTGGCGACGAGGCGCTTGCGCTTTTCGTTGCGCTCGATGGCGGAGGTCTTGGGCATGGTCGTTAAAATTAGGCGGCTTTCGGCGCGGCACCTTCCGCGCGGCGGAACGGCATTCCGAGCAGGCGAAGGAGCTCGCGGCCTTCGTCGTCCGTCTTCGCGCTAGTCACGAACGTGACGTCGAGCCCCATGTGCTTCTTCACGTTTTCCACGGTGATTTCCGGGAAGATCGTGTGGTCGGTGATGCCGAGGTTGTAGTTGCCCTGGCCGTCCAGCTTCGAGCTCACGCCGCGGAAGTCGCGGATGGTCGGGAGGGCGACGGCGATGAGGCGTTGCAGGAATTCCCACATGGCGTTGCCGCGCAGCGTGACGCTGCAGCCGACGACTTGGTTGGGCTTCAGCTTGAAGTTCGCGATGGCCCGGCGGGATTTGTTGAGAATCGGCTTTTGACCGGCGATGAGACCGAGGTCGCGCTGGATGTCGCTGATCTGGTTCTTGTCGGCGTCGGAATCGATGCCGGTGTTCAGCACGATTTTCAGCAGGCGCGGAACCTGATGCTTGTTCTTGTAGCCGCGGCTCTTCACGAGCTCGGGAGCAGCCTGCTCGACGTAGAGTTTCTTGAGGGAGGGAACGTAGCTCATTTGGATGTGCCCGCGATTACCGACCGCGAAGCGATTGAGTGTGATTTCAGAGTGGAAAAGCGCTCAGTAACGCAGGCGCAGGGCCGGCTTGGCAAGCGCTGTTTCGCGTCAGGCTTTGGCGGCTTCGGGCTTCTTGCGTTTGCTCGCGTCGAAAACCGACTGGAGCATGAGGTTGCTGATGGCGATCGAGCCTTCGCGTTCGGCGATGGTGCCCTGCGGATGTTCCTGCGACTTCTTGAGGTGCCGCTTGATCATGCCAAGGCCTTCGACGCGGGCGCGCTGCTTCGACGGGAGGATCTCGAGGATCTTGCCGGACTTGCCCTTCTGGGAGCCGGCGATGACGACGACCTGGTCGCCGCGTTTGACGTGAAATTTCTGAGCCATGTTAGAGGACCTCCGGCGCGAGCGAGATGATCTTCATGAAGTTCTTCGCGCGCAGTTCGCGAGCGACGGGCCCGAAGATGCGGGTGCCCTTCGGGTTGTTGGTGGCGTCGATGATGACGACGGCGTTGCTGTCGAAGCGCAGGTAGCTGCCGTCGGGACGACGGACGGGCGCCTTCGTGCGAACGACGACGGCCTTGTGGACCTCGCCCTTCTTCACGGTGGCTTCGGTGGAGCTTTGTTTGATGTGGACGGTGACGATGTCGCCGACCGCCGCCGTGTCGGTGTTCTGGCCCTTGCGGGAGATCATCGCGGCTTTGCGGGCGCCGGTGTTGTCAGCGACGTCGAGGATGGAGCGCAGTTGAATCATGGCAGGCCTCCGAGAGTTGAGTTGTTAAAAGGGATCAGGCCTGCGGGGCCGGCGTGGTTTCTTCGGTGGTCGTGGCGGGCGCGACGGTTTTCGTCGGAACCTGCGCGGCGANGTCGGTTTCGGTAACCGCGATGGCGTCGGTCGTGACGGCCTTCTCGATGATGGAGACGATGCGCCAGCGCTTGAGGCGGCTGAGCGGGCGGGTTTCCATCACCTCGACCTTGTCGCCGACCTTGGTCTCGTTCTTCTCGTCGTGGACGTGGAGGACGGTCTGGCGGTTGACGACCTTGTGGTAGAGCGGGTGCGGGGTCTTGTAGGCGACGGTGACCTTGACGGATTTGTCGCCGGAGCGGCTCGTGACGAAGCCGATCTGGGTGCGACGCTTGTTGCGTTGGCCGGGTGCGGGAGAGGACATGGCTTTGACTTAGTTGGGGCGCGGTGCTCAGGCAGCGGCCGGCGCTTTCTTCTTCTTTTCGTTCAGGATGGTTTCGAGGCGCGCGATGTCCTTCCGGAGGCTGCGGATCTCGTGGGTCTTCTCGACCTGCCCCGTGTGCTTGCGCAGACGGAGTTGGAGGAGTTGCTCGCGGGTCTCGCGGAGCTTGGTGGTGATCTCGGCCGGAGCGAGATCGCGGATTTCTTTGGAAGTCATGACGGGCGTTCGGACGTTGTTAAACTTTAAGCCGCGTTGGTGTCGCGCTGGATGAAGCGGCAGTGGAAGGGCAGCTTCGCATCGGCGAGGCGGAAGGCCTCTTTCGCGATGGTGGCGGGCACGCCGGCGAGTTCGAACAGGATGGCGCCGGGCTTGATGACGGCGACGTAGAGTTCGACCGGGCCCTTACCTTGACCCATGCGGACTTCGGCGGGCTTCTTGGTCACGGGCTTGTGCGGGAACACGCGGATCCAGAGTTTGCCCTTGCGCTTGAGGTGGCGCGAGATGGTGACGCGGGCCGCCTCGATCTGCTGGCCGGTCATGGGGCCGCGCGTGAGGGACTGCAGGCCGTAATCGCCGAAGGCGAGCGTGTTGCCGCGTTTGGCGTTTCCGGAGCGCGTGCCTTTCTGCGTCTTGCGGTATTTCGTGCGGGAGGGAGCGAGAGCCATGGGAATTTTCGATTTTCGATTTTAGATTTCCGATTGGAGCGCCGCGGAGCGGCGCGTGGCCTTCAATCCGCAATCGGCAATCGGCGATCGGAAATTTCAGATCAGTTGTTGTCGGACGTCCTTTTTGCAGATCCAGCACTTGACGCCGATCTTGCCGTAAACGGTGAGGGCTTCGGAGAAGCCGTAGTCGATGTTCTCGCGGAGAGTGTGGAGGGGAACGCGGCCCTTGCGCTGCCATTCGCGGCGGGCGATGTCGGCGCCGCCGAGACGGCCGGAGCACTGGATACGGATGCCCTCGGCGCCGAGCGTCATGGCCATTTCCACGGCCTTCTTCATGGCGCGGCGGAAGGCGATGCGGCGCTCGAGCTGCAGCGCGACGTTTTCGGCGACGAGCTGGGCCTCGATCTCGGGCTTCTTCACTTCCTGGATGTCGAGGAGGATTTCCTTACCGGTGAGCTTGGCGAGGTCTTCCTTGATCTTCTCGATTTCCTGGCCCTTGCGGCCGATGACNATGCCGGGGCGNGCGGTGTAGATCTTGACGCGGACGCGGTTGGAGGCGCGCTCGATGAAGATGCGCGGCACGGAAGCNTGCTTGAGCTTCTCCATCAGCTTCTCGCGGATGAGCTGATCCTCGGCGAGGAGCTTGGCGAAATCCTTCTTGTTCGCATACCAGCGGGACTGCCAGTTGCGGCGGACAGCGAGACGGAAGCCGGTCGGGTTGGTCTTTTGGCCCATGATGAGTGTCGGTTATTCGTTCGAGTTGCCGTCGGAGAGGACGATGCGGATGTGCGACATCTTCTTGCGGCGGGGCATCGCGGAACCGCGGGCGCCAGCCCTTGAAGCGCTTGAGGACGGGGCCGTTTTCGATGACGGCGCTCTTCACGCGGAGCGAGTCGGCCGAGAGGTTGTTGTTGTTCTCGGCGTTGGCGATCGCGCTCTTGAGGGTCTTGGCGATCAGGCGCGCGGACTTGCGCGGGATGAGCGTCAAATAATCGACGGCTTCCGCGGCCTTGCGGCCTTGGATCGTGCGGGCGACTTCGCGCACCTTTTTAGGGGACATGCGCGCGTAGCGGGTGAGGGCTTGGACTTCCATGGATTTCGGGAGGATTCCGACGTATTCGAATTTCGGATGCGTCGGCGATAGCGGCTTGGCCGGAGGCCTTGCCCTACCCTTTTGGTTTCGGTGATGAGTGAACGACTAGGTTAAAACGAAAGGTTAGACTTCCTTGCGGGTCATGCCGCCGTGGCTCTTGAACACGCGGGTGAGCGCGAATTCGCCGAGCTTGTGGCCGACCATGTTCTCGGTGACGTAAACGGCGACGAAGGCCTTGCCGTTGTGGACGTTGAACGTGTGCCCGACGAAATCGGGCGTGATCGTCGAACGGCGGGACCAGGTCTGGATCGGCTTCTTCGCGCCAGTCTTGTTGGCCTTCTCGATCTTCTCGAGCAGGTGATAGTCGACGAAGAAACCTTTTTTGATGGAACGTGCCATGGTGCGAGGGGGGCGAGATTACTTTTTGCCGCGCGGCTTGCGGCCGTTGTGGTGGACGATGATCTGCGCGTTCGACTGCTTCGAACGACGGCGGGTCGGGAAGCCCTTGGCGAGCTGGCCCCACGGGGAGACGAGCTGCTGGCGACCGCCACCACCCTTGGATTTGCCCTGACCGCCACCGTTGGGGTGATCGACCGGGTTCATCGCCATACCGCGAACGGTCGGGCGAACGCCGAGCCAGCGACGACGGCCGGCCTTGCCGAGCGACTGGTTGCTGTGGTCGCCGTTGCCGACTTCGCCGATGGTGGCGCGGCACTTCGGATTGACGAAACGAAGCTCGCCGGAAGGCATCTTGAGCGTCGCCCTGCCGTTTTCGACGGCGACGAGCTCGAGGGACGTGCCGGCGGAACGGGCGATCTGGGCGCCTCGACCGGGGACGAGCTCGACCGCGTGCAGACGCGTGGACGGCGGGATGATTTCGAGCGGGAAGTTGTTGCCCACGTTGAAATCGTTCGTGGTCGCCTTGTTCGAGGTGAAGATCGAGTCACCCACCTTCAGGCCGTTCGGCGCGAGGATGTAGCGCTTCTCGCCGTTGGCGTAAGCGATCAGCGCCAAGTTCGCGGTGCGGTTGGGATCATACTCGATCGCCTGCACCTTGGCGGGGACGTCGAGGATGTTCCGCTTGAAGTCGACGATGCGGTAGAGCTGCTTGTGACCGCCGCCGATGTGACGGGAGGTGATGCGGCCGTAGACGTTGCGGCCGCCGGTCTTGTGCTTCGGCTCGGTGAGCGCCTTTTCGGGGCGCTTCTTGGTGAGGCCTTCGCGTTTGTTCAGCGAGGTGAAGCGGCCGGCGGGCGTGAGGGGACGAAAGGAATGGATAGCCATGGTAGGTTTTCTCCGGATACGGCGAGTTCGCGTCAGACGAGCTCGATCTTGTCGCCGGCTTTCAGCGTCACGATCGCCTTCTTGTAGTCGGAACCGACGGAAGGACGGCCGGTGCGGCTGCGCTTGTTTTTGCCGCGGTAGTTCTGGGTGTTCACGCGACGGACAGTGACCTTGAAGGTCTGCTCAACCGCCTGCGCGATCTGGTGCTTGTTCGCGTGGCCGTAGACCTCGAAGGTGTATTGGCCGAGCTCGGAGGAGAGCTTGTTGGACTTCTCCGAGAGGCGAACGAGTTTCAGGATCTTGTCGGCTTGCATTAGTTCTTACCTCCGTTGACGCGGGCGAGGATCGCTTCGAGCGCCTTGGTGCTGACGATGATCTTGGCGTATTGGGCCAGATCGAGGGTGTTGAGCTTCGCCGCTTCCTGGAGCGAAACGCGCTCGATGTTGCGGGAAGCGCGGGCGGTCTCGACCGCGAAGGGAGCGTCGACGAGGAGCACTTTGCCCTTGGGGGCGATGCGGCCGACGATTTGGTTGATGGCCTTGGTCTTGGTGACCTTGGTGTCGAATTGCTCGATGACAGCGAGTTCGCCGGCGGTCGCGCGGTCGAACAGCGCGCGGCTGAACGCGAGCTGCTTCACCTTGGCGTTGACCTTCTTCGAGTAGTCGCGGGGCTTCGGGCCGAAGACCACGCCACCACCGACCCAGAGCGGAGAACGAGTCGAGCCGGCGCGAGCGCGGCCGGTGCCCTTCTGNCGCCACGGCTTCTTGCCGCCGCCACGGACTTCGCCGCGGGTTTTGGTGGAGTGCGTGCCTTGGCGGTTGTTGGCGTTGATCGCGACGATCACTTCNTTCACCGCCTGCAGGCCCTTGTCGCCTTCGAAGGTCGGGAGGCCGAAATCCTTCTCAGTGCTGGAGGTCGCGTCGGAATTAAAAACGGTAAGCTTCATGTCTGTGTCTCCAGGTTAGGCTTGGACGGCCTTCTGGCCCTTGATGGCGGAGCGAACGATGACGTCGTCGCCGTTGGCGCCGGGGATCGCACCCTTCACGAGGATGAGATTTTTGTCGGCGATCACCTTCACGACCGTGAGGTTCTGCACCGTGCGGCGCACCTGGCCCATGTGGCCGGGCATCGCTTGATTCTTCCACGAGCGACCGGGCGTCTGGCGCATACCGATCGAGCCGATGCGGCGGTGAAACATCGAGCCGTGCGTGGCGGGACCGCCCGCGACGCGATAGCGCTTCACCACGCCTTGGAAGCCCTTGCCCTTCGTGACGCCGATGACGTCAACGAGCTGGCCTTCGGCGAAGGCGGTGACGTTGACGACGTCGCCCACCTTGAGCGTGGGGGCGTCTGTCAAGCGAACTTCGCTGAGAACGCGCGGGGCGTTTTCGAGATTGGCCTTCTTCGCGTGGCCGAGTTCGCCAGCGGAGGTGTTCTTGGTCTTCTTTTGCGAGAAGCCGATCTGGACGGCGTTATAGCCATCGGTCTCGGCGGTCTTGACCTGCACCACGGTGCAGGGACCGGCCTCGACCACGGTGACGGGCACGAGCACGTTCTGTGCGTCGTAGACCTGCGTCATTCCGAGTTTCTTGCCTAGGAGCGATGAGATCATGGGCTAAGCGGTAGGTGGTAGTTCCGTTTAAGAACCTACTTTAGCGATAACCTGGCGGTCCCGCGGACGGGACACAGGTGACTGCTACTGTAGAGTGGTTAAGCCTGGGCGGCGGGAATCGTTATACGTTGATGGTGATGTCCACGCCCGAGGGCAGGTTGAGTTTCTTCAGCTCGTCGACCGTTTGGGCGGTCGGCTCGATGATGTCGATGAGACGCTTGTGCGTGCGGGTTTCGAACTGCTCCATCGACTTCTTGTCGACGTGCGGGGAGCGGTTGACCGAAAGCTTTTCGATGCGGGTCGGCAGCGGGATCGGGCCCGAGACGCGCGCGCCAGAGCGCTTGGCGGTCTCGACGATCTCGAGGGCCGACTGATCGATGACGCGGTAGTCGAAGCCCTGAAGCTTGATGCGAATGCGTTGACCTTTCATGGGAGGCAAAGAACGAGGTGTTACGTGCGGGCGGGAGCTTTCGAGGAGGTCTCGACGATCTTCGCGAGGAGCGAGTTCGGCACCTGCTCGAAGTGCGACGGCGTGATCGACGCGCTGGCGCGGCCTTTCGAGAGCGAGCGAATGTCGGTGACGTAGCCGAAGAGCGTTTCGAGGGGAACGTGCGCGGTGATGATCGCGGCGCCGTTCTTGTTCTCCATGCCCTGGATGGCGCCACGGCGACGGTTGATGTCGCCCATGAGGTCGCCCTGATACTCTTCGGGGGTCGTCACTTCGACGCCCATGATCGGCTCGAGGAGGATCGGATTGGCCTTCTTCATCGCCTCCTTGAAGGCGAAGATGCCAGCCATCTTAAACGCGAGTTCGGACGAGTCGACCTCGTGGAACGAGCCGTCGACGATGCGAACCTTGACGTCCACGACCGGGTAACCCGCGACGACACCGTTGTTGGCGCCTTCGAGAATACCGTCCGTGGTCGGCTTGATGAATTCCTTCGGGATGACGCCGCCAACGATCTCGTTGATGACTTCCACGCCCTTGCCCTTTTCGTTGGGCTCCATCTTGACGACGACGTGGCCGTATTGGCCCTTACCGCCGGACTGACGGATAAATTTGCCTTCGCCATCGGCGGCCTGGGCGATCGTCTCGCGGTAGGCGATCTGCGGCTTACCCGCGTTCGCCTCGACCTTGAACTCGCGCTTCATGCGGTCGCGGATGATGTCGAGGTGAAGCTCGCCCATGCCGGCGAGAATCGTCTGGCCGGTGTCGGGGTCGGTTTTGACGCGGAGCGTCGGATCTTCGGCGACGAGGCGCTGGAGAGCGTTGCTCATCTTTTCCTGGTCGGCCTTCGAGTTCGGCTCGATCGACATCGAGATAACCGGCTCCGGGAAGGACGGCGGCTCGAGGCGGATGTCGAAGTTTTCGTCGCAGAGGGTGTCGCCCGTGATGATGTCCTTAACACCAACGACCGCGCAGATGTCACCCGAATAGGCGACATCGATTTCCTCGCGGTCCATCGCGCGCATGAGCACCAACCGCGAAACGCGTTCGCTGCGGCGGGTGCGGGGATTGTAAAGAGAGGTGCCCTTGCGAAGGATTCCGGTGTAAACGCGGTAGAAAACGAGCTTACCCACGAACGGGTCGGTCCAGAGTTTGAACGCGAGACCGGCGAGCTTGCCGTTGTCGTCGGTCGGCGCGAAGACTTCCTTGCCGTCGCTGTCCTGTCCGTTCATCGGAGGCAGGTCGAGCGGGCTGGGAAGGTAGTTCACGACGCAGTCAAGAAGGCGCTGAATGCCCTTCTTCTTGAAGGCGGAGCCGGGGATGACGCCGGTGAACTGGAGCGAGATGGTCGCCTTGCGGATGCCGAGCATCAGCTCGTTGGTTGTGATCTCTTCTCCGCCGAGATACTTTTCGGCGATGACGTCATCGAAATCCGAAACGGCTTCGATCAGCTTCTCGCGGTATTCCTTGGCCTGCTCGCGCATGTCCTCCGGGATTTCCGAAGTCACAGGCACCATGCCGAGCGGATCCTTCGTCTCGTCGAAGATGTAGGCGATGTTCTGAACGAGATCGACGACGCCGTTGAAGTTTTCTTCGGCGCCGATCGGGAGGAACAACGGGTGCGCGTTGGCCTTCAACTTCGTGCGCATCTCGTCGATGGCGCGGTAGAAGTCGGCACCGGTGCGGTCCATCTTGTTGATGAACGCGATGCGCGGAACCTTGTATTTGTTGGCTTGGCGCCAGACGGTTTCCGACTGCGGCTGCACGCCGGCGACCGCGCAGAACACGGCGACCGCGCCGTCGAGCACGCGCAGCGAGCGCTCCACCTCGGCGGTGAAGTCAACGTGACCCGGCGTATCGATGATGTTGATACGCTGCTTGATCCCCTTCCACGGACCGCACGAGGCGTTCCAAGCGCAGGAAATGGCGGCGGCGGTGATGGTGATGCCGCGCTCGCGCTCCTGCTCCATCCAGTCGGTCACCGCGGTGCCTTCGTGCACCTCACCCATTTTGTGGACGGAGCCCGTGTAGAAGAGGATGCGTTCGCTGGTGGTGGTCTTGCCGGCGTCGATGTGCGCGGCGATACCGATGTTGCGGGTCCACTCGAGCGGAAACGGGCGGTCCTTGGCGTTGGCCGGGGAAATCTTGGCCTTGTCGGTGACGACAGTGATCTTGGGAGCAGAAACAGACATGAGCAGCAGGGGCTGGACTGATTACCAGCGGAGGTGGGCGAAGGCGCGA
>Ga0065721_10049006_pt1 | contig 52436 bp, 40 predicted proteins | sample Mesricmetagenome_FD_59108 | JGI IMG/M metagenome (GOLD analysis project Ga0065721, IMG submission 59108) | Mesophilic microbial community from rice straw/compost enrichment Sample: eDNA_1 v2 (version 2) | ecosystem: Engineered > Solid waste > Grass > Composting > Bioreactor | place: USA: Davis... | reverse complement strand
CAGGCAAGCTAGAGGCGGCGGCGACCCGAGCTGGAGCGTCGCTTCTCCGGCAAGATCGCCTCGTGGCAAGGGTGACGCATTCGGCGCTAGTACAGGCGGCGGCCGTGGTGCACCGGCAGCGGATGCAGGCAGAGGCGGACGCGGCGCAAGCGGTGCGAGCATCAAGCAGCGCGCGGCCGAGGGACGCAAGTTCTCGGAAGATCGCGGCGGCGGGTTCGGTGGCCGCTCTGGCGGCGGACCTAAAAGCGGCGGATTCCGCGGCAGTCCAGGTGCTGGTGGCGGTAGTCGTGGAGCGGGCGGACGTCCGGCGAACAAGCGGTCACCTCGGGGCAGATAGTATGCAACAAGCGGCACGGTCATCCGGGTTTACTCGGACGGCTGTGCCGCTTTTTTGCGTATGCTCGCTGAGCAGCTCGGAGATAGTCGCCGAACCCGACTAATTCCCGCCCCAGGTTGCAATCCGCTCGGAGTAAGTCGCCGAACCCGTCTAATTCCCGCCCCAAGTCGCAATTCGCTTGGAGTAAGTCGCCGAACCCGTCTAATTCCCGCCCCAGATTGCAATCCGCTCGGAGTAAGTCGCCGAACCCGACTATTTCCCGTCCAAAGTCGCACTTCGCTCGAAGTTAGTCGCCGAACCCGACTAATTCCCGCCCCAAGTCGCAATTCGCTCGAAGATAGTCGCCGAACCCGACTAATTCCCGCCTCAGGTCGCAATCTGCTCGAAGTTAGCCGCCCAACCCGACTAATTCCCGCCCCAGGTCGCATTCCGCTCGGAGTAAGTCGCCGAACCTGACTAATTCCCGCCTCAGGCCGCAATCTGCTCGAAGTTAGCCGCCGAACCCGACTAATTCCCGCCCCAAGTCGCAATTCGCTCGGAGTAAGTCGCCGCCCCCGACTAATTCCCGCCTCAAGTCGCTCAAGCCTTCCCCCGCGATTAATTCCGAAGCCCAGTCGACGTTAACGGTCCGTAATTAATGAGCCGCGTAATCATCATGGCGACTTCCTCCGGTGCTTCCCGCATGCCGGACGCGATCCAATGCGTTACGATGCCCAGGTTGGCGGAGGTGATGTAAGCGAGTAAGTAGTCCCGGGGCACGAGCATGTCTTCTTCTTTCGGCTGCCAGAAGGCAAGCCGGCTCGCCAGATGCTCACGCATCACCTCTTTGACTCTCAAGGCATAAGAGGGATCGCCCTTCGGTCCGAACATCACCTTGAAGAAGTCGCCGTTACGCTTGAATTCCTTCATAATGTCGATTGCTTTCGGGTAAGCTTCGTCCTTGTCGGCGTAGCCCATCAGTTCCATAATATCGATCTGCCGCAATAGGTCGTACACCGATTCGAAAATCTCCTCCTTCACCTTCTGAAGCATGTCGGGCGCATCGCGGTAATGCAGATAGAACGTTCCCCGATTGACGTCCGCTCGGTTCGTAATGTCGGTGACCGTTAATCCTTCCAGGCCTCTCTCTTCAATGAGCTCGATTAACGCTTTGCGCAGCAGCTGCTTGGTCCGTACCTGCCTGCGATCGATTTTATCTCCCACGAATGAATCGCCTCCCCATTTTCCCAAACTCACGAATTTTAATGAACACTCTGTCTATAATGTGCCGATTACTTAACATTCCCGCTCTACATTAACGATTGTTTCACTGTCTATTCTCATTATAATTAACAGTGTGGTCGTTAATCAACAAGTTGTACATTATTAAATTTAGATAGGGGAGAGCTATTATGGCATTGTTTAAACAGAAAACACTGTGGATCGGCGTTGTCGCCACGTTCCTTGTGCTTATGATCTTCGGAGTGGCGATGATGGGGTCGGTGCTTGGGGCGAAGCCGAAGGATCTGCCTGTCGCGCTCGTCGTGGAGGATCAAGCGGTAACGCTGCCGGACGGCAGTACGTTAAACGTAGGGGCGATGGTGAAGGAAAAGCTGCTGTCGATCAAAGAGCTGCCGGTCGCCTGGAAGGAAGTCGGCACGGAAGCGGAAGCACGCGAAGGGCTCGATCAACAGGAGTACTATGGTGCGTTCGTACTGCCTGCCGATCTAAGCGCGGGGCTTGCATCGCTCTCTTCGGCTGAACCGAAGCCCGCTACGATAACCATCCTTGCCAACGAGGGAATGAGCGTGCAAGCGGCCACCGCCGTGAAGCAGGTGCTCGGGCAAGTATCGCGTATGGTTAGCGCCGAGCTGTCGCAGCAAATATTAGGCCAAATAAGTCAGCATTCTGAAGTGATTCCGATAAGTGCGGCCAAAGCGGCGCTTACTCCGTTCATGTTACAAGAGGAGACGGTGCATCCGATCGGCGTGAATAACGCTAGCGGTAACGCTCCTGGCATGCTCGCTCAGATTAGTTGGATCGGCAGCTTGGTTGTGAGCATTGTCTTGTTCTTGTCGTCGCAGAAAGCCGCAGTCGCAGGAGGCCGGGGATGGGTACTCTCTCTGTCGCAGGCCGCCTCTGGCATCGTGCTCGTCGTCGCCGTATCCGGCTTCCTCGTCTGGATGGCGTCCTCGTGGTATGGGATGGATCTCGCTGACGCTTCAGGCACATGGCTCGTATTGGCGTTGGCAGGCTTAGCCTTCTTCATGCTGCAGTCCGCATTGCTGAACTGGATCGGATATCCGGCGATGCCGATTCTCATACTGCTGATGTTCTTCTCGATGCCGGTCGTGAACATGGCGCAAGAGTTTCTGCCGCAGGCGACGCAAGATTGGTTGTATGCATGGACTCCTTTCAAATTTGTAGCTGGTGGATTGCGTAACTCGATGTATTTTGCAGACGTGTCTGTCGGGTCCTCGAATATCTCCGTGCTGTGGTGGATCGTCGGCGTTGGTTTAGCGCTGTTACTCGCATCTGGATTACGGAAAAAGAAAGCCGAAGCTGTCGCGGCATAAAGTGCGCGGATAGGGTCCGGTTCGTCCTAGGGGACGGCCGGGCTTTTGGCTTATTGCGGGGTTGTGGTACGATAAGAACAACTGTGAATAAGAAGAGGCGGACTATAGACAATGGCAGGTAACGGAAAATTGCGCTCCGATGTGAAGCCGGGGCTTGAAGTGGATATCGTGCTGAAGCAGGATCAACGGACGGGAAAGCTGACGCGCGGTATCGTGAAGGATCTACTGACGAACTCGCCGCAGCACCCGCATGGGATCAAGGTGCGGCTCTCGGACGGACAGGTCGGACGCGTGAAAAATATCATTCCCCCAGAGACCCCGCAATGACGGTGCTAGAGGAAGTCGCGCCGGTTAAGAAGCGCAGGAGACGACGCAGACGGTCGAAGAAGAACAAATCGAACGTCACGCCGCTCGTCGCAACGCCTTCCGAAGAGGATGCTCCAATCGAATCGGTGAACGAGGAAGCTCCCGCTAAGCCGAAGAAGAAGCGGAGACGGCGTGGTAGACGCTCGAAGAAGAGCAAGACGGACGTTATGCCTGTAATGGACCCGGCCATTGAAGCAGAAACTCCGATAGACTTGCCACCGGCAGTCGAAACATCAGAAGAGGACACCGAGGCGCCTAACAAGAAACGCAGACGTCGCCGCCGGCGATCCAAGAAAAAGGCTGCAACCGTAACGGTAGAGCAGCCTCCCGTTATCCCGGCACCGCAAATCTCCGCAGCGGAGCTTCGCGAGGTCGGCTTGAAACCGACTTGGGGCGGCTTCATTCGCATGCGCGGCAAGACGGATAACGGGCGCAAGTGGTATCAGGAGATCGATCCCTATCTCGCTTACGTGCTCGTGAAGGAGAACGCCGCCGTCGTCGTTAACCGTCATACGATTCGGCGTCTGTACGGCAACAAGGAGTTCCGCCGGATGATCTTGGAGCGGGACGAGTATACGTGTTATTTTTGCAAGCAATACGGGGACACGATCGACCATCTTCTCCCCCGCGCCAAAGGCGGGCATACGACGCCGGACAACTGCGTGTGCGCCTGCAATCTGTGCAACCAATCGAAGGCCGACAAGGATTTGGACGTCTTCATGACGAACCTCGAACTCGACTGAAAGGAAGCCCCACCGACCATGCATATTCAGATCGTCTCCGTCGGCAAGCTCAAGGAGAAGTACCTCGTTCAAGGAATCGCCGAGTACGCCAAGCGTCTCGGCTCTTATATTAAGCTTACGCTCACCGAAGTGCCGGACGAGAAAGCCCCCGAGGTGCTGAGTCCAGCCGAAGAACGGCAGGTCAAGCAACGCGAGGGCGAGCGCATTCTATCTTCGATTAAGGACGACGCGCATGTCATTGCTCTTGCAATCGGCGGCGAGCTGTGGTCGTCCGAGGACCTCGCTTCCCACCTCGACAAGCTCGGCACCTACGGCACCAGCTATGTCGCTTTCGTTATCGGCGGCTCTCTTGGTCTGTCCGACGAGGTGTTAAAGCGCGCGAACAAGAAACTAAGCTTCGGTAGACTGACATACCCGCATCAACTGATGCGGCTTATTCTCGTGGAGCAGATTTATCGGGCGATGCGGATTAACCGGGGGGAACCGTACCACAAGTAACGGCAAGTTTTTTCGGAAAATCTCGCAACGGGCTTGGAAAGGTACGTTGCCGGGCATGGGTGCAGGATGGGCAACGGTTGGCGGAAAAGTCGCTGTAAACGGACTTCTGCGAGCTTTTAGGGTCACAAAACGATGCGGTATCTTGAGGGGGACTTTTGTTTGCGGAAAGCAGAAGCCCCCTCTGCCTGTTTAGCAGAAGGGGCTAGTTCAAAAATCTTTGGACTTTCGGGTCAAACTCGAGCTCAATTACAGCGACTATGTGCTTGTCCTTCATGTGGACTTGCTTTGTCACCTTTGCCTTGACAGAAGACCCTATCGCTACGTAAACAGGGCTTAGAGGGCGACTAGTTCTGCGAGCTTGGCCGCGACGTCTGCCATTGGCTCTTCTGCAGTGTCCAAGCCGCTTCGTGATCCGAGCAAGGGACTGACTTCGCGGAGAGCTTCATACGTTGTCTCATGCACAATCGGAACGAGCCGCTCACGAGCGAGGAGTGCCGAAAGTTCTTTGTCGGCGATGCCCTCTTTTGGAAGACGTCGCAGCAGCGCAGGGGTCACTAGCACAATCCCAACACGGGAGTTCGCTAGCCCCTTGTCGATGGCGCGAAGCAACGGCACACCGAGGCCAACGTCCTTCTCGCTGAACCAGACTGAGACACCACGTGACTCAAGCAGATCGTGCAGTTCCTTGGCGACCCCCTGCCGGTCATCCCACGCATGGCAAAGGAAGACGTCCCGAAGGTCGGGTCGAGTTGCCAGGCTTTCGACGCTGTCACGGACTGGTGAGAGTGCCCGAACTTGTTCAAGCGTGTACCAAACGGATGAGCCTGCTCCCGACCAACGCGGCTTTGAACTGCGAGAGGAACCTCCCCCGCTGCTTCGGCCGCCCCCACTCCCAAGGGACGGGGAGTAAGATGAGGGTGAGTACGACCTGTAGCCACCGTAGCCACTATAGCCCCCATAACGCCCACCGCAAGCTGGGCAGTTGGCTCTGGCACTCGCTGAGCGATGTCCGTTTACTGGGGCTGTACATCTAGCCATCTACCTACCTCCTAATTTAATCTTCCTATTTTTATATTACTTCCAAGCAGGATAATAATCCATATATTTGATGGATTGTGTCGCATAGGAAAAACTCACAGCGGGCATGGAGAGGGAATTACCTGGCATGGTCGGGGAGAGGCCAAGGTTTGAGGCAAAATCGCTGTAAACGGGTTTCTGCGAGCTTTTTAGGGTCACAAAACGATGCGGTATCTGGAGGGGGACTTTTGCTTACGGAAAGCAAAAGCCCCCTCCGCCGTTTTGGCGGAAGGGGCCAGTTCAAAAAAATGCTTTTGGACGGTCGGGTCAAACTCAAGCTCGATGCCCGCAACGTTGCGCCTGTCCTTCATGTGGACTTGCTTGACCACGGTTTGAAGCAACGTCTTCTGCGTCTCGGGGGGCGCTTCAGCGAGCAGCTTGTGGAACTGCGTCAGCGCCTGCCGGACTTGCTGGAGCGGGACGGGGTCAGACGTGCTGTCGGCCAGTTGCAGCTCGGCCTCGCCTTTGCGGCGGGTGAGTTGCTCGTGCTGAACCTTCAACTCGCTAAGCCTCTCGACGAAAAGGTCGTCGTCCACGCCGCTTGTTTCAAAAAGCCTGAAGAACCGCCTGCGCTGGCTCTCGATGGTTGCCAGTTCCTTGTCGATCGCCGCGAGTTCCTTCTGGAGAGGGGCAACGCTCTTCGTGCGGTCTTTGTTGATCTTCTTGACGACGTCCTCCAGCACCTTGGGCTTCCGGACGACCTCGGCAAGCCGCTCGAAGACGAAGCTCTCGACCAAGTCTGCTCGGACGGAGTTTGAACTGCAAACCCTGCGCCCGCCGTTGCGGAAGTTGTTGCAGACGTAGTACCTGCGAACGACGACGGTTCCGTCCTTGAGCTTGTCGCGGACACGGTGAGCGCCAAGCGTCGTCCCGCACTGCGGGCACCTCAGCAACCCCGTTAGCGGGTACGTACCTTCGAAGACACGCGGCGGGGAAAACGACTTCTTGGCGAACAAAGCTTGCACGGTCTCCCACAAATCTTGAGAAACGATCGGGTCGTGCTCGCCGTCTACGATGATCGGGTTGGGGTTAACGCCTTTCCTACGCTTCTCGCTCCAGTTCTCCCGCACGTTGTACCGGATCTTCCCGACGTAAACCGGGTTGTTGATGATCGTTTTCACCGCCACGGTGCTGAACGCGTTTCCCGGCTTGGTCTTGTAGCCCTCTTGGTTCAGTTGGTTGGCGATGCTTCGAAGTCCTTTGCCGCTGGCGTACATCCGGAAGATCTTCCGAACCATTTCGGCCTCGATTGGGTTGATGCGCAGGAGTGATTCTTTGTCTTTGCCTGTCTTGATCGTGACTACGTCGTACCCCAGCACCTGTCCACCATTCCACTTGCCTTGACGCGCTCTTTGCTTCATCCCCATCTTCACATTTTCTATGATTCCATTTCGGTGGATTTCAGCGATGATTCCGTGAAACTGAAACATGGCATTGCCATAAATCGAAGACGTATCGATGTTTTTTTCGGAGTAACTCCGTAGGTCAACATTGTACTTTTTGAGGTGTTCAGCGAAGTTGAGCATGTCAATCGCTTTTCGGCTGATACGGTCAAACTTCCAAATCAAGACTTCCTGAATGTTTCCGGCCTCGACTTCTCCCAACAATTCTTGGATTGCGGGTCTGTCCAGTGACTTCCCGCTGACGCCAGCATCTACAAAGACTTTAAACAGCTTCTGTTCCTGTTTGCAGAGGTTAGACAAAATTTCAATTTGCGCTTCGATGCTGTACCCGTACTCCGCCTGTTCCTCCGTGCTGACGCGGCAGTAAATTCCAACAGTCGTCAAGACAGGAGGGGGAAAGGGGTTTTTGAGCCCGTTGAGTGGCAGCGTCTTTCGTTTTGTCAGTGTCATGGCGGTCGTGTTCTCCTTGTTCTATGCAATTTGCTTGAATTCTCGTGTTCCGAGGAGTTCAGCGGTCAGTTCGAAATCGGCTTGCTCGTCGTCTTCTTGCTCCAGAACGGCGCTGATGAGCAGGAACGTTTCCTCGTCTACTTTGGGGCGTGCGAACCGTCTTGCTGGTTCGGCAAGGTGACGCATCACCAGTTCGGACAGAAGCCCGATCATCGTTTGGTAGTTGTCGGCAACAGCAAGTTGCATCGGCTGGTTTCTCCTTCGTTCAAAGGTTGGCAGAGAGGAGCGGTACCCGAAAGGTGCCGCCCTGTCGCAGGCACAACGCCTTTCGAGAGTGCGTCTGAGTGCGCCAACAGTTCGCCAGCGAGATCCAGCGCTTTGCTCGGCTCCATTGGGCTGGCGGCGAAAGTGCGGCAGAGCAGCAGAAACTTCGCCTCAGCATCTCAAACTGACGAACTGTTGACCTCCCCAAGAACTGAGGTGGAAACGGTAGTTGTCAAAGTCAAAGTGCTCCGGCTTGCCGTCCAGCCACTCCCTGACTTGGAGTCCGTGGAAGATCTGGGCGGGAAGGTAGTTGAGGTCGAACTGGATGCTATCGTGATCCCACTCTTCCTCTAGCTCGAACACTTCGCAGTCCTCGTCGTCTTCGTCACCAGACAACCGCTCGTTCGAGTCGTCTTCCAAGTGTTCGCCGATCTTGCCGCCAACGGTGACTCTCGTCGTTTCGTCGACGCCGTCGTCGAAAATGTCAATCATGCTTGGTTTTGCTTCCTTCAACAACTTCAAGCTGTGAAGGAACCGGAGACCGTTCGACGGGCGCTCTTCCGGCATGGAAATCCCGGCTTCGAGCAGCGCGTTTCTGAAGGCCGTCCAGAAAACTCGGCGGTCGCGCGAAGTCCTCGACGCGAAATCCGTCTCGCCCTGTTGCCTGCACCACGTTTGGAAGCGGTCGAACAGTTCGTTTTTGCTTACCCGGTCATCGTCGGTTCCCTGCTCGACGAAGTCAGACACAAACGGAATGACCGGATTCTGTTCTGCCTTGTAGCTGTTGACTGCTTGTTCGATTGCCACGGACTCCGAGAAGACGAAGTCGCGCTCCCGCAAGCGCCGCAGTCCTTCCATGGCGAAGTTGAAGATGCCCGGCAACTCCTCCAGCAGCTTCTCCAGCAACATTTTGTCGGCCTCCGCCCCCTTGAACACGCGCCGGAACGGGATGATGACCAAGCGGCGGAAGAAGCCGTGCGACTTGTCCATCGTGGCGGGCAGCGCGTTCATGCCGAACAGCAGCTTGCAGACCGGGCGGTAGCTGAACCCTTTCTCGTGCTTGTTCTCGACGCGAATCATGTCTCCTGCCGCGATGCTCTTGATCTGCTGCGTGTTTAGCCCCTTTTCGCTGAACTCGTTCTCGGAGGAGACGTTGAGCAGCTTCCCGACCAGTTCGCCGCGAGCGAAAGGTTGGCTAAGCTCGTTCATTGCGACGTGGGAGACGTTTTGTTTCCCGCACAGGTGCTCGATGATCTCGATCAGCACCGACTTGCCGTTCGAGCCGACACCTTCCAGAATGAACACCTTGTGCGCCCGCGTTTCTGCGGTGCAGCAGTACCCCATCATTTCCTGCACGACGCCGATGGTCTGCTTGTCGCCTTGAAACACTTCGTCCAGGAACCTCAAGAATCTCGGACACTCGGCGGTCTCGTCGTAAACCAAGGGATTCTGGATGCTGGAGTGGAAGTCCGGGTGGTGCTCTTCCAGTTCGAGCGTGTAGGTGTTGAACATGCCGTTCGCCAAGTTCAAGTGACTCCGGAACGTGTCGAACTCCTCCACGGACTTGGCCAGCCGTGCGAGCGTCGTCATGTAGGCGCTCTCCCAAGCTGGTCGCCAAACGTTCGGTTGGGTGGTCTCGATCAGCCTGGTAAGTCGTCGCTGCAGTTGTTTCTCGGCGAGATGACGCCAAACGCCGCGTTCAAAGAGGAAGAAGCGCTCGCCTTTGGTGAACCGCAGTTCGAACTTCTTAAGCACGTACTTGGCGAACAGGTTGGGGTTGATGTCCGTGATCCCTTTGATCGGGTCGACGACGAAGCCCTTTCGCTCCAAGTCCTCGATTCGTTCAAGGGACAAGACGGCTTCGCCCGATCGGGAGGACGCGTTGTGCTTGGCCTTTTCCGCTTCGGACTTCAGCGCGTCGTTCAGGTCGCGCATCGGCACGCCCTTGTCGGCGAGAGTTCCCTTGAGTCGCTGGAACTCGGCTAGGTTTTGTTGTTTTGCCTTCAGCAACGCCTGCAAAACGGGTTGCTCAAAGGGAGCGCCTTTGTTGCCGTTGGCGAACTCCTCCAGCGCTTCGTCAATCAGGTTTCTCACTTGCTGTTCGTTGTCCATTTTTCATCCCCTTTCTCTAAGTCCATATCATAGAGGCGAGGGGAAGAAGAATCATAGCCCGAAACCGGTCAAAAACAGGAAAAAAACGCTCCCCCTCTTTAACGTCCGCGAGCCTTTTGCCAATGGACTTCGACGCCAAAACGTCCGACAAGAATTGGACAGTTGAGAGAGAAATGCCTTCCAATCTTGCAAAATCGCACTCTAGCTATTTTTTTCGCGAGAGGTTTTGAAAAGAGGGGGACGATCGGATTTGTCCTCGAAGTTCAAGGGCTCCCGGTCAAATGAAAAAAGCCCTTCAGACCGTCCGAAGGGCTCTTGAGGAATTCTTTATGCTGTTTTCCCGACAAACGTGTCGCGGGCGACATTGCCGACGATGTTGGTCGTGATGCCGTCGAACAGGGCGTTCGTGACGCCGCCGACGACCGGGACGATTTTTGCCAGGCTGGCCGCGCCGTTCTGACCCAGCTTCGCCGCGAGCTTCACAGCAACCGCTTGGTTCACTCTCTTGGCGACTTCCCCGGACATTCGGGCAAGCACTTGCTCGGTCAGCTTGGTTCCGATAGCGATGCCCGCGTTCTTGAGGATGCCCTTTGCCGCGTTCCCTGCCAGACAGGCAATGGAAAGCGCCTTGACGCGGTCATCCTCCGGGTCGCATCCCGAGAGGATGGCGATGGCGGCGACCATGCGAAGCTGGAGGTAGATCGCGCTCGCGATGTTGGCTGGTACGGCAACGGGAAGGGTGACGAGACCGCCAAGGCCCGTCAGGAAGCCAGTCGCGGCGGCTTTCGTGTTTTGGGCGCGAATGAGGGCGTTGGCCTTTTCAGTCAGCGTTCCTTCGCGCCTCATGTACTCCTCGGCCAGTTCGACTGCCGACTGCGTCTTAGGCGCGCCGCCTTGGACGGCCTTCTCGTAAGCCCACGCGAGCAGTTTCGTGATCGCTTCTGCGTTCAGTTTCAAGCGAGTTCTTCACCTCCTTGGCAAAGTTTCACGTCAGTTTCCTCCGACGTTCGGGTTGGTGATGATGGCCCGAAGAGGGTCTTCCCCATAATCCTTCATAAGCGCGAATCCCGCAATCTCTTCTGGCTCGATGCTGTAGTTCATTTCAAACTTCGCCTTTCCTCCCGGCATGATCTTCATGCTCTTGAACCCGCTGCCGACGCCGTTTTCGACGAGCGCCTTGTCGACAGTGATTGCGACGAACAGATCGCTGTTGGCTTCGACGCTCTTTTTGGAACCGTTCTCCACTTCAATAGTGACGTATGTGCACTTGTCCTTGCTGGACCATTCGTTGGAGACGACGTAAATGTTGAGGCCTTCGTAACCCTCTGCAGTTACTCCGTTGTCGCTAGGCGCATCTTGGGAGGGATCTCCGACTACCTCGCCGTTCTCGTCAGTCTCCAGGTTGCCGATCGGGAGGAGCGGTGCCGGAGCGTCGGGGTCGGAAGACTCTTCCGTCTCAATCGTCTCTTTACTCGGTGCCGCTGCCTCTTTGGTGGAGGGTACTTCTTCTTGCGCCAGTCCGGGGCTATCTTTGGGAGCCTCCGATGGGCTAGAGGAATGTGTCGGGGAAGCATCTACGGAAGGCGATACCGAAGCTGAGGCTTCAACTGCCGTGTTGGTGTTGGACTTCTGCCCACATGCTGCCAGAGCAAATGCAAAAACGAGAGTCAAAACAATCAGGGCTGGTTTCTTCATTTCTATCTCTCCATCTCGATTTTGTTGTTGGATGTTTTGGAAGTTTCTTCTTAAACGGCGACAGTCTTATTCTAGCACATTTAGTCCCTTTAGGGTATATTTTTGTCGATGAATACCCTATCGTCCCTTGGGTGCTTTGACGCGCTGTTCTATGGTTGGCATAGGGTGATCGTCGTGAGTGAAATCATGAAAAAGGTCGGGGAGGGAATCCGACACTTCCGAAAACAAAGGGGCTTGAGTCAGGAAGACTTGGCCCACAAAGCGCAAATCCACGAGAGCTACATCGGCAAGCTGGAAAGGTTTGAGAAAACCTGCTCAGTCGAAGTGCTCGCCAAGGTGACGGACGCGCTCGGCGTCTCGTTGGTCGACTTTTTCCGCTACATCCAACCGGAGGTCGGGGCGGGTGGAGACACCGCGCTTGGGCAGATCGTGGACAGGCTCCGTGGGCGGAGCACCGCCGAGCAAAAGAAAGTGCTGAAAGTGATCGACGCGGTGCTGGACGACAAGTCGAAGTGAATGGAACAACAAAGCGGGTTCAGCCCAGAGCCGGGTTTGAGCCGCCCTGCCGCCCTGTCGGGGAAAAGCCTTGCTGGACGTGCTTTTCCGTGCTTGGACGACCCGCCCTGCTGCCGAACTGAGCCGCACTTTTTCGGGCACGTGACAGCCGGAGGGCGGCTGAGTCCAGGTTCAGGACAGAGCCAAATTCTTGAGCCGCGTGGAAAGAGTGGCAGGGCGACACTTTCTTCTCGTGCCGGAACAGAAGTTTGCAGCGGTTTGGTTCGATTCAGGCGGCACAGCCACGCGGTGCCATTTTTGGCTGCAGGGCAATGGAAGGACTGCAAAGTGCGGGTCGAGGGCGGCTGAGAAGCCTTGAAGGGCTTGGAAAGTGCGGCAGGGCGGGTGAGGGGAAGAGTGCGGAGCGGTCTAAGTGAACTTTTTTAACTGGCGATCGACTGTCTTTTACTCCAAAGAGAGGGCCAGCAACTGGGATTGCATCCAAAGGCTGATGGCGTGGACGGCTTGGAGATCTCTTCGATCCCTTCGCGGCTGAACGGCTCCTTGCTCTTGAAGAACAGGTCAAAGTCGGCGCTTTGGGACAGTGCGCACGCTTCCAGCCGTTGGTGCAGTCTGTCATTCGCATCGATAAGCTGATTGTACGTTTCGTGCGGGTTCGTGGTCACGTCCACGTTTCGTCCCCATCCTTTGTTTCTTGTCTCGTTGCGCCTTACGGCTTCGTTTGGTCTGTTCGGGGCTGGAACGGGTCTTCCAGCCGGACGCACAGCAGCGCTTCGTCCAGTTCACTCGCCCATCGGATTGCGGTCAGGACTTCGGAGCCGTGTAAGTGCGGGGCGTCGGCGAAGCTTTCTTCCTCCCAAACGAATTCCGCCGACTGCCGTCGCACGTCGACTTCAAGGAAGAAGTCCGAGCCGTCGACGTAGGGGTTTGCTTCCTTCGTGTCCGACGTACGGAGCACGACGCGGACGCGGTGAGTCGGCCTGCGATCGCCGAGTTCCCGAGACAGTCCGTTTTCTTCGCCTTCTTGGAACGGCTTCGCTGCCGCCACCATGACCCAGACGCTTGAGCCTTCTTGGGAAGTACCCTTGCGGTCAAACGTTTCCTTGAGCTTCTGGACGATCAGTTCGCTTGCCGTCAGCTTCTTTGCGCTTGTTCGCTCAGCCATTGCTCCGCCTCCTCGTCGTGTGTTCCCGCCAGCGTGAAGATCGTCACCACAAAGTCGTTGTCCAGCATCGCCGCAAGCCTGTACGCCTGCACTTCGCCAAGATCGAGCTTTTCGACGAACTCGACTGCGCGGCGGAGACACTCGCCACTTTCGCTGCCCAGTCCCGCAAAGTTCAGGCTACGCAGGTCGTCACCCGCTTCGAGCAAGACAATCAGCCCGTGCTGGTCAAGGCGGAACGCGTCTTCTTCGTCGTCAGCAAGCTCGGTTTCCAGTTGCCGAAAGAACTCGGCGACATACCCCGTCAACGCTGCGGGCGCTGTTCCGTCCCGGCTTAGGTCTTCGATGTCCTGCCGGGTGTTGATGGTTCGCATATTTATCCCTCCTGAAAAATTAAGAGTCCTCTCTATGAGGACTCAATGAAATAATATATAGGCGAAAACTTGTTTGTTACAATTCTTAGCACTCAGAAAAATAGAGTGCTAACAAGAGAATTTAAGATAAAGGGGGCATACGTTGGGTTTTTCGGAAAAAAAGCACAAAAAAAGGTCAAAATCGCCAAATAGCGACTCTGACCTTTTTGACTTTTCCATGCAAAAAAAGCTAGAATAAAAATGGGACAGAGTATTTCTACTTGTCCGCTCGATTGATCTCAATGTGGGGACATTGAGTCATCTATTATACGATCCGCTTCCGTTTATGATGGTTTTATAGTATCAGATGCTAGATTAGTAGACAAGAAGAAGTTGATATTATGACAAAAGGTTCACAAATTGTTCCCCTTTTGTTCGAATATATGGAACGGATCAGTAGAGCGGCAAAATGACTGGAGGTAAGCAAGGTTTACATAGTGGAACTTCTTCCTGTCCCACAAACAAAACAGGAGGAATTATATGATTACAGGTGTTAAAAGGATTCGATCTTGGAAGAAGTATTCTGGGCATGTGCCAAGTGGCGAAAGGGTATATATTGGTCTGGAAATTGTAGAAGAAGTCTTGCCTTACTTGAAGAAGGTAGGATTTGAACCTGAGTTGCAGATTGGACGAGCAATTCTCCCTTCTCCGAAACTAGGAAAAGTAGCTTTGTTTAATTCAGAAGGGAGATACGAATCTCAGAAAGATCTTCCAATGGAGACTTCATATCGCGAAGGCTATTGGGAGAGAACAGATTGGCAAGGGAACACTCACGGGGGATGGTACGATATACCGTACAAGCACTATCCTCGGAAGCATATTTCTCCTCCCTCAGAATACCTAGTTATTCTTGAGAGAGGAGGAAAGAAATTTGTAGTTGCTGGTGACGGGTTTGTTCAAGGTGAAGAAGATGAAACCCGCATCATACACAAAGTGAACCTTCTTCTAGAAGTGTTTGGAAGAGCAGAAATTTTGAGAAAAGACTTAACGAGTTTTATCGTTCCAAAACTCATTAAAGTGCATTGGGAGCTATTGCCTCCTGGTGAGATGCCATGGCCTAAACTGCAGCAGCATTTACAGCCGCTAGTAAAAAATCTTTCCGAAAGAAAAGTACCCTTGGTACTAAATCGGTTTAAGGTTCTATCTAGCCACAACCCTGATTTTATTGTTCAAGGAGTGCATGGTTATCACGGTTACTTGGTATTCGGGTTTTCCCAACTAAATTTGTATGTTTTAGAGTCTCCATTTTACGGAAATGCAACTTACGTGTTCGAGGAAGATTGGGAGAAACTGTCCCAGTTAACAAAAGCAGAGATCCTCTCAGGCAATCTTCACAAACATAGAGTAGTTCACCTTACAAATTGGGAAGACGAACTAGGTAAGGTTTTTAAAGAAAGCTCTACGTTGCAGAACGTTTAAACGAAAGGTGGAGACAAGAATGGCATTGAATTTTGAAAATCTTGATCAGGAAACTCGGAGATACATGCTCGAGGAGTTCGAGTACGATAGAAGGAATAATAATTTTTATATTAGCGATCGTCTGACGGAAGCAGGAAAACAACTATTTCCAGAAACCCTTAGAAAGAGCATTCTTGAAGGGAACGATGCTTCCTTAGCCACTCAGTTAAAGCAGTACATGGCCAAAACAGAACTAAAGAAAAAACGTGGTGGTCATGGTTATACTGTTGCAGATGTTCCACACAATGCGAATGAAACGTTGGCGGAAGGGGAGTTCAATCGCCTTTACATGAGAGGATTATGTTCTCGTGTAATTCACGAGCTTACTGGTCGACTTGTAATTTACAGAGCTAAGAATGTAGACTCCCCTCGAATTGAATCCCAAGCAATGATTGGTCATATCATTAATGCCAAAGAATTGCTTACTTCTTTAAGAAGTAGCCAAGGTGCTTTTACGGCGATTCCAAAACCAAACTCTGGGTTAAGTCTTCGTCTCATCGGATGAGATTCTGAAATAAGTGGGGGCGCTCAAAAGAGCGCCCTGTTCTGTTTTCAAAGAAAACTTGCCGTTACAGACAGCGCGGAGAACCGTACCATAAGTAACGAGTAAGTTTTTTGCCCAATTTCTTGAGGGACATGGATTTCCAAGAAGCTGGCAAAAGAAAATTCATACAATTTCCTGGTATAGATTCTCTACATCCACCATCAGATCAGGTATCCAAGATTCTGATCCAGGGATTATATCTGTACCGCCATAAACAAGCCAACGTAATGTTTTAATCAGCCAACATAAACCGCCTATTTGCACTTGCCAATACAGATGATCAATTTGATCAGTTACGTCAAGGTATGCTGAGATCATTTCTTCTCTGGAAAGATTACTACTAGCGTGTGCTTCCGTAATCAAGCAATAAAGATCTCCAAGATGAGGACTTAGATATGCAATGGACCAATCGATTGGCATAATACCATTGTCCTGAATCAATAGATTCTTTGCGTGATAATCATGATGTACTATTGAGATTGGTACCGATTGATAGAGTCTTTCTAAATGTCGAGGTAACACTTTCTTGAGTTTTAATAAAACTTCGGTGTCTGCTAACCTTTTGGATTTCAACAGATCATCAAGTAGCTCCAGAAAGTTCTCCATTGAAACTGAGTAAGAGTCAATGACCTTCCTAGAGAGCATTTTTTCTAAGTTGGCGGTTGCACTCACTCTTAGTCTTGCTAGTTGCCTCGACGCCTCGAGAAAATGAGCTGGATGCGGCTGCTGTTCCAAATTATGTTCGCCAACATCCTCCATGACCATTACTCCGCTGTTCTTTAATTGTTCAAACTCAAAGATCTGTGGGGCTTTGATTTGTAGTGGATGCAATAGGTTTCGATAGACTCCGACTTCCCCCGCCATCTCACCCCCGCCCCATTTAATTATGCGCGATTCACCTGTTGTCAGCTTTACTCGGTAGACTGCTGAAAGAGCCCACTTTCTCAATAGCGACCACTCAGCAACCTCATTCAGCAGGGGTATCTTTGAACAATAATCTGAAAAGCATGTAGGAATCACATTAGTGTCCCCTTCCAAGACATAACGTTGAAACACATTTTTACATATATGGCGAGAAAGATATAGACTTACAATTCTCCGGTTGGTAAGACCGTATAGATGAAGGACCTAGAGAGCAAATTTCCAAATAAGCCAACAAATAAGAACGGAAACCCACGAGATGAAACCGAACACCATAACGATCTTATTCTCGCTCCAGCCATATTTCAGGCTGAAATGATAGTGAATCGGAGTCATTCTGAATAAACGAAGCTTGGTACGTTTGTAGTACCAAACCTGCAAAATGACCGAAAATTGTTCAGCCAGATAGACGGAAAACAGCAGGGGGATTAATATTTCGACCTTTTCAATAACCACTAAAAAGGAAAGCGAACCTCCAATCGCGAGCGATCCGGTATCCCCCATAAACGCTCTAGCGGGATAAATATTGTAGAGAAACAAACCGAGAAGACAGCCGATCATTACGAGCGAGAATGTTTGTACTTCAAGGTTGTCGGAGATCATAAAGAAGAAAAAATAGGTTGGAATCGCCACATTGATCAATAGCCCGTCCAGGCCGTCCGTAAAGTTGATAGCGTTCGCTGAACCAACTATAAACAGGAGCATGATCACGATATATATGTAAACGGGAAGATGTAGTTGCACCCCATGGAATAACGTAATGTCACTCGTCAGCGAGAACGAACGGAACAATGTGAATAGCAGCACACCAGTAAAAGCGAATTGGAACACAAGTTTTGTCCTTCCGGAGATGCCGGATGGATCTTGCCATGCAGCCTTCTTGAAATCATCCATAAAACCGAGCGAACTGAATAAGAGGAAAGCAGCACATAAAAAGATCATCAAAGGGGTCGGGTGAAACTGTAATGACGTTACCACACCGATAAGCAAGATCAGCCCAGCCATCAATGGTGTTCCCCGTTTGGCTTGGTGGTCAGGAGGCAACTCGGATCGAATGGGTTGCGTTAGCTTTAGAACGCGCAGCCCTCTAATGAGCGGTGGCGTTAAGAATGCTACAAGTAAGAATGAAAGACCAGATACGCCAAAGATCCCAAACACGCTGCAAGCACCGCTTTCATTACGAATTCTCGTTTTTATTATTCTAATTCTGTTTATTCGACAAGAATTCCTTTCGCGAGAAGGGGAAAAAGGAAAAGGCCACCTCTGGGGATGGCCTGAAGCTTGCCGTTACAGACGGCGCGGAGAACTGTATCCTAAGCTTTGACTGCGATATTGGAGAGGAGCAAAGTAAATCTTATGAGAGCCAATAAATTACGTCCATTCGTACCGTCGGGTCAGGATTACATGCTAGCGATTCGTTTCTATGACGATCTTGGTTTCGAACAAATCTATTCCGATAACGGACTAACCATATTTAAGCTTGACGAGATAGAATTCCATCTACAGAACTTTCACAACACGGAGCTGCAAAATAATTACATGTTGGAATTATGTGTTCAGGACCTGGATGCATGCTGGGAGCGAATTGAACGTAGCGGGGTTGTGGAACGGTATCGTGTCAGAGCGAAGCCACCTAAGCTACAACCGTACGGAAAGCGTGCAATTCACCTTATAGACCCCGCCGGTGTTCTTTGGCACATTACGGAATGATCAACTTTTGATCGGGACAAGCCTCGTTGTCGGGCGAGCTGCTGAATATGCTTTGCGTATATTTGAAATTCCGAATGACATATAATGCCCCTGCATCTCTTGCCGAATAGAAGTATACCTCTCTTGAACAAGGCCGAAGCGTCAATCCATCGGATGATGTACTTAATCATATAGCCAAAGCGCTGCGATTGACCGAGGATGAACGTCGTCATCTACATCTTCTCGCAAGACCGGGTCGCCAGGAGAGGCAGAGCCGACCAATCCGGACCTGAAGATCATGATTTATACAGCTTCATCGGATACGGCTGCACGTTTGCGAAGTCTAATGGATAGCAGAGGAGAACCGTATCACAAATAACGGGAAGTTTTATCAAGTGTAGTTATTAATATTACGAGAAGCCCAATATAAGAAGAAAGTGATTTAATGTGCTATAATTTGGTTAGAAATCTTCCAAATGATAGAACGTATAAAAATTAGTAGAATTGGTGCGATGACACATGGAGTATATATTATACTGTGATGAGTCTGAAAAACGAGGGGCCCTATTCAGTAATTTCTATGGCGGAGCATTAATTAGATCGATTCATTTACATGAGGTTGCTATTGGATTAGAAAGTTACAAACATCACAATGGCATTAACGGAGAAATGAAGTGGACCAAAGTAACAGAACAATATTTGGATAGATATATTGGTTTTATCGATAAATATTTTGACTATGTGAAGCAAGATAAAATTAAGCTTAGGGTGATGTTTCAACAAAACGAATTCGCAGAACCCAGGATTCGTAACTTGACTAAAGAGCAACGAGACGATTCATACTTCCTTTTGTATTATCAATTTTTTAAACACGCCTTCGGCCTTAGATATTCAAATCTAACCGATCAAGATATTTATCTGAAGATCTTTTTTGATCAGTTTCCCGATACAAGAGAAAAGGTGGATCGGTTTAAAGACTACATACACCGACTCCAATATCAAGATATTTTTTTAAATGCGAGATTGAAAATACGGTATGAGGATATTATAGAAATGACTTCGCATGATCATGTTATTGCACAAGGTATGGACATTGTAACCGGTGCTATGTACTTTCGATTAAACAAACTTCATCTTCATAAAGAACCGGGAATGCGGATTCGAGGGAAAAGAACCCGAGCAAAAGAAAAGTTATATAATCGAATAAACGATCACATTCGTGAGATATATCCTAACTTTAATATTGGTATTACTACGGGCTTCCAAAGTAATCGTGTAAGCATATGGGAACACTCTTATAGGCACTGGTGTTTTCTACCAAACCAAACATAATTGTAAAATAATGTTGAACTTCACTCCTGAATTGGCATATAATAAAGTTAGAAAAGCTCTGTCGATCCGAAGGCTTGCGTTCCTACGTGGGCTCCTTTGTAGGTGAGATGGGGCTATTTTTTTTGTTTTTAAACACCTAATAGTATTGCCTGAATCAGGGATCGAAAGGCAACCATGCCGTTACAGACAACATGGAGAACCGTATCACAAGTAAGGCAAGCTTTATTTTCTATTGCTCCGCAATAGGAAGGAAACACCCAAACAAGCTATAATGAGAATCCACAATTGATAGGTGTATGCATTGATTTCTGCGGCTGCAGACCATCCGGTCCACTCTAACACACCGGCTATAATCCCGAGTCCGCACAGACTAGACAGATAAGCGGCCCATTTCGGGAGATACCCGGATTGGTACAAAGCTATGGCTGTTAGAACAGCCCACACGCCCATTGTCGCAAAACCGAGGGTTTCTCCCACCGTTACTCCCAAGTACATGTGGAGCGTATTAAAAACCACTTCTATCATATCTTGCTGGGCTACCGTCAGGTTTTCCGCCGAGACGTACTGCCTTGCCAAACCATCAACTGCGAACAGCCACCTCGAGAAACCAGCCACATGAAAGATCGCGCTGGCGAACCCCACACCGGCTGCAACAAGGCTTAGATTGCGATTTATAGGGGAGGTAAGTCGATAAAACAACAATACAATCGGTATGATGAGCAAGCTGGATATGACCATTCCGATCCAATATATTGTCAAGGTGATGCCGCCGTCATGATATTGCTGCAGGATGATATCAACAGGTTCTCTCAGTATGTCGGGGTAGTCAAAGTCGATCATAAGCCCTGTCCAAGAAAGCGCTATTAACATCGGCATGATCAGCAGTATAATTCCCGTTATTCGCAGCTCGTAACGACCCATTATTTGTCCACTCCTATGGTTTTTGTTGATAAAATCATAAGAGGATCTATCTCCGATTCCCATGATGCGGAACGCAAAAAAGGTATTCATATGCGAAACGAGGAACCTTCCTATGGATCATGGCTTGTCAGTCGCGCTTGTTCACCCGATTCTCGGTTATTTAGTCAAGAAGGGGTACGAGCTCGACTCCTTTTTCCAATATGCCTCATTCGATAAGCTGCTTCTGCAAGATATCGAGGCGCGAATTCGAGAAGAAACGTTCGACCGCTTATTGGACGCTGCTTCGGCGTATACGAATGACAAGCAATTCGGACTTCATCTAGGACAGACGATTGAGCTATCCAGTCTCGGCATTCTCGGTTATGTACTGCTCAATAGCGATACGATCGGTGCTGCTCTGGCGGCTTATCAGAGATATAACATTATCGTGTGCAGTGGGATTGATATCGAGTGGGAGTCGGCGCAGGGGAGAACAAACCTCCTACTCAACATTAGGGACCCGCTCAGGCAGGCATCTAGACATGCGGTTGAAGGCATGGTCAGCTCCCTCTATCACCTGACCCTGAAGCTGAGCTGTCGTAACGTTGCTCTTCACAGGGTGCAGTTTGCTCACGGAGCTCCAGATGATCAGAGGGAATATGAAGATCTCTTGGGGATCCAACCTGAATTTGCTGCCGGGGTTAACCTGATTACACTGGACAATGAGGTTCTGCAGTATCCGATCCTGATTTCGAATCGTGAGCTGCGGAGTACATTCGAGGCTTATGCGGAAGAGGCGAGAAGCGAGCTGTTGCACGGTCGAACTTGGGCAGATCAGGTGTACAAGTGGATTAATCGATGTATGCCGGCTACGTTCCCAAGCGTGGAAGCTGCTGCGAGGAATCTTAATGTCAGTGTACGGACAATGCAAATTAATCTGAAACAAGAGAATACGACCTACAGCAGCCTGTTTAACAAAGCCCGAATGGAATTGGCGGTACATTACTTAAGAGATCCCCGATTCACGGTTGCGGAGATCGCCTATTTGCTTCAATTCTCGGAACCTAGTGCCTTTCAGAGCGCATTCAAGAAGTGGAGCGGGCAACCGCCTGGGCAGTATAGGGAAGCGTTGCAGACAGCGCGGGGAACCATACCATAAATAAACGACCGCTCGCCTGTTCAGTCAGGCAAGCGGTCGTTGCGTCGATTACCCTACCGCGGCTTGCTTGGCGTATAGGTGAGCATACATTCCGTCGAGCAATAGTTCCCCGTCCGTGACATCGTAAAAGCGCGGGATGAGCGAGCATAATGTCGTCTTGCCAGCACCGGACGGACCCACTAATGCGATATACTCGCCCGGACGTATCCGCAAAGATATATCCTTAATGACATGACGCCCTATTCAGCAGCTTGTTGAAGTACAAGGCGAATACGCCGAGAAACGGCAGATCTTCATTCGATGATAATTACAGTATAAAGCTAAAAAGAGATATATTGAACCAAATTATGGTGGAGTGGGGACGGGGAGTTCCATAACATAAACAAAGCCCTTAATCGCTCCTATTGGAGCGGCCAAGGGCTATGAAGTCTATCTACTCGAATGATGGCTTAGACTCTTGGAGCAGTCGCGGTTATGCCACTCAGCAGCTCGACAACCTCATGTGCTGCTGCTTCGCTGGATTGAGGGTTTTGTCCCGTCAAGAGTTTACCGTCTACCTCCACATGCTTCGCCCACTTCGGCTTAGCCACGAATACGGCTCCCGCCTTACGAAGCCGATCCTCCAGCAGGAACGGAATATGCTCATCCATACGGGCTGCGCGCTCTTCCTCATTCGTAAAGCCGGTAATTTTCTTACCCTCCACAAGATGTCGGCCGTCCGACAACGTGACGTTAACGAAGCCGGCTGGCCCGTGGCATACTGCGGCGACGATCCGATCTGTTTCGGTAAACTCGCGAATGAGCTGCTGCAGTCCGGGATCATCCGGCAGATCGAACATCGTACCATGGCCGCCAGGGAGGAACACGGCGTCGTACGCGCTCACCTCGCGTTTTCTGACTCAGCCCGCTATCAGTCAGCAGTTAGCTGCGCTTGAAGCCGAAATTGGAGAGCCGCTGTTTCGCCGTGCACCGAGACAGATGATCCCGACGGACCGGGCCAAAGCTCTATACGGACAGATCGCGCAAGCGGTCGATCGGTTGGAGAAGGTGAACGGCGAGTTCCGCCTCTCCAAGCACAAACCTATTCTGCGCATCGGGGGACCCTCCGAATATTTGCACGAGTGCGTAATCCCTCGGTTACCAGATTCGCCTTATGACATCACCTTCACCTTCGGAGAGACGAAGCCCTTGCTGCAGGCGCTCAAGGAGAGCAATCTCGATCTGCTTATCGCCACGCAGCATGTCGCAACCTCCGGCATCGTGTTCACGCACCTGGCTAAAGAGAAGTTCCTGCTCGTTGGAAACCGACCACTCGAAGAGTTAACCGACGTGACCGATTCGGATATCGTCCGGCGTGAACTCGAACAAGCGAATTGGATTAGCTACAGCGCGGAAATCCCGATCATTCGCCGATTCTGGTTCGAGGCGTTCGGGGCACGCAACGCTCTGACGCCGTGTTTGGTCGCGCCCGACCTTCGTGTAATTCGAACGATGGTCAAGCAGGGACTCGGCATTAGCGTATTGCCGGATTATTTGGTTCAAGCCGACTTGCAGACTGAGGCATTGCACGAGCTATGGCAGCCGCCCGTTCCGGTCGTCAATGATCTGTGGGTTGCGTACCGCTCGTCCGATCGTACCGACGATACTTTTATGCATTTTGTCGAAGATATGGTAGGGGGCAGTCAATGAGAAACTAACGTTTATAGATTCCAATTGTAGGAGTAGAATATGTATAATAACTTTTCTAAATGGAGGTGCAGCATGACATTAATTATTGCACAAACGGATGAAGAAATAGCCTCGACCTATCCTTTAATGAAGCAATTACGACCGCATCTTGAGGAAGGAACGTATGTAAGCAAGATTAAGCAGCTTCAGTTGAATTATGGTTACGTATTAATAGCCATAATCGAAGATGGGATTGCCAAGGCGGCAGCTGGTTATAAAATATGTGATTCCCTCGCTTGGGGTAAGTATTTATATGTAGATGACCTAATCACCGATCAAGAAAGCCGCTCGCGAGGCTTCGCCAAGCAATTGTTCGATTGGTTGGATGAGGAGGTACAACGGAATCAGTGCCAAGGAATGCACCTGGATTCAGGGGTGCATAGACACGATGCTCACCGCTTCTATCTAAACCGAAAAATGAAAATTTCATGCTATCATTTCGAAAGATCCTATTAGGTCACGAACCTCGATGCATACGCAAGTTCAAAGTTTTCTTTAAGTTCAGCTAGTCGGTTTACTTCGCATGGTAATATTTTGGATATCAACTGGAATCGTTCTAGGAAACTTGTCGAAGGAGTGCCAAAGATGGTGAAGAAGCAGACTGACGATGAAATCTGTGCCATGATTCGATATCATTGTCTGAATGCAGCCCAAATTACGGAACTTCCAGGAGGGTTATTACACTCTCAGATCTACGTATTCGAGGCAGACGGTTTGCGTTACGTATTCAAGACGGGTACACGCAAGGAAGAGCATCGGAAGGAACAGTGGGTATCCAACAGGTATCATGAGGTGTTGCCTCTTCGTCAAGTAGTCCAAATTTACGGGCAGGAGGATCAGTCCTCTTATGCTATTTACCGGTTTATCGAAGGGGACATGTTGGTCGATCTAGAAAGCCAGGAGTTAATCGATACGATCCCGTCTGTTCTCGATACCCTCTCGATCCTCCGATCGATCAAGGTTAATGAAGGAGAAGGGTACGGCCGATTCGACGAATACGGGAATGCTCCATATCCCTCCTGGCTCGATTATGTCGAGGCGATCTATAATGATCAAATCTATAATTGGTCGGAAGCGGAGCAGAAGGGCCTCGATCTTGAACTGGTCGAGGATGCGATCAAGCAATTAAAGCACGGTGCCGGCAGCATAAAGCTGAAGAGCAGATGCTTGGTCCACGGGGATTTAGGCTCGTACAGTATCATTGCCAAGCAGCATCGCGTTACCGGATTGATCGACTGGAAGCTAGCCATGTACGGAGACCACTTGTATGATATCGCCAACCTCATGTTCTGGAATGAAGATAGACTCGATTCGCTGAATGCCAAGCTCCAAGCCGAATACATGACCACCGTGGACAATAGGAATGCCATCCTCTGTTACATGCTTCGCATTGGACTCGAGGAGCTTTATACAACGGTGATGATGAACGAACCAGGCTGCGATATCGAATGGGTAGCGAACCGTCTGAGGAGTATTGCTGGCGAAATCGCAATGCTTGGATAAGACCTTTAAGCCGTACGGAAGGTTATCCGTACGGCTTAAAGTCTGTTAATACGCTCCGAAGCGGTTACCTGCTGCTACGCCCTTGGATCTGTTCAATATGTGCCAGAGCTTCAGCTGTCAGCTCCACGAATAAAGTATCGTTCTTGTGCAGGAATAGAAGCAAAGTCGAAAAACAATTCTTGAACACCGCCTACTAAAATTCAAAATCAACGGCGCTAGCATCGATTAATTCGAACGGACCAGGTGTGACATCCGCATCTGGTCTTCTTATTCCGACAAAGTCGGAGTCGAAGCGATACGGGGTACCGTCCGGTTCCTCATACTTCATATCTGCATGATAGGTCTTGCCAAGCAGGTCGGTGGTAACCGCCAAGGCGGAGGCTCCCCGAAGCCGTTCGGGTTCATTGATCTGAATGCGCACTTTACCTTGAGCAGCATTAACCTCGACTTGTATGCCCTTCTGCGAATAGATCTTCGCATGGGGCTCATGACGGCTTGGAACCGCACCGTTAAGGTATAGATTGCCGCCCATATCCACCGGAAGAACGGCATTCCCAATAAAGATATCCTTGGCGGCATCGCCAAGCGCAGCAATCTCCTCTCTGGTGTATTCCCACCATTTCTTATCTTTGGCATGAGGATGCTTGTCGTAGCTTCCTAGCCCCACTGCATGCAAATAGCATATGGAATTGTCCGGAACACCATCCATGACGGTCTTTCCGTCCTCTCCGACCTCGTCCCTTGGTTTCAGTGGGAGATGCTCGAAGAAGGTGATTGGAACAGGCTCCTTATTCGCGTTGTTATCCCCTAAGAAGATGTTGTTGAAGTATCTGTCATCGCCACCGGTAATATTGGAGTATCCCGCCATTGCTGTCTCGTGAGGGAAGTGATACGGCGTCGTGCGGGTAATCTCGGAGCGAACGACGAATCTGCCTGCGAACAAGTTATGGACGAAAGCTCCACCCTGCGACATGTTCCTGAAGTTCATAGGAGAGAGGAACAGATTATGATCGACCATATACGGACCATGGCATACTTCAATGAATAAGTCTTCGGATAGGTTGTCGAAAAATAAATTGCGGCTGATTCGGGTGCCTTGTGCCTGCCAGTCAAGCCACAACGCACGGTAACAGCTATAGATGATATTGTCGTTCATCTGGGTGTCCAGCGAGGCATGCAGTTTAATTCCCGCCACTTCGGCACCGTGTCTGAGCCGTTTGTGGTGGATATTGTAGATGCGGTTCTTATAGATGCTGCTGAAGGCTGCTCCCATATGACCCACAATCCCTGCCTGTTCGCAATCATGAATGACATTGCCTCGAACGATATGACTGCCGACGCTATCCTTATGCCAGCCGGAGCGCAAGGCTCGCAGAATGACCTCCTGCTCGCGTTGGGTACCGCCTTTCATATGCTTATCCGAAGTTTTGGCGTGACCTGTACCGATTGCGGTACCCAGGCTGATCCCCACGTTTTTGGATTCGCTGATGATATTGTTTTCAATAATCCATCCCTTGCTCCAGTGAGGTCCGATCAAGCCTTCCTGATAATCGGTAGGCGGCGCCCAGTGAGGAGAAGCTTGACGAAGCGTGAATCCGCTTACGGTTATGTAGTTAAGTCCCGGTTTCTCAGGCCAGAAGCAATAAGGGCGGACGCTGATCTCTACATTTTCCATGCGAGGATCTTTCCCGCCGAAATTGGCCCAGATCTTAGTTGTCGCAGTACCGACCTCGGCATGCCATTGTAACAGCGAGTCCTTGGGATACTTAGCTTCCGGCCAAACCTCGGGCTTGCGAACCTTGTCGACGCTATCGCATTCATACAAGGATTTGCTGTCCAAATAAACATCGCCGAGATGGACCGGGAACGGCCCGTCGAACACCCAGTCACCTCTCAACTCTTCTGCAAAGGGATTACGGACGGAAAATAGGGAATTGGGTACTTCTGTGCTCCAAACCTGGTCACCTTCGGATTTCCAATCGGTAATCCGTTCAGCCCCAGTAATGACGACTTCTCCGTCGCCCGCTGATCGATAGACGATTCTATGCTGCGCCGTTCCTCCATTAGCCGGGTTAACCCATTCCCTATATATTCCAGCATGAACAATAACCGTATCGCCAGCCATGGCAAGAGCTGCTGCACGCGATATGGTTCGGAAGGGTTGGTCGGCTGTTCCTTGCAGCTGATCATTCCCCTGTATGGATACATGATATTCCATGATAACGTCTCCTTTTGCCTGCCTTAATCTTCCCATTTGATTGTAGTTCTAAGGAGCCGGTTGCGGCAAGCACCTTTCACATTACCGGGGGCTTTCTTAATAGCGCGATCTGAACCGTCGTCCCGGCATCGGGGATGCTGTGCAGCTCAACTGAACCTTGGTGGGCTTCGACGATTTCCTTGACGATGGCCAGACCGATCCCTAGGCCCTCACCCTGCCTTCCGCCTTCCACTCGGTAGAAGCGCTCGAATACATGCGCTTGGTGCTCCGCAGGAATGCCCTTCCCCTTATCGCTCACGCTTAAATGAACGGAGGGCGCATCGGTAGTTAATTGAATGCCGAGATAACGTCCTTGTTTCCCGTACCGGATCGCATTGTCGAGAAGGTTCCGTATAGCCCTCTCTATCAGGGATGCATCGATGAACAGATGAACATCCTCGTCCGGGAGATCGACGTCGAGCACGATCTGCTCTCCGTCAAGGATCATCATATATTCGGCGGCAAGCTTACGAACGATCTCCGAGAGATTATGAATCTCCTGGTGAATGGCGAACCCGTCCGCGTCTTGACGGGAGATATCCAGCATTTGATCCAGCAGCTTGTCCATGTATCTGGAGCGTTGCAGAATAATCTTGGCCCTCGCCTGAAGCTCCTGCTGATCCTGATAGTTGCCGATACGTATCATCTCCGCGCAGCCGAGTATCGTCGTGAGCGGAGTACGCAGATCGTGCGATAGATTGGATAGCAGGAGCTTGCGTTTGTTCTCGAATTGATGAATTTCGGCGAATTGATTGCGGATGCGCTGTGCCATCGAATTATAGTGCAACGTTAGCTGACCTAGCTCGTCCTTGGACGAATCGGTCAATTGCACCTCAGGAGAATCGTGATGTATGTTCAGTTGATTCAGCGCTTGATTCAACCTGCGGATTCTCTTGTTAATAGATGAGAACATCCATAAGGCCAGCAAGAACGGAATCGAGAAGGATATGAGGAGTGGAACGACCAAAGTCATTATCGAGTTCATCGTGCGAACAAGGAAATAGACCTCCCCTTGCTTCATGGCGGAGGCCGGAACGATGAGAAGCAAGTAGTAGGATTGCCCTCCTACGGCTGCCTTGGTGATGACGGGAATATCCTTGTCCGTCACATAATCCCCCGGCATATTCTGAATCAGCATGGCCATATCGTGGAACGTAAAGCGAGGTTGAACGCCAGCTGTATCGTAGAGAGTCTGCCCTTGTTCGTCAATCCACAACCATCGAATGTCGGGATGCTGCTCGTGGGCTTGATCCAACGTTCGCTTCAATAGGTTCGGTTCCAATTCGGGTAACTGCTCCAGCGAAGCCGCAACGGATTGCGCGATAGGGTTTAATTCGAACAGCGCATACCCTTTGTTCACGAACTTCCCGATCCACACGGAGGTAATGACGAACAGCGCCATGCTTAGCATGGCGCCAACAACAAGCACGAGCCAAAGCTTGGTGCGTAATTTCATAGTCCAACTCCCGTTAACCGATAGCCGACTCCGCGAACGGTTTGAATTTCCCACGACGACTGCGATCGCTCCAACATTTTTCGCAGCCGACTCATATACACGCTCAGGTTATTATCGTCATACCGTTCGTGCTGCCACACTTGTTGATAGATTTCGAGCTTCGTCATGACACGATCGGGGTTCTGCATGAATAACTGCATCAGACCGCACTCGATCAAAGTTAAGGATACTTTCTCGTTCGCAAGGTGCAGGATCAGGTTGTCGGCATCCAGAACCAAGGCGTTCAACCGAATAATCGGCGATGAGCGGCCTGATGCAGGATATCTTCTGCGCAGGACGGCTTGTATGCGGGCCATGAGCTCCATTGGACTGAAGGGCTTCGTCATGTAATCGTCGGCGCCGAGTCCGAGCGTCGTGATCTTGTCTTGCTCCTGTCTTCTAGCGCTAACGACGATCGCTAGCGTGTCCGATTGACGACTGCGCAAGTAGCGCAGCACTTCGAGACCGTCACCATCATCCATCATGAGATCCAGAACGATGACGTCTATGCGGTCGGAATTTAACCGTTCTATTGCTTGTCGTCCGGTCTCCGCCTCGAGTGCAACCATTCCCGCTTGCTCGATAGGAGTACGGATGATTTCGCGAATTTGCGGATCGTCGTCAACCACGAGAATTCGTTCCATTCTAGTCGCCACCGCCGAATGTATGATCGTGTTCCTATCATACCACGGGTTTACTTCCATTGTCTTGACAGTTCTGACATAGTTTGCACGCTATTAAGATTTCATTAAGACTCTTATTAGACAAATTCTGCTATAATTTTACCGCGTTATAACATGAGAGACTACTGTTACGGGAGGAAATAGATGATGATTCTAAGAAGGCGAGTATGGCGGATAATGCTAGCCGTCATGATCCTGTTCGGCTCCCTGTGGCCGATGGGGGAATATAGCCGAGTATTTGCAGATTTTGCAGACGAGTCATGTGGGAGCACATGGGATCCTTGCGTGATTACGACAATAGCGCAATTGCAGGAAATTGATGATTCGGCCGACAATTTATCGAAAAATTATGAATTGGGTTCGGATCTTGATTTGGGAGGGATTGCGGACTGGGATACGCTCGGGGACTTCAATACCCCGTTCAGGGGGACATTGGATGGCAATGGCCACACGATATCCCATTTGACAATTGACACCGGAGGCGCGGGCACCAGCAATCGCGGTTTGTTTGCAAGCTCCGAGGGCGCCAAGTTTCGAAATATCGGTTTGCTTGCTGTATCGATTGACGTTAATAATGGAGACTACGTCGGCGGTTTTGCCGGATATAGTAGACGTACGACGTTCGAAAATGTGTACGTGACCGGCTCCATCTCGGGGGGATCGAATGTCGGTGGACTGGCCGGTTACGCAGTCAATGGACAGTTCCTTTACTCCTACTCGGCAGCCAGCGTTGTAGGGGTAGATCCGGGTTTTAATTTCGGGGGATTGGTCGGCGTAGCCGACGCAACCGTTACGGATAGCTACACTTACTATAATGAAGAACTGACGGACCGTTCGGCGGTCGGGACACCTAATACTACGGTACAAATGACGAACAGCAGTAATTATGCAGGCCCAGGGTGGAATTTCACCAACTCGGGAAACTGGGGAATCATCGAAGACGTGACCTATCCGATGCATCGAGCAACCTACAATCGCCTCTTATTGGATACGTTGGAAGTAGCGGATAGCAGCGGCGCGATCGCGATTCAACCGAATTTCCAAGCCGATCAGTTTGCTTACAAGGCTATCGTGCCGAATGAGGTTACATCGGTTACGGTATCCACGTACGCCGAAGGCAGCGTATCCGTCGATATGGGGTCTGACCCGTTGGAAGAAGGAGAGAATCCCATCTCGATTAAAGTGTCCAGTACCGGTGTGGCGCTACCCGGCCCGGACCCATTGCCGAACCCTATCGTCGTCGAGTACACGCTTACGATCGCGCGGGAAGACGGCAGCGAGGATTATCCTCACAGCATCACGACCGCGGAGCAGCTGGGAGCCATCGGGTCGGGCAACTATGGCTTGGACGACTCCTATCAATTGATGAACGACATTGATTTAGCCGATTACTTGAGTGCGGTCGGGGCTGGTTATCATCTCGGAGCCGGATGGGATCCGATCGGGGATGCAGCGGACCCGTTTACGGGGTTATTCGAAGGAAATAAGCACGTAATCTCCAATCTCTTCATCAATCGAAGCGTGGAAGATCAAGTCGGATTGTTTGGGGTGTTGGAAGGTACGGTTAACCGTCTGGGACTGGCACATGCCGACGTTACAGGGAACGGCAAGACGGGAGGACTAGCCGGAGAGATTGACGGCGGGACGATTACGAAGTCTTATGTAACCGGAAATGTAGCGAGTACCGGGGATGAAGTCGGCGGATTGGCAGGAAGCCTCTCGTCCGGCACCGTGACGGAATCGTATGCCGCGGCAGCCGTCAGCGGGAACGATCAGGTCGGCGGATTGATCGGTTATGACGAGAATAATAGCGTAGGCAGCTCCTTCTGGGATACGACGATCAGCGGCCAGACGGCTTCGGGGGGAGGCGGTGGAGCGGTCGGGAAAGCAACGGCGGACATGCAGGCCAAGTCGACTTATCAAGCTGCCGGATGGGATTTGGCCGGGACTTGGGCGATGATCGACGGGACGACGTATCCGATGTTCACTAGCGGTTACGAATCCGTCAAGCTGAGCAGCTTGGGTGCAGGAGCCTCTAGAGGTACGTTGAATTGGAGCTCGGGCGCGTTCGTATCGGGGAATGGCGCGTACACGGTTCTAGCAAGCGAGTACATTACAGCTGTCGATGTCACTGCTAGTCCAGCCGCTGCGGGAACGAAGGTATTCATTGGCGGAACGGAAGACGTCTCCGTTACGATTCCGGTAACGCCGGGAGATAATGAGATCGAGATCGTCACGGTAGACATCAACGGATTCGCGCAAGGCGCATACAAATTGACAATCCGCGTTCCGGCGCCGGGGCAATCCGGTCTCGAGCTTCCGCCCGATAGGATGTACGGAACGGGCGACACGCTAAACTTCATCGTAACCTATGAGGACGATGTGAACGTAACCGGCAACCCGAGAATTCCAATTGCGATTGACACGGGGTCGAGTACCGAAACGGTGTATGCCGGATTTACGGGTAAGCCCGTCGGCGAGCCGAATAAGCTCATTTTCGAATATGTCGTGGAAGCGGGGCTCCTCGATCTGGACGGCATCGAGGTCGGTGCAGCTATCGAGTTAACGGGAGGCGCCGAGATTGCTGCATCGGGCGTCATCGTACCGCTTGGATTGCCGTCGGCCGACGCCGATGGGATTCTGATCGACGCCAAAGCTCCGACCATCGCGATTACCCAAGATCCTGCGGCAGGTACATTAACCCAGGATAAGGTCAAGCTCACGATTGCGGTCGACGGAACGGGAAGCGGCATTGCGCAAGTCAAATGGGCGGCCGGATCGCAGACCGAGTCTTATTTTGCCAGCGGCGGCAACGCGCTCGTCGGTGATTTCTTCGAGGTCGAAGACAACGGAATTTATACCGTGTATGCCAGAGATGCTCTAGGCAATGAAGCGGTAGCGGAGATCGACGTCGGTAATATAGGCACAACGCCACCTCCGGCTGACACCGTGTATGTACCTCCTCATACGCCGACAGTCGCCAAAGCTCCAGATGGCAGCATTGTCATCGTGGTCGATTCTTCGAATCTGGTGAAGGAAAAGCGGGAAGACGGAACGGTGATCGAGAAGGTCGTGTTGACCGATGAGGCGCTTCAACAAGCGTTGAAGCTGCTTGCAACATCAAGCAGACCGTTGGTAACTATCGAGGTCGAGGACTCGGAGAAGGCTGTCCAAGTGCAGCTTCCGGCATCGGCTCTGGGGGCTGTAAAGGACTCTTATCCCGGTGCGATAATAGAAGTAAGATTGAACGGAGCGAGCTTCCAACTGCAATTAGATGTGCTTGATCTGGCGGGATTGGCGGAACGGCTCGGCGTAAATCCGGGTCAGCTGCAGGTGCAGGTCATGATGGAGCAAGTAACGGGTGCGGAGAAGGAACGACTAGAGCAGGCAGCCGGCACACAAGGGCTCAAGCTGGTCAGTCAGGCGGTTGACTATACGTTGGCCATATCGGCAGGCAAGCAAACGATTGAAATCAAGGATTTCGGCGGAACGTACATGGTCAGGGCGATTGTGCTTGCCGAGAGCAAGCCGGGAAGTCACTTTATTGTCGTGTGGTATGACCCTGTCTCTCAGAAGTTCCGCTTCGTTCCGGCAGTGCTAGCTGCAGGGAATGCGAACCGGCAAGAGATGCAGATGAAAGTGCCGCATAACAGCATCTATGCCATTGTGGAAGTGGACAATAAGTCGTTCAACGATATAAGAGGTCATTGGGCGCAACGGGATATAGAGCTGCTGGCGTCCAAGCTGATCATACAAGGGGTATCCGGTAGCTTGTTCGCGCCGGACAGTCGGATTACAAGGGCTGAATTCACCGCTTTGCTCGTCCGCGCGCTTGGAATCGGGGTAGAAGACAACATCGAGAAGATGACCTTCCAGGACGTTCGCCGGGAGCAGTGGTATGCATCGGCGATCGAGGCAGCAGTAAGCGCGGGATTGGTTAATGGCTCTGGTGGCCGTTTTGCGCCGGACGCCCCGATCACCCGGGAAGAGATGGCAGTCATGGTGGCTAACGCCTTGTCGGTTGCGGGACGTTCGGGAGTGGATGCTAGTCGGGCAGAGAGCTTGCTACATAAGTTCTCTGATCGCTCAGACATCTCTTCATGGGCGACCTTGGCAGTTGCACAAGCCGTCGAGGCTGGCATTATTGATGGTTATACGAGCGATACGATGGCGCCGTCGGCATACGCGACGAGAGCGGAGGCGGCCGTTATGTTGAAACGGTTGCTGCAGTGGATTGGTTTTATTGATCAATAGAAGGCAGATACAACATACAATGCTCCCCTTCGGGTACCCGAGGGGGAGTATTTTTGTTGCCGGTTGACCTCGAGAACGCTTAATGATATATTGTGCATATACAACATACACAATTTGTTGAGGAGGTACGGCATGCTGGCATTGGACGTTCGAAATCTCAATAAACAATACCCCAACTTTCAGTTGAAAGACGTATCGTTCCAATTGGAGCAAGGCTACATTATGGGTTTTATCGGTGCCAACGGCGCAGGCAAAACGACCACGATCAAATCCATCTTGAACATGATTCAGGTGGATAGCGGCGAAGTATACATGATGGGCAAGAACATCGCCGATCACGAGCTCGAATTGAAGCAGGAAATCGGCTGCGCGTTCGGCGGCACCGATTTCTATACGCGCAGCAAGTTAAAGACGTTGACCGACGTTACGAAGAAGTTCTATAAGAATTGGAACGATGAAGCCTACTATAGCTATCTAAAGAGATTCAAATTGGACGAGAACAAAAAAATCGCCGAATTGTCTACGGGTATGAGGGTAAAGTACAGCCTAGCCGTTGCTTTGTCCCATGGCGCGAAGCTCCTCATCCTTGATGAGCCGACAAGCGGACTCGATCCGGTGGCAAGGGACGATCTGCTCGATGTCTTTCAAGAGCTCATCGTCGGCGGCGAGGTCAGCATTCTGTTCTCTACCCACATTACGACCGACTTGGAAAAATGCGCGGATTTCATTACTTTCATCGACAACGGGCGAATCGTCGCAAGTAGCGAGAAGCACGAATTTATGGAATCTTACCGCTTAGTTAGCGGCAGCGAGAGCCAACTGGACCAAGTGAAGGCACGGTTGATCTCCTACAAGTCCAGCTCGTTCGGCTTTACCGGATTGATTCATGCGCAAGATTTCGATCCATCCACCGGCTTGAATTCAACCACGCCGAGCCTTGAGGAAATCATGATTTATTTCGCCAAGAAGGAGGATTCGCATGTATAATCTGGTGATGAAGGATTTGAAGCTGGCCGTAAATCCGTGGTTCTTCGCATTGCCCTTTTTTACGGGAGCGTTGATGCTTATTCCCGGTTGGATTTATTTTCTCGTCCCGCTTTATTTCTGTTGGATAACGATACCGAACACGTTCGGCGGATTTAAATCGCAGAACGATCTGATGTATAGCGCGATGATGCCCGTGACCAAGACGGACATCGTGAAGGCTAGAATAACCGTTGTTGTCATTCTGGAACTCATGCACCTCATCGTTGCCATGATTTTCAGCCTATTTACATTTGGTCTATATCCTGATCTGACTTACTACTTCTTCGCGCCGCACATGGGCTTCTGGGGATTGTGCTTCGCCATGTTCGCGATCTTCAACCTCATATTCCTATCTATGTATTATAAGACGGGGTATAAGTATGGGGCAGCAACGACCACATCCACTTCGGTTGCTATGCTGTTTGCAGGCGTTGCTCAATGGGCCGGAATCCAGAGTACGTGGGTGAACGACATTTTCTATGGCTCCGGAGCGGATGATAGGGTGCTTCAGGTATCCATACTGATCGTAGGCATAGCGATATTCCTTGCATTCACCTTGATCGCCTACCGGATTGCGGCAAGACGATTCTTACAAGTGGAGATCCTATGAACGTAACGATTTCGAACACATCCGAGAAACCGATCTACCAGCAGCTTTTCGAACAAATAAGCGCTCAGATTGTGAATGGCGAGTTAGCAAGCGGCTATTGCTTACCGCCTATTCGACAAGCTGCGCTGGAGCTTGGCGTTAGTGTCATCACCGTTAAGAAAGCCTGGGAAGAACTCGAACGAAGCGGGTTGATTCATACCGTAACAGGCAAAGGGTGTTTTGTGGCCTCATTCTCTTCGGAAGAGATGCTGCGAATACGCAACGATATGATTATGAAGCAAATGGCGATCGACTCCGTCTACTACAAATCCTTCGGTCTCACTCTGGATGAAGTCATGGCATTACTGAGGAAGATCTATTAACAACAAGAACAGCCCCGTCTACCTTCTTGGTGGACGGGGCTACGACATTCACATCTCTTTATAGTATTTGAATCGGTAATAGCTGTTGGATCCGACGATTAACACATAGACGAATATCAATAACAATAGCACCATCAAATCAATACCCATCAGGGAAATGGCTATAATTAAAGCGCCGAACACAAACACCATCATGTCATAAGCTTTCGCTTTGGCCCGATTAGCGATGGCCACATTACGCTCATCTTTCCTGTCAATCTCTAGCTGCTTAGCGGCAGCGGGAGCGTTCGTCATCGCGTATTGGTTGACCATTCCTCCAATACCGTGACCGAATATACTGCAGCCAAGCCCAACCAGGATATAAGGCAAAACCCGCATCATCCCCTGCGGATCATCAATGGTTCTGATGAAATACAGGCCGCCTGCTAGGAGTACTAAGCCTGCAAGGGTATTAAGATAAGACATTATCGTTCTGTTCATCCCTGCTCATCCTCCTCATAAATAAAGATTTCTTCAATACTCATACCGAAATAACGAGCAATCTTGAACGCTAAGAGGATCGATGGGTTATAACGTCCGTTTTCCAGCGAACCGATCGTTTGCCTTGACACTTCAAGTGCCGCTGCTAAGTCTTCCTGCTTAATTCCACGTTGCTTGCGGATCTCTTCTAAACGGTTGTTCAATAGGTTCATTCCCTCCAATGGAAAGCTAACTTTCCATGAAGAAAGCATAACGCGGAGAGTGATCAATGTCAAGTTTACTTTCCATTATGGAGCAGTTCATTTTAGTCTAGAGCAACCAAGACGGTGTAGGAATTTACGACTTATTGTCGAATATTTATTTTTACTATTTCTATTTTCTGTATCTTCGTGGAGGGCTGTCTGTGATTGCTGCAACCAAGCTGCGAATCCCTAATGTACGGCATGCCATAGTTACTCGCTCGAGTCTGTATCGGCTGCTGGATGAGGGATTGGATGCGAAGCTGACGCTCTTATGCGCTCCCTCCGGCTATGGGAAGACGACAGCGTTAAGTGAATGGGCTAAACAAAGCGGCAGGGTTATCGCATGGGTGTCTCTGGGCAAGCAGGACGATGATTGGACGACGTTCTGGAGCATGGTGATCGCATCCATTCATCAAGGCGTCGACGGCTTCGGCTTGAGTGTTCGTCCGTTGTTGGAGCAAGGGCCTTCCGCTTCATCGGCATCGATGGAGCCGGCGATGACTGCGCTGCTGAACGAGTTGAATCCATTATCGTCCGAGCTGGTCATCATATTCGACGATTATCATCTGGTGACGACACCGGCCATCCAGAATTCGATGAGCTACTTGCTTGAATACCTCCCTGCACATATTCATCTATATATCGCAAGCCGCAACGACCTCCCTTTCTCGACGGCAAGGTGGTTGGCTAAAGGCGAGCTGCGACGGATTACGATCGAGCAATTACGATTCCGGCTGGAGGAAGCCTCCGATTTCTTCCGCAAGACGACGGAGCTACGACTGTCGGACAAGCAGCTTCATATGCTGTACGACCAGACAGAGGGATGGATTAGCGGCTTGCGGCTCGCGGCCATCTCGCTGCGACTGAGCGGCAATATTGCCGAATCGATCCATCAATTCAGCGGTCGTCAGCAGCACATCTCCGATTACTTACTAGAGGAAGTGATTCGCGACCTGCCCGAGGAGGCGCGCGACTTCCTGCTGCAAACCTCCGTGTTAAACCAGATGAATTACGCCTTATGCGAGGCGGTTACCGGCAGACCGGGAGGCCAGCAGCAGCTGGAACAGCTGGAGCAGCTCCAGCTATTCATCATTCCGCTGGACGATGGGCGCAACTGGTATCGCTATCATCATCTGCTGTCTGATTTCCTGCAGTCCATGCTTGCCCGAACAGCGCCTGAACTGTGGGTTCAGGCTAACGTCCGTGCTGCTCGTTGGTTCGACGATCATGGCTTCGCAGAGGAAGCGGTGGAGCATTATCTAGCAGGACGGCAATATGACGACGTCGTTCGTCTGATTGAGGGTAACTTACAGGGGTTTCTAATTGGCAGCAAAAATATCGTCGCTGCTCGTTGGGTGATGCAAGTGCCCGAGCCATATACGTCGAACCGACCGTTCGTTGAACTCTTTTGCCTGTATGCAATGATCGGCGCGAGGCATTTTCGCGATTTCCCGGGTCGAGCCGAACGGCTTCGTATCCGTTTCGAAGCGATGAAGGATCATATGGACGCCGGCCTATGGCGCGAGACGCTGGGAGAAATCTATTATCTATGCGCTGTTGCTGCCTATGTAACTAAAGATCTTGTCGGCGCGGCGGAATATTTCATCCGTGGCGATGCGTCTGCGTCGGAGCATAGCTTGTTTATTCTGGGCGGCAACAATAGACATTATTCCATCGAAGAGTTCGATGATCATCTGTGCTATATTAACGACTATCATGGTGCGGCGCGATTCCTGACAGTCATGATGGACCATTGGCGGGATCGGGTTAACCATCCGAACGCGACGCCGATGTATGCCTCATACGCTAAGCTATTGTGCGAGTGGAATCGATTAGAGGAAGCGGAAGCTTGGATCAATCGCATGAGGCGCACAGACGGACTCGCGCCGGTTCCTCGCAACCTGTATCAGCTGGACGTGGCTGCTTCGAGAATTCAGCAATCGAAGGGGAACGCTCTAGAAGCTAAGGCGCTGTTAGAACAGCTTAAGCTGAAGATCGATTCGCCTGACTATGATATCTTCATGCGCAAAATCGAGGCGGAGCAAGCCAGCTTAATGGTGCGTCAAGGGGACCTAGAGTCCGCCCGAACGTGGTTGACGCAATGCGGAATGTCGTACTCGGACGAAGCAACGATGGACAAGGTGCCCGAGCAGCTGGTGCTCGTCCGCGTGCTGGCCGCATGCGGCCAGTTCGATCAGGCACTATCGCTCGCAGAGCGGCTCTACCAGCTATTGACGAAGGAAGACCGCCTGAGGGATCGTATTCGCACCCTCATCTTAATAAGCTTGGCTTTATATCGCGACGGTCGGATAGAGCCGGCACTCGTAGAGCTGGCCAAGGCGTTGCGTCTTGGCGAGCCGCAAGGGTTCATTCGCAGTTTCGTGGACGAGGGCTTGGCTATGGAAGAGCTAATGACTCTATATGTCCAAGGCTCGGGATCGACCGATACGTCCAGTTACGCGCGTCTCCTCCTGCAAGCGTTCGGAGTGTATCCATCTCCTCCGCGTATCAAAATTCGGTGCTTTGGACGATTGAGCATAGAAACCGGGAACGGTATAGCAATGAAGTGGCGGACCTCCAAAACCGAAGAGTTGATGGCCTTCCTCATCCACCATCGCGGAGAAGCGGTGAGCAGGGATCGAATCCTCGACGCGTTATGGGGAGAGGTGGAGGTAGACCGGGCAGGGGCACAGTTTAATACAACGACTCACTATTTACGCAAAGCTCTCCATCAAATCGGGCTTAATGGCATCATCCAGCATGCGGAAGGCGGTTACCGCATCGACAGGAGCCGAATAGACCTTGATCTGGATGACTGGGAGCGAGTGCTGGCCGCGGAGACGCAGGTGACGGACATCATGTTACGTGCTTATGCAGACGAGCTTGTTCAATTATACGGTGAAGGCTATATGGCAGGCGCTTCGTACGAATGGGCACAGCCGACGAGAATTCGCCTGGAAAGAGAATACGTCGCGACGCTTCTTCGTCTTCATGAACGCGAGAAGGAGCAGGGGCATTATGATGCCGCTGCGGAGCTGCTGCGAAAGGCGCTCGCGCAGGATCCGCTGAATGAGTACATTCATGAACGGCTCATTCACGTATTGGTTCTGGGTAATGACCGGCTTTCGGCCATTAAGCAATATGAGGCTCTCAGGACCATGCTGCAGACCGAGTTCGGCATGGAGCCGAAGGACACAACGAGGAGCTTGTTGAATATCCATTAATTAGGTCGCCGAAACATTGGCTATGTTGACAAGAGGCAAAGTGGTTAGGAGATGGTCCCCAAAAATGCACGAGCCCGAAAAAATATATAACACTGCGGTAGAAGCAACTCTTGAAGTAATAGGAGGCAAGTGGAAGCCGGTTATTTTGTTCCATCTCACGTTCGGAAGGAAGCGTAATGGCGAACTAAAGCGCTTGATGCCTGCCATAACGCAAAAAGTGCTGACTCAACAGCTATCGGAACTAATAGAGGATGGAATCGTGATACGTATCTCTTATAACCAAGTGCCGCCGAAGGTCGAATATGAGTTAACGGACTATGGGTGGAGCTTGAAAGAGATCCTTCATCTCATGTGCAGATGGGGCGATACGCATATCGATAAGGTATACGGCGATAGGGGAACGGTGTTATTCGAACCTCCGCAATCGGATGAATAAGATACAATCCGGTCCTTGAATAGGACCGGCACGGCTGATAGTTTATGGGATAACTTTGCGTTGGCGGAATTGTTCAAAAATATCCATAAACATCTTTTCCGTATCGACGAATTCATGGAAGCCGAAACGGCGAGATTTCGAGCTGTCGGAGAAAAAGTCGTAATCCCAAGAGAACACGAAGTCCCCGAACCGCCAAGAGGAAACGTCCTTATAGCTATTCCGCATTAAATCGTATTTCTCCACCATCGAGTTCCAGAGCGCTTCCTTGTCAGCCATGATCACCTCTAAAGACATCGGTAACGGAGGGGCGGTCTCGAGCTCGAAAAATGCCGCGATCTTCGGCCAAAGTTCGTTCCACCTGAACAAGTCGCCGTTCGTAATGTTAAATGCCTGATTCGCGCAACGTTCATCGGTTGCCGCCCAGACGGTTGCGCGAGCCAGCAAGCTTGCATCGGTCATCTCTAGCAAGCTGTTATAAGCGCCAGGCTTCCCGGGGAACCGAAGCGGTAAGCCGAGCTCCTTGGACATGGAAGCATAAATCGCAATAACCATCGCGAGGTTCATCGGATTTCCCAATGCAAACCCGCTAACGACTGACGGCCGAAGGGCGGACCAAGTCCATGCGGTTCCCGGCTGACGCTGTTCAAGGAATTGCTGTTGGTCGATATTGAACTCAGGGGGCATATGGTTGGCATCCGTCTCCCGCGCCGGCGTTTTGAAGGGACCGAGATGGGCGCCGTACACTTTGTAGCCTTGCATCAGACTGATATGCGCAAGGTTCGGGGCTATAGGCTCGACCGCATTGACCACGTTCACAAGCATGGCTAAATTGGGCTGAACCAGCTCGGCCCATGTAGGGCGATCTTGATAAGCGGCATAGAAGATATGCGTGACCGTGGTCAGATTGCCTAGTTTCGCTAAGGTATCCTCTTCGTTAAGCAGGTCCGTCGCCACATATCGCAACCGGCCGGCGTCCTCGCCGCCACGTCGTGAAACGCCGATGATATTCCATTCGGGGAGTGTTATCAGATAGTCGATGAGATTTCGTCCAATCACTCCGTTGGCTCCAACGACAAGAGCCGTTTTAGTTGCTTTCATTTCATCAGGTTTCATAAATTTTCCTCCTCCTCTTCCTATCGCTAGTATGAGCGGGAGGGGAGCCGGAGAAAAGTACGCACTTTGAACTCATATAGTTACTTGAAAGTAATAATAGGGACGTGCGGCATTATTCGCAGCCCTTCCAACAGGAGCATTCCTTAGTCATCTTCCATGACTGAGGGATGCTCTTGTTCGTTTCTAAGGACATGGTTTGACACGATCCAACGCGGTACGCGTATTGTTTAGACTTTGTTTAGACTGACCGTGCTACGTTGAAGCCAAATGTTCCGGATTGAATCGAAGGAGGACGAATAATGAAGAATCATAGGGAGAGGGAGCGCACGCTGCATAGACGTCTATTAAGTCTATTGCTAACGGTCACGATTCTCGTATCGTTAATACCGACTCAGATGGTTGCTGCGGAGACTCCAGCTGTCGGTGCAGAGCCTACGATTAATTGGCATGACCTGTCGCCGGATCTAGCTGCGGATGCATCCGATACGCAATCATCCGTGTCTACAACCTTTGAGGATGTTAAACCGACGGACTGGTTCTATCAGGCAGTCACCTATGTGCAGCAGAACGGTATATTCGGCGGCACAAGCGAACATAGCTTCTCGCCTAACGGCACCATGACTCGAGCGATGTACGTTACGGTGCTTGGGCGAATGGCTGGAGTGGATGTCAGCCAATATACAACCTCTGCATTCAAAGATGTGAAGCCATCCGCTTATTATGCGCCTTATGTGCAATGGGCCGTTGAGAAGGGTATTACCGACGGTACGGGCAACCATCGGTTTTCGCCGGATACGACCATAACAAGAGAACAGATGGCGACTCTGACCTTGCGTTATTTCGAGGTCGACAACATCCCTTATCAGACGAACGCCAGCGTAACGACGAAACCGAAGGATCTATCCAAGATTTCGCCATGGGCGGTTGATGCGATCGTCAAGCTGTGGCAGGCGGGCTTGCTTACGGGAGACAATAAGGGGAATTTCAATCCGCAATCCAGGGCTATTCGTGCAGATGCAGCCGTCTTTATCATGCGCAGCAACGAAGTGGTGAAGTCGGGAGCTAACCAGGAGCAAGCAGAAGCATCGCCAGAGCCTACAACGCCGCCGACAGGAGGTCCGGCTCCAGGTAGCGGGGGCGGAGGCGGCAATCCTTCGGGCAGCGCCAGCTACACGATTACGTTCGACACGAACGGCGGGTCCGCTATCTCTAGCCTTACGCTGCGTCAAGGCGAGCGGCTAAGCAGTCTTCCAACGCCCTTAAAGACGGGGTCTATCTTCCAAGGTTGGTATAAGGATAGCGGCCTTACCCAAGCGTTGCTCGGCGATGAAGTCGTGAACGGCAATATGACGTTGTATGCCAAGTATATTGAAAGCGTAGATCAGGCTGTTCAGAGCATTCCGAGTATCACGGTGCTGGACCAAGCGCCGAGCTTCACGATCGGAGTGAACGAAGCTGGGGGCAGCTTGACGGCAAGTCAAGTGAAAGACGGAATGACCTTCGAAGCGGTGGATAATCCGCAATTCGAGGGCATTGAAGTAACCGGCTCTAACGGTCATTTCACCGTAGCTGCCATAGGCGGCAAGTTTGAAGAGGGCCACACTTATCGGTTGACGCTTACGGATCCCAAGCTTTCTTTTACCGGTCAAGACCAGACAACAACCGTCTATATCTTCAGCATCGCCAAGCAAGAAGTCGTCCAAGTACCATTGAATTCGGACATTATCTACCTGCCATTCACGGACCTGCAGAACCTATCGCTCAATGGCGCGCTCATTGCATCCACTTCGATCCCGGTCCTCGTTGCGAGCGTTGAGGATGACGCAACGGATCTGGCATCCACGATCGTTGCCAACGGGACCTTCACTTATAGCGGCAGTGCCAGTATTAACGAAGGCGATACGGTCACAATTTACGAAGGGACAAGGCCGGATCTGCGTACGAAGGATACAAGCGATGCCGATAACGGCGATGTCGCCTATGTGAAGATCACGAAGAAGGAAGGCAACACTTACACCTACACTAGCGCCGATGTCGAGGAAGTGTTAGCGAAGCCTGACGTATTGCCGGTTAGCACGGCAGCGGATAGGGACGGTGACCAGACCAACCACTCGATCACGGTAGAGCACTCTGCGATGAACTATCAGGATAGCAAGTATGAACCATTGGGTCTGAGCGAGCTTACGGTTGTCAATGTCGGCGACTTTATCGCTTTCTACAACGGTGAATTCGGCAGCGAATCCACTTCCGCAGGCTATGGGCGAATTACGTCCATCACGTCGGCGGGCGGATTGGATGTCATTGCTTACACGGATGCAGCTCCTGAGCAAATTACGGACGCCCTCGATTTCTACCAGAAACAGAAGATCGACGGCGATGAGTTATTATCTGAAGCCGATATCGCTGCATTGGAAGGGCAAGTGAAGCGGGAGGCGGTATCCAGCGGTTTCGTGCAAGAGGCTGCCGATTATCTATCGGCTGTGGCGCTGCAGACGGATACCTTCAAGCAGCGGTATGAAGTGAGTGCGCTATCGGCATCATCGCCCAAAGTTACCGTTGACAATCTGACCGTCGTACCTTCGATAGGCTCGCAGCTGCAACATTTTCCGGGCTTCACGGGGACAAGCGTTTCCCTTCAGGTTGAATGCGATATTATCATCAATACGGACAGTAGTGATCCTAATAATATCGTTATCCATATGACAAGTACGTTCGTCGAAGAATTGCGCTTTGAACTCGGTATTAACGGGGATACGAATATCGAGTGGTATTGGTTTATTCCGATTATTAGGGACTATACCATTACGGCTAACCTGGATGCTTATTCGTATACGGGAATTACGGTAACCGCGGAGATCGGCACGGTCGAGAAGGATAAGCTGGCGAAGTGGAGCAATGCGAAGAACATTCAGAACATCGCGAAGGAAATCGAAGCGCTGCTGAAAGGCACAGGAAACACAGGTGCAGTAAGCGCGGAGACGTTAAAGAGCAAGTATAAAAGCATCATGGAGAAAGAGACGGAATGGGTACCTTTATTAAGCAAGCAACTTGTTGATAGAAGCCAGAGAGTTTGCTTGGGCATTATCGAGATCAGGTTTACCGTTAGCTTCGTCGTCAGCTTGAATCCTAATCTTACGATAGGCGTGGATTTCAACTATAAGAGCGCCAAGCGATATACGGTCACGGTTCGCGTACTTAGCGGTCAGGGCAGCAGCAATACGCTAAGCTTGCCGGGCGATGGCGAGTATCAGTTCAAGTTCTATGTTCTGGGTACGTTAGGCTTACGAGCGGGTGTACTAGTAGAGCTAAGAGCCGGCGTATTCAGCGTCGATCTGAACAGCATAGGCGTCCAGGTCGGGGTAGGCGCTTACCTGAAATTATGGGGATATTTCTACTACGAGTTGACGAATACGACCTCCAAGTCATTGGGAGCCTTGTTGTTAGAGATAGGCTTATATTTGGACTCCGCATTCGTAGCGCAGGTGGGCGACGGTTGGCACTCTGTGAATGTTCCCATCTACGAGAAGGAATGGCCGCTTTATCAGGTGGGGGCGCAAGAAAATGTAGATAACTTCGCCTACCCGCAGGATGATAAGCTAGCCGTCAAGCTTTCGGGAGATTTGACCCCAAGTATCACTTTACCGTCCAGTATGTTCACGATGAGCGCGATGGATCTGACAACCGGTGACACGTACGACAAAGCTTTCGACGCATCGAATTTCACCGTCACGGTAGATAATCCGGACTTCACGTATGATGCTAAGACGAATACGCTCAAGCCGACGGATTCGAACAAGAGCGCTGCTAACGGAACGATGACGGTAAGATGGAAAAGCGCGCCGCTAGCTTTCACTTCCACTGTCATTGAGCGCAAGTATCATTTGACGTGGACGAAGTATTCGGGCCAAAGGGCACTGATCTTTAATCCAGGGAACGGAGAGCTAGAAACCTACATTTTTGCTGAGTACAATGACAAGATTGTAGCTCCGCCCGATCCTGAATTACTAGGATATACTTTCGAGGGCTGGTATACGACGGGTGGCGTAAAGTATACCGTTCCTAATACGATGCCGGCGGAGAGCATCCGACTCAACGCGGGCTGGGCATTGAGAACGGATATGCCCTATACAGTAGAGCATTATTGGGTCGATCCGAACAATGGAGCTTCAACGCTTGTGGCGACCGAGAACTTGACGGGCACGGCCTTCTCGGTCATTACGCCGATGAATCCCGATCGCTACAAGGCCCAAGGTTATGTTTATTCCCATCATTCGAGCACGAGTGGAAATACGAGAGTAACTAGGAACGAAGATGGCGACGTCATCAAATCGGAAGTGTTCATTAATGGGCAAGGTACGACGGTAGCTAAGGTTTATTACGTGCGTGATACGCGAGTGATGACCTTTAATGCCGGCTATGCTGGCGGTCCGACGGTTACGAGTACGTTGCCAATAGGGAAAGACTTCACATCGAAGCCTGTAATGTCTAGACCGGGTTATACGTTCACCGGTTGGTCGCCATCGGTTCCAAGCACGGTGCCGAATCAAGACACCACTTACACAGCAACGTGGCAGGCCAAAACCGATACGCCTTATAAAGTCGTACACTTACAACAGAACATGAAGTGGGATGCTACGCAAACGACCGTCGGATACACCGTAGTCGCAGAGGAAAATTACAAAGGTACGACGGATACCGCGACGATCACGGCGACTCCTAAGAGTTACGAAGGCTTTACTTTTAGTAACAGCATTCCCGGAACCCTTCTATCCAGCACCATTAGCGGTGATGGGACCACGGTTCTAAGGCTGTACTATACGCGTAATCAATACCAAGTGACTTATAACCCTAATGGCGGCGTTTTCTACAATGGCAGTACCGAACCACTCGTTGAAAATATTCAATACGGCGCACGTACGAATGCGCCAGTCGCAGGGGATGTGACGAACGGAGCGGCAGTATTCGACGGCTGGTCGCCATCCGTGCCCGAGACCATGCCGGCGCAAAACTTGAGCTTCACAGCCCAATGGAAGTCCAGTTCTTATCAGGTGTCCCATTATCAGCAAGATCTCAGCGGCACCTATACGTTAGCTGAGACCGAAACGATAAGTGCTCTAGCAGGAACTTCGGTAGCAGCAACGTCGAAGAGCTATGCAGGCTTTACCTACGACAGCAGCGTGCCGGGTACGACTGCATCAGGCACAGTCAGCGCATCGGGGGGCAGCACGCTTCAACTTAAGCTGTACTACAAGCGGAACGTTTATAAGCTGACGTACGACGCGAATGGCGGTACGGGCGGAACGAGTACGGATGTCGCCTACGGGGCATCCACGTCTTCTGTATCCGAGCCGGAAGTGACGCGCGCCAACTATGTATTCAAGGGCTGGTCGCCCGCGACCAAGCCGGAGACGATGCCGGCAGAAGATGTTACGATCACAGCGCTATGGGAACAAGATTTCAGCGTCACCGGTGTCACGATCGACAATGTCAATCCGACGATAGGCGATACTCTTACGGCAAGCGTAACGATAGGCGATGGCGAACCTGCAGGCAGCCGAGTTACGTATCAATGGCAGGTCGAAACCGCTGCAGGAAGCGGGACGTTCCAGAATGCCGCAGGTACGGGCAACGCAACGGCCAGTTACACCGTCGCGGCGGCAGATACAGGCAAGAAGCTACAGGTCGTCGTCACAGGTGTCGACCCGGTTACGGGAACGCGATCCGCGGCGACCAACGCAGTCGTCGTTAAAGTGTCTAGCGTAAGCATCGATAACGCTGCGCCTTCCTATGGAGATACCGTTACGGCTAGCGCGGTCCTTACGGATGGCGGCACGGCAGATGGCCGGGTAACCTATCAATGGAAGGTTGAATCGGCAGCAGGAAGCGGTACGTATCAGAATGCCGCAGGCACGGGCAACACAACGGCAAGCTACACGGTTGCCGCATCGGACGCAGGTAAGAAGCTGCAGGTTGTCGTTACGGGCGTAAGTCCGGTGGCGGGAACGACTAGCGCTACTACGAGCGCGGTATCCGTAAGGATCTCTGCCGTAGAGATAAACAATCTAGACCCTACTGTCGGAGAGACCCTTCAGGCGATCGTAACGATGGAGGATGGCAATCCGGCGGGAAGCCGCGTGGCGTATCAGTGGGAAGTGGAAGAATCTGCGGGAAGCGGAACGTTCCAGAATGCCGCAGGAACGAGCACGGCGTCAGCGTACACCATTCCGTCATCAGCCGAAGGCAAGCAGCTGCGCGTTGTGGTTACCGGCGTCAGCCCAGGGGTGGGCACCATCACAAGCGGGGCAACGAATGCAGCCCTATCTTCTCCGGCGTTATCCTTCATCGCCGATGCTACGGCAGCAGGAATATCTAGCGTGACCAAGGTATCCGACACGGAAGTAACCATAACGGGCTCGCCTTCATTGACGGGGAATCTGACCATCCCGGCAGGGATCACGGTTAATGTGAGCGGCACTACGGTTACGGTGGGTTCTGGTAAGACGCTTACCGTTGATGGAATTCTGAAAGTGGCATCGGGCAAGACATTATCTAATAACGGCGCAGTTGTGGTAGGCAGCGGCGGCCTAGTTGAGATCAAGGGCACAGTGAACAGTAATGCCAATGCCACATGGACCAACAATGGCACGGTTAGCATTCCGAGCGGCGGTACGTTCAGCGCAGCTTCGTCGATAATCGCAGGTTCAGGCACGACGAATGTATCCGGAACGTATGCGGTGGACATTGTCGCGATGAGTAGTTTCACGGGCTCGATCGTGGTTACTTCTCCTGGCGTATACAGACGCAATTTGATCGAGTTGCTAGGTCCAACTGCTTCTATCGCATCGTCTACGGGCTCAACTGTGACAGTGACGTATGAGAACAGCAAAGTGGTGTATACGTATACCGGCACGCTTACGGTAATGGCTAATCCGTTCCAAGTCATCGCTAACGAACAATTCGTTGTAGCTGAAGATGCAACATTGACCGTAGGTTCGGGCAGAGGGCTTACGATCAATGCGAATGGGGCCGTTATCAACTATGGTACGATCACGAACAACGGCACGATCACGAACAATGGCACGATCACGAACAACGGCTCATTCGATTCAACGGGCGGCACGATAACGGGAACTGGCGTTGTCAATTAAGATGGCGTAAGGATAAGGACTGAGTTCTGAATCTTATAGAACTCAGTCCTTATCTATGTCATCTACAATTGCGATTCACCATGCTAGAATAGTAGAAGTCAATGTAGAATTCGCGACATCAATTTAGCATCATGGGGGGAACCGTCTTGAAGAAGATAGCGGTATGGTTGCTAGCTTTAATGGTTTGCGCACAGGCCTTCACGCCCGGTACGAAGTCATTCGCTTCACCCGCGGAAGAGATTGTGATGCTCCTAAGCACGAGTAAGTCCCACGTGAAATCGGGAGAAGAATTCGACTATCGCATTGGCTATTCTTTCTCGGCAACTGTGGGCAACTACTCCAACCCAAGCATTTCATTGGCTTTGCCGCCAGGAGTAACGTACACCGGTAGAACGAATAACGGGATAACGACGAGTACCGTGAGTACGGGGATGTACGGCACTACCGTCGTCACCTTCACCTTTAACGACGGAATTCTGCCCGCAGGTATGGTCGGTGATTTATTCGTAAAGGCGAAGTTTGAGAATTACGTTACGCCCGATGGTACATCAGCGACTGCGAAAGCCGTTTTCTCGGCGACTGACGACGATGGCACGGTCACCCTGGATTCCAATGAGGTGACGGTGGCCTCCCAGGCGTCTGCACCTTGGAGCATAGACATCAAGAGAACGCTCCCAGCGGGAAATCCAATGAAGGGCAGCGATGCGCATTATGAAATAACCTTGGAACCCTATAAGGGCGACGGGAAAGGATTGCTAGATATCGAGAATGTCTCCGTAATAGCAACATTAGCGGACGGGGCGACATTCGTATCAGCCGATAATGGCGGAACACCCGGTCTAGATCATACCGTAACGTGGTATTTAGGCGATGGCATTCGAGAGGCGAGGACGCTTAAGCTTGCCGTCCATTATGATGAATCGATAACAGCGGATCAGGTTACAACGTCCGCAGAGATGAGTGCGACACCTCTTGGTCAAGTGCCAAGTATCATTAGTTCTAGTACCGCGGATGACTTCGCGGCATCGCCGGACGATGCGGGTACTATCGTTAATCTCTATTCCAACGAACAGGAAAGATCACCCGGCCAAACCGTAAAGCTGCGCCTCAACGAATTATCCAACCAAGCGAACCTATCGTTGGACCAAGGCGTATTGGAGCTCATGACGCCTACGAACACGGTTTCGGGTACACCGATCCAACTGCGGTTGCAAACGATTAAATCAGCTATTTTCTCAGGAATAGCGGATTATGATTTGTATTACACGTTTGCTGACAACCCTACAGCGGGCGATTGGACGCTTTGCACCAGCTTAAGCGCAAACTCTGCTATCACAATTGACGCGATAGACATCGGCGATATCAAAGGGATTCAAGTAAGATTCGCTACTTTACCTTTAGACTGGAGCCAAGAGAGCGATTTCGAGTTTACGTATCTGATTGATCCAGCGGTCACCGTGCCTCCGAATACAAGTGAGAGCATCCGCTCGTCGGCTACATTCGAATATGTTTTCAACGGAGCTCCCAAGTCAAGCTCCGACGATAGCGTGACTACCATCGTTAATAGTCGTCCGCTGCTCGAGCTGCGGAATACCGTTAGTAAACCAAGCGCAGCTCCCGTGGAGACCGTGAACTACGTGTTATCGGTAACGAATGACGATCAGCTAAGCTCCGATACGCTGGATAACCCTATGATGTATGCGATATTGCCGGCGGAGCTTGAATATGTGCCGGGATCGTGGTTGATCGTTAAGCCGCTAAGCCTCCCCGCAGATCCAACGTTCATGGAAGAAGTCCAACCTTCGGGTGCAACGAAATTAAGCTGGAGCTGGGACGATAGTAATCCGGGAGAATTACCTATGGGCGATCAATTACATATCCAGTATGAAGCGCGGATCAAACCGGGAACGGCAGTCGGGACCGTAACGAATACGTTCGGCGTACAATCGCCGGATTATCTGAATGACGTTCACTACAGGAATCCAACGCCAGTGAATGGAGTTTACAGCGTTGAAGCAACGAGCAGCATCACCGTGACTTCAAGCGCCGCTCTCCAATCCCGGATGCAGGTGAAGGGAGAGTTGGATGCAAGTTGGTCGGATACGGGAACGACGACTCCCGGCGGCCTATCATCGTATCGATTGGAAGTCCTCAATGTCGGCAATGTCGAATTGAGGGGGCTCGTCCTCGTGAATCCGTTCCCGCGGATCGGCGATACTCATGTTCTTAATAGCAGCATCCAGCGCGGAAGCCAGTGGGGTCCCTTGCTGATGGGAGCGGTTCAAGCGCCGTCCCATGTTACGGTACAATATTCCACGAAGTCCGGCATAACGATGAATCCGGCAACGGCAAGCGACAATGGCGTATGGACGACGAGTCTTCCCGCCGATCCGACATCGGTGACCGCCATTAAATTGATCATGAATCCCGACTATGTGATCCATCCGTTGGATCAGACAACTTTGGAATGGACCATGAGAGCGCCAGTAGGGGCGCCGACCGGCGGCGAGCTCGCTTGGAGCTCTTATGCTTATCGAGCGATCGACGATTCATGGCAGCTTCTTGCACCGGCAGAGTCTAATAAGGTCGGAATGAGCCTTCAGAGCTCGCCCCGAGCTTCGATTGGAGATTTCGTCTGGTTGGATTCGAACGAGAACGGCGGGATAGACGGAGCTGAGTCCGGGATCAACGGCGTTACTGTCGAGCTGTACGACGGAGCCGGCGCTAAGCTGGCAGAGACGGTTACATCCCATGATTTCGGCGGTCAACCAGGCGCGTATTTATTCCCGAATCTAGAACCAGGTGAGTATCGGGTGGTCTTTAATCCCGGTTCTCCGTACGCAACGGTGAGCTCCGAGCTCGTGACCTTGGGGGCAGGAGACAATCACCTCACTCTTGATACAGGGATTATGCTTCAGAAAGGGAAAATCGGCAGCTTCGTATGGATCGATGCGAATGAGAACGGGTTGCAGGATGCGGGAGAGTCAGGGCTGGACGGCGTAACCGTGAAGGTATACGACGGGTCAGGCACGCTCATGGCAACGACGACTACCGCCACTCATGACGGCCAATCCGGACGATACGTATTCGAGGGACTTAGTCCCGGGGACTATCAGGTTGAATTCCTATTGCCTTCAACAACGGATTACGAATTTACTGCGAAATCAGCAGGCGCCGATCCGACGATAGATTCCGATGCCGATCCGGTAACCGGGAAGACGGCGGTGTTCCCGCTGGCGTTAGGTGAAGAGAACCTCGCGGTTGATGCAGGCATCGTGACGAAGCCCGCGCCGCCGCCTGAGAATCCGACATCACCGCCGGAGAATCCTACGTCACCGCCTCCATCGACCCTAATACCGACGCCGCCGGAACCTGAACCGGAACCGGAACAACAACAGGGCCCGTCGAAGGAAATTCTTAAGGGGATTGTAGACCAAGATGCTTTCCTGGCGAAGCTGGAAGAGAGAGTCAAGCAGGCGAATCAATCGCAAGAGCGGGTAGAACTGACCGATCTTCAAGGACATTGGGCGCGGGACGCCATCCGGACTTTCATTCAGTTGGGATACGTTCAAGGTTATAGCGACGGCAGCTTCGTCCCGGACGGGGAAATTACGCGCGCTGAATTCGCGACCATCCTCTCTCGAATGATCGATTTCAACGGAAACGGCGGGGGTTCAGCGGCTTTCACCGACGTCGGCAATCATTGGGCCAAGCAAGACATCGCCAAGCTGTCCGGCGCGGGTATCGTTCAGGGCTATAGCAATGGCAGCTTCTTGCCTAATCGCGGAATTAGTCGAGAGGAAGCCGTCATCATTATCTCACGTTTGATTAACCTCGATGCCTTGGATAAGGTTGCCGCTAACGGATCGTTCAACGATCTGTCGGAAGCAAGCGCTTATGCGAGGAACGAGGTTCAGAAAGCCGCGGAAGTCGGGATCGTGCAAGGTAAAGCAGAAGGGATCTTCGACCCTAGGGGGACCATCACGCGCGCAGAAGCGGTGATGTTGCTCATGAACGTGCTGAAGCTTCATCCTGAAGCGAAGAAGCTGTTGGAGAGCTTAGGGTTATCTCAATAAAGCGATTAGTAAAGGACGCCCGATGGGGCAATGTCATTTAGTTAAGCTCAAAGACTAGACTGGGTATAAAAATGTAATGTGAAACGGCATGGGACAAAATCCTGTGCCGTTGGTTTTTTAGTTTTAGTCAAGCAAAATGCGCACAGCAAACAAGCGGATGTCATATCCGCTTAAAAAATGTTCATTCGAAATGAATTATGCTACT
>Ga0065721_10049005_pt1 | contig 52445 bp, 47 predicted proteins | sample Mesricmetagenome_FD_59108 | JGI IMG/M metagenome (GOLD analysis project Ga0065721, IMG submission 59108) | Mesophilic microbial community from rice straw/compost enrichment Sample: eDNA_1 v2 (version 2) | ecosystem: Engineered > Solid waste > Grass > Composting > Bioreactor | place: USA: Davis... | reverse complement strand
AAACAGGAGCTGGACCTCCATATCGAGAAGCTGACACCCGACTGGGAATCGATGGATAATTTCGAGATCATTTCCCTGCAGCTAAAAACCTTTGAGAAGTATTTCGAGCTGGCCATGGCGCATCACCTGCCCTGGATGATTGTGATACACGGCCTGGGCAGTGGCCGCCTCCGCGACGAGATACACGAAATACTGCGATTGCGCAAGGGGGTAAAACGCTTTGTAAATCAATACCATCCGGCCTATGGCTATGGTGCCACTGAAATTTATTTCCAGTATTAATAAGTAACTTTGCCATAACTACAAACCAGGCTATCGCCCCGATAGTATATGTCGGGGAGGAAAGTCCGGACAGCACAGGGCAATGCACCGGTTAACGGCCGGGTTCCTCGCAAGAGGAACAGATAGTGCCACAGAAAATGACCGTCTTCGCCCGCCGATGCTTTACCGCCGCAAGGTTATGGTGGTTGAAAAGAGCAGGCGGGTTAGGCCGTCGCTGAAGTGAAGGTACACCTTCACCAAGGCTTCGGCGGACAAGGGTGAAAACGTGGGGTAAGAGCCCACGTCCCGCTATGGTAACATAACGGGAGGGTAAACCTTGCATGCTGAAATGCCATGTATACCAGCGCTTGAGGGCGGCCCGTCCGATGCTGGGTGGGTAGGCAGCTAGATCGCTGCAGTAATGCAGCGGCCAGATAAATGATAGCCATCCTTCAGGGAACACAGAATCCGGCTTACAGGTTTGTAGTTACTTTATTACATCGGTATGCGTAGCATACCAACTCCGTCACCAGCATACGCAGTATGCATCCGCCACCCGGTATGCGAAGCATACCAACCCCCGCATCCGAAAAAACGAGGGCCGCCCTGCGGCCTTCGTTTTTTCGGCCTCGCGGCGGCCGCTACATCGTTTATACGAAATAGTGCGCAACTTGATAGTATTTCCCGCACCCACTTCCTGTTAATAACTTTACTCCCCAATCACCCCTTTCAGGCACCATTTTTGAAAATTTTACCCTACACACTCACTCCACCTTATCCAATTTCATCCCCCTGCCATAAACTCCAATTCTGGCCTATTTGTAAACTTTTAAAATTCGCCCTTATGAGGAACATTTTCTTCACCCTCGGTTGTTTCCTGGTCCTGGTATTAGCCGGCACCTTATTATACCTCTACAACAAACCCACCCGCAATGTAGCCGGCGAAAACGGTATACCCATCACCGCAACAGAACTCTATCAAAAATTTACCTCCAACGAAACCCAGGCCAACCAGGTTTATCTCAACAAAGTATTGCAGGTAAGCGGTCAGGTGCTGGAAGTAAAGAACACACATGCCAAAGGCAAAGTGGTCGTGCTCAACACCGGCGATCCCATGTTTGGCGTGGCCTGCACACTCGACAACATTCAATCAGAAGCGGTAAAACCCGGAGAAAAGATTGTAGTAAAAGGCGTTTGCACAGGCTATTTAAGCGATGTGGTGCTTACCCACGGCTATCTGATGAATTAATTTCCTTGATACTTAATGATCAATCCAACGATATGTGTACATAGAATACGCAGCGGATGTGCATTGTTTGTTGGCACGGTACTACAGGGATAAGCTGTAAGCTTGGATTAAAACAGGCATGCCGCAATAGCTAATTCATGCAAGATTGTAATATGTATAAAGTGAAAGTTCCTTCACTGGTATCGAAGCCGGTGGCAGACGTAGTGGAAGTATCTGTCAGTTGTGCTTATGAGTCGTATAACAGGTAAAGATATTACCATTCACAACCATCCAATCCGTACCTTACCGCCAGCGCAAATGGTGGGCGTTCCAGCCGTTCTGGGCGTTCCACCTTTGCCTGGCACCAAATCTGCGAACAGCCTATACCTACTGCGAATAGTTCATTGCTACTTCAACCGCACCGCCACACCCACCTGTACATGATACGAATTCCATCTGTACCTGTCATCAATCCCATTCACGTCCGATAATCCCCAATTGTACCGCCCATACAACCCCACACCACCCACATTCACCTGCATCCCCACATTGACGCTCACTTCATAATTTTTAAACGCCGCCTTGTCACTCTTCAGTAAATTTTCATCATCATACACCTTGAAACTATACTGCGGTCCCACCATAATTCCTACCGCCTTACTGATATGATACCTCAACAACAAAGGCACCGCCACATACCCCACTTTCACATCATTCGCCGCCGTACTCCTCCCGTAATTATTGTAATACGTCATAAAATCCTCCACCTTCTTATACCCGTTCCAGCTAAACAAAAGCTCCGGCTGCACCCCCAGCACCTCATTCAACCGCCACTCTGCAAACAAACCCGCCTGCCAGCCCGCCGTAAAACTTTCTTTCATTCCTTTCCCTGAAATACCCGAATAATTGGCATTGGCCGTAATTCCATAATGCCAATTCTGCGCTCTGGCGCCATAAGCGCTCAATAACAACGCTAGTATGATTTTTGCTTTCATCATACCCAAATGTATCCGCCGGGATAAAAAGCCGTTTGTTATAATCGGTCAACACCCCAAAAAAATAGACGAAATGCAGCATTACCAATTCGATCCGCAAAACAAGGTTTGGGTGCGCGAAGACTATACACGCACCATCGATTACTCCGATGGCGCCGAAGTAGAACACCGCATTTTGTCGGCCCTTCAAAATACCACCGATCTGTCTTCCATTTCCGACGAACTGGAAACCCATATCATCGACTGGCCCAGCCGCTATTTCTTCTCGAAAAAAAGAGCCAACCTGCTGCGCCCCTTTGCTTCCCTGTTCGCTAACAAATATATACTGGAACCCGGCTGCGGCTCCGGCAGCATTACCCGTTTTTTGGGTGAATGCGGCGCTCATGTATACGCCATAGAACCCAATATGCAAAGAGCCCGGGCTGCCGCCGAACGTTGCCGCGATTTGCCCAACGTAAAAGTGTTTTGCGATGATATTGGCGGCTTTACTGTCCATCAGCAATTTGATGGCATTGTAGTAATAGGCGTATTGGAATACGCCAGCAAATACGGCCAGCAACCCCTGCAGTTCATTCAACACCTGCAACAGTTTTTACAACCCGATGGTTACATGATCACCGCCATTGAAAACCAACTGGGCTTGAAATATTTTGCCGGCTTTGCCGAAGACCATGTAGGCCAACTCATGTACGGCATAAACAACAATTACCAGTCCGGCGAGGTCACTACCTTTGGCAGAAAAGCATTGATCGATCTCTTTGAAAGCGCCGGTTTCATGAGCAACCGCCTGTTTTTACCCTTTCCGGATTATAAAATGCCTTCCCTGATGGTATACCCGGAAATTTATAAAAAAAAGAAAATAGATTTCACCGGTGTACTTTCCGATATCTCCTGGCAGGATACCCAAACACGCGTTCCCTTATTCTCGCTCGATAAAGCCCTTCCCTTAATTGCAGCAAATGGCTTGTTGTACGACCTGGCTAATTCTTTTTGTTTGTTTTCTGAATACACTGAAAAACAGGTATTCGACCAACAAGTGTTGTTCGCCATCTACGATGGAAAAAAAGAAACCGTTATAACAGATAATCCCGGCACATCGCCTCAATACGAACTGGTGACAATCGTTAACCGCCATCACTGGCGTATAGAAGAGGTGGCCGCATGGTACCAAAAATATCCCCACATCAATTTGTACGATGCTTTTACAAAACTCTCCAGTATAGCGCCCCCCGCCGACCCGGCATTTACCAATATCGGCAACATCATACGCGCATTATCACCTGCCCAACAAACAACAAGTGAGCATCAACTACCCGTACGCCCGGATATTCTATCGGCATTTGTTAAATAAAGGTCAATTTGACACTTGCAATTGCACATTGTTCCTTATATTTACCGCGATTGCTTGTACTATGAATCATTTACCTGCAGTTGACATCATCATCATCATCATATACTTCCTCGCCATGATTGGGGTAGGGGTATTCATGAGCCGCTCCAACAAAGGATCCGAGTCGTACACAGTAGCTTCGGGCGCCATCCCCGGATGGGCCTTGGGACTGTCATTTTACGCCACTTTCTTAAGCGCCATTACTTTCCTGGGCGATCCCGGTAAATCATTCGGCGCTAACTGGAACTCCTTTGTATTCAGCCTGTCCATGCCTTTTGCCGCCATCATTGCCGCGAAATTTTTTGTGCCCTTTTACCGAAACAGCGAAGCCATCAGCGCCTACACCCATCTGGAAGAACGTTTTGGCGCCTGGGCGCGCACCTATGCCATGATCTGTTTTGTATTGATACAACTGGCACGCATGGGCACCATCTTTTACAGTATTGCGCTTACGTTAAAGGCGCTCACGGGTTTTTCCATGCCCGCCATCATGATCAGCACAGGCATTTGCATTATTGTGTATACCATGATGGGTGGAATGAAGGCGGTAATATGGACAGAAGTAGTACAAGCCATCATCAAAACACTCGGCGCTTTATTGATCCTCTATCTTATCGTAACGCAACTGGATGGCGGTTTTAATTACATCATCGAAACCGGTAGCGCACAGGAGAAATTCAGCCTGGGTAGTTTTAATATCTCTGAGTTTTCCATGTCTACATTCTGGGTCATCTTTCTTTATGGCTTTTTTATCAACCTTAATAATTTTGGCATCGATCAGAATTATATCCAGCGTTATCACACGGCGCGTAATACCCGCGATGCCAGCCGCAGTATTTGGATGTGTGTGTTGTTTTATGTACCGGTAAGCATGCTTTTCTTTTTTATTGGCACAGCCCTGTTTGCTTATTACCACCAGCACCCCGACCTTATACTGCCGCTGCAGCAACAGGTGGCAGCCGAAAAAGGTATTCCCCTGCAACAACTGGCGCCTGCCGATTATGGAGACAGGGTATTGCCTTATTTCATGCGGCACGAAGTACCTGCCGGTTTGCTGGGCCTCATCATTGCCGCCATTTTATCGGCCGCCATGAGCACCATGAGCAGCGGCATGAATAGTTCGGCCACGGTTTTTTTGAAAGATATTTACCTGCGTTATTTCAACAAAGATGCCTCCCCCAAAACGCAAATGCGTGTATTGTACATGGCTACCGCGGTAATGGGAGTGCTGGCCATCAGTTTTGGTATTGGAATGATAGGCGTAAAAAGTTTGCTCGATGCCTGGTGGAAACTGGCCGGTATTTTCTCCGGCGGTATTCTCGGTTTGTTCCTGCTGGGCCTGCTGGCCCGTCGTGCCAGGAATGTAGAAGCCGCCATTGCTGTGATCATTGGCGTACTGGTGATCATCTGGCTTACTTTTTCGCGCCAACTGCCTGATAATTACGCCTGGCTGCGTACCAACCTGCATGCCAACATGACCATTGTGGTGGGTACCCTCACCATTTTTCTCACCGGTCGTATTTTGTCGGTTTTGCGCAAACCAGCCAAAGCAGGATAGCACAGGAAGGTTCAAATAATTGTCGCAAATACAATAATTACTTTCTAAATTTGGGGTAGAAAAAACACGAGGAGAAACTGATGGAAAAGAAATTTGTTCCGGTAATGATCACCCCCTTCAACCTGAAAGCCAGGATCGATTTTGATATGGTGGAAAGGCTGGTGGATTTTTACCTGGCGGCAGGTGTGAGCGGTTTTTTTGCCAACTGCCTCAGCAGCGAAATGTACAGCATCAGTGAAGATGAAAGGCTGGAGCTGACCGCGCATATCGTGCGTTACGTAAATGGCCGCGTACCTGTGGTGGCCACCGGTTCATTTGGATTGACCATCGAAGACAAAGCCGAGTTCAGCAAAAAAATATACGATACCGGTATCGATGCAGTGGTATTGATCACCGGTCATTTTGCCAATGTTGATGACAGCGACGATGTATTGCTGAAGCGCTTCGATAAAATGTTCTCGCTTACGCCGGGCATTCCCCTGGGTACTTATGAATGTCCTGCGCCTTACAAACGTATTCTCTCTGCCCCGGTGTTTCAAACCCTCTTATCATCGGGCCGTCTCAAATATCATAAAGATACCAGCATCGATCTGGAGAAGGTAAAGGAGAAGCTGCATATCGCCAATGTGCCCGGGTTCGATTTCTTTGATGCGCATACACCCAATGCCATGTATTCCCTGCAAATGGGAGCCAGGGGTATGTCGAGCATCAGTGGAAATTTTTATCCCGAAGTGCTGGTATGGATGTGTAATAATGCCAATGATCCTGCCAAACAGGAAGAAGTGAAATGGCTGCAATCGGAACTTACCCGTGTTGATCCGCTTATTCACCAGGCCTATCCCATGAGCGCCAAATATTTCCTGCAGTTGCGCGGACTGCCCGTGCGCACTATCAGCCGGGCATATGTTCAGGAGCTTACACCCGCGCAGAAAGAAGTGTTGCAGGGTATTCACAACAGCTTTAACCAGTGGTGCCAGCGCCTGCAAATTCAACCCGTTGATACCCGCGCCATCATGGAGCCAAAGATTTTGCCCGATCCGGCTATTTAACCGAAATTCGTTGGCATTAATTGTCAACGTCATGGCAAAATCCACCAATAAAACCATAGAAACCGCTGCCTCCGTTTCGGCCTTCATCAACAAAGTGCCCGATGAAACCAAACGCAACGACAGCCGCCGCCTCATCGCCATCATGAAAGAGCTCACCGGCTTCGAACCCAAAATGTGGGGCCCCTCCATCATCGGTTTTGGCAGCTGCCATTACAGATACGCCAGCGGCCGCGAAGGCGATGCACCCCTCACCGGCTTCTCACCCCGAAAATCCGAACTCTCCATTTATCTCAACGCCGAATTTCCCGGCAAGGAAGAGCTGCTGCAACAACTCGGCAAACACAAAACCGGCAAAGGCTGCCTCTACGTGAAAAAACTACAGGATATCGATGAGAAGGTGCTGCAAAAACTCATCAAACAATCTGTGGCTTCGATTAAAATGAGAAATAAGGCATGAAAAAGTGGAAACACCCGCTTCCTCATTTTTAATTTTTGTAAATGAATGGCATAAGCATGGCTATGATCAGAATGGCATTTTTGATTGGTTGTATAATTACAAGTAGCGCAGCATTCAGTCAGTTTAACGATTCCACGCATTATCTGTTAACCTATTCCGCTACCGGTACTTTCAACCGTGCTACCGAAGGCAAATCTTATGTGCTGAACAATGCACTCAGCTTCGATGTAAATAAAAAGAACATATCGCTCAATAGCAGCAATAACTGGGTATATGGTGAGAACAATGGAAGCCTGAACCTGAATGATTTTAATTCAGCCCTCAATTTCGATATTAACCGGGCGCTACGCACCTGGTACTGGTGGGGATTGGCCACCTACACCACCAGCTATTCGCTCAAGATACACAACCAGTTCCAGGTGGGTGGCGGTTTGGGCCATAATTCCATCCGAAAACCCAATGCCGAGCTGGTGATCAGCGACGGTATACTTTTCGAGGGCAGTAACCTGTATCAAAACCCCGAAACATCAGGTTCGCATATTACCATTCGTAATTCATTACGCGTAAAGTATAGATGGGTTATAGCCAATGTGCTGGTCATCGGAGGTATGCATTTCTGGCAACCTTCGCTCACGTCTATAAGCAATTATATTGTGCGATCTGAAAATAATTTGTCGATAACCATAAGCAAGTGGTTGAGTCTCACTACATCGGTTACATATAACAGATATAATCAAACTAACCGTGATAATTTATTGATCAATTTCGGTGCAACATTTCAGCGATATTTTTAGGACCTATCAATTCTTTTCTTATTTTTAGTGGCTGTCAAATTGCTTATAATTTGAACATTATATGGTCGACCAAAACTTTTCAGGTAAATGGACCGGCGAGTACATTTATGGTGAAGGGTATCCTGCAACGATCAGGGGTAAACGCGTAGCATTTGAAATTGATCTGTCGCTTGAGAATGGTGTGCTGCAGGGCTTTTGTACCGATGAAATAGCGACGCCGCATTTTAAACAGCCAGCCATCATTGAAGGTTCCATTTCCCACAACTGCATTAGCTTTATCAAACGTTACCCGCATTACTGGTGGCTGGAAGAATACCGCGGTCCGCGGTTTTTTTCCCAAACTGCCTTCGCAGGAAGTGCAGTATACCGGATGTTTTTACAATGGAAGGTTTGAAGGGGAGTGGGAAATCATCACGGTGTTGGAAGATGAAAGCGGCGCGCCGCTGGCGTTTAAGGAAGCGGGTTATTGGAATATGAAGAAGCTATAGCTCCCGCCTGATCTTGCTCAGAAATTCTTTCGTAATGCCCAGGTAAGAAGCGATCATATATTGTGGAACGCGTTGTTCAATATCGGGGTATCGTTCCCGGAATTGTATATACCGTTCTTTGGCCGGAAGGCTAAAATTGTTGACAATTCTTTTTTGAGCAGCTACATAAGCTTTCTGCACTATTATTCTGAAAAATCTTTCCAGTTTGGGTATGGCGGTATACAGGGCTTCCAGATCATTATAAGTAAGTTGTGCCAGTTCGCAGGGCTCTATGCATTGTACATTATAACTGGATGGAGTTTGGGTGAGAAAGCTGCCCAGGTCGGCCGTCCACCAATTTTCAATGGCAAACATCACAATATGTTCCTGGCCTTCGTTATCGATATAATAGGTTCTCAGGCAGCCTTTCAACACAAAACTTTCATACCGGCATATCTGTCCGTTTTGCACCAGGTACTCGCCTTTTTTGTATTGGCCAATGCGTACCTTGGAGAGAAACATGTTGGTTTCTTCTTCGGTTAATTGGATATACCTGGATATGTAGGTGAGTAACGGTTGCAGCGACATGGAACAAAGATAAAAATTCAATAAAAAAGCCCCGTTCTCCGGGGCTTTTTTAATCATTTATGCTTCCGCCTCTGCATAACTGCTCACCGGCTCACAGGTACACACCAAATTCCTGTCACCATAGGTATTATTCACCCTCGCCACACTAGGCCAGAATTTATTTTCCCTGATATACGCCAGCGGAAACGCAGCCTGCTCACGGCTATACGCATGCTCCCATTGGCTATTCACCACCATATGCTGTGTATGCGGCGCATGCTTTAACACATTATCTTTGATATCGGCCTTACCTTCTTCTATAGCCCTGATCTCTTCCCTGATACTCAACAACGCATCACAAAACCTGTCCAGCTCTGCCTTATCCTCACTCTCGGTAGGCTCAATCATAATGGTCCCCGGCACGGGGAAACTCATGGTGGGTGCATGAAACCCGTAATCCATCAATCGTTTCGCTACATCTTCCGCTTCTATCCCTGCGCTTTTTTTAAACGGCCTCAAATCCACAATAAACTCATGCGCACATGCACCATTATGATTGGTATATAAAATCTCAAACTGGCTTTCCAGCCGGGCCCGCATATAATTGGCATTCAAAATAGCATATTCCGTAGCCTTACGCACACCCTCGGCGCCCAACATCCTGATATAGGCATAACTGATCAGCAAAATAGAAGCCGATCCATACGGCGCAGCGCTCACGGCATTGGCGGTAACCACGCCATCCCGCGAAGACTGCATTTTACCCGGCAGGAACTGCGCCAGATGCGCCTTTACGCAAATAGGGCCCATGCCGGGACCACCACCACCATGCGGAATGGCAAAGGTTTTATGCAGGTTCAAATGGCATACGTCGGCACCAATCAGTCCGGGAGCAGTAAGCCCCACCTGGGCATTCATATTCGCGCCATCCATATATACCTGTCCGCCGTGCTGGTGCACGATCTCGGTTATTTCTTTTACGGTTTCTTCATATATGCCATAGGTACTGGGATAGGTGATCATTATACCGGCCAGGTTGGCGCTGTGATGGGCTGCCTTGGCCTTCAGGTCTTCCACATCAATATATCCATTCTCCAATGCTTTCACCACTACCACTTTCATACCGGCCATTACAGCGCTGGCCGGGTTGGTGCCGTGTGCCGAGATGGGTATCAGCATCACATTACGATGCCCCTCGTTGCGGCTACGGTGGTATTCACGTATCACCAGCAAACCGGCAAACTCGCCCTGGGCGCCGCTGTTTGGTTGCAGGCTGCAGGCATCGAAGGCGGTGATCCGGCATAAATAATTGCTCAGTTCGTTTACCATCTGCTGGTAGCCTTCGGTTTGATTGGCAGGGGCAAAGGGATGTATCCTGGCCCAGTGTTGCCAGCTTAAGGGAATCATTTCACTGGCTGCATTCAGTTTCATGGTGCAGCTGCCCAGCGATATCATAGAAGTGTTCAGGGAAAGATCTTTGTTCTCCAGTTTTTTGATATAACGCATCATCTCGGTTTCGCTGTGATAGCTGTTGAACACAGGATGGGTAAGGAAGCCGGAAGTGCGGGTAAGCGTATTCGGTATATTGTACAATACCGCGTCTTCGCTGATGCTGAAGCTGGCTACGCTGTGCTGGTTGGGCTGATCCAGCAGCAATAAGATATCCAGTATGTCTGAGAGGGTAGTGGTCTCATCTACCGAAATACCCACCAGGTTGTTATCGTAGTACCTGAAATTGATTTGTGCGGCCTCGGCCCGGGAACGAATGGTCTGGGCATCGTCAGTTTTGAACACAATGGTATCGAAGAAATGTTTATACAACAGCTCGTAGCCTTCTGCTTCCAGTTCTTCGGCCAGGGCATTGGCCAGCACGGTAACGCGTTTGGCAATATTGATCAATCCATCCGGACCATGATACACGGCATACATGGCTGCCATATTGGCCAGCAATGCCTGGGCCGTACAAATATTGCTGGTGGCTTTCTCACGTTTGATATGCTGCTCGCGTGTTTGCAGGGCCATACGCAAAGCGCGGTTGCCCTGTGCATCGATGCTTACGCCAATGATGCGGCCGGGTATGCTGCGTTTGAATTCGTCTTTGGCGGCAAAAAAAGCGGCATGCGGTCCGCCAAAACCCAGGGGCACGCCAAAACGTTGCGTCGAGCCACTGGCCACATCGGCGCCCAGCTCGCCGGGGGGCGTCAAAAGCGTCAATGCCAGTAGATCGGTGGCCATAGCCACATAAGCGCCGGCGGCATGTACTTTTTGTATAAAGTCGCGATAATCTTCAATGGCGCCTTTGTCGTTGGGGTATTGCACCAGTGCGCCAAAATATTGGTCGTTGATATCAGCACTGCGGTAATCGCCAAATACCACTTCAATTCCCACGGGCCGGGCACGTGTCACCACCACATTTTTGGTTTGGGGGAAGGTTTCGATGTCTACAAAGAATTTGGGGCGCACAATATGATCATGGTCTTTGTTCAGGGTGTTAAAGAACATGGTCATAGCTTCGGCGGCGGCAGTACCTTCATCCAGCAGGGAGGCATTGGCAATGGGTAAGGCGGTAAGATCGCTTACCATGGTTTGAAAGTTCAACAGACTTTCCAGGCGGCCCTGCGATATCTCGGCCTGGTAAGGCGTGTATTGGGTATACCAGCCCGGGTTCTCGAAAATATTACGCAGTATTACGCTGGGCGTAATGGTATCGTAATAGCCCTGGCCGATATAAGATTTAAATACTTTATTTTTCAGGGAAATATCTTTCACCAGTTGCAGGTACTCATGCTCGCTTATAGAGGCAGGCAGGTTCAGCGCCTCTTTCATGCGAATGCCTGCAGGTACGGTTTTGTCTACCAGTGCTTCCAGGGTGTTTTCGCCGATGGTTTGCAGCATTTGCCGGGTTGCTGTTTCGGTGGGGCCAATGTGGCGTTGGATGAATTCTGTGCTTTGTTGTTCAAAAAGATTCATAATCCCGTTTATGTAGTTTTTGCAGCCCGCCTGCCGGCAGGCAAAAAATTGTTGTTTCCAGGTTGGTTGGCAGGCAAAATCGTAGTATTCGATAAGGTGCGCAAAGTTAATATTAAACCGGCAGACTAACAGGTGTTTGCAGCAGCGGTGGGGAAAACCTGTCAATAGAGACCGGCCATCACATCAACAAGGATGGCTTATTTATTTGTTACGCTTTGAGTTTCAACGCTTAATTTACCAATAGCGCATTCTTCTTCTGCCCTCATCTCATCACTGGTTTGCCGGCTGCCATCGTGGCTCCAGCCGGGCGGACCAAACAGGTAGTAGAATTTTTCTTTCCACCCGATATCCTTTCGCGACAGGTCGCTGGCAATCTGCTGCCATTCGTGGAAGACAATCGTAAGCGGTGTTTCTTTTTCAATGGGTTTGGTAAGGCCATATTTCAGGGGCTGGTATTCCTGCGGGGGCAACTCGGGCTGAAAGGTGCCGAACAGTTTATCCCATATGATCAGAAACATGCCCATATTCCGGTCCAGGTATTTGGCATTGGAGGCATGGTGTACCCGGTGATGCGAGGGGGTGACCAGTATATACTCCAGCCAGCCCATTTTATCAATCAATTCGGTATGTACAAAGATGCCCCATATTTGGGTGGCACTGTAAATAAACACGATGTCCAGCGGTTTAAAGCCCATCAGCGCCAGCGGAATGAAATAAATAAAACGGTACAGGGGCTGGAATACCGATGAGCGGAAGCCCACGGTAAAATTCATATGCTCCGATGAATGATGGGTTACATGCACGGCCCAGAACAGGCGTATTTCGTGATCGAAGCGGTGCAGCCAGTAATACAGGAAATCTTCCAGCAGCACCAGCATAAACCAGTACACCACTACATGGCTGAAGGAAAATATATGGTGGCGGTAAAAATAATCGAGAATAACAATGTATACGCCGCGGAACATCAGGTCGATGGCGCTGTTCAACAGCATCAGGTACAGGTTGGCGGCGGTGTCTTTCCAGCTATACAGTTTCCGGTGCCGGTAATTGCTTAACAGCAATTCCACACCAATGATAATCATGTATGCAGGAGTGCTTAATAAGATCAGTATTTGTTCACGAAGGGCGGTCATTCATTCTTGTGATGTGCAAAAATAGGAGTTGCCCGTGAATTACGATACGCTCTTTTGTTAAATGGCTGTGAATCAGTGAGTCGTTTGCTGCATTCGTTCCTTTTGCCGCATTTGTTCACTGGTCATACGCCGGCCGTCGTGGCTCCAGCCGGGCGGCCCGAATACATACATCAGCTTCTGTTTGAAACTGATATCGCGCCGGCGGATATCCCTCACAATACCCTTCCATTCGTGGAAGATGATGGTGGGCAGGTTGTTTTTTTCCAGGGGATGGGTAACCCCATAGCGAATGGGCTGGTATTCCGAGGCCGGCAGTTCGGGCTGGAAAGTGCCGAACAACTTGTCCCAGATAATGAAAACGGTGCCCATATTCTTATCCAGGTATATGGGGTTGCTGGCATGATGCACCCGGTGATGGGAGGGGGTAACAAAGATATATTCCAGCCAGCCCAGCTTTTTGATCTTCTCAGTATGGGTTAAAATAGCCCAGATCTGGCAAATAGAGTACATCAGCAGTATGTCGATGGGCTGAAAACCGGCCAAAGCCACGGGCGTATAAAACAAAAAGCTGTAAAAAGGTTCCAGGGCGCCCGTTCTGAAGCCCACGCTGAAATTGAAATGGGTGGAAGTATGGTGGTTGCAATGCACGGCCCAAAACAGCCGGCAGGTATGGCCCAGGCGGTGCAGCCAGTAATGCATCATGTCTACCGCCAGCAGCAGCACCAGCCAGTACAATATGGAATGTTCCCAGGAGAAAGGGCGGATATGGAAGAAAAAGGTGAGCACAACAAGACTCACACCCCGCATCAGAAGACCGGTAGCACCAGTGAGCATACTGAGGGCAAAATTGTGCAGGGTGTCTTTTAATGAATACGCTTTGACTCCCTCTAAGTGGCTGACCAATAATTCAGCGCCAATAATAATCACATACAACGGCGTAGAAACCAATGCCAGCACCTGATCGTATAGTGCATGCATAGCATAAAAAAATCAAAAACCAAACCATGTCTGCTTCCAAAAAGTTAACTTGCAGGTAAAACCCGAACTCAAATACGCAATGCAGAATCATGAAGTTGCCGTAACTGGTATGCCAGATGTGAATTGGAAAAAAAAGGTTGCGGAGCGGCAAAAAGAATATAAAAATTTTCTCAAACGTGCCGATAAGAACAAGGTGTTGAAAAAATTGCCCGCTTTGCATGAAGAGGCTTTCTCGAGAATAGATTGTTTACAATGTGCGGCCTGCTGCAAGAATTATTCACCCAGGTTCAAAACACCCGATATCAAACGCATCAGTAAGCACCTGGGATTGAAAGAAGGGGTGTTTATAGAAACTTACCTGAGGCTGGACGAAGAAGGCGATTACGTAGTGAAACAAGCACCCTGCCCCTTTCTGGGCGAAGGCAATTTCTGCAGCATATATGATGTTCGGCCTTCCGACTGCGAGCGCTTCCCATATACCAATGAAGATGTTCTCCTGAAAAGAGCGCATCTTACTTTAAAAAATTCAACTTTTTGCCCGGCTGTGCATTATGTATTGGAGAGATTGATGAAGTAAGAAGGAGGAAGTGAGAAGTAAGAAAATACAGAATCATCCTACTTCTTACTTCATACTTCTTACTTTCTGCTTAAATACCAAAATTTCAATTATCTTACCCCCATGTCGCATTTGCCCGACCTGATCAGAGACCTTGCGTTGATCCTTGGTATCGCCGGTATCACTACCCTTTTGTTCAAAAAGCTGAAACAGCCGGTGGTGTTGGGCTATATCCTGGCGGGCTTGTTGGTAGGGCCTAATTTTTCCCTGCTGCCTACCGTGGTCGATTTAAAAGGGGTGAAGATATGGGCCGAAATAGGCGTGATCTTCCTTTTATTTAGCCTGGGCCTGGAATTCAGTTTTAAAAAACTGGTGAAAGTAGGCGGCACGGCCGGTATTACGGGCATTTTCGAAATATCGTGCATGATTGGCCTGGGTTATTTAACAGGCCGCGCCATGGGCTGGCCCGAAATGGACAGCATATTCCTGGGCGGTATCATTGCCATTTCTTCTACCACCATCATCATACGTGCTTTCGATGAATTGCGGGTAAAGACCAAAAAATTTGCCGAGGTGGTACTGGGTGTGCTCATCATTGAAGACCTGGTGGCGGTATTGCTGATGGTGTTGTTGTCCACGCTGGCTGTAAGCCGTGAGTCGGCCGGCGCCGAAATGATTGAATCAGCGCTCAAACTCATCTTCTTTCTTTGCCTATGGTTCATTTCAGGTATATTTCTGTTGCCATCGTTGTTGAAATGGGCGCGCCGCTTCCTGAACAATGAAACCCTGCTGGTGATTTCATTGGGTTTATGCCTGCTGATGGTGGTGCTGGCCACCTATGCCGGTTTTTCGGCGCCGCTGGGCGCCTTTATCATGGGTTCCATACTGGCTGAAACCACCATGGCCGAAAGAATTGAGCATGTGGTACAACCGGTAAAAAACCTCTTTGGCGCTATCTTTTTTGTATCGGTAGGTTTATTGATCGATATCACCCTGCTCATGGATAATATCCTTCCGATACTGGCATTGAGCGCAGTGGTGATTGTAGGAAAAACTTTGAATGTAACGCTGGGCGCTCTATTATCGGGTCAGCCTTTGAAAGTAGCCCTGCAATCGGGTATGAGCTTGTCGCAGATTGGTGAATTCTCCTTTATCATCGCCACACTGGGTATTACACTGAATGTGATCAGCGATTTGCTGTCGGTCATTGCCGTGGGCGTATCGGTACTCACCACCTTTACCACGCCCTATATGATACGTGCGGCCGAACCCTTCTATAATTGGCTATACAGTCGTTTGCCCATGAAATGGAAAACGGCCATCAACCAGTACAGTACCGGTGCGCAAACCATCCAGGCCGAAAGCGACTGGAAAATTGTATTGCGTTCCTACCTGGTGGTCATGGGCAGCAATGGGGTAGTGGTGATTGCACTGGCGTTGCTATCGGAAAGCTTTTTGATGCCTTATGTGTACGACGCCATAGATGATGCGCTGCTGGCGGGTATCATCACCTTTGTGATCACACTGTTTGTAACGGCGCCATTCCTGTGGGCACTGGCCATTCGCAAAATGCACTCGCTGGCCTATCGCAATTTATGGCTCGATAAAAAATACAACCACGGTCCGCTGGTGATGCTGGAAGTGGTGCGTAATATATTACTGGTAGTACTGGTAGGTTTTATGGTAGACCGTTTGTTCACTACCATGATAGCGCTGGTGGCCATATTGCCGGTGATCGTTATCGTGTTATGGGTATTCAGCCATCGCCTGAACCGTTTCTATTCCCGGCTGGAGAAACGTTTTTTGACCAACCTGCACGAGCGCGAGCGTTATGCCACTTCGGGCAACAGCCAGCTATCGCCCTGGGATGCGCATATTGCCTATTTTACCATTTCGCCCGAGTCGAATGTGGTGGGCATTCGCCTGGAAGCGCTTTCCTGGCGTGAGAAATACGGCATTAACATCGCTTATATTGAAAGGGGCGCCAAAACCATACTGGCGCCCTCCCGTACAGATGTATTGTATCCATTCGACCAGATTGCCGTTATTGGAACCGACGTGCAGCTGGAAGAGTTCAGGTCCATCGTAGAATCGGTAAGCCCCACCATGGAAGACGGGCTGCACCAGGAAGATATTACCTTAAACAAACTGATCGTGGACGAACACAATGGCCTGAAGGGAAAAACCATCCGCGACTCGGGTATTCGTGAACTCACCAATGGTTTGGTGGTAGGTATAGAAAGGGGCGGGGTACGTATCTTAAATCCCGATTCCAATACCGTATTTGAATGGGACGATATTGTATGGGTGGTGGGTAACAGAAGAATGATTGAGAAATTACGTGGCGCCTAGTATTCAAATTTACGCACTGCCGGCGCCCTGAACCACATACCCGTAACCACCAGCAAAGTCATGGCTCCGCCAAAAACAACAGAAGGCACAATGCCCATCAGTTTGGCTGTTAACCCGCTCTCGAAGTAACCGATCTCGTTCGATGAATTGATGAACATACTGTTTACCGACGATACTCTTCCCCGCATATGATCGGGTGTTGTTAATTGCAATATGGTGCCGCGTATCACCACGCTAATGCCGTCCAGCGCACCGCTCAGCAACAAGGCCATAAACGACAGCAGGTAGATTTTTGAAAGGCCGAATACGATAATACAAAGTCCAAACCCTGCCACGGCCAGCATCAGGCGGGCACCCTGTTTTTTGCGCAGGGGGCGCAGGGTAAGCGTTACTATGGCGGCCATGGAACCGATATCGGCGGCGGCATTCAGCCAGCCAAACCCGATAGCACCCGCATGCAAAATGTCGCCGGCAAAAAAAGGTATCATGGCTACTGCGCCGCCAAACAACACCGCCAGCATATCGAGCAATAAAGCGCCCAGCAATTCTTTGGTACGAAATACAAACTGCAGTCCTTCCTTCACACTCTCCCAGGTTTTTTGCGATGTATTGGTATGTACAACAGGTTGGGGTGATAGCTGATACATGCATAAAGCCGATATGGCCAAATACACCAGTATCAGCGTAAACGTGCCGGTATAACCTACATAGGCAATTAAAAAACCGGCAGTGGCATGCCCGGTAACAGAAGCGGTTAAATAGGTGCCCGAACTCCAGGTAACGGCATTGGGCAATGTATTCCTGGGCACCAGTTGCGCCATGATGGAAACGGTGGATGGCCCGATAAAAGAACGCAGCACACCGGTGCAAAACATGACGGTGTATATGGAGTATTGAACGAATGACTTTCCCCATGTAGTCTCGGTAAAGGGCAGGGCGGCAAACATCAGTCCGCCGGCGCATACGCCGTATAAAATTATCAGCCGCAATATCAGCGTGCGTTTGTCGCTTTTGTCTACGATATGGCCGGAATACAGGGCCATCAATATAGCAGGCACTGCTTCAGACAAACCAATGAATGCAATGGCCAGCGGGTTTTTGGTAATGAGGTACATTTTCCAGGCAATTACTGTCACTATCATGCGCATGGCCATGGTGAAAAAGAAACGTTGTATTACGTAGAGGCGGAACTCCTTTAAACGAACGGCTGCGAATGGACTGTTGGGATGTTCGGGCGGCGCAGTGTTGGGCATGCCGCAAAAATAAGGCATAAACATATCACGCATAAGGCGCAAAGCATAAGTGGCTTTCTTTATGCCTTGATGGGACGCCATTTTCCCGCAAAAGTGCTAATTTCATTGTTTGTTTAAATTTGAATCATGGCGACAATTATAGACCTGGTAGGCAATACCCCAATGGTAGAGATCAAGCAGCTCAATCCCAACAGGAACGTAACCGTATATGCAAAACTGGAAGGTAATAACCCCGGTGGCAGCGTGAAAGACAGGCCCGCATTAAATATGATACAATCTGCGCTGGAGCGTGGCGATATAAAACCCGGTTCAAAACTCATAGAAGCTACCAGCGGCAATACCGGTATAGCACTGGCTATGGTGGCGCGATTATTCAACCTGGACATAGAATTGGTGATGCCTTCTACTTCTACACGCGAAAGAACGCTCACCATGGAGGCTTTTGGCGCAAAAGTGACTTTGCTGGAGAGTATAGAGAAGTGCCGGGATTATGCAGAAGAAAAGGCGGCAACGGGGGAATATTTTATTTTGAACCAGTTTGCCAATCCTGATAATTACAAAGCGCATATCAAAACCACCGGGCCCGAGATATGGCGGGATACCCATGGTGGTATTACCCATTTTGTAAGTTCTATGGGTACTACCGGTACCATCATGGGATGCTCGATGTTTTTAAAAGAGAAAAATCCCGATATACAGATCGTGGGTTGCCAGCCTACAGAAGAATCTTCCATACCGGGCATACGGCGCTGGCCGAAGGAATACCTGCCTAAAATATTCGATCCCAGCCGGGTAGATCGTATCATGGATGTATCGCAGCAGGAAGCTACGCTCATGGCAAGGCAACTGGCCAAGGTGGAGGGGATATTTGCGGGCATGAGCAGTGGCGGGGCCGCAACGGCGGCCATGCGCCTGGCGAAGGAGATACCGGAAGGGGTGATCGTGTTTATTGTGTGTGACCGGGGAGACAGGTATTTGAGTAGTGATTTGTTCGGATAAAGAAGCCGGAAATCAGCGGTCGGAAGTCAGAAAAGGCAGGGACCATCTGACTTCTGATTTTGGGCCTCCGGCCTTGTTCTTCTTTTCGGCCGAATTTTTGTATACAATTCACCAAGCCTGATTTCTATGCAAAAATTCAAACCTGTACTCATCGAACTCATCTGGATAGCTATTATCCTGAATGTGACCGTATTAATCAGCATTTACATCTTTAACTGGACTTTCCTGGGCAGTAATTTCGACATTCGCCTGAAGGACCGCTATTTCACCATCGCCTCCTGGAAGATCATCCTGCCCCTCTTTATCTTCATTACTTTTATTTGTTTTATCGTAAAGGAAGTAAAGTACCAGTTCACCCGCCGGGTGCCCAATATGTTCATCCTTTGCGCCGGTGTGCTGCTGATTTTATTACTTACCACCATCAACAAACAAATCATTCTTTCCGAATTCACCTTTTTTGGTGGCCGGGCTGCTAAACCGCCCTTATCGGCGCTGGCCGGTACGTATGTAAAACTCACGCTGCACCCGGGCATTCATATAGCTTCCAATTTTGTTACCGTGGTACAACTGGTGGTCACCATCAGCATGATGTACGTGGCATTCAGAATGGGAGTGAACTTTTATGGCGCAGTAGTGCCCCTGAATACACATCTGAACACCAACAGCGCTACACATAAACCCAAGGCGCTTACGCCCATCACCAAAGCAAAGGAAGAAGTAAAAGAAGCTAAGAAATCATCAGGGCAATGAAAAATAATGCTGCCCATGGTCAAAATCCTTCTCCAATGCTTCGATGATCACCTGCAAATGTTTGGGATTACCCAGGAAATCGGCATTGCCCGCATCTATAAACAGGGTCCTGATATTCGACTGTCGAATATAGTTGGTATAGGTTTGCTGTATGTTAAACAAGTATTCATCAGGAATATTTTGTTCATAGGGGCGGTTGCGTTTTTTGATGTTTTGTTGCAACCGGTTGATGGGCGCATGCAGGTAAATCAGCAAATCGGGTTTCACCAGTTGCTGATGAATGATATCGAATAATTTCTGGTACAACCTGAACTCTTCTTCCGGCAAATTCACCTTGGCGAATAACAGGCATTTGGTAAACAGATAATCAGTGATGGTATAGCTTTGAAACAGGTCGTTGGTATGCACCAGCTCCTTCAATTGTTTATACCTTTCCGCCATAAAAAATAGTTCTACGGGAAAAGCATATTGTTTCGGGTTCTCATAAAATTTGGTGAGGAAAGGGTTTTCGGCAAATTCTTCCAGTATGAGCCGGGCATTATAATGCCTGGCCAGCAGGTGCGCCAGGGTGGTTTTACCGGCGCCGATATTGCCTTCAATGGTTATAAAATGATACTTCATGTTGTGAATTTTTGCACGGGTAAAGGATCAGTGCATGCATCCAGTAATTGGGTCACCGTTTTTTGCAAAACCGGGTGCACCACATCGCCCGCAATTTGCTGCAGGGGCGCCAGTACAAAACGCCTGTTTTGCATATGCGGATGCGGTATGGTGAGATCGGGTTCGCCAATAATGGCATCGTTATAAAAGATGATATCGATATCAATTATGCGCGGGCCGAATTTTTCCCCTCGGCAACGGCCCATTTTTTCTTCTATTGATAATATAGTTTTGATCAAATCACGGGGCGAAAGCCAGGTATGTAACTGTATGGCCTGGTTGAGGAAAGCAGGCTGATCGGTTTTTCCCCAGGCGGCTGTTTCGTATACGGCCGATACCTGCTGTACGGGTCCGCAGGCCTGCTGCAGCCACCCGGTGGCCTGGTGCAGGTTTTGCAACCGGTTTCCCATATTACCGCCTATCAGTAAATACACATTATTCATATATTGCATCCCATCAAAGGGCCAAATATCCAAGAATTTCGATTAAAATAAATTTGTTAATGAAGAGCTTTTTTAAAATATTCCTGGCAAGTTTCCTGGCACTGCTTCTTTTTTCAATGATCGGTTTTTTTGTGTTTTTAGGCATTGTATCGGCACTCACATCGGCCGATAAAGCAGAAACCGGGCAAAAAGCCATGCTGGTGATCGACCTGGCCAAAACCTATCCCGAAATTGGCGTGGAAAACCCTTTAGCCCGTTTATCCAATAAAGACAATGGCGATATTCCATCCCTCTACGATGTGATCAGGATGATTGATTATGCGCGCAGGGATTCTGCCGTAAAAGGCATTTATCTCAAATGTAGCCGCAACGGCAATGGCTTTGGCGCCAGCGAAGAATTGCGCGATGCCCTGGCAGCCTTTAAAGCGGGTGGTAAATTTATTTATGCCTATGGCGATGTGATTAACCAGGGCGGTTATTATGTGGCCAATGTGGCCGATAAACTGTATTGCAATCCCAAAGGTGGGGTAGACTGGCGTGGTTATTCGGCCCAATTGGTATTTGTAAAAGGCCTGCTGGAAAAACTGCAAATAGAGCCGCAGATATTTTATGCCGGCAAATTCAAAAGCGCTACCGAACCCTTCCGCGAAAAACAAATGACCGATGCGAACCGCCGGCAGATGTCGGAATTACTGGGCGACCTCTATGGTCATTTCCTTCTGCAAACAGCGGCGGCCCGCAAAATAGATACCGCCACCCTGCATCAATACGCCAATGAAAACCGCATTCAGTATGCCGAAGATGCCCTGCAATGCAAACTGGTGGATGGCCTGAAATATGAAGATGAGGTGAAGGAAGAAATCAAAGGCAGGCTGGGCGTGGAAAATATCAGCAAGATCAATTTTATATCGCTGGGAAAATATGCCAAAGCGGTGGAATTTAAACGTACAGGCAGTGGCCGCGACCGCATTGCGGTGATCTATGCCCAGGGCGATATCATAGACGGCAAAAGCAGCCAGGATATGATTGGCAGCGAAACCTACCGCGATCTGGTACGCAAAGCCCGTTTCGATAAAAACGTAAAGGCCATCGTTATCCGCATCAATTCGGGTGGCGGCAGCGCACTGGCCAGTGAAAATATCTGGCGCGAGCTGAGCCTGGCCCGCAAAGACAAACCCGTAGTGGTGAGCTTTGGCGATGTAAGCGCATCGGGCGCCTATTACCTGTCGTGCAATGCCGATAGCATATTTGCACAACCTACTACCATCACCGGCTCTATTGGCGTTTTTACCCTGCTACCCAATATGCAAAAATTCTTCAATAATAAACTGGGCATTACCTTCGATGGGGTAAAGACCTCGCCCGATGCGGACCTGTTCAGCGCCGCCAAACCGCTGAGCGAATCGCAGAAAAGGTATTTGCAAAACAGTGTAGACAGCACCTACCAGGATTTCAAGGAGCGTGTGGCGCAGGGCCGTAAAAAAGATATTGCCTTTATAGACAGTGTAGGGCAGGGCCGTGTATGGAGCGGTGCCCGTGCGCTGCAACTGGGCCTGGTAGACCGGTTGGGCGGCCTGAGCGATGCCATTGCCAGCGCTGCCCGCCTGGCCAAAATAAGCGAATACCGCCTCAAGGAATATCCCGAGCCATATAACCTGCTGCAGCAGCTTATGGGCGGTTACCAGGAACAGGCCCGTCGAAGCGCCCTGAAAGAAGAACTGGGCGAAGACGGCATCAAAACCTGGAATATTGTAAAACGTACAAAACAAATGATGGGAGTGGCACAGGCACGTATACCTTTTGAGTGGAATTTTGAATATTGAATGTTAAAAATTGAACGTTGAAGTAAAAATTTTCAACATTGGACATTCAATATTCAATATTCAATATTTCAATAGCTTTGCGGCTCTATGCCGAAACAATACAGTCAGTGGATGGCCATGTGGGCGATATGCAGGGCAACCCTGCGGGCCATCTTCAAAAGCCCCCAGGCTATTTTTTTCAGCCTGTTTTTTCCCATTGTGCTCATCATGGTTTTTGGCGCTTTAACGGGTGGTGGCGGCGGCGCGGCATATGATATAGCCTTCGATGCCAAAAGCGATACGCTCAACCCCATTTATTTTGCTATTAAAAGTTCGCCCGCGTTCGATATTAAAGAAGGCAGCGAAGAAAGCCTGATCGACCGGTTGAAGAAAGGCAGGATTTCGGCCATGATAGAGATAAAAGCACCCGCCGCTCCGGGTGGTCCCTCCGAAGTGCACCTCAAAACCACATCGGCCAACCAGCGGGAACTGCCTATGATACAAACCCTCCTCAACAGCATTATTTTCCAGGTATCGGGCGGTAACCTGCATCAAAACCTTTTGGCCATTATTAAGGTGGAAGAAATACCGGGACGCCCCTATAAAATGATCGATTTTTACCTGCCCGGCATGCTTGGCTTCTCCCTCATTGGCTCCGCCGTATTCGGGGTGGCCTTTGTATTTTTTACGCTGCGCGAAACACTGGTATTAAAACGCATGTTTGCCACACCGGTGAAAAAAACTTATATCGTACTGGGCGAAAGCATTGCCCGGGTATTATTTCAACTGGCTACGGCCGTGGTGCTGATAGGGTTCGGTACCTTTTTTTACGGGTTTACCCTGGCGCATGGCTGGATGACCTTTGTGGAACTGCTGGTGCTTTCTTTTTTAGGCGTGGCGGTATTCATGGGTTTTGGTTTTATCATCAGCAGCCTGGCCAAAAACCAGAATGTGATTCCCATTTATGCCAACCTGTTTATGTTCCCGCAATATTTTTTATCGGGTACATTCTTTCCAAAAACCTTATTACCCCAGAGCATGCAGCCCATTATCAATTTTCTGCCGCTCACTGCGCTGAACGATGCCATGCGCAAAGTGAGTTTCGAAGGCTTGCATTTATTGGGCGTTGGAAAGGAAATAATCATACTCATCGTATGGTGTTTACTGGTATACAGTGTATTGATCAAAATATTCCGTTGGGAGTAACTTTATGAAAATACTCAAACTTGCTTTCATCTCCGCTGTGGCCCTGTTTTTGTTGGTATTGGCTATCTCGTTGCTCATACCATCGAAGGTGCGTATTTCAAGGGCTATCGATATTCTGATACCCAAAGACAGCATCGCCGCGCCCCTGCAAAACCTGCAGCAGTGGCAGCAATGGAATGAACTGGTAAACCATGAACAGCTTACTAATAAAAAAGTGAGTAAAACCAGTTTTACAAGCGACCAGTTGTCTGTCACCGTCCAATCACTGGCAGGTGATACGCTCATTACCCGCTGGCGCCAGCAGAACGGCCGTTATCTTACCAGCGGCTTTACCTGGCATGGCAATAGCAACCGGCTGGTGCTGCAATGGTATTTCGATGTACGCCTGCACTGGTATCCCTGGGAAAAGTTCAGCAGCATCATCTTTGATAAGCAATTGGGGCCGCCTATGGAAACTTCGCTGATGAACCTGAAAAAACTGATGGAGAACCAACCATAAAGGCTTACATTCATTTAAAACGATAAAGTATGAAAAAATTGTTCTTATTGTCTGCCATGGCGCTTACCGGTTTTGGTATAATGGCCCAACAGGATAAATCCAAAAGGCCCAGTCCGCCCGCCAACGTGTCTGAAACCACCGAAAAGGGGGTGACCATCACCATCGATTATAGCCAGCCGTCAGTAAAAGGCCGTACGATTGGAAAAGATATTGCCCCTTATGGCAAAGTATGGCGTACAGGCGCCAATGAGCCTACCACCATCGAGGTAAGCAAGGATGTACAGGTAGAAGGTCAGCACCTGCCGGCGGGCAAATATTCCCTGTATTCCATTCCCGGCGCCGATGAATGGACTATTATCATCAACAAAAAAACAACCGGCTGGGGTACCCAGTACGATGAATCGCAGGATGCCTTGCGTATAAAAGTAAAACCGGGAAAAGCCCCGCAGTTTACGGAGAAGATGACCTTTACCATCAGTAAGTCGGGTACCGTGTCGTTGTTATGGGGTAATGAAAAAGTGGATTTTAATGTGATATAGTTAGTTTTGAAATATTAAATTTGTCAGGCGGCCTGTATAGGCTGCTTTTTTTATGCGTAAGGTATGCATGATTCTTGCCATTGCCCTGCTGGCTGCCTGTGGCGGCAAGCGGGAGAGCCCGCACGAAACTGTGCAGGGAAAAGAGGTAAGTGTAACATATGGCCGGCCCTATAAAAAAGGCCGTGTCGTTTTTGGCGAGCTGGAAAAATTAGGCCAGGTATGGCGTACCGGCGCCGACGAAGCCACGGAAATCACCTTTAATAAAGACGCCCTTTTTGGCGGCCAGCCGGTAAAAGCCGGTACCTATACACTGTTTACCATCCCCGGTGAAAAGGAATGGACCATCATCCTCAACAGCCAGTTAAACCAATGGGGCGCCTACGATTACCAGGAGCACAAAGACAAGGATGTGCTGCACATCAAAGTGCCGGTGCAGACAACCGGGTCGGTGATTGAACAGTTCACCATACGGTTTGCACCGGATAATTCCATGATCATGGAATGGGACCAAACGCGGGTGCAAATACCAATTGTGTTGTAGCTTGAATAGGTGTTACAGTCTGAATTTAGCCGCCAATGTATCGGCGTCTATCAGCGAATCGATTTGCCGTACCAGTGAATCGAGGTTGTACAGGGCATTTTCGGCAGCACGGGAAGGAGGGCGGTTTCCGCGCTGGAAATCTTCCATCAACGGCAATGTTTTTACCAGTTTCAGCACGGTATGCAGGTCGTCGATGGTGGCGGTTCTTTTTTTGATGAGGCTGTCCAGTTCTTTTAGTACAGCCACGCTGTCGGAATATCTACGGCGGCTGTTATAGATCATATGTTCCAGTTTCTTTTTCAGCACCGAATCGCTGATGGTGCTGATCTTTCGGTTGGCCTGTCCATAATAAATGTTGATCTTGTCATCGAATGTTTTGAATTCTTTCAATGAATCAACACCCTGTTTCTTCAACTCCTTGATCTGTAACTCCAGTTCCGTTAATTCGGTGGAACCGCTTACCAGTTCATCGTAAAGGGCTTCTACCATATCGCCGGAGCGTTTTTTGTAGATGCTGCTCACATCCACCTTTTTCCCTTCCAATATGGTTTTTGTGGGCTCCCTTTTTACGGGTTTCTGGCGGCAGCCTGTGATCACTGCGGCACTAAGGAATATGATGAAGAAAGTTTTCATGACACGAGCTTATTTCAAATTTTTACCCATCACCTGCATGGTTTAGCGGGAAGGTAATAAAAAGACTTTTCCTATTTATAAAAACCTGCAAAACAACGCAGAAGATATGCATTTTGTTTTGGCAATCTGCGTTTTTATGCTGAATTTATAATATTTTCAATGTCCATCCCCTCCCTATCATTTCAATACATCAATTAATTATTAATCGAAAAAAAGGTTTATGACGACACCTCTAACAATGGATTGCCGGCCGTTAAAGGCAATTGGCTTATTCCTGATCAGTCACCTGGTGGCGGCTATGGCCATGGCCCAGGTAACAGTGAATGGTAAAGTGACCGGGGCGGAGAACCAGGCACTTGCCGGTATTTCGGTATCGGTAAAAAATACCAGTTACGGTACGGCCACCGATGGCGACGGTAACTTCAGTTTCAGCGCCCTGCTGAAACCCGGTAATTATATCCTGGTGGTTACGGGCGTTGGTTACAAAGCTGCCGAACAACGTCTGCAAATTGGCAGCAATACCAGTTATACCGTAGACATTAGGATGGAAGAAGATGCGCTGGGTCTGGACGAAGTGATCGTAACGGGTACCTCCCAGGGCACCACGCGTAAACAGTTGGGTAATTATATCAGTACATTAAAAGCCGATGATATCAATAAAGGCGCTACCGGTAATGTGCTGGCCGCCCTGCAGGGCAAAACGGCCGGCGCCCAGATTGTTCAAAATTCGGGTGACCCTGCCGGTGGTATTTCGGTACGGTTAAGAGGCGTGAGTTCTATCAACAGCTCCAGTGAACCCCTGTACATCGTAGACGGTGTGATTGTGAACAATGCCACCAACCGGGTTACCAATACCCAGAATTCCTATGATGGCAACCTTTTTGTTGGTAATGTTGGACAGAACCGAATGGCCGATATCAACCCTGCCGATATTGAAAGAGTGGAAGTACTGAACGGCGCTGCCGCGGCGGCCATCTATGGTTCAAGGGCCAATGCGGGTGTGGTACAGATATTTACCAAACGCGGAAGCACAGGCGCTCCCACGGTAAGCTTTTCAACCGGTGTGATAGTAAGTGAGCTGCGCAAAAAACTGGAGGTAAACCAGGCGCCGGTAAAATTCGGCGGACCTACCGATGGACCGGGCGCACTTACCCAGGACATCATTACTGCCGTTGGCGGTGTATTGCCTACTAATACCACACCGGTTACCCGCTACGATTACCAGGATTATATTTTCCACACAGCCCTGGGTACCGACAACAATGTATCGGTAAGCGGTGGCAGGGATAAAACAAAATACTATGCCTCGGCTTCCTATTTTTATAACCAGGGCATTATCAAAAACACCGATTTTCAACGCTATAGTTTCAGGATCAACCTCGACCAGGAACTGGCCAGCTGGGCCAGCGCCAGTTTGGGTGTGAACTATACCAACAGCTCGGCCAATGAAAAGCCGGATGGTAACTCCTTTTTCTCGCCTATGAACTCGGTTACCATCATCGGTAATTTTCATAATATTTGGGAACGCGATGTATTTGGCAACATCCAGGCAGTGGGTGAACGCGGCCGTGTGAACCCCGTTTCGGTGATAGAGGATTTTAAACAAAAACAGGAAACCAACCGCCTTATTGCCAATGCCTCATTAAAGCTACGACCGCTAAAAGGACTTACCATCGATTATACCATTGGTATAGACAATTATGCGCAACGGGGTACCACCCTCATGCCGCCCTTTGCCTATAATGTAAGCACGGCATTCTTCGGTGGTGGTCCCGAATTGGATGTGGCACTGAATGGTTATGCCAGTGTAGCGAATAATAATTTCTTCCAGATCAATCATGAATTGAATGCTACCTATCAGACCAATATCAGCGCCGATTGGTCCAGTACCACACAGGCCGGTTATAGTGCCCAGTATGAACGCAATGGATACAGCCTGCTGCACGGCCGTGGCCTGGCGCCCTTTGTGGAAACCGTGAATTCTGCCAGTAGCATGTTGCCCGGCGCCGACGAACGTTCCGAGTTCTCCATATCGGGTTTATACCTGCAACAGAATTTCAAATATCGTAATCAATTGTTCCTGACCGGTGCCGTACGGTTAGATGGTTCTTCGGTATATGGCGAAGACGAGCGTAACCAGTATTTTCTGAAAGGAAGCGGCAGTTATGTAGTTTCTGAATCAGAATTCTGGGGCAGGAGTCCGGTATCGAAATGGTGGAATCTGGCCAAAATACGTATGGCTTATGGTGAATCGGGTAACCTTACCGGTATTGGGCCCTATGTGCGCTTCAACAATTACAATACGCTGCCTTATTTAAGCCGAACAGCCATATTCAGCAATAGCCAGCTGGTGAATCCCAACATCAAACCCGAAAGGCAAAGAGAGCTGGAGTTTGGTACTGACCTGGCTTTTTTGAACAGCAGGCTGGGGCTCACCTTCAATTACTATATCAAACGCGCCGATGACCTGCTGATTCCCAGGGTTATTGCGCCTACCAGTGGATATGCCAGCTTCCTGGACAATGTGGGCTCATTACAAAACAGGGGTTTTGAAGTGGTGCTCACCGGTACACCGGTAAGAACCAAAGACTGGCGCTGGGATATTACCGCCATCTATAACCGTAACCGGAATAAGGTGAAGCAAATTGGCCAGTCGCTCATTCTGTTAAGCACCAATGCCGGCGCACCCATCGCCATTCTGGAAGGGCAACCCATTGGTGTATTCTATGGCTATTTCTTTGCCGTAGATGAAAACGGCAATCAGATAAAAAATTCCAGTGGTTTGATGCAAGTGGAAAGAGGTAAACAAAATGGACCGCAAAGCTATACCCCGCAACGCGATGCCAATGGTTTGCCTGTGGGTGACGACCTGTTGAAAAAAGTGATTGGCGATCCCAATCCCGATTACACCGGCACGCTGGTAAATGAACTGAGCTTTAAACGGCTGGGTTTGCGCGTACAGTTCGATGCCGTACAGGGCGTGGATGTATGGAATGCCGATTTCAGAACCAGGCAGGGTGTAGGAAATGGTAAAGTAGCCGAGCAGGAGCACCTGGGGCTGTTGCCACGCGGCTGGATCAACAGTGTATACCAGATAGACGAATGGCGTGTGGATGACGGATCGTTTGTAAAACTGCGCGAAATTTCATTGAGCTATAATTTAGGAAAGCTGAGTGTATTCAGGGATCTTACTGTGAGTGCCAGCGGCCGTAATCTGATATCATGGGACGATTACAAGGGATATGATCCGGAAGTAAATTCAGGTGGACAAAGCACCCTGCTAAGAGCTGTGGACTTTGGTACCGTACCTATTCCCCGCACATTCAGTTTATCGTTGCGTGCCAAATTCTAACATTAAAAAGAATCAGTATGAAATTGCTCAATATAAAATGTACATCATGGTGTTTGCTGGCCCTGGTAATGCTGCAAACAGCGGCCTGTAAAAAAGATTTTACCGAACCATCGAAGGTGCCCGTAGACGATGCGCTTACTACCCAGCGCGGTCTCACCGGTGTGGCTGTTGGTCTGCAAAGGGTATATACCTTGCAGCGGGCCGCCAGTTTATACAACCTCATCACTACCGATGGTTTTGTGACCAACCAGTTAAACATTATCAACCAGGGTAATACGGCTGAATACCAGTTATTCCAGGGCGGTGTTTTTGTGGAATCAGGCAATACTGTACTGGGTAATTTATGGACCAATAGCCTCAAAATCATATTCGATGCCAATAATGTGCTGAACAATGCGCCTGTATTGGCCGATAAAAATTATGTGAGCGGATTGATGGCCTATGCCAGTATTTTCAAGGCAATGGCTTTGGGCAACCTGGCTATGTTCTGGGAACAGGTACCCGACACCCTGGGCCTCAATGTTGGTTTTGTTTCCAGCGAAGAAGGGTTCAGGCGGGCCATCGCCGCGCTGGACATAGGTCTGGCTGCAGTGAATGCCGACACCGTCAGCGCCCAGTTCAAAGCCAATGTTCCCGCGGGCATTGATATAGTAAATACCCTGCATGCATTAAAAGCACGATATGCCCTGAATATTGGTGAATGGCAACTGGCATTGAACGAGGCCAATGCTGTTGATCTCAGCAAAAAATCGGTATTTGTATTTGATGCCGTGGTGTTGAACCCCATCTGGGAAACCGCCACTTCTACCAATAACGTATACCAGCCCATCGATTCCACCATGGGATTACCGCCCGCGCTGGCGCCCTCGCTCACCGATAAGCGGGTGCCATTTTATCAAACGGTGAATGCAGCATCGGCGCAACGATTCAGGATAAATGGTTTTGGCGCCACTTCCACTACTGCCTGGCCGCTTTATCTGCCTGGTGAGATCATGTTGATCAAAGCTGAGGCCCATGCGCGCATGAACCAGCCGGGTGATGCGGTTGATTGGATAGATGCCGTGCGTACCAAAAAGCCAGGTGACGATCCGTTTGGTGTGGGCGCCGATCAGCCGGAGTACAGTGGAAGTACCTCGCAGGACGCTTTGCTGGCGGAGATATACAGGCAAAGGGCGATTGAATTGTATATGTCGGGGTTACGTTTAATGGATCAGCGCCGTTTGGGCCGCCCTGCTTCCGAACGCAAACGCACCTGGATGCCTTATCCCACTGTGGAGCGGGATAATAATCCCAATACACCGGAGAATCCGCCCATTTAATCATTGGTGTGGCAGGCATTCACATCGGCACTGTCACTAAAATTCTTTTATATACTACATAAACCCTGCTGCGATCATAAACCAGGAGGGTTTTTTGTTATTTTTACCGTTTATGGTACAAATAGTAAACATTTCCATGACCATCATGCTGTTACAATATGCAAAACTGAACCTTCTATGACGAGTTTTTCCGTGGTGGGATATATTGCCCTGATCGTAAACGCCATTGCCTTTTTCCCCCAGGTATTCAAAACCCTTAAAACAAGATCTGCTGCCGGTCTTTCTTCGATAACGGTGGGAATATTGTTTGCCGGAAGTTTGTTATGGTTTATGTACGGTACGTATTTTCGGGATACGCTGCTGATGGCCACGCATGGATTGTCGGCGATATTGACGGGGATATTGTTGTATGTGAAGTTAGTCTGGAGGGAGAAATGAATCAAGTATGTTTAATATAGTATTGTAAATTTTCCTCAACTCTTCTTTCGTAATACAATAAGGCGGCATTACATACACGGTATTGCCCAGCGGCCGCAGGTATACCCCTTGTTCCAAAGCCATTGCGGTAACCCGTTCTTTCACCGTATTTAAATATCCGTCAGCGCCATTGTCAATTTCAAATGCCAGTATGGTTCCCAGCGCCCGCTTATTCTTTACATGGGCATGTGACAATTCCGTTAAAAACGCCTTGTGCATTTTGGCTATCCGCTCAATCTGTTCCAGGCAGGCCGGTTTCAGCAAAAGTTCCAGGCTTGCCACTGCCGCGGCGCAAGCCAGGGGATTGGCGGTAAATGAATGCCCGTGAAAAAAGGTTTTTGTTTTGTCGTCGTGCACAAAAGCGCTGTGTATTTTTTGCGTGCAGGTGGTTACACCCAGCGCCATGGCGCCGCCGGTAAGCCCTTTGGATAAACAAATGATATCCGGCTTTTCTTCCACATACATCGAAGCAAACAATTTTCCCGTTCTTCCAAAACCCGTCATCACTTCATCGGCAATACAAATCACTTTATGGGCATGACATTGCTTTAACAGGCGGTTCAGCAGTTCAGGCGCATACATCTTCATACCACCGGCGCCCTGCAACAGGGGTTCGTAAATAAAACAGGCTATTTCGTTCCAGGGCAATTCCCTGTCGTCGTCAACATCTATAAAAATTACGTCAAACAGTTTATCCTCGAAGGCCCTGGTAAACACGCTGCGTTCGCTGATACTCATGGCGCCAAACGTATCGCCATGATAGGAGTGGGTGAGGGCCAGCACCTTGTTACGGGTGGTAATCCCCTGGTTCCACCAGTACTGTAAACCCATTTTTACCGCCACCTCCACCGCCGTGGAGCCGTTATCGGAATAAAACACCCGGGCAGGATAGCCCGGCAGCATCTGCAGCAGCTTTTCGGCCAGCTGTACCGCCGGTTCATGGGTGAATCCCGCAAAGATCACCTGTTCCAGGTTGCAGGCCTGCTGGTATATCTTTTCTGCAATGTATTGATTAGCATGGCCGTGTATGGTTACCCACCAACTGCTGATGGCGTCTATATAGGTCTTACCGTTTGTATCGAATAAATACACCCCATCACCTTTTACCACAGGTATGGGATCGGCACTATATTTTTGTGGTGTGTATGGGTGCCATACCACCGCTTTGTCTCTTTCTGCCAATGTCATAAGTGGGGCAAAATTAAGGGATTAAGAGGGGAAGGAAGTCGGAGGCCGGAAGTTGGAGGTCAGAATAACCTGTATTTTCTGACTGCTGACCTCCGACTTCCAACCTCAGTCTCAAATTACAATGCAACGCTTTTACAAGCGTAGCTGTCAACCAAATTCAGATAATGGATTATAACAGGCTGGTCAAAGATTGTTTGAAGGGGCTGCCGGAAGCCCAACGACAGCTCTACGAGCATTTTGCAGAGAGTATGTTGGGGGTATGCTATCGCTATACCAAGTCCATTGTAGATGCTGAAGACGTATTGCAGGAAGGCTTTATAAAAGTGTTCCGCCACCTGCACCAATACAAATTTGAAGGCGAACTGGGAGGTTGGATACGGCGTATAATGGTCAACACGGCCCTGAACTACCTAAAAAAGAACAGCAGATACCAGACAGACCTGTCTTTCCCCGAAACAAGCCTGCACCCCGTAAGTGATGATAACCCCGAAGTGACATTGCAGGCCAAAGACCTGGCAGAACTGATCAGGCAGCTGCCCGCCGGTTACCAAACGGTATTTAACCTTCATGCAGTAGAAGGTTTTTCTCATGTAGAAATAGGAAAAATGCTTGGTATAAATGAGGGAACCTCCCGTTCGCAATATGCACGGGCCAGGGCCCTGCTGATCAACTGGCTTAAAAAAACTTCCGTAGAAATAAAAAAGGAGACGTATGTCCGACCATGAATTTGAGAAACAGGTGCAGCGGAAAATGGACGAGTTTAAGCTGCGTCCTTCCGATGCTGTATGGACGGCGGTAGAAAAAAATATCCGTCAAACCAGGCCGCGCCGCCGTTTTGGATTCTGGTTGCCGGTGGGGATTGCTATTATAGCTACCACGGGCTATTTACTGTTTTCGGGCGGTTTGAATTTGGATAAGACGGAGTCTATTGCCCAATCGAAACCTGTTCAGGAATATTCTACATCAAAAAATAATACGCTTAGCGAAACAAACTCTACTCGAAATGATAATCGTGGTGAAGAGGAACAAGGTGCAATCCAGCAGCCTGTTACACCAGAGAACCGTGCTGATGATGCGCCGGTAAGCAATCAGCCACCTGTTCAGGAGCAGGTGGCAAAAACAAACGCAGTAACTGACGCTCGTATTGACCGGCCTCACCAAACTGGTAACAGGCACGAAACAAACAATCGCCAACAGCAAACCAAACGAAACAACATCCGTCCTGAACAATTATCCACTGAAACAATAACCAGGCCGCGTGCAAACAGTTTCAGTAACAAGCCCAACATCATTTCAACAAACAACGACGCCCACAATACCTTATTGACTGCTATGCCACAGCTGGCGCCCTTCTCTCTCGACGCCATCGCCACCAGCAAAGCAGCCCCTGCGCCCTTAAACAAAAACAAGGCATTCACCATGCCTCAAAACACGGCGGTAACTCCGCCCATTGAAAGAAAGCGCGGTCCCCAATGGGTATTCGGTGCACAAACCAATGCAGGCATATCCCGCATCACACAAAGCAACCTGCTGCAGGTAAACGGTTGGCTCGGCTCTACCGAAAAAAGCCTGGCCGAAGACCTGTCGCGCCGAAGCACCGAAAATATGTTGAGTTCACCCGGTATCAGCTATAATTCATTTATCAACGCTGTTCCACTGCCACCCAAAAAACCGGCTGTCATCAGGCAGGGACTTTCCTACAGCGCAGGCCTGTATGCTCAGCGTCCGCTGTCGAAACGGCTGCGCTTAACCGTTGGTTTGAACTACTCGTATATGAGTGCCCATACCGATATCGGCAAACTGGTAGACAGGCCTACGATCGTGAACATGGGAACGGCTTCTGCCAGTGTGGTGAGCCGCTATTATACATCCTACGATGCACTGGTATCCACCGGCGGCCTGAATACACAATGGCAGGGTGTGGCCGACAGCATGGTATTGCATAAATACACGTATCGTTTCCACAATATTGAAATACCCGTCACCATCAACTGGCAGATCAACAAAGGCCGCAACTTACCACCCTTTGTACTCGACGCCGGTTTCTCAGTTTCGAAATTGTTATCGGCAGATGGCCTGCATTACGATGGCACAAAAGGTATCTATTATCAAAACGACAAGCTGTTTAATAAAACCTTTGTCAATGCCTTACTGGGTATCAATGTTGGATTGTTACAGAATTCAAAAACACCGGTATGGATTGGCCCCAGCCTTCGTTATTCTCTTACAGGTTTGCTCGATAAATCGGTATCAAGCGGACAGTTCATGTGGTCGGCAGGTGTTAATGCACGCATCCAGCTAGGCCGCTTTTAATGCTATATACCTTACGGAAAGTACTTAAAGTTTTACAGGAGGCAACGGTTGTTTTATTTGCTTTGTCAGCTTATAAAACACATTTTTATGAAATTGCAAGCCTACACGGTCTTGCGGTTGTGTATAGCAGCTATAGGTATGCTATCATTACAAAGCTGCTTTAAAGACCGCTGCGATCGCATCTACACATTATACAAACCGGTTTACCAAACACTATCAGAGGTACGCGCCAATATGAAAAGCAATTCGCCGCGCGAATTAAAACAGCCTGGCAAATTGTATATCTATGGCAATTATATTTTTTTGAATGAATACGATAAGGGCATTCATGTTATAGATAATACACAGCCTGCCAGTCCGAAGAACGTAGCCTTTATAGATATACCAGGCAATGTAGACCTGGCGGTAAATGGCAATACGCTGTATGCAGATTCTTATTGCGATATGGTGACCTTCGATATCACCAACCCGCGTAATGTAAGTGTAAAAAAGATCAACGAAAAAGTATTCCCCGGCCGTGCCACGTATTATATGAACTACGGCGCTTCGGATCCCGATTCGGTAAAGATCATTACCGACTGGATCACGAAAGACACTTCCATGGGCTGCGAGGACTATACCATTTTATACGAGGCGTATTATTCTATAAGTTCGGCCGATAAAGCCGGCAATTATGCATCGCCCGGTATAGGCGGCAAAGGCGGCTCGATGGCGCGCTATACCATTTTAAACAATTATCTATATACAGTAACCTATTCAGATCTGAACGTATTCGACATTTCTACTCCACAAGATCCTTCTTTAGTTGGCACAAACGCCATTAGTAATTTCATGATTGAAACCATTTATCCATTCAAAAACAAACTCTTCATAGGCGGTACCAACGGCATGTTTATTTACGATGCTTCTTCACCGGCCACACCCGTGAAACTTGGACAGTTCACACATGCGCGCAATTGCGATCCCGTAGTGGCCGATGATCATTATGCCTGGGTAACGCTGCGTTCGAACTTAGCCTCGTGTGGGGGCAATTTGAATCAACTGGATGTGGTGAACATCAGCGACCTGATGAATCCCACCCTGTTGAAATCATACCCCATGGCCAGTCCGCATGGATTATCCAAAGATGGTAACCTGCTGTTTATTTGTGACGGCGCCGAAGGATTAAAGATCTACAACGCCAAAGACGCCAATAACCTGCAACTGATCAAACACATCAAAAACATGGAAACATATGATGTGATTGCCTGGAATCAAAAGGCCATGGTGGTGGCCAAAGATGGTTTATACCAGTTCGATTATGCTGATGTTGCCAATATCAGGCTGATCAGTAAGATCAGGATCAACAGGGCAGATTGAAAATAAGAATATGCGAGTATACACAGTATTAATGGCCGCCTTCCTGGGTATGGGCAGTATGGCCGCTGCACAAACCGACACCTTGCCGAAAACCGGCAGGAAGTCCTGTTCCTGTGCGTTCAGTTCTATTAACCAGGGAGGCGTGATGCAGGGCGAAGCGGGTGCTTATTTCCAATTTCAAACCATCAACGGGTTGCGATATAAATCGTGGTTTGCGGGGTTGGGTGTAGGGCTGGATCTGTACCCGGTGGATGGATTGCCGGTTTTCCTGGATCTGCGCAAGTATATCCTCGACCGGCAATACAGTCCTTTTGTGTATGCCGATGTAGGGATTCATTTTGCAGACAAGAACAATGAAGAAACCATGTGGCAGCGTATTGAATACAGTAATGGTTTATATTATGATGTGGGGGTGGGGGTGAAGATAGGTTTTATGAAGAAGGCCGGGTTGTTGCTGAGTGGTGGATATAGTTTTAAAAAATATGAAAGAAAAGAAAGTTATCGTCAACTGGATTGCAATTTTTTTCCCTGCAATGCCGGTTCACAAAGATACAGGTACAGCCTGAGCAGGCTGTCGTTGAAACTAGGGGTGCAGTTTTGAGCCATGCCCTTAGAATGATCTAAACAAAGGCCGGCTGGTAAACGGTGAAAACGACCAGGGTATCGACAGAAAGATGATCAACAGCGCAATGGTAAACCAAATGGCCATGCATTTGAATTGCTGTGTATCCGTGGACTTACGTTTGGTTTTGGCCGAGCCGATGGTCAGCAGGATGATAGCGATCAACATCATGGTGATATGCTCCATTCCAAAAAAGCGGATATGCCTGTCGTGCACCATTTGTTTAAAGTGCTGCATAAACACAGCCACCAGCGGACTGATGATATACAACCAGATACCGATAAACACCTGGGTATGGGCAATGGTTACCGCGGCCACACGCACCCGGTGATCGGTTTTGGAGAATTTGCGGCCGGTGAACCAGCCATGATAAGCCCTCACAATGGCCAGTAACAGACTTAACAAAACAAGCCAGCGTACCAGGGAGTGCAGGGCCAAAAGCAACGCGTACATGGGGTAAAATTTTTGCAAAACTAGGTGCTGACAATTTATAGCTTGTCAGAGTATTGTCGAATAAACTTCAGGTTGCGCTGAATACCCTGGAATTTGGTGCGTTTTAAAGGGGAATGGCGGAAGATTTTTTTAAAACTTTCCTCGGTGAGCGATTCCCATTCTTTGGTGGTGAAGTGGAGAATTTCAGGCAAAGGCGTGAATTCCGTTTCGCGGGTGGGCCGGGAAAAACGGTTCCAGGGACAAACATCCTGGCAAATATCGCAGCCAAACATCCAGTCGGCAAAGCGGCCCTTTTTGTCTTCGGGCAGCAGCATATCTTTTAGTTCGATGGTGTAGTATGAAATACACTGGTTGCCTTTGATCACCCGGTCTTCGGTGATGGCATCGGTAGGGCAGGCATCGATGCATTTGCGGCAGGTGCCGCAATAATCTTTTACCAAAGGGTCGTCGTATTCCAGTTCCAGGTCAACAATAAGCGTGGCTATAAAAAAGAAGGAGCCCTGGTTTTTATTGATGAGGTTGCCGTTACGGCCAATCCATCCCAGTCCGCTGCGCTGGGCCCAGCTTCGTTCAAGAACAGGGGCAGAATCGACAAAGCCGCGCCCATGCACTTCCCCAATCTGCTCGTTGATCATCGCCAGCAGTTTGTTCAGTTTGGCCCTGATCACTTCATGGTAATCCTTGCCATAGGCATATTTCGAAATATGCGGGGCATCGGGTGTCTGTTGTTCCTGTGGATAGTAGTTTAACAACAATGTGATCACCGATCTGGCGCCGGGCACCAGTTTGGTAGGATCGGTTCGCAAATCGAAATAGTTTTCCATATAGCGCATGGCGCCATGCAGCCCTTTGTTCAACCATTGCTCCAGGCGGCGTGCATCATCATCCAATGGCTGTGCTTTGGCAATACCGCAATAGTCGAACCCCAATTCGCGGGTAAAGTTTTTTATTTTTTGGGTATTATTTGTCATTCAGTACTCTGTAGTCGGCATTCACATAATCGTCCTGCTCCTGGGTACGGAAATTTTTGCGATAGGCCGAGGGTGTCATTTGTTTTACTTTCAAAAATTGTTTGTTGAAGTTGGCCAGCGTATTAAAACCGCTTTCATAACAGATCTCCAAAACGGTTTCCTGTGTATCGATCAGCAGCTTGCAGGCATGGCCGATACGTATTTCGTTCAGAAAATCGACATAGGTTTTTTTGGTGCATTTTTTAAAATAACTGCAAAAGGCCGGGATGCTCATACCTGCCGTAGCGGCTACATCGGCCAGCGTAATGGGCTCCTGGAAATTATCGATGGTGTATTGAAAGATGCGGTCGATACGGTCCTTGTTTTTGGCCTGGAAGGTTTTTACCTCCTGCGTGGAAACGGGTGTGAATTCATGCGCCGTTGCGATCAGGTGCAAACATTCGCACAGGCGTATGATACGGGCAAAGCCCTGCAGGTGCTCCAACTCTATGATCAATGGTTTGAGTTGCTGGCGGGTAGCGCCATGTATTTTTAAACCCTGCATGGAGGCAGTAAACAGTTTGTTGATGCTTTTGCTTTCGGGCAATTGTAAAAAAGCCTGGCCCCAGAAGTCCGGCATGAACTGTACTACCACCGCGCTTGTCACCAGGTCGTTCTGTGCTTTTTGAAAGGTATGGGGCAGGTTGCTGCCGAGGAAAAAGATATCATCTGTCTTGAATTCGCCGATATAATTGCCTATAAATGCCCGGCCTTCGCCCTCGGTGAACAGGATCAGCTCGTATTCGATATGCTGATGCCAGGGCACTTCAAACTGCGGGGTGCGGTAGGTACGCGCCACAAAGGAAGTGTTTTGCGAGAGCGGTAGTTTTTCGACAAGCGGCCTCATATTTTTAATGGTTGGGAGCTAGTGGCCAGTAGTAAGTAGCTAGTGGTAATCTTACTTGCCACTCGCTACTTACTACTAGCTGTTTGGTACTATATTAATACGTTTCCCTCATCAAAGATATTGATTATATTAAAATAGTTTAGGTTTTCAAAAATAAAGTAGCAGCTATTCTACCTCCCTTCCGATAATTTCGGCTGGTACTAACAACGCTGCCATATGTTACTTCTTGGAATAGATGTAGGCACTTCTTCTATTAAAGTTTCCATTGTGGATGCCCAAACCCAGCAGTTGAAGGCATCTGCCCAATATCCCGATACGGAATCGCCCATTTTATCGCCCCAGCCCGGCTGGGCCGAACAATCGCCCGATATGTGGTGGGAGCATGTGCAGCAGGCCATCCTGAAAGCCCATGCCACCAACAAATACAATCCGGCCGATATTGGCGCCATTGGTATTTCCTATCAAATGCATGGCCTGGTGACCGTGGATGCCCAACAAAAAGCATTACGCAATTCAATTATATGGTGCGATAGCCGCGCCGTGGAAATTGGCGATAAGGCCTTTGAGGCCATTGGCGCCGACACCAGTCTGCAACACCTGCTGAACTCACCCGGCAATTTCACCGCCTCCAAACTGGCCTGGGTAAAGGCCAACGAACCGGACATTTATAAAAAGATCGATAAGATCATGCTGCCCGGCGATTATATCGCCATGAAACTTACAGGCGAGATCAATACCAGCATATCGGCTTTGTCGGAAGGTATATTCTGGGATTTCAAGAAGGAAAGCATCAGCCGGCACGTAATGAATTATTACGGGTTTGATGAATCGGTAATACCCGCGATACAGCCCGTATTTGCCGCGCATGGACAATTGAAGGAAGATATGTTGTCGTTAAAGGCCGGCATACCTGTAACCTACAAGGCCGGCGATCAACCCAACAATGCCTTATCGTTAAATGTGCTGGAACCCGGCGAAGTGGCGGCCACAGCTGGTACCTCCGGTGTGATATATGGTGTGAGCGATGCATTGACCTATGATCCGCAATCGCGCGTAAACACGTTTGCACATGTTAATTATACGTCAGAAAGAAAAAGGCTGGGCGTACTGCTGTGTATCAATGGGACGGGGATATTAAACCGTTGGGTGAAAAATATCTTTTCTCCCGCTGTGAGCTACCAGCAAATGAATGAACTGGCACGCCAGGTGCCTGTTGGTTCAAAAGGCCTGCGTATACTGCCATTTGGCAATGGCGCCGAACGTATGCTGCTGAATAAGATCGTGGGTGTGCATTTTCATCACATCGATCTGAACCTGCACGAACAGCCGCATGTATACCGCGCCGTGCAGGAAGGTATTGCCTGCGCCTTCCGCTATGGATTGGATATCATGCGCGAGAACGGTATGAACCCACAGGTGATCAGGGCCGGTAAGGCCAACCTGTTTTTAAGCGATCTGTTTGTAGAAGCCTTTGTAAATACCACCCATGTACCGGTGGAATTGTATAACTGCGATGGCAGTGTGGGCGCTGCGCTGGGTGCGGGCATTGGTGTGGGCGTATACAAAGATCCCAAAGAGGCCTTTACCCAGGCAAAGGCATTGGCCGTGGTGGAACCCACCAACACCAAAGCATACGACGATATATACAGCGAGTGGAAAGAACTATTGTTAAAACAAATACATCATTAAATAACGTTTATGAAAGTCATTACCGGAGAAAAAGAATATTTCAAAGGAATAGGCCCCATTCAATTTGAAGGCCCCGAAAGCGATAACCCGCTTGCCTACAGATGGTATGATGCAAATAAAGTAGTAGCAGGCAAAACCATGAAAGATCATTTTAAGTTTGCCGTGGCTTACTGGCATTCGTTCTGCAACACAGGCGCCGATCCGTTTGGCCCCGGTACCAAACATTATCCCTGGGATGCAGCCGGCGATGCCAACCAGCGCGCCCGCGATAAAATGGATGCCGCTTTTGAGTTCATCACCAAGCTGGGTGTGCCATATTACTGCTTTCATGATATTGACCTGGTAGATGAAGGTGACAATGTAAAAGAATATGAAAGCCGTTTACAAAAGATCGTGGAGTATGCCAAAGAAAAACAAAAGGCCAGTGGCATAAAGCTGTTGTGGGGTACGGCTAATGTGTTTTCCAATCCGCGTTATATGAATGGCGCTTCTACCAATCCTGATTTTCATGCCGTGGCTTATGCTGGCACACAGGTAAAGAATGCACTGGATGCCACCATTGCATTGGGTGGTGAGAATTATGTATTCTGGGGTGGCCGTGAAGGTTATATGAGCCTGTTGAATACGGATATGAAACGGGAGCTGGATCACCTGGGCCGTTTCCTGAACATGGCGAAAGATTATGCACGCGGACAGGGTTTTAAAGGCACCTTTTTTATAGAACCCAAACCCTGCGAGCCTACCAAACACCAATACGATTTTGATTGCGCCACGGTGATTGGCTTTTTGCGTCAATATGGGTTGGATAAAGATTTTAAACTGAATGTAGAAGTAAACCATGCCACCCTGGCCGGACATACCTTTCAGCATGAGCTGCAGGTGGCTGCCGATGCCGGTATGCTGGGCAGTATGGATGCCAACCGCGGCGATGCACAGAACGGGTGGGATACCGACCAGTTCCCGATGAACCTGAATGAGCTTACTGAAAGTTTACTGATCATACTGGAAGCCGGTGGTTTTGCCGGTGGTGGGGTGAATTTCGATGCCAAGATACGCCGTAACTCCACCGACCTGGAAGACCTGTTCCTGGCGCATATCGGCGGTATGGATGCGTTTGCACGTGCGCTGGTGATTGCTGATAAGGTATTGCAGAAATCGCCGTATAAAAAATTCAGAAAAGAACGATATGCTTCGTTCGACAGCGGAAAGGGGAAGGACTTTGAAGACGGGAAGTTGAAGCTGGAGGACCTGAGGCAGTATGTGCTGGAGCATGGCGAGGTGAAGCAGGTGAGTGGGAAGCAGGAGTGGTTGGAGAATTTGATTAATCAGTATATATGAGGCCAGAGGTCGGAAGTCAGAAGTCGGAGGTCGGAGGATTACTGTATTTTCCGACTTCTGACTTCCGACTTCCTATCAAAAGGCGGGCATATGCCTGTTGCGCTTCTATCCTGACAATGAAGGGATTTGCTGCTTGTTAAGGCAATTTTTATAACCGGCTGGCTGTCACATTTATCTTTCGTGGTACAGGCCTTCTTCCCCGGTGGCCAGCGATTGAATGGTGATATCGTTGTTGCGGCCCAGCAGGTCGCCCGAGCTGTAAATGACCACGGCTACCGGCAGATCGCTTTTGAGGATGGTATCTTCCCGCATGCTATAGGTATCATCGTCGAAGGCCAGGCGGTCGCCGATACTATATCCTTTGCCATGAAACCATTGGTGGCTTTTGATATGTTCCTGTGTGAGTGTGGTGCAGCTAATCAGCAGGCAGGTCAGCGCTATGGCGCATAGGCAGGTTTGCGTTTTCATAAGTAAAGTGATTTGCCTTATGATAATAGCAAGAACCTTGCCGTTTCGTGGAGCCTGCGCCGGGCCTTGGTTTCAGCCGGGCTTATTTACAGCCGCCGCCAAGTATTGCATCTACTTCATTTTTAAACTGCAAGGCAAAATCCTTCTTCTGTTCACCCAATAAGGTTTTGGGAAAAATTATGGCTGCATAACCCCGGCATTTATCCACATAAGGCCAGGTGCCAAACAAACCGGGGCTGCCCACTACCAGGCTGTTGCCGGCAGCATCTTCTTCCAGTATCCATTCTCCCAAACCATAATGATAACCTTCTGCAATTTTGGGGGCGAACTTAACGGGCAGGTTGGTGAATTGCGGCTTTTGCATTTCGGCAATCGATTCCTCGCTTAAAATGCGTTTGCCTTCAAACATGCCTTTATTCAGGATCATGCTCAGGAAGTTCATATAGTCGTTGGCAGTGCTGCGGGCGCCGCCGGCAGGGTTGGGTGCATTGCCACCGTCATCTATAAACGAAGTAGCGCGCATCTTCAGCGGACGTAATAATTTTTCCTGTATCAGGCGGTCGAACGATTTTTTGCTGATCACTTCCAGCACACGCCCGGCAATGTTGGGCCCCATATTACCATAAAAGAATTCGGTGCCCGCATTGTTCGATATTTCTTTGGCTGCATAGGCATTGGCTTCTTCTTCGAGCGAGGCATATTTTTTGCGTTGGAGTATTTTTACCAAACTGCCTTTTTCACTTTCAATACTCGTTGTATGAGTAAGGCATTGCCTGATGGTGACATAATTTTTCATGTATTTTTCAAACACGGGAAGATATTTGCTAACCGGGTCATCGAGCTTCAACTTGCCCTCATCAACAAAGATCATTACCAATGCAGCGGTTAACCATTTGCTGGCGCTGGCAATAGGCGCCTGGGTTTTGGCATTAAAATCCTGCCCAATTTCTTTCTTGTAAATAATTTTTCCGTCTTTATATACCATTGCCACCACATTATTCCCAAGCAATTTCTGGTTTCGTTGTAACAGTTGGTCGATGCTACTGAAATCAGACTGGGCCCGGGAAAACTGAAAGAATAACAGGAAGGCGGTCAACAAACTGCAGGAGAGACAGATACGGCTGGTTTTTAGTGACATAAATGCATAAATTTTGGCCTGGATTGTGATTTGATACCAATTATTGTCAATTTACTCATTCAAACATTAATAACGCTATGAACTTAGGAAATTTTACGATAAAGGCAGCAGAGGCTTTTCAGCAGGCTCAGCAATTAGCGTTTAATTCACAAAACCCGAATATTGAAACTGAGCATATACTGAAGGCCCTGCTCGACCAGGAAGATTCACCGGTGGAATACCTGTTGAAGAAAAACAACGTGACGGTGAATCTGCTGGAGAGCAAGCTGCAGGAAGCCATCGACCGGTTGCCCAAAACCAGCGCAGAGGCCGCCCAAATGGTGAGCCGCGAGGCCAACAATGTGGTGCTGCGCGCCGGTGCGGTGATCAAGCAATTTGGCGATGAGTTTATTACACCTGAACATTTATTGCTGGCCATAGTGCAGGGAAACGACAATACCGCCAGGCTGTTAAAAGAAGCCGGCGCCAGTGAGAAGGGGCTGATAGCCGCCATCAAAGACCTGCGCAAGGGCGAAAAGGTACAGTCGCAAACCCAGGAAGCGCAGTTCAACGCATTGAACAAATATGCACGCAACCTGAACGACCTGGCCCGCCAGGGCAAGCTGGACCCTGTGATTGGCCGCGACGAAGAGATACGCAGAACGCTGCATATACTGTCGCGCCGTACCAAAAACAATCCCATACTGGTAGGCGAGCCCGGCGTGGGTAAAACGGCCATTGCCGAAGGCATTGCACACCGTGTTGTGAATGGCGATGTACCCGATAACCTGAAGACCAAAATAATATACGCGCTGGATATGGGTCAGCTGATAGCCGGCGCTAAATATAAAGGGGAGTTTGAGGAACGCCTGAAAGGTGTAGTGAAGGAGGTGAGCAATAGTAATGGAGAAATTATATTGTTCATCGATGAAATTCATACGCTGGTAGGTGCAGGTGGTGGAGAAGGAGCTATGGACGCTGCGAATATTTTAAAACCTGCCCTTGCCCGCGGTGAATTGCGTGCCGTTGGCGCCACCACGTTAAATGAATACCAGAAATTTTTTGAAAAAGATAAAGCACTCGAACGCCGGTTCCAGAAAGTAATGATCGATGAGCCGTCGGTAGAAGATGCCATTTCTATATTGCGTGGTTTAAAAGACCGGTACGAAACGCACCACCATGTGCGTATAAAAGACGAGGCCATTATAGCCGCCGTGGAATTATCGCACCGGTATATTACCGACCGCTTTTTGCCCGACAAGGCCATTGACCTGATAGATGAAAGCGCCGCTAAGCTGAGACTGGAAATGAACAGTATGCCCGAGGAGCTGGATAAACTGGAGCGACAAATACGACAACTGGAAATTGAACGCGAGGCCATCAAAAGGGAAGACGATGAAGAAAAGTTAAAATTGCTGAACACCGAGATCGCTAACCTGAGCGTGGAAAGGGATACCTTAAAAGCAAAATGGCAGGAAGAAAAAGACCTGGTAGATAAGATTCAGGAAGCGAAGGCAAATGTAGAACAACTGAAGATACAGGCCGAGCAGGCAGAACGTAATGGCGATTATGGCAAGGTGGCCGAGATAAGATATGGGAAGATCAAGGAGCAGGAGAAGATCATCGATGAGTTTACAGAACAATTGTCGGCCATTAGCGAGAACAAGCGGTTGATGAAGGAAGAAGTGGATGCAGAGGATATTGCAGAGAATGTGGCAAAAGCTACCGGCATACCGGTTACGCGTATGTTGCAGAGTGATAAAGAAAAGCTGTTGCAACTGGAAGAGCGGTTGCATGAACGTGTGGTAGGACAGGATGAAGCGATTACAGCCGTAGCGGATGCCATACGCAGAAGCCGGGCCGGGTTGCACGATCCCAAGAAGCCCATCGGTTCATTTATCTTTCTGGGCACCACCGGTGTGGGTAAAACCGAACTGGCCAAAGCGCTGGCCGAATACCTGTTTGATGATGAAGGTTTGCTCACGCGCATCGACATGAGTGAATACCAGGAAAAACATACCGTAAGCCGTTTGGTGGGTGCGCCTCCGGGTTATGTGGGTTATGAAGAAGGCGGACAACTGACCGAGGCAGTACGCCGCAAACCTTATAGTGTGATATTGCTGGATGAGATAGAAAAAGCGCATCCCGATGTATGGAATATTATGTTGCAGGTGCTGGATGATGGACGGCTTACTGATAACAAGGGCAGGGTAGTGAATTTCAAGAATACCATCATCATTATGACCAGCAATATTGGTAGCCATTTGATACAGGATGCATTTGAAGATGTGAATGAGCAGAATGTAGGGGAAGCTATCGACACTGCGAAAAGCGCGGTGATGGATCTGCTGCGGCAAACCATACGGCCCGAATTTTTGAACAGGGTAGATGATATCATCATGTTCCAGCCCTTGTTGCGGAAGGAGATTGTTGGTATTGTGAAGATCCAGTTGAATGCATTAAAAAAGCTGGTATCCGAAAATGGTATCGACCTGCGGTTCAGCGATTATGCGCTGGAATACCTGGCCGAGCAGGGTTTTGACCCGCAGTTTGGCGCCCGGCCACTGAAACGATTGATACAGAAGGAGATCATTAACCCGTTGAGTAAAAGGATATTGGCTGGAGATATAGAAAAAAGCCGGCCGGTGATGGTGGATGTGTTTGATGGGGTGGTGGTATTCAGGAATGAAGCGCCGGAGAAGGTGAATTAAGTTTCCCGGCTGAACAATTTCGCCCACACAATGTTATAACAGGGAACAAATGATTTAACCAGGGCCACTCTGCTATCGGAGGGCCCTTTTTCCATTGATTCCAGGCAACCCTAAACCCTTCTTTAACAGTCTATACTGGAATACACCACCGTGAAAAAGAAACAGGAGTTAATATGGCAATAAATCAAAATAAAAACAAGGAGATCCTTCCTACGAAAAGCATATGGATAGGTGAGCCGGACGCCCCGGTAAGCCTGGTGTTGTACGGTGATTATGAAAGCGAGGAATGCGCCAAAGTACACAGGATCATTGTGAAGTTGCTGGAGGAGTACGACAGGAAACTGAAGTTCAACTACCGCCATTTCCCTTTGACACAAATACACCAGCATGCCCACAAGGCTGCCGAAGCGGCCGTGGCAGCGGCACAGGAAGGCAAGTTCTGGCCCATGCACAACCTTATTTTTGCGCACCACAGGCGGCTGGGCGCCATCAGCCTGCGTGAATACGCGCGGGAGGCAGGTGTGACCAGCAAGAATTTTCTGCCCGACCTGGTGGAAAGCAAGTACGGCTGGACCGTAAGGGCCGACCTGTTGGAAGGTTTGGAAAAAGGCGTTCGAAATGTACCTACCATATTTATCAACGACCGGTTGTACACCAGCCGGTTTACACAGCCCGAATTGGCTAAGGCCATAGATGCTGAATGCCCTGCAAAGGGTAAGAAGCGGGCTTAAGAGAGCTCTTGCATGCCAGGGTGTTGTGAAAACAACACCCTTTTTTTATGGGTTTAGGCTTGTCTGAGATCAAGAATTAATAAAAACTTAAAAGAAATTTAATACATAGTAAAAATGTATATGTTTTGTTTTATGGCCAAAATGAAATTTGGTTGCGTTGAAAAGCCATTTCTATAGCAGATTTGGATGAGTTATTGTGACCGAGCACATATTTTATAACTAAAAGTGGCTTATTTTCAAATATGTAATTTATTATAATTTGTTTTTCATTGTTCAGCCGTTCGTCACCTCTTGGTAATATGGTTTTAAAATAGGATTTTAGGAGTGCAATACTTCACCGTTTGGATGTAGTTGATTGCTTGCTGATTGTCCAACACGGTTACCACAAATTATAACGATTGCCTGATCATACAAGCTCCTTACAAAAGGAGCTTTTTTATTGGGCATAGCTGAGAAAAGAAGGCAGTGTAGACACACCGCCTTGTAATGAATGAATGAATGATTGCTCGCCATTAGAAAACAGCAGTTACGGGTGGATTCGAACCACCGTAAAAGGTCTTGCTAACCTCCGCCTTTCCTCTCGGCCACGTAACTCCTATATTGATAACCGTTACTGTTTGTACATTTTATTTTGGATCAAGCCGAATGAACTGGTGTTCCGAAGCGTCTTTTATAACCAGCTTTTTCTTTTTGTATGCCGGGTGTTCCACTATAACGGTGAGCGGCAGCTCCTGCCAGGTGGCAATGCTGAACACACCCTTCCTGTCGGTCAATGCTTCTTCTTCGCCTGATATAATATAGACATATGCTTTTTCAACTGTTTTACCCGTGCTGCTATTGGTAATAGTGCCCTGTATGGTGTTGGGGCTTGCAGGATAAATTTCTGTGGTATTAAAGATCAGTGCCGGCAATACAAGCAGCCAGCTGTTGCGATAGGTTGTTGACATAGATAAACTGTTTGATGATGAAAAAATAGGTGAACCGTTTTTCAACATCGTGCTTTTGAATATCTGTACCGCATGACCTTTTAATTTCAGCACAATATTAGGGTATTTATAATAGTCCACCAAAACAGTGGACTAATAATTTCTTCACTTTTACGATTAATTTGGTAATTCGTACCTTTGCGCCTTCCATTATGTTACTGTATAAAGAATTTACTTTCGACTCTGCGCACTACCTGCCCAATGTGCCGGAAGGCCATAAATGCCGGAACATACACGGTCATACCTATCGTTTGCGGGTTTGGCTGCAGGGCAGGCCCGATCCCCATTACGGGTGGATCATCGATTTTGCAGAACTTAAGAAAATCATAAAACCGGTGGTGGTTCAGCTGGACCATAAACTGATGAACGACCTGCCGGGTCTTGAAAATCCCACCTGCGAACTGATAGCCGTGTGGATCTGGAACCAGCTTAAACCCCAGCTGCCAGCCATGGCACGGATAGAACTGCACGAAACACCCACCTCCGGCGTCATTTACGAAGGCGAATAATGGTAAAACCTCACCCGGGGGAATGCGTAGAAATCCTTAAAGACTTTAAAATATTATACTCAGGTAATACGTTGTTATTAAATTACCCCGATCTTTAGTCCGTAGTTAAGTACTTTATGACTCAAACAAAAAAGGCTTACCAGCCTGTTCCATTAAAAAATCAATAATCATGACAAAGTCTGCCCTATTACGGACAGGTGCTTCAATCCTACTCGGAACTGCTACCATTTATTTATTCAGCATGTGCAAGCCTGGCAATGCCAAAGGCCAGGATGGCGCCATCACCGGCACCGACAGCGGCGCGGTGGCCATAGCGGCAAAAGACACCGAAGTAGTGCAGCCCGCACCGCCGCCAGTATTGGATACCGCCCTGTATAATGCCAAAATGCTGCACATTACCAATGGCGATTCATCCGGCAAATGGCCGGTAAAGGATGTATATCCCAAACCAGGGGCTATTCTTCCGTTTAAACGCATTATCGCCTATTATGGAAACTTCTATTCTACCCGTATGGGTATTTTGGGCGAGCTGCCCGAAGACCAGGTGCTGGCGAAATTAAAAGGTGAAGTAAAAAAATGGCAGGAAGCTGATTCCTCTATCGAGGTAATACCCGCCATTCACTATATAGCGGTTACTGCACAGGGCAGTCCCGGCGCTGCAGGTAAATACCGGCTGCGTATGCCCTTCTCGCAAATTGACAAGGCCATTGCCATGGCCGCCAAGATCGACGCCCTGGTATTCCTGGATATCCAGGTGGCTTTGAGCACCCTGCAGGCCGAAGTGCCGGAACTGGAGAAATACCTGAAGATGCCGAATGTGCATTTTGGGATTGATCCCGAGTTTTCGATGAAGACCGGGAAAAAGCCCGGTTCGGTGATCGGGTCATTCGATGCCGAGGATATCAATTATGTATCGGGTTACCTGGCCAGGCTGGTGAACGAGCATAACCTGCCTCCCAAGATTTTGGTGGTGCACCGGTTTACACAGGCTATGGTGAAGAACTATAAGGATATCAAGCTACGCCCGGAAGTACAGATTGTGATGGATATGGACGGGTGGGGACACCAGGCGAGGAAGATCAATACGTATAAGCAGTTTATTTATAAGGAGCCGGTGCAGTTTACCGGGTTTAAGATATTTTATAAGAATGATTTGAAGGAGGCGAATAGCCATGTGATGCAACCCGCTGAGGTGCTGAAGCTGAAGCCGCAGCCGATATACATACAATATCAGTAGTATTTTGGCCGGAACCGCCACCCACAAAAAAATCGCCCCCACGGGGGCGATTTTTTTTATGAACTGCCGAAAGGCAACCTAATCTATTTTAGTAATCTTCAACACATTCGTAGGTATATGCAACTTCACCGGCGTACTGCCCGTATTCACCACCACGTCTCCCGTCTTTAAAAAACCCCGTTCCCTCAATATCTTGATCTGGTCAAACATAATATCATCCAAACTTTCTTCTTCGTCGTAAAAAAACGCACGCACACCCCAGCTTAAACTGAGTTGGTTCACCAGCGTTCGCTCCTTGGTAAAAATATATAACGGAGAATGTGGGCGATAGCTGCTGAGTACAAAAGCGGTATACCCACTCTGCGTCATGCCAATCAGTGCATCGGCGCGTGTATCATTGGCCAGCTTACAGGCATTATAACAAATGGCATCGCTGAGGAAAGAAGGCGAGTGGGGCTGGGGCTTCAGGTCTTCTTCGCGGTTGTAGCGGTACTCGGTACGCTCCACTTCCAGGATGATCCTGCGCATGGTTTCCACCACCAGGGCCGGGTGTTTGCCGGTAGCGGTCTCACCGCTCAGCATCACCGCATCGGCGCCTTCCAGTACGGCATTGGCCACATCGGTGATCTCGCTGCGGTTGGGTTTTACCCGGTCTATCATACTCTCCATCATTTGCGTGGCTACGATCACCGGCTTTGCCCGGTGAATACATTTGCGAATGATGTCGCGCTGGGCCATCGGTACTTTTTCCACGGGCAGCTCAACACCCAAATCGCCACGGGCCACCATCACACCATCCGACTCCACGATGATATTACGCAGGTCGGTAAGGGCCGATGGCATTTCTATCTTGGCAATAACTTTCGATTTGCTTTTTTGGGCAGCCAGCCTTTTTTTCAGGTCGATGATGTCGTCTACTTTTCGTACGAAAGACAGCGCCACCCAGTCTACCTTTTGCGCAATGATAAATTCCAGGTCGGCCAAATCTTTTTCTGTTAGGGCCGGCAGCGATATTTTGGTATCGGGGAGGTTTACGCCTTTTTTCGGCAGCAGAATTCCGCCATAGGTAACCTGCACCTTTACATCGCCTTCGGGTGTGATATCTACGACCACCACTTCCAGCTTACCGTCGTCGATCAGTATCTTATTGCCCTTCTCCACATCTTCGTGCAGGTTGGGGTAGGAGATATAGATCTTTTCTTTATTACCCACTACTTTTTCGCGGGAAGTAAAGGTGAGAATATCGCCGGGCTCAATAAGCAGGGCGCCGTTCTCAATTTCGCCTACCCGCAGTTTGGGACCCTGCAGGTCGGCCAGTATGGAAATATTATAAGGCTCTTTTAAATTGATGGCCCTGATATGTTCAATGATCTGGGCTTTGTTTTCGTGCGTGCCATGGGAAAAGTTCAGCCGGAAGATGTTCACCCCCGCCTTTACCAGTTCCAATAGCTTATCGTATGTATCGCATGCCGGGCCAACCGTAGCTACTATTTTCGTACGGTGAGCAATATGCTGGATACCTGCTTCCTTGTCCATTTCGCCATGCAGGTACTTCGTTAAGTCTCTAGCCATTTGTTATATTTCTCGTTTCGTTTGTTGAGCTTGTTTCTGCGGGTACCGGAACTTTATTTAGCTGGCGAGGATCTTCACGATCTTGATCCATTCCTCGCTGATGCGTTGTTTCGATTTAACGGCTCTTTCCAGCAGGGTATAATGCATGCGGTTGTTCAGGATGCCCACCATTACATTGTGGCGGCCTTCCAGTAAACTTTCCACGGCTGCATAACCCATACGGCTGGCAATAAGCCGGTCGAGACAGGTGGGTGAACCGCCGCGCTGGATATGACCCAGGATACATACGCGTGTATCGGCCATCGGCATACGTTCTTTCACCACCTTGGCTACTTCGTTGGCGCCGCCAAACTCATCACCTTCGGCTACCACCACCATATTCACGAGCTTTTTGCGTCGTTCTTTTTCCTGTAACGAAGCCACCAGCTCTTCTATATCGGTTTTGCGTTCGGGGATGAGAATATGCTCCGCACCGGTTGCAATACCGCTGTGCAAGGCAATATAACCGGCATCGCGGCCCATAACTTCAATAATAAAAAGGCGGTCGTGTGCATCGGCGGTATCGCGTATTTTGTCGATGGCTTCCACCGCGGTGTTTACGGCCGTATCAAAGCCGATGGTAAAATCGGTACCGGCAATGTCCTTATCGATGGTGCCGGGTAAACCTATACAGGGGATATCGTAGGTGCGGCTGAAAATGTCGGCGCCTCGGAACGAGCCGTCGCCTCCAATCACTACCAATCCATCGATACCCAGTTTCTTTAAATTCTGGTACGCTTTTTCCCGGCCTTCAGGGGTATAAAAATCTTTACAGCGGGCGGTTTTTAAGATCGTTCCGCCGCGTTGAATGATGTTCGCTACACTTCTCGAATGCATGGGTACGATGTCGTTTTCGATGATTCCCTGGTACCCGCGCATGATGCCAAACACTTCAAGACCATAATATATACCGGTTCTCACTACGGCACGAATGGCGGCATTCATACCTGGTGAATCGCCACCGGAAGTAAGAACACCAATTTTAGTCACCTTTTTAGCCATGAATAATAGTCTGTTAGATGTATTTA
>Ga0065721_10049004_pt1 | contig 52531 bp, 55 predicted proteins | sample Mesricmetagenome_FD_59108 | JGI IMG/M metagenome (GOLD analysis project Ga0065721, IMG submission 59108) | Mesophilic microbial community from rice straw/compost enrichment Sample: eDNA_1 v2 (version 2) | ecosystem: Engineered > Solid waste > Grass > Composting > Bioreactor | place: USA: Davis... | reverse complement strand
TTAAAGCTTGCTTAATCAGATCCTCGGCCGAATCAAATTTCACATCGATTTCTTTCGCAATTAACTTCTCAAGCTCCGTATCCGCATAATAGATTTCAACGGGATTAACCGGCTTCTCTTGAAAGGTTGGCTCCTCCGTTGGAACAGGAGTCGGCGTAGGTTCCTCCGTTGCAACCGTCTCTATCGACGGACTTGGCGAAGGTGCATTGCCGCTTCCCTCACTGCCAGACTGCCCGTCCGGCTTATTCACATTTCCGCATGCTGCTGCAGCAAGAATGGTAACAAATAATAAAATGATGAATGCCGGTTTGCGCACGATCGAATCCCCCGCTCTCTTAGGAAAGTTTCAGATACTCTTTAATCCCTGCAACGATTTCTGCTGCCATTTTGTTTTGCGCTGCATCATTGAACAGAATCTCAGAGTCACCTTTGTTCGACAAGAATCCGGTTTCGAGCAAAATAGCAGGCATCGTTGTTTCTCTCGTTACATGCAAGTTTCCATATTTCACGCCGCGGTCTTTCAGTCCAGTAGCTTTCACCAGATGCTTGTGAATAACATCGGCAAGAGCCTTGCTGCTGTCACGGGTGTAATAGGTTTCTGTTCCGGTTACACTCGAAGTCGGGTTGCTGTTCGCATGAAGGGAAATGAATATATCCGCTTTATTATTCTTGGCGAACGTCACACGGTCAGCGAGCGTAACGAATTTATCTTCCGGTCTGCTAAGCAGCGGTTTGATATTTTTTTCTTTGTCCAGCAGAGCTTTTACTTTAAGAGACAGACTGAGATTGACTTCCTTCTCCCAACGTCCGTTAATGCTTTGCGCACCCGGATCCGTTCCGCCATGACCGGCGTCAATAACGACATTATAGATTTTATCACCCGGGTTTGTCGTTACCGGAGGTGTCGTCGGATCAACGGCCGGAGGTGTCGGGTCCGTTGGCGATGTTGTTGCCGGATCTGTGAGGCTAATGGTTAATACCCCGGCTCCATTATCTTGAACCACGGCATCAGCATCTGTATTCAGATCAAGCACTAGTCTAGCAGTAGCCGGATTCGTAGAAAATACAGAATAACGGACCGTGGAGAAATAAGGATTATCCGCTACAGGAATCCGTGTTTCCGCCCCCATGAACTGGGAGGACATGAGGTCCGAGTAAGTCGTGTTCGGGAAATCAATAACGATACGCTTCGGAGAATCTAGCTTGAACGGATTATTCGGCGTCACTTTGCCGTCATAATTGACGATAATACCAAAGCTGCTGTCATATTGAATGGAAGTAATCGAGCCTGTTTCCACAGGATCCGGTGTTGCTGCCGGCGCTTCAGGATCGGCTGCTTTGTACAAAAAGACAGATTGCGTAGTCTGCTCCCATTTCACGGTTAAACCAAGCTGCTCACTTACAAACCGCACGGGAATCATCGTTGTTCTGCCTTTCTGAAGCTTGGCAGACATGTCCAATTTCACCTTGTTGTTATTGACGAGTGCGATGTCGTTGTCGATGGTAAGTATGATTTCGTTTTGACCGTTATGTATCGTGACTGTCTTCGTCGCTGACGACCAATTGACTTCATACCCCATATTTTCTGATACAACCCTTATCGGAACAAGCGTATAATTGTTCACAATCTGGGGATCATCATACGGCGTTAGCAATTGATCGTTCAGATAAAGCTTCGGGACAACTGGCGTTGTTGCAGCTTGTCCCACTCCGGTGAACAAAGTAAACAGAACCGCCATAAACAACAAGATAGGTACAAACTTCTTCTTCATTTTCCACCTCGATGACTGAAATTGCCTGCATCGAATGTGATCATTCGACTTTGCTAGACGATTTAATAGACGCATTTTGTCAGAAAAAGTTGCGTAGAAAGGAAAAAAGAGGACAACTCTTCTTTAACCGAAGAGCTGCCCTCTTTTCATTAGCTGTCTATTAACCCAGATAGGCAGGACGCTTTTGCTCGTAAGCTGTAATTTCATCTGCATGCTGCAAGGTCAGGCCGATATCATCCAGACCAAGAAGCAAGAACTGGCGGCGGTGCTCGTCAAGATCGAAGGAAAGATCAAGACCATACTCGTCAGTCAGCTTTTTGTTCTCAAGATCAACCGACAGCTTGTAGCCCTCATGCTTCGCCGTACGTTGGAACAGGTCTTCGACTTGCTCTTCGCTCAGCTTGATTGGCAGAATGCCGTTCTTGAAGCAGTTATTGTAGAAAATGTCCGCATACGAAGGTGCGATAACCACTTTGAAGCCATAGTCGAGAATCGCCCAAGGCGCATGCTCACGGGAGGAGCCGCAACCGAAGTTCGCGCGGGAGATCAGTACTGAAGCACCCTCATAACGCGGTTTGTTTGGTTCGAAATCAGCGTTAATTTCGCCGTTCTCGTGGAAACGCCATTCGAAGAACAGAAATTGGCCGAAGCCGCTGCGCTCGATGCGTTTCAGGAATTGTTTAGGAATGATAGCGTCCGTGTCGACATTCACGCGGTCGACCGGGGCAACGATGCCCGTAAGTTGTTTAAAAGCTTCCATGTCGGTAATACCCCTCTCTCACACGTTCAATTAGTTCAACACTTCGGATTTGATGTTCCAGTCGCGCACGTCTGTAAAGCGGCCATTGATTGCAGCAGCTACAGCCATTGCCGGCGATACGAGATGCGTACGTCCGCCGCGGCCTTGACGGCCTTCGAAGTTCCGGTTGGATGTCGATGCGCAGCGTTGTCCAGGCTGCAATACGTCTGGGTTCATCGCAAGACACATCGAGCAGCCTGCTTCGCGCCATTCAAAACCAGCTTCCGTAAATACTTTGTCGAGGCCTTCTTTTTCAGCTTGCAGCTTAACGCGTCCGGAACCCGGAACAACGATAGCCGTTACTTTCTCGCTTACTTTGTAGCCGCGTGCGATTTCAGCAGCAGCGCGAAGGTCTTCGATACGGCCGTTTGTACAAGAACCGATAAAGACATAGTCGATCTCGATTTCGGACATTGGCGTACCTGGTTTCAGGTCCATATATTCAAGCGCTTTTTCTGCTGCTTTGCGCTCGTTTTCCGTTGGCAGGTCTTTCGGGAACGGAACAGAAGAAGTGATATCTGTACCCATGCCCGGGCTAGTGCCCCAAGTTACTTGCGGGATCAGCGAGTCAACGTCGAAGTCAACAACAACGTCATAAGTTGCGCCTTCGTCTGTTGTAAGCTTTTTCCAGTCTTCTACGGCTTCGTCGTAGTTGGCAGGAGCGTACTCGCGGCCTTTCAGGTAATCGAACGTTGTTTGGTCCGGTGCGATCAGACCGGCGCGCGCGCCGCCTTCGATCGACATGTTGCAGACCGTCATGCGCTCTTCCATAGTCAGGGAGCGGATAGCTTCGCCTGTATACTCGATAACATAACCAGTAGCGAAGTCTGTGCCGTATTTCGCGATAACGCCGAGGATCAAGTCCTTCGCGGTAACGCCAGGTTTACGGGAACCGTTGAAGCGAACTTCCATTGTTTTCGGCTTTGCTTGCTGCAAACATTGTGTAGCCATTACGTGCTCAACCTCGGAAGTACCGATACCGAACGCCAGAGCGCCAAACGCGCCATGCGTCGAAGTGTGGCTGTCGCCGCAAACGATTGTTTTGCCCGGATAAGTCAGGCCAATCTCAGGACCCATAACGTGCACGACGCCTTGGTCGAGGTTGTTCAGGTCAAACAGCTTTACGCCGAAGTCCGCGCAGTTTTGCGTCAGAGTATCAATTTGCTGCTTGGAGATCGGGTCTTTAATATTGAAACGGTCCTTTGTTGGAACGTTGTGATCCATTGTTGCGAATGTCAGGTCAGGACGGCGAACCTTGCGGTTCGACAAACGGAGTCCTTCGAATGCTTGCGGCGATGTTACTTCATGCACCAGATGCAGGTCAATATAAATAATGCTTGGCTTGCCCTCTTCCTGATGAATGACGTGATTATCCCAGATTTTCTCAAACAGTGTTCTTTTCGTCATTATATTCACCCCATCGTTCAAGCGATAGTCTCGCTTTGCTCTATTAGATGTTACTAGCATAGCATCTCCTTCTTGATTCAACAAAGATATAATATCTATAATGATTATAGGCAATAACTATAAAAGAGCGATAACTATTCTCATTTAGACTATAAGGGGAATGATGGAAATGGAACTGAGACAACTTCAATACGTGATTCAAATTGCAATAGAGAAAAACTTTTCCCGTGCTGCCGAGAAGCTGCATATTGCACAGCCTTCGTTAAGCCAACAGCTCTCCAAGCTTGAACAGGAGCTGGGCGTCCTGCTGTTCCGCCGTACGACCAATTCGGTTGAGCTGACGCAAGCCGGTCAGGTATTCGTGGACAAATCCCAATCGATTCTGGATGCCATTGAACAATTGAAGCAAGAGATGGATGATATGGCGCAGATGAAGCGCGGACGTCTTGTTGTAGGAACGCTGCCTATTACCGGATCACATATTCTGCCGCTTGTGCTTCCGATCTTCGGAGAGCAGTATCCGCAGATCGAGGTCGTATTAGTGGAAGATACCACCGTCAAGCTGGAGCAGCTTACGGCTAACGGGGGAACGGATATAAGCCTCCTTACTCTTCCGCTTGTCGATCAGACATTGGAGTGGGAGCCTCTTATGGAAGAGGAAATCTGTCTGGCCGTTCCGCCTAGCCATCGGCTTGCAGAAAGAAAGGATGAAATAGCAATTGAGGAGCTGCGAGAGGAGCCGTTTGTAGGCTTGAAAAAAGGGCAAGGCTTCCGCCAAATTCTCGTTAATCTGTGCCAGCAGGCCGGTTTTACACCCAATATCGTGTTTGAGAGCAGCAACATCGAGACCGTGCAATCGCTTATTGCGGGCGGGATGGGCATTACGTTTGTTCCCAAAATGCTTACCCGTGCCGCAGGCGGTGATTTTGTGCCTGTTTATTTATCACTAAAAAGCCGCCCTTCACGCACGTTAATCATCGCCAGCCGCAAAGGACGGTATTTATCCAAAGCGGCCGTGGCATTTATTGAAACGATGAATAAGACAATCAGCCAATACAAGTAGCTTGTTAATATAAGGAAGGTCTGCGATCCTCGAATACCGGGATTTTACCGCGTACCGTATCTACGAGAGACAAGTCAATCTCGGCATACAAGATGGTCTCCTCTTCGCCCGCTTCTGCAATCGTCTCGCCCCAAGGGTCTAGAATCATCGAATGGCCGAAGAAATGAGTATCTCCGCTTACGCCTACGCGGTTGCAGGCAATCACAAACATCTGGTTCTCAATGGCGCGGGCTGTCAGCAGCGTCCGCCAGTGATGCAGTCTTGGATGCGGCCACTCAGCCGGCACAAAGAGCAGCTTCGCGCCATCCAATGCCAGCTTCCTCGCCAGCTCTGGGAACCGGATATCATAGCAAATCATCATGCCAGCGCCAGCTCCCTCAATTTCCAGCTTGCCCAGCTTATCCCCCGCTGCCAAATACTTCTCTTCATCCATTAAGCGGAACAGGTGAATTTTCGAGTAATCCCCGATCCGGTTCCCTTCGCGGTCAAAGGCAAAGATCGTATTGTATACGCCGTCCTCGCGTCCTTCGGCAATAGATCCGGCAATAATATGAATGCCATGCTTGCGGCTGAATTCCGACAGATAGGCAATTGTACGCTCGCCTTTAGGATCTGCAAGAGTTGTAATCTCGGTTAACGCATAGCCTGTATTCCACATTTCAGGGAATACAATGACATCCGGTTTATCAGGCTGGGAAGCTGCTTCCTCCAGCATGCTTGCCAGCTTGGCGAAATTCGCATCCGGCTGTCCTACTTCTATGTTCATTTGCAATAATGCAATGCGCAATAACTGTGTCATTTCATGTCCTCCTCATGCTTTTCCCTAATGATACCTTCTCATGGTTCTGTGTCAAGATGGACAGATTAATGGAGAAGAGTTATTCATTCCCGTAAAAGGAGAGAACGAAATGCGCCAGAAACGATTAGCAGCCTTGCTGCTCGCTCTATGCTTCATGCTTGTCTTCGCCTCATCCTCCGCCTTCGCGGCATCACCCGAGGATCAGCCCTTTAAACCCGTTCAAGTATTTGACGTTAAAGCCGGCAAAGTGGTGCTGACTACGCCAAACGATAAAGAATACCAGCAGTTCGCCAACAAATGGATTGCATCCGTCACGGGACTTGCCCCTCAGCTTACGAATGATGACAGCTGCAATTATGTCTATCGCGTACCGCTTGAGAAGCCTGTTACCATTACAGTCAACGGCACAAAGCTGCTGGCCGATGATGTGTTCTTATTTTATTGCGATGGCAAACCGCCGCTTCTGCTCGTCTTTGATGAACAGCGCAGACCTTTTCTTCTGCTCTTCAAAGAGGATATAACGCCATTTATTAAGAAGGTCGGGATTCCAGCAACTTAAAAGGCTGTAAAAATGCTGCCCTTCATGCCGACTAATTTACTCGACATTTAAGGTTTTGACGTGCTACATTTAATCTAATGTCGTTATACGATTAGAGAGCATTTATGGTGGAGTGTGAACAAATGGAAACTCAAGTGAGTGAGCATGTAATAAAACCGGCAGACCGCATGACGGCGCTGCCAACGCAGTTTTTCGCCAAGCTTGTCGGCAAAGCAAACGCCCAAGCCGCCAAAGGCCGGGATGTCATCAATCTGGGGCAAGGCAATCCGGACCAGCCTACCCCTCCCCATATCGTAGCAAAGATGCAGGAAGCATCGGCGAATCCGATGTACCACCGTTACCCGCCTTTCAGCGGATATTCGTTCCTGAAGGAAGCAGTAGCCACTCGCTACAAAGAAGATTATGGCGTTGAGGTTGATCCTGCTGCCGAGGTAGCCATTTTGTTCGGTGGCAAAACAGGTCTCGTTGAAATCAGTCAATGTCTGCTTAATCCAGGCGATGTATGTCTCGTTCCGGATCCGGGTTATCCGGACTACTGGTCGGGCGTTGCGCTGTCCGGCGCAGAAATGAGCTTTATGCCGCTAACTGCGGATAACCGCTTCCTGCCGGATTATAATGCAATTGATCAGGAAGCGCTGACGCGTGCCAAGCTGATGTTCATTAATTATCCGAATAACCCGACAGGCGCCGTTGCGGATTCCAAGTTTTATGAAGAGACCGTAGCCTTCGCGCGCCGTACCGGTGTCGTTGTTGCAAGTGACTTTGCTTATGGCGCCATCGGCTTTGACGGTAAAAAGCCGGTCAGCTTCCTTCAAACGCCGGGTGCCAAGGAAGTTGGCGTAGAGTTCTATACGCTCTCCAAAACGTACAATATGGCTGGCTGGCGGGTTGGCTTTGCTATCGGCAATGCCCAAATCGTCTCCCTGATCAATCTGATCCAGGACCATTACTATTGCAGCCTGTTTGGCGGTATTCAGGAAGCGGCAGCGCTGGCCCTTACAGGCCCGCAGGATTGCGTAACCGAGCTGACGGCACGGTATGAAAGCCGCCGTGAAGCGGTATTTGGCGCATTGGAGCGGATTGGCTGGAAAGCTGATCGTCCGGGCGGTTCCTTCTTCTGCTGGCTTCCGGTGCCTAAGGGCTATACATCTGAGTCGTTTGCCGATCTTGTCCTTGAGCAGGCAGATGTTGTAGTCGCTCCGGGCAACGGATTTGGCACGCATGGCGAAGGTTATGTCCGTTTAGGCCTTTTGACCAGCGAAGAACGGCTTATTGAAGCGATTGAACGGATCGGAAAGCTAGGCATCTTTTAACCATGTGCAGCAGACCGGCTAATCGCTGATCTGCTGCATGTTTATATGGTATTTGCCTTGCTTTACAGCAATGGGTGATCATGATATGCTAACATTAACTAAAGATGTAACGTGATGACGGGACTAGTAAGCGAGAGATAGCCGTGTTCAGAGAGCAAATTCATCAGGCTGCAAGATTTGCCTCGGTTCCTTGCTGAATCCAACCCCCGAGCGGCCGGCGAGAGCCGGACAGCGCCTCCTGTTATGAGGCTTGAGATGGATCTGAATGTGCAAGCATGCCATTCGGTCAACAAAGGTGGTACCGCGGAAGCTATAGACTTTCGTCCTTTATGGACGGAGGTCTTTTTATTTTGTCATGAAATGGGATGAGAAAATGTCGGAGAGAATCGTTGTCAAAATCGGAAGCAGCTCCTTAACCTCGGAGGAAGGCGGGTTAAACCGCGAACGGATTGCCTATTTCGCTGCTGAGCTCGCTGCTTTGCATGAGCAAGGCTGCCCTCTTATTCTAGTTACCTCCGGCGCTGTAGCCGCAGGGTTCCGCCAGATCGGATATGCAACACGTCCCAAGGCCGTGCATGAGAAGCAAGCTGCAGCAGCTGTCGGTCAGGCCCTGCTCATGCAGGCTTATCAGGAAGCGTTCGGAGAGTACGGCATTGGCGTCGCGCAAATTTTGCTGACGCGTGCAGACTTCTCCAACCGCAAACGAATTCAGAATGCACTCAAGACCATTGAGGAATTGCTTCGCCTGCACATTATACCTATTATTAATGAAAATGATACGGTAGCTACCGACGAGCTTGAACTGAAGTTCGGCGATAATGATAAGCTGTCCGCTCTTGTTGCAGCTATGACGAAAGCCGGCAAGCTTGTTATGATTACAGATATGGACGGCTTATATACCGAAGATCCGCGGAAAAATCCGGAGGCTGTCAAAATCGAGCGTGTGGATCAGATCTCGGAAGAAATTATGCAGCTTGCAGGCGGAGCAGGCTCTGCAGTTGGCACCGGGGGCATGCGCTCCAAGATCGAGGCTGCGCGTATCTCCATGCGCGGGGGCGTCCGGGCTTTTATCGGAAAGGTGCAGCAGCCGGGCGATTTGCAATCAGCCGTTGACGGAACCGGCAAAGGCACTTATTTCGATACCCGGCTGCATAGTCTGCCGATGAAGAAGCAATGGCTTGGCTTCCACTCCATGCCCCATGGCCGGATCATTGTGGACGATGGCGCAGAGCATGCCTTGCTTGTTGGCGGCAAAAGCCTATTGCCTGCCGGTATCCGCGAAATTCAGGGAGAGTTTCACTCCGGGGACGTTGTAGAAGTAACCAATTTGACGGGCGATACCATTGGCCGCGGTGTTGTGAACTATGAAGCCTGGCAGATTCAGGCCGTTGCCGGACTCAGCACGGAAGAAGTAAAGCGCCGGGTTGATGTCGGACGAATTGAAGTCATTCACCGCGATGAATGGGTATCTCTGCGATAATGAATTAGGAGGAATCAACGATGGCTAGTGAAGTGAGACAGAAAGCAATCCTTGCGCAGAATGCGGCAAGTACCATGAACAAAATGACGACCGAGCAGAAAAATACGGCCCTTGCGGCAATGGCTAATGCCCTGATCGAGAATCAGGCTTCTATTATTGAAGCAAATGTAAAAGACTTGGAGCGCGGCCGGGAGAACGGCACCAGCCCTTCCCTGCTGGACCGTCTTGCCTTGAACGAGGAACGGGTTGCTGGCATCGCGGAAGGACTACGTGAAGTTATAGAGCTACCTGACCCTGTAGGCGAGCTTCTTGAGCAGTTCGACCGTCCAAACGGACTGCGTGTGGAGAAACTGCGCGTACCGCTTGGCGTCATCGGCATGATCTACGAAGCTCGTCCTAATGTTACGGTAGATGCCGTTGGCCTTTGCCTTAAAACCGGCAACTGCGTTGTGCTCCGCGGCGGCTCTGCTGCCCTGGACTCTAACCGCCGAATCGTTGAAGTATTGCGTGAGGCGCTTGCGGCAACCGATTTGCCGCAGGATGCGATCCAGCTTATCGAGGATTCCGACCGTGCTTCCGTTAATGAAATGCTCAAATTAAACGGATTGCTGGATGTCGTTATTCCACGCGGCGGTGCAGCCTTGATCCGCAATGTTGTAGAGAACGCGACTGTTCCTGTTATTGAGACCGGCGCCGGCATCTGTCATACCTTTGTGGATGAAAGCGCGGATTACGATATGGCGGAACGCATCGCCTTCAACGCTAAAGTACAACGTCCTTCTGTTTGCAACTCCATGGAGACCCTGCTGCTTCACGAGGCATTTGCTGAGCGCCATCTGCAGCAGATTGCTGACCGCTTCCTTGCTGCTAACGTTGAAATTCGCGGCGACAAACAAACAACAGAACACATTTCACAAGCGAAGCTGGCAACCGAGCAGGATTTTGCAACGGAATATAACGATTATGTTTTAAATATTCGTATTGTAGCAAACTTAGATGAGGCGCTTGGGCATATTCGCAAGTACAGCACGAAGCATTCGGAATGCATCGTAACGGAGAATGCCGGACATGCCGAGCGTTTCCTGAACGAGGTTGACGCAGCGGCTGTTTATCATAACGCCTCTACCCGCTTCACGGATGGGTTCGAATTTGGCTTTGGAGCGGAAATCGGCATCAGTACGCAAAAGCTGCATGCACGCGGACCAATGGGTCTGCCAGCTCTTACATCAACGAAATTCCGGGTTTACGGCAACGGACAAATCCGCGGTTAAGATAGAGAAAACAAGCTTGGAGGGCGAACGATATGTTATCAATGGAACAAACAAATGCCGGCGTGAATATTGAGGCTTTGAAAATCAGCTTCTACGGCGCAGGCTCGATGGCGGAAGCTATCGTACGCGGACTTATTAATCAAAAGCTGACAACACCGGAGCAAATCTCGATGCTGAACCGTCAGAACGCGGACCGCTTGAATGAGCTGAGCGAGAAATATGGCGTTCAAACGGTATTAAACGGCTCGACAAACGAGCAGTTTATTCAGGATGCGGATATTATTTTCCTGGCGATGAAGCCTAAGGACGCCGTCAGTGCAATTGCCTCCATCAAGCATCTCCTTTCGGATAAGCAATTAATCGTCTCGGTTATTGCCGGTCTGTCGATCTCATCTATCGAGCGTGTGCTTGGCAAGTCTGCGGCTATCGTTCGGACGATGCCCAATACTTCGAGCACAATCGGTCTTGGGGTTACGGGGATCAGCTATTCCGGCAGCGTAACGGAGGAGCAGCGCAAGCTCGCGGAGACGATGTTTGCTTCAATCGGGATCAATGCTGTTGTAGAGGAATCGCTGCAGGATTCGATCGTTGGCGTGTCGGGCAGCGGTCCGGCTTATGTCTATTTCTTCATGGAGGCAATGATGGAAGCCGCGGAGAAGCTTGGCCTCCCTGCTGCTCAAGCTAAAGAGCTGATTGTTCAGACGGTTCTTGGCGCAGCCGAAATGGTACGGACAACCGGTGAAGAGCCCGCTGAGCTTCGCCGCAAGGTTACTTCTCCGAATGGGACGACACAAGCGGCCATCGAATCGATGACGGCAAGCGGATTAACGGAAGCCGTTGTGCGCGGCATGATGCGTTCTGCTGAACGTTCCGGCGAAATCGGAGCCGATATTGAAAGGAGCACGCTTTCCTAATGAACCAGATGTGTATTGCAACTTACCGCTGCTTTGACGAGAAAGCAGATTTTGATAAGAAGGCATTGTCCATCGCTGTTGGCTTAACGGTCGGCAGCTGGACGGAGCTTCCTGAAGCACGTAAAGCCGAGATGGAAAAGCATCTGGGCAAAGTATTATCCGTTGATGTGCATGAAGAGGCGGGCAGCGAGCGTTATGCCGATATCCGGATCGCATATCCGGACATCAACTTCAGCCGCGATATCCCTGCCCTGCTCGTGACGATTTTCGGCAAGCTGTCCATGGACGGCCGAATCAAGCTGATTGACCTGGATGTATCGGAGCAATTCCAGTCTGCCTTTCCTGGCCCGAAATATGGTCTGGAAGGTGTGCGTCAGCTTCTTGGCGTTCATGACCGCCCGCTTCTGATGAGTATCTTCAAATCGGTTGTTGGTCATGATCTTCCTAACCTGCAAGAGCAGTTCTACAAACAGGCGCTTGGTGGCGTTGACCTTATCAAGGATGATGAGATTCTGTTCGAGAACCCGCTTACTCCGCTGGAGAAGCGCGTAGAGGTTTGCATGGAGGCGGCCCGCAAAGCCCAACAGGAAACCGGTCAAAAGCTGCTGTATGCCGTTAATCTGACAGGTCCTACCTCGCAGCTGGCAAGCCAGGCGCGCAAAGCTATCGCAGCAGGTGCCAACGCTTTGCTGTTCAACGTGTTGTCTTACGGCTACGATGTGCTGCATGAGCTGAGCAAGGATCCGGAGATTAATGTACCGATCGCGGCGCATCCGGCAATGGCTGGCGCCTTTTATCCGTCGCCGCATTACGGGATCAGCGCTTCCGTGCTGCTTGGCAAGCTGATGCGCCTTGCTGGTGCGGATCTGGTCCTGTTCCCTTCTCCTTACGGTTCGGTTGTAATGCCGAAGGAAGAGAACATGGCCGTAAAAGACGCGCTTCTCGCGCCTTCCGTTACGCTCCGGACCAGCTTCCCGGTACCATCGGCCGGTATTCATCCCGGACTCGTTCCGCTTATCTTGCGCGACTTCGGGACGGATGTAGTCGTTAATGCAGGCGGCGGCATCCACGGCCATCCAATGGGAACCGCAGCAGGAGGCAAAGCTTTCCGCAGCGCCATTACGGCAGCAATGCATGGCGTACCGCTTCGTGAAGCAGCGGCACAGCCAGGTAACGAACCGCTTCAGGCGGCTATTGATGCATGGGGGATTAAGGAATGACAGCAGCTAAGAAACGCATCATCTTCTGTGATTTTGACGGAACCATCACCGTCAACGATAATATCGTGGCGATTATTAAACATTTCAACCCGCCTGGATGGGAAGAAATCGCAAACTCGGTTCTTTCCCAGCAAATCTCGATCCGCGACGGCGTTGGCCAAATGTTCCGCCTCCTCCCCACCTCCATTCAGAAGGAAGTTGTGGAGTATGGCATTAACAACGTGCAAATCCGTGACGGCTTTGCCGAGCTGCTTCAATATTGCAAGGACGAGCAGATCGAGTTCTATGTGACAAGCGGCGGCATCGACTTCTTTGTGTTCCCGGTACTTGCCCGCTTCGGCATTCCCGAGGATCATATCTACTGCAACGGCAGCGACTTCAGCGGCGAGCAGATCGAGATTACATGGCCGCATCCATGTGACGGGTATTGCATGAATGACTGCGGCATGTGCAAAACAACCATTATGCGCCGTTTCCCGGCAAGTGAATATGAGCGGATCATTATCGGCGACAGCGTTACCGACTTTGAAGGCGCCAAGCTTGCCGATACAGTCTTCTCCCGCCATTATCTGACTGATAAATGCAAGGAGCTTGGCCTCCCGCATAACGAATTTACTACCTTCCATGACATTGTTCATGAGCTGAAGAAAGAAAGGAACGTCTAATCTAATATGGCCTTTTCCGATATTAAGCTGGAACAAAAGCAGCAGGCGCTTGCCGAGCTGCGCAGCGTCAAAGAATTATTTGCTTCCCGCGGCTGGTTCGCCGGAACAAGCGGCAATCTCTCGGTTCGCGTTGGCGACTATACACCGGATGAATTCTATTTTGCCATTACGGCAAGCGGCAAGGATAAGACGGTACATACACCGGAAGATTACCTGTTCGTAGATAAGGACGGCAAAGCTTGCGAAGCAACAAACCTGAAGCCGTCTGCCGAAACGCTTATTCATAACGAGATTTACCGTTTAACGGGCGCAGGCGCTATTTTCCACGTCCATTCTGTATACAGTGCTGTCATGTCCGAATGGTTCTGGGAGCGCAGAGCCGTTCCTGTGGACGGCGTAGAATTGATCAAAGGCCTGAACATTTGGGAGGAAGAAGCCCATATCGATATTCCGATCGTCTCCAACTTCGCCGAAATTCCACGGATCGTTCCCGAAGTAACGGAGCGTCTGGACAAACGGATTCCGGGCATCATTCTCCGCAAGCACGGCATTTACGCATGGGGAGCGAACGCGTTTGAGGCGAAACGCCATATCGAGGCGTTTGAGTTCCTGTTCGAATACGTGTATCGCTGGGAAATGCTAAACGGCCGCAATAAATAAGCGAAAAAGCTGGTCAACTCGTTCGTAACGAGTATGACCAGCTTTTTATTCATACGCTCTCTTCTACCGCGGCCAATAATTCATCCATTTTGAATAAAGAGTGAACTTCGAATTCGGCTTCTTCCAGATTGACTCGGCCTGCTTTTTCATTCTCGATGACACACAATACATCTTTTAACTCGGCATCATGCGAGAGCAAATCCGCAGCGCTGAGCAGCACCTGTCCGCCTGTCGTAATAACATCCTCAATGATACAGACCTTCTTGCCTGTAATATCTATACCTTCCGCCAATTTGCTCGTTCCGTATTCCTTCGCTCTCTTGCGGACGAAGACCACCGGAATGCCCGTCTTAAGCGAAAGCGCTGTGGCGATCGGAATACCGCCCATCTCAAGTCCGGCTAAAACTTCTGTTCCTTCTGGAACAAGGGGTGCAAGCTGTTCAGCGATCGCAGCTAGAAGTACGGGATTGGATTCGAACAAGTATTTATCGAAGTAATGATTCGAGGTTTTACCTGAGCGAAGCTTGAATTCTCCCATCAGTCTTGACGTTTGGATAATTTCTCTTGCAAGCTCTGTTTTGTCCATATACAGTCCCCTTCTCCTAAAAAAGTTGGTTACCATAAAAATGCGCCGTCGATCAGTTTAGCAAATCTTATCGGAATTGTCTATGCTGCTAAAGAGAGTTTTTTCTACAAACGGCGTTACGGATAAATGTCGAATTAAGCTAGATAGAAGTCGATTTATAATCCTCTTCTAACAATTGCTTTGCTATATAGAAAATCTGGCCCATATGCTCGGAGTAATGCGCCGCGCATTGATGAAGCATGTCCAGATTGGTACGTTCCTTGCCGCGGACCGTCTGGGTACGTCCCAGCTGTTCATCTGATAAGGTTTGCAGGGTATCGATTACGAACTGCAACCTTTCCCGTACAATTCTCGCGAGTTCATCCTTCATAACGAATATCGGCTTCAACTCCGAATCCCTATCCCGCTCAATCGTCTGGCTAAGAATCCCTTTATTCACGCGTTCCAAAGTATTCCCTTCGATATGTCGAATTAAAGTCGAAATACTATGGCTATTTGTCCCGGGGCTCCAATTGACCTGTTCATCATTCAACTGCTCCAGCGCTTTCAGAATCCGCCTCTGAATCTCTTCGAACTTCCGTGTTAACCACTTGCGGTTAAAATCATATGGCATGGAGATCACCTCTAAGTCAGATTTACAATCGGCAAAAAAACTCCATCCCTTAGGGACGGAGTGTTATTTCGATGAAGTCAGTCTCCTTTCAGCATATTAAAGATCGAGCCTGCTGCGCTGCCTTCATCCTTGCCGCCTGTGCCAAATCCGCGAGGAGCTGCAGCGAATACCCGGCTCGCCAGTCGACTGAACGGCAGCGATTGAATGTAGACGGTGCCAGGGCCTTCAAGTGTGGCGAAGAATAGCCCCTCACCGCCAAAAAGGAAGGTTTTAACCCCCTTCACCATTTCAATGCTGTAATTCACATTTGGCGTAAAAGCAACCAGGCAGCCCGTATCCACACGCAGCTTCTCACCCGGATTCAAGTCTTTGCGAATAATGGTACCGCCTGCATGCATAAAGGCAAGGCCGTCGCCTTCAAGCTTTTGCATAATAAAGCCTTCGCCGCCGAAGAAGCCCGTTCCAATCTTCCGTTGAAATTCAATACCAACCGATACGCCTTTCGCGGCTGCGAGGAAGGCATCCTTTTGGCAGATCATTTTGCCGCCGGCAGCATGAAGGTCAACAGGAATAATTTTCCCCGGATAGGGAGCGGCAAAGCTGGCTCTTCTTTTGCCCGAGCCTTCGTTCGTGAAGGCGGTCATGAACAAGCTCTCGCCGGTCAGAATCCGTTTGCCTGCACTCATCAGCTTGCCCATGAACCCGCCCTGAGACTGTCCGCTCCCGTCACCAAATATCGCTTCCATATGTATGCCGTCATCCATCATCATAAGGCTTCCCGCTTCCGCGATAACCGTCTCAGCTGGATCCAGCTCAATTTCCACAAACTGCATATCATCACCATGAATGAAAAAGTCGATCTCATGATTACTCTTCAACAAAATCCCTCCTGATCAAATGAATTGCTCCCTTATCATACCATCATCATCCAATCTTTTCCTCAAAAAAAGAAGCTGTTCCCAAAGTCATTGGTATGACTATGGGAACAGCTCCTCTATTGTGCCGCCTGTTAACCTAAGCTCGAATCCAAACGGTCATTTCGCCTTTCTCGCGATTTCCCCACAAATAATAAGGCACTGCTTTGAGCTGGATTGGCCTTGCTGCCTGCTGCTGTGCATAAGGACGATACGGTGTATCCTCTTGCCAGGAGGCCTGCTCATCTACCCGTCCTTCTGCTTCAATGACAACTGCGCCGCCAAGCAGCTGATTGTCAAAATGGGCATTCAAATCCGAAGAGGTCACAATCGAAACGGCTGCCAGCGGGCTGCCGTTATCCGTTTCCTCCAGACAATAGACGAGCGGACCACGCTCGATAGCAACCTTCCCGGCATTCGCACGGATCTCGGGATGAGCCGCTGTCAATTGGGCTTCAACAGCCGGCTCCCATTCTGCCATATCTCCCTGCTGCCAATTACGGTTCACAAGCGCATAACCGTTCTCCACCTTATATTCGGCCGGATTGCCATTAATCGTTAATACGGCCTTGCCTCCGCACCAGGAAGGAATACGCAGAGCAAACGTGAACGCCGAATCCGGAACCTCGGCAAACTCAAAGCGGACATGTCCCTTCCAAGGAAGCTGTGACTGCTGCTTCACAACAACTGTACCCGCAGCCAGCTCAAACTCGCCGACACTGCCAATAAACAGATGGGTATAAATCGTATTGGACGCGGCAGATACCGTATAAATGTAATCATTCAAAGAACTGAGCAAGCGCGCCACATTAGGCGGACAGCAGGAGCATCCGAACCATTTCTGGCGTTCTGCCTTCACATGATGACGTCCCGGATTATGCTCGGATGCCTTCGGCCATACTTCAAGCGGATTCACATAGAAGTAGTGCTTGCCATCCTGCGACATGCTGCCTACTACATTGTTATACAGCGCCCGCTCCAGCACATCCGCATATTCACTCTTGGCCTCCAGCTTCAGCATCCGCTGTGCGAAGAAAATCAAGCCAATCGAAGCGCAGGTCTCGGCATAGACCGTATCGTTAGGAAGATCATAGTCAAAGGAGAATGCTTCGCCATGATGCGTTGAGCCGATACCGCCGGTAATATACATTTGTTTTCTGGTCATGTTATTCCACAACCGCTCACAGGCCTCCAGAAGCTGCTTATCCCCGGTTAATCTTGCGAGATCGGCCATTGCCGTATACATATAAACCGCACGGACGGAATGTCCAATCGCTACCTCCTGCTCGCGAACCGGCTTATGTGCCTGGTTATAAGCTAATTGCTCAACGGTCGGAATAGGTCTTTTCCCTCCGGCCCATAAGCTGTACCCGTCTCTTTGCTTTCCTTCTTCAACAAGGAAATTCGGCGCAGCTCCGCGCTCATCAATAAAGAACTGGGCCAGCTTCAAATACCGCTCCTCACCCGTTGCCTGATACAGCTTCACTAGGGCAAGCTCAATCTCCTGATGGCCGTCATAACCTCTCAGCTTGCCCTCCTCCGAGCCAAAGACCGAATCAATATGATCGGCAAACTTGCTCATCACATCCAGCAGCTTGCGTTTTCCCGTCGCCTCATAATACGCAACAGCCGCTTCCATCATATGTCCGGCACAATATAGCTCATGGGCCTCATACAGGTTTGTCCACTGCTTGCCCGGATCTTTGACTGTAAAATACGTATTTAAATATCCGTTCTCGTGCTGCGCCATCGCAATAAGATCTATAACGCCATCTGCGGTACGCTCCAGCTCAGGATCCGGATGGTTCATTAGGGAATAACCAACGGCCTCCAGCCACTTCGCCACATCGCTGTCCTGGAATACCATACCGCCATACGGATGCTCTTCAAGACCTGCCGCAACACGGAAATTACGAATCGCATAGCTTGGCTCCGCATCTGCAATCCGATCGTTTAATGCTTCCCATTGATAGGGAATAACCGTCTCCCGGACCAATTCGGTAAAGCGGTTCCAAAATGTATCCTCAATATATACCCCACTGCGTCCCAGTTGTCCGTTTATTTGCTTCGCCATGTAAGTTCCTCCTGATTGAATATAAAAGATTTGATTATTACTGATTTCTAGTTTAATCTCGAAGAGACTGGGACACTACAACTAAAACGACCTTATTTTTTATAAAATATCACACTGAATAAGAGTGGAGAAATTATATGTTGAATGATACTTATATTACCTTCAAGCTTCCTCCTATGCCCTATTACATCGCCATCGGTCTAAGCGAATATACGCCCGGTGAACAACATCCCAATCGTCAGAATCTCGGGTTGTTTGATCTCCTGTGGGTAATTAAAGGAACCTTATATATAGGAGAGGAAGACAAGCAATGGGAAGTTAACACCGGAGAGACATTGCTCCTGCTGCCTGACCGGTATCACTATTCTGCACGGCCTTGCGACAGCGATACGGCCTTTTATTGGATTCACTTTGATTTCAAGGGAGAATGGACGCATCATGAATCAGATTCTGCAGCCCTTCCCCTCCCCTTGCGTCAGGCATGGGAAAATCCTTACCACATTCAGCTGCCCCAATACGCTTCCCCGCCTGAATTTCCGCTGGCAGAGCGGCACCTCAGCCAACTGCTTGCTTACTCCAGCGAGCATCAGAGAGGTGTGTACTGGCAGGAGCATCAATTATTTATCGAGCTGCTTGGCTTATTGGAGGAAAGACAGGACCGTTCCAATACCGATTCACCAGCCATGAAGCTGGCAAACAAGACAGAGGCCTATATCCGCCAGCACTATCAATCGGAGCTGACCAATTCGGCGCTGGCCGAAGCGCTGCATTTTCACCCCAATTATATCGTCAGATGTATGAAAGAAATCTATCACTGTTCTCCGATGGAATATCTGCATCAGTACCGACTGGAACAAGCCAAGCTGCTGCTCGTGAAGACCGAATGGTCCATCGCGGTGATCGCCGATAAAACAGGATTCCGTCATGCGCCTTATTTCTCCAACTGCTTCAAGGCCTATACGGGCACTTCACCGCTACGGTACCGCAAGCAGTTCTCGCCATAGCCGATTACAACGCAAAAAAAGCCTTGTACTTCCGATTAAGGGAATACAAGGCTTCGTTTATTTCATGTGTCCGTTTAAGTTACTTCACGCAGAAGCATATCGCCTCGCAAAGATTCATTTAATTCCTTCATACGTTGGAGCTTGTTGCGCGATGTATAAGTATTTGTGCTTTTTGTATCAACAAACAGAACGGCATCCTTGGGCAATTCCGGCAGTTTGCTGCTTGTTAAGCCAATTGTAATGCCTTTATTGACAATCACAACCTTGGTATCCGGGGCTAAGCCTTGATGAATGGAAAATTTGGGACGAATCGTGGTCTGAACACGTCTCAATTTATTTTTGTTCATACTCATTTCTGCAGCCCCCTCAAGATTGCATTCATAAAATCAAAAATCATAACGTTGGAATGTGCCATTAGTATACCACTTTTTATATCATCGGAGTAGTCTACATACAAATTTTGATGCCATTTGGTTTCTTCAGGGAAATGGTAGGAGATGATGTATTCCCCTATTTTATACAAAAGATAGAACAGCCGTTTATCTTCCGTGTAATATAGTACAGGTGCTCCTTCATGCTGCGTTCTATAGGTATGAGTAACGTATTTAGGATCGTTGATATGAAAATGAAAACCGCCCGCCGTATCCCCTACAGCATCTATACAATCCAGATAACCGTTATTATGCCAAAACAAACAAATAGCCGAACAGTTTTTCACTTTACCCAAAGTAAGCTCCTGATTAATAAGCTGTTTAATTTCTGTTCCTTTAATAACCGCTTGAAGACGGGCCAGCATTAACCGGGGATGCTGGATTGCCGTAATATTCAAATGATCCTTTGCTATCTTTTGTACAAATTCAGAGAACTCTCCAACGGCTGCCAGCGCATCGATGCTCTCCATATATTCTGCTTTTCTCGGAAAATAATAAGCCCCTTCTTTAAGGATCGCACTAAGAATTGGTTTCCAATCCAGTCCGACACCTACCGGCATGTCCAAGAGGTATTTGCCATGCCTCTCAATGATGTCATACAGCATGATCCACACATAAACATCAACTTCATACTTGCTTGGAACATCTGCGGCATTGGTCTCTGATGTTAATTCAAGATAATCCATAAGCTCGCGATTGGATGGTTCTCTGCCATTTGTTCTTCTAAACTGATCTATATATTGAAGCATGATTCGACGAACCGAAGAAAAGTATCTCCTGCTAATGGTTGGTTCTGCATAGAGCAGAAGCACTTTGTTCGTATTCAGGGCCGTCAGAAACTCTCTGTGGGTTACCGAATACCCGCTTCCCGTCATCGAGCCGCCCTTATTATGAATGAACAAGCAGAATATATCGCATTCTCTGACCTTGTTTAAACAATGTTCAACCCCGCTTATATCCATTGGCCAAGGTCCAAAGGTCCGTTCATACATTTCCGGTTCATGGCCAAGTGTTGTAAAATCATCAAAAGTCCTGTTTCTTAATGGAGTAAGAGAATCCTGAGCAACGGAGCTAATAAACAGCTTGGTAAGATTGGGCATCAGTTCCTAGGCTCCTTCATAACGTTGGAATAATATTCTATTATACCGTATCTTGATTCTTTTTTTAATAGAACTCCATGACTACATAGACCATGCCAAAAAGCCCTGTATTCCCGATAAGAGAATACAAGGCTTTCTAAATGTAAAATATAAGTGCTATCCGCGCGGCCCGCGGAACTTCTGGGAATGTGCCCTTGCTTCATCTACATTCGTTACCCGATTACGGCTCCACTCAATAAGAATTCTGTCGATATACCGGAAATTCAGCTTGCCTGCAAAAACCGCTTCCTTCAAAGCAAAGCGGATAAGCTCATCCGCATAACGGTCCTGGTCCAGCCATCCGGTAATCGTCTCGCATTCCATCGGCGACAACAACCGGCCAAACTCCTGCTCAAATATGGAGAAAATATTACCGGGCTCCGACGCCCGCTTTACCGTGCGGCGCTCAGATCTCCGTGTTTCCCGCTTCTCCTCGGCCGCCCATTCAGCAGCCTTAAGCAGCCATCCGCTCCAATTATATTGCTCCGATTGAATACCCGTCATCGAATCGATCCGCTCATCAATGGTCAGAAAGCCTTCTTTCATTAATCGTCCAATCATCTGCTCAATAACCCTTGTTGTCGAACCGGTCCGTTCCGCCAGCTGCTCCATCGTCGGGAATTCAATCCCTTCCGCTTCCCGGAACAACATCAGCTGCAGCAGCAGCATTGCTTCCGTGTCGGATAAATTCAAATGGCGGTAAGAGCGGAGAAGCAGTGCAGATACATGCACGCCTCCTTCATTCATGACGGCCGCCATGCCCCGCGAATAGGCCTTCCACATGTCTTCATTACTCATGTAACCGATCCCTCCGCACTAAAATAACGCTATTCGGTTATTTCGAATCGCCCTTCACAAGCGCATAAGTATCGCGGGCAATCAGCAGCTCCTCGTTTGTCGGCACAACCAGCACCTTCACGCGTGAAGCATCCGTCGAAATTTCACGCACTTCCTTGCTGCGGATGTTATTACGCTCTTCATCCAGCTCGACACCAAGGAACGAGATCCCTTCACATACGGCTTTACGCAGAACATTCGAGTTCTCGCCAACCCCCGCTGTGAACAAAATCACATCAACCCCGTTCATAGCCGCTGCATAAGCCCCGATATATTTACGCACACGGTATGTGTACATGTCGAACGCCAGCTTGGCATTCGCATCGCCCTCGCCCATCGCCTCTACAATCTCGCGCATATCACTGCTGATACCGGAAATCGCCAGCATGCCGCTATGTTTATTCAGCATCGAATTCACTTCATTCAGCGTCAAATCCTCTTTGTTCATCACAAACGGAACGATTGCCGGATCAAGATCGCCGCTGCGCGTACCCATCATCAGACCTTCCAGCGGAGTCATCCCCATGCTTGTATCGTATGATTTGCCGTCCATGATCGCTGTAGCGCTGGCACCGTTGCCAATATGGCATGAGATCATCTTCAGCGACTCCAGCGGCTTGCCCAGATATTTGGCTGCCTGCTGGCTCACATACAGATGTGATGTACCGTGGAAGCCGTAACGGCGTACTTTGTGACGGCGGTACAGAACCTTCGGGATCGGATACAGATACGATGTATTTGGCATCGTCTGATGGAAGGCGGTATCGAATACAACAACCTGAGGAACATTGGGCATGTTCGACTCGACTGCGTTAATCCCCATCATATGAGCCGGGTTATGAAGCGGAGCAAGATCAAACAGCTTGCGGATCTCCTGTTTCACGTCAGCGGTTACAAGCGCTGAGTTCTTGAACACTTCTCCGCCATGGACGATACGATGCCCAACGGCATCAATCTCTTCCATCGAAGCTACTACCCCATGCTCGGGATGCGTCAGCATATCGATAACCTTTTTAACGGCTGTGATATGATCAAGTATTTCACTTACCTGCGTAACATCCGGCTTGCCCGGCGGTTCATGCGTCACAATCGAAGAATCCATACCGATTCTCTCCACACGTCCGCTCGCAAGCACCGTCTCGTTCTCCATATTATAAAGCTGATATTTCAGCGAAGAGCTTCCTGCATTAATTACAAGTACTTTCATTTAGATACGGTCCCCATCCTTGTCATATTTGAAAAATCCGATGCCCGACTTCACGCCGAGATGACCTGCACGTACCATCTTCTTCAGAACGATAGATGGACGGTATTTCAATTCACCGTATTCCCGGAACATCCGGTCAAGGGCAGCAAGGACAGAGTCCAGGCCAAAGCGGTCAGCCATCTCGAAAGGTCCATTCTGGAACGAGTATCCGATACGCATCGCATTATCGATATCCTCTGCCGATGCGACACCTTCTTCGAGCACATGAAGCGCTTCGTTAATGAACAGGCAAATCAATCGTGTCGTTACAAAACCCGGCGACTCAAACACCATGATGCCTTTTTTCTGAATAACCTCATCCACAAATTCTTTAGTAGCATCAAAGGTTGCATCCGAGGTTTTCAGACCGCGCACAATTTCAACCAGATCAATTTTCGATACGGGATAAATAAAATGGAGGCCAATGACGCGCTCCGGATGACTGGTCACACTTGCCAGCTCCGTCAAGCTTAGAGTGGAGGTATTGCTTGCAATAATCACATTCTCATCGCAAATATCATCCAGCTGCTGGAACACTTGTTTCTTGCTGTCCAGATCCTCCGTTATGGCTTCAATAACCAGCTCACAGGATGTAAGATCATGATAGGATTGGCATGTATGGATACGATTCAAAATCAGTTTTTTCTCTGTTTGCGTCAGAGCCCATTTCTCAATCTGTTTATCCAGGTTGAGACCAATCATCTGCATACCGTATGTTAAGCGTTCCTCCGAGCTTTCAACTAAATACACATCCAGCCCTTTGGAAGCGAGCATTTCTGCAATTCCTTGTCCCATTGTTCCGGCGCCGATAACGCCAACTTTTTTGATTGACATAATTTTGTAGGTTCTCTCCTCGTAGATAATTATTCTCTTTTTTTAGACCGTATTGAGAATTATTCTCTCTATCTCAAATCCATTATACCCTTTTTTCAACAAAGAATGAAGGCAAAGGATGTACAGCAATTGAACAATATTTGAACGGATAATGAACAGAAAAATGAACGGCAGCCTAGCATTCTCTGCCGTTCATTTCATATCCAGTCTGATTATGCGCTTTTGGACAAACGGCTTAGAAGAGTACGGAAGTCATCGCCGCCGAGTGTTTCTTCCTTAATGAGCACATCCAATGATTGGGTAAATACATCCCGTCTTGCTTCCAGCATCGCTTTGGTCTCCGCCATCAGCTCGTCCAGAATGGAACGGGTGATGTTGGCCCATTTATCCGGCGTCATCATATTCGCATCGATGATGCCCAGCTCCGTAAGTCCCGATTCCACCATTGTCCGGACAATGTTCATCGCCTGATCAAAGTCGCCTCGTGAGCCTGTGCTGCGTCCTCCGTAGAAAATCTCCTCCGCGGCAGCACCGCCAAGCGCGATCATGATCTGACTGTCCAGAAATTCCTTCGTATACAAGTAACGGTCCTGCTGCGGGTTATGCCGGACATAACCAAGCGCCTGCCCCCGCGGTGACAGAGCAACCTGCGACACGCTTCCCGGACGAACAAGCTCTGCTGCTATAGCATGGCCTAATTCGTGGAGCGCAACACGCTCACGTTCTTCAGCCGTAGCTTCGCGGTCCGTTTTCTCCCCCATCATGACTTTATCAATAGCCATAGCCAGATGCTGCTCCAGAATGGTCTCGCTCTGCTCTCGCATCGCATAGATCGCTCCTTCGTTCATGACACTCTCAAGCTGTGCCCCTGAGAAACCAAAGGATTCGGATGCGATCCGCTCCAGATCAACCGACTCGTTAAGCGGCTTATTGGCTGCATGCAGACGCAGAATATGAAGCCGTCCCTTCTTATCCGGAAGATCAACCCCGATATGACGGTCGAAACGCCCCGGACGCAGCAGCGCGCTGTCGAGCATCTCCTTACGGTTCGTTGCCGCAATAATAAGAATACGCGGCGCCTCATCGGAATGAATGCCGTCCATCTCCGTCAGCAATTGGTTCAACGTCTGATCGTATTCCCGATGCTGGCCGCCATCCCGTTTGCCGCCAATGACATCAATCTCGTCAATAAAGATAACGGCGCTTTTCTTACCCGCTTTCTTGGCTTTCTCCCTTGCTTCCTTGAACAAATCACGGATACGGCCTGCACCTACACCCACATACATCTCAACGAACTCACTGCCGGAAGCAGCCAGATAGATCGAATCGGTATAATGAGCTGCAGCCTTCGCTAGCAATGTTTTACCTGTGCCTGGAGGGCCTGTCAGCAATATCCCTTTCATAGGCCGAATGCCAAGCTTCGCGATCTCGTCTTGCTTAACCAGGAAGTCAAGCGCCTCGGTAAGCTCCTGCTTGGCTCTCTCCTGCCCGCCGATCTGATCAAAGCTCATCGATACGGTATGAAGCTGCTTGCCGCGTTTGGACCCTGGCAAAGCGGTCATACGGCCCTTGCCGCCGCGCGATGCAAACCAGACCCCTGCCGCCAGACCAGCAAGCAGCAGTACAGGCACAATATTTACCCCTCTAAACGCAAGGAAAATAACAAACATCAAGACAAAGCCTGCTGTCATTTCAATCCAGTATTTACGCATAAGCCGACACCTCCATCATTGCAGGAGTACGCGGAAGTACGATGTACTTCGCCGAATTGCCATCCTTCAGCGTAATATATACATTATGATCGTCAAGCTCCGTCACATATTGAATTGCGTTATTGGAAGCAGCGGCTTTCTCAAGGGCATTCGGAATATCCGAATAGTTCTTCTTCTCCATCGCTTCAGCGACATCGAATAAGACAGAGGACCAAGCCTTCTCTAGTTGTTCGCTTGGAGCCGCATTGGTAATATCAAGTGTTAATTCACGGCTGCCAATCGCCTCTTTACCTTCTTGTGCAATGGATTCATATACATCTTTCAAATTGGCATCCGGCTTGAGGGTTACCTTCACTGAAACATGGTTCTGATCTATAGTAGGAGCATTCGCCGAAGCGACACCATCAATTTGTCCAATAGACTTCTGGAAAGGAGAAACAACGGCAAACTGCTTATATAACATCCATCCGCCAAACAATAGCAAGGCTGCAGCTGCAGCGGAAAGCACAAATGGGACGATTCGAAGTTTCATTCTTGTTTCCTCCTCTGTACACGTTATATATCACTATCGTATATCAACTCTGCCATACGAAAGTATATCATAAACGGACATCAAAGAGGTGGTGTAAAAACAGGAAGCGGAGCCAGCCGCATAGGGCTAGCTCGCTGTTTTGGCAGGGAGATGATACTCGGTCACATACTTACCGGTGCGGAAATCATAGAAATCATAGCTGTATTTCTCGGGATTGCTGCCTTGTGAATAATACACTTCCCAGACAAGCTGGCCGTTTAATGTACCGGGCTGAATACGTATAATATCCGCGTCCGGTTTCGCAGCCATTACCGCTTGTTTGACAGCAGCTTTATCCGTTCCTTCGGTGGCTTTCACCACTTGAACATTCTTCTCCGGACCAATCAACCATACATATATTTCTTCATCCGCATCATTCTCGCCCTTCACAATCCACGATGTTGTATCCCAAACCTGCTTCGTGATGGATGATACCTCGGTCAGACCGGCTGCTTCCTTCGCCTGCTTCCGGATCGGTCTCTCCGAATCCCAGAACGGCTGCTGAATCGTATTGTAATACATGATGACAATAGCAATCACAGCAGCCAAGGCAACAAAGAATACAGCCAGCCAGCGCTTCAGATTCATGACCGGCTGACGTTTTCTCGTAGTCGACCTCATTACGCGTTGAGCAGCCGCTCGAAGCTGGCCTGTGCCTCATAACGAATTTTTTCCTCGTCCATCATTGTGCATTCGCCATTATGAACGACTTTCTTGCCATCCACCCAGACATGCTTGACGTCGCGCCCCGAACCGGAATAAACAAGATGGGATACGATATCCGTCAGAGGATAATATTGCGGCTGTTCCACATCAATTGCAATAAAATCTGCTTTCATTCCTTCAGCCAGCTGTCCAATGCTGCCTTCCTGCCAGATGGAACGGGCACCGTAGACGGTTGCCATACGCAAAGCTTCCATCGCCGGAATTACTGTTGGATCACCGGAGATTCCTTTATGCAGCAATGCCGCAAATTTGATCTCTTTAAACAGATCCAGGTTATTGTTGCTTGCTACGCTGTCGGTACCAAGCGATACTGTAACGCCTGCACGGAGAAGCTCAGGAACACGGGCTACGCCGCTCGCCAGCTTCAGGTTGCTGACGGGATTATGGGATACGGCTGCTTTGCGCTCGGCAAGCAAAGCAATCTCGTCATCATTCAGATGCACGGCATGAGCGACAAGCGCCGGACGCGAGAAAAAGCCAAGCTTGTCCAGATGCTCTACCGGACGCGAGCCATAGTCCCGAACATTTTGCTCTACCTCGGCAAGAGTCTCGGACATATGCGTATGCAGCGGCAGATCATAATCATGCGCAGCCTGTACAAACTTCTCAATATAATCAGGCGGGCAGGTATAAGGAGCATGCGGCGAAATCATCGTTGTGATTCGGCCATTCGCCTTCCCGTTCCAATCCCGGGCAAAAGCAATCGCTTCCTTCAGCTTCGCCTGCTGGATTTCCTCCGAGCATAGACCGATAACGCCGCGCGTCAGAGCGCCTCGAATGCCCGACTGTTCAACCATCTGCGCTACCTGATCCATCCGGTCATACATATCCACGAAAGCGGTTGTGCCCGTCTTGAGCATCTCCACAATCGCGAGTGCACTGCCTGCTCTCGTATCCTGATCGACATATTTGGCCTCCATCGGCCACATCTTTTGCTCCAGCCATACCTGCAGGTTCTGATCATCCGAGTAGCCGCGGAGCAGCGACATTGCCGCATGTCCATGTGTATTAATCAGGCCGGGCATAAAAGCCAGCTTGCTGCCGTCGAGACGTTCCGCTTGGTCATTCAGTCCTGTTGGAGCCTCTGCTCCGATATATGTAATTTGATCATCCGTAACGACCATATGGCCGCGGAAAACCGCATTCTTGTCGTTCATCGTTACAAACAGGCCGTTCTCAATCCATATCTGCGCCATTTTCTTGCTCATTCCTTTCCTTCTCCAAATAATAAGCCAAGCTGAGCAACTCCCTAGTGAAGTCAGCATGATGAATCCGGATATGCTCCGGTAAACGCAGAATTGCCGGGGCAAAATTCAGAATGCCTTCAATGCCGGCTTCCACGAATTGATTTGCTACATTTTGCGCTTCCGGACCTGGTACGGTAATGATGCCAATCCGGATATTATTTTCCTGAACGGTCTCCTTCAGCTTGTCCATTGGCTGAATCGTCAAATTATTGATCATTGTTCCAATCTTGGTCGGATGATCATCGAAGACCGCGACAATCTTCATATTGTCCTTCGAGTACTTGTTGTAATTGCACAAAGCATGACCGAGATTACCTGCGCCAACAAGCGCAACATTTATCCGCTGATCAAGCTTCAGTATCTGCTGAATTTTCTCAATCAGATAAGAAACATCATATCCGATGCCCTTTCGGCCGAAATCACCGAAGTAAGCGAGATCCTTCCGAATTTGGGCGGGATTGAGGTCCAGCTTAATTCCCAGTTCCTGCGAGGAAACAGTCTGGACCTCCCGATTGTACAATTCGTTCAGCACTTGCAGGTAGATAGGAAGCCGTCTCACAACGGCCTCCGATATTTTCGCCTGCTTCACCCGATTTCCCCCTCTTCCGATTGCAGCCATTCCCGCATTCGCGGCACCATCTGATCGATATGCATAGTCTCTATCTTAGGACCAGGCAGCGAATAGAGGAAATGCTTGCCATAATACGTATCAATAACACGCGTGTCGTAGATAATAACAATTCCTTTGTCTCTTGCTGTGCGGACAAGCCGGCCAAAGCCCTGTTTGAAGCGAATGACCGCCTGCGGAATTGACAGCTTCATGAAAGGATTTTGCTTCTGCTTCTGCAGCAGCTCCGACTTCGCTTCTACAAGCGGATGATTCGGCGGCTGGAACGGCAGACGGACAATAGCCAGACAAGTCAAAGCCTCGCCCGGAATGTCCACCCCTTCCCAGAAGCTGCTGGTGCCGAGCAGAACCGTTTCCGGCTGCTGGGTGAACCGTCTGGTCAATTTCGTCCGGTTGCCGCTGTCAATGCCTTGGCCAAGCACCTGAATGCCCGAGCCTGTCAAAGCTTCCTTAAGCGGCTCGTAAACCTGCTTCAGCATCCGGTAAGAAGTGAACAGCACAAGCATGCGGCCTTTTGTCTCAACAGCCGAATCGGCAAGCGAGCCTACCAGCATGGAAATGAACTGCGAATCGCCCGCTGAACCTTTCAGTGTCGGGAAGTTGCGAGGAATAATAACCAGTGCCTGCTCCCGGTAATTAAACGGCGAAGGCAGCTGGACAGTCTTCAGCCGGTTATTCTCTTCAAAGCCTTCCAGGCCAAGCTGTTCTTCCGCGTATTGGAACGACTTATGAACGGACAAGGTTGCAGATGTGAGAACAATACTGTCCTTCACATCAAAGAAATATTGTTGAAGCTGCTTGCTGACATCTACCGGAACCGCATACAAATGAACAGATCGGTAGCGGTAAGCTGTACTTGCTTCAATCCAATAAACCTCCGAATTCTGCTCCATCTTGAGGAAAGTGCGCAGATCATCCTTCACCCGGGTCAAATCGCGTACAACACCGTTCAAATCCGTAATAAGACCTTGAATCGTTTGATCATCGAGACGATCCTTGATATCCGATGCCATTTTATCTACTGTCTTGATGACACGGCTCAGCTCCGTATGCACATTATTCTCGATTATCAGGACATCATCCCAGCCCTTGGGCGGCGTATCGCTGCGCAAACGGCAAACCGCTTGCCCATTATCATTGCCGGCTTCTCCAGACTCTCCGACAAAGGCATACAGCAGCTCAAACAGCTTATCCCAATGCTCTTTCACATCCTGGAAAATCGGGATTACCGTATCGATCGTTTCCGTCCATGCCTGAACACGCTCGTCATCCTCTTGCTGCAGACGCAGCCGAAGCGCAGGCAGCAAGCCGGAACGCGCATCCTTAAATAACCTTGTTGTTTGATGAGTTAAGGAGAAATAATTTAATTGCATACCTAGATGCTTGCCTGCTACTTCCTCCACATGATGGGCTTCATCAATAATCAGATGGCTGTAGCTCGGCAATAACCGATGATCCGCCTGTACGTCGGTGAACAGCATGGAATGATTCGTTATGCATACATCCGCAATATTAGCTTCATGCTTTGCGCGATGGTAGTAACAGCGCTTGAACCATGGACATTGACGGTTCAAACAGGAGTCTGCGTCGCTCGCAACCGTAGACCAGAAATCAGCTCCTTTGTTGCCAAAGTTAAGCTCCTCCTGATCTCCAGTTTCCGTTTCGCTTAGCCAGACAACCATCTGAGAGGCCGTGACAGCATCATCAATGGGAGCAACTAGATCTTTCGCATTTATTTTACTTTCAAATTTCCGCAGGCACAAATAATTGCCTCTTCCCTTGAAGATTGAAGCACGGAAATCAAATGGCAAAATCTCGCGAAGAAGCGGAACATCCCGTTGGCGAAGCTGCTCCTGCAAATTAATGGTGTGCGTGCTGACAACGATTTTACTTTCTTGCTTAATGCCGTAGAAAAGCGATGGAATCAGGTAACCAAGCGATTTGCCCGTACCTGTCCCCGCTTCAATCAGAAGATGCCTGTCATGACATAATGAATCATAAACCTCGTGAAACATGGTCGTCTGCGCTTCACGCTCTTCGTAGTTCGGATACTTCTCCATAAAGCGTTGCCGAATTCCGTCCAAATACTGCTCGAAGGAAACATCCTTCAGCGTATCCTCTTCCTGATCAGCACGTGCTGGCTGTTCATCCGTCCATTCCCCGGCTTTAAGCGCGAACTGGTTGAAATATTGATAAGCGTTCATGTCGATAGAGGTATGAAGCTCCGCATATTTCAATGTCTCGGCCATAAACCAGCTCAGATCGCTTCCATTGTCTATAAGAAAGGATAGCCGCTGCAAAGTGAGCAGCGGCAACTGTCTGAGCTTCTGTACCGATTGAGCAAATAACTGTGCTGTAGCTATCGCATCGCTGTCTGCCCGGTGATGCTGATCATGGGCAATGCCAAACAGCTCTGTTACCGCGCCAAGCTGATACGTGGTGATCGACGGATATAGAATTCTGAGCAGCTCAATCGTATCAAGACGCCTGCCGATAAACGGATGGTATCCGCAGCGGTCAAGCGCCTGATTCAGGAAGCCGGCATCGAAGTTCACATTATGAGCGACTAGCACGGCATCCTCCAGGTGAGGGATGAGCTGCATAAGCACCTCATCCAGCTCTGGAGCATCCGCCACCATATCGGCATCGATACCGGTCAGTTGTGTAATAAATGCCGGAATTTCTATTGTAGGGCGTACAAAGGAGCTATATGTTTCAACGATCTCGAGGTTATCGTTCAGCACCGCTAAACCAACCTGCAAAATATCATCGCTGACACCATGCCCTGTCGTTTCCAAATCCAATACTGCAAATTTCATTAATTTCCTATCCCCTCATAAGCAGCAAAGCTCGGTACTGCCGAAAAATAAGGATAATTGCTGCGGCGTTTCTTTACAACATTTCAAATTGTTTAACGGGTCTTTGAAGCTCGGGCAGATTTCGTAAGCCTTCAGGAAAAATTGCTCTGCCTGCGCCAAATTCATATAAATCGCTTGAATGCACCCAAGGGCATTATAGCCTAAAGCACGCCACTTCGGATAGTCCGTTAATGAAATCAGCAATTGGAAATGCCGCTGCGCCTCACTCCAATTTTGCAGATGCATATGCGTCATTGCCAGATAAAGCCGCGCCAGATTGCATTCCGGAAGGTATGAGACCGCAGATTGAAAATGAACGGCAGCATCGGAAAACATAAATAATTTATAATATCCCTGCCCCTTCGAAATCATCATCGCGTACTCATAGGGAACCTCCATATCAAGCTCCGCATTGTAGGCCTCGTCAGCTGTTACGGGTTCCGTCTCCTCCACATCCGCCTGTTGAACGGGTGGCTGCATAGAAGGAGGCTTAGCCGGTGATGACGCTGCCGATGCTGTTGTTGCTGGAGGCTCGCCTAATTCGGTACTGCTCTCCATTGCAAGTAGAGACGGTGGAATAATTTGGGATGCAGGCCCCTCCAAATTCCCTGCATGCTGCTCTACGAAATAGGAAAACTTTTCTTCGAATCCAATCCACTGCTCGATAAGCGAATCGCTCATTTTTTTGAGCATGGCCATCTGCTCATCATATTGAACTTTCTGCTCGCCGGTTGCTGTGGGATAAGCTTCGATCAAGTGATCCAGCATTTCATTCATGGCTTCAAACATTTGTTGGAACATTACGCATCCCGCCTTCACCAAAGAATTGAGGAGTGTTATGCTCATTCTTTGTTTCGGGGATGCTTTTCATACCCCATGCCATTCGTTACATAGTGCTGGAACCAGACCTTTACAAAATGGTCGCGTGAATCTCTTCCGACAAGCTTCTGAGCGGGCGGTTATCGTCATCCAGAATAGTCACGACCGGCTTATGCTGACGTGCTTCTTCATTGGACATCGAGGCATACGAAATAATAATAACCTTATCTCCCGGCTGAACCTGGCGTGCTGCCGCACCATTCAGGCATATGACACCGGAGCCGCGTTTGCCTGTAATCACATAGGTCTCGAAGCGTGCGCCATTATTATTATTTACGATCTGCACCTTCTCATTTTCCCAGATGTCTGCCGCATCCATTAAATCTTCATCAATGGTAATGCTCCCGACATAATTCAAATTCGCTTCCGTAACGGTAGCCCGGTGCAGCTTCGACTTCATCATTGTTCTATACATGATCATTCACCTCGGTAGTTGGTACAAATAAGGCATTGTCAATCAGGCGCGTTGAACCAAATTTGACGGCAAGCGCCAAAATAAATTTACCGCTCCGGGCAGCAATTGGCTCATTCCAGGCCGGCAGCTCAAGAGAAGGATAAGTCAACCATTCGACATAATCGATTTCCGCTTGGCCTGCTTCACTGATTCTGGCTTTCACTCTTGTAATAAGCTCCTCAGGCGTAATTCCCTTCTCCTCCACCCATTGCTTCGCAAGAGCAAGAGACTGAGATAACACAACCGCCTGCTGACGCTGCTCCGCTGACAAATAAACATTGCGCGAGCTGAGCGCAAGGCCGTCAGGCTCCCGTACAATCGGGCACGGGACGATCTCGACCGGCATGTTCAGATCATCGGTCATTTGCTGAATGACAGCCAGCTGCTGGGCATCCTTCATTCCGAAATAAGCCCGGTTGGGCTGAACCAGATGGAACAGCTTGCTGACAACAAGGCCAACCCCGTCGAAATGCCCCGGTCTTGAAGCTCCGCACAGACGATCGGTGAGCTGGCTGACAATAATCGAAGTTCGCGGTTTTGAAGGATACATCTCCTTCACTTCCGGCATAAATACGATATCAATGCCATTATCTTTCGCTATAGCCAGATCTCTTGCTTCGTCACGGGGATACCGCTCGAAATCTTCATTGGGTCCAAATTGCATAGGATTAACAAATATAGATAATACCGAAGCAGTGTTCTCCGCTGCAGATTGACGCATTAAGCTGGCGTGGCCTTCATGCAGAAATCCCATTGTAGGCACTAAGCCAATCGTGGCCTGGTCATTCGATTGTTTAATAGAGATAAGTTCGTTTTTAAGTTCAGCTATGGTTCGACACAAAATCACGCTTGGGGGACTCCTCTCTCATTGCCTGATTGCTGCTCTTATTTGAAGCTTCTCCGGCACCATACAGATTATTGATCATTGCCGGCTTTGCACCAAACGTATGCTCTTCAGCCGGGAAAGCTCCTGATTTCACTTCATTGACATAGCTGCTGATGGCATTGCGGATGCTTGATCCGATATCCGCGTAGGTTTTTACCATTTTTTTCTCGATATAAGGAGAGGAATATTGCAAAATGTCATGATATACCAGAACCTGGCCATCACATCCGCGGCCGGCTCCAATGCCGATCGTTGGAATCGACAATTCTTTGCTGATGGCTTCGGCCAGCGGTTCGGTAACCAGCTCCAGCACAACCGCAAAGGCTCCGGCAGCTTCAAGCGCTTTGGCGTCTTCCATCAGCTTCTCGGCTTCCTTATCCAGCTTGCCTTGTACTTTATAGCCGCCAAGCTGATGCACGGATTGTGGAGTCAGACCAATATGGCCCATAACCGGAATACCCGCTTTGACCAAAGCTGCTACTTCCGAAGCAATATCCGTCCCGCCCTCCAGTTTCAGAGCTTGAGCGCCGCCCTCCTGCATCAATCTTGCCGCGTTGCGGAGTGTCGACTCCCGCCCAATCCCGTAAGTCATAAACGGCATATCCGCCACAATAAAAGTGTTCTTCGCTCCGCGTGCAACGGCGCGTGTATGATAAATCATATCATCAAGCGTGACCGGTATCGTTGTATCATAACCGAGTACAACATTCCCTAACGAATCGCCGACCAGGATAACATCCAGACCAGCCTCCTCCGCCAGAACGGCGGACGGGTAATCGTAAGCGGTCAGCATTGAGATTGGATTTTTGTCCTGCTTCATTTTCTTCAGGTTGGTAATTGTCAAACGTTTCCTCATTACGCTTCATCCCCTTTAAGTTTTAGGATAAACACAAAAAAACCTTTTAGCCGCTGCTAAAAAGGTTCCCGAACGAAAAAGGAAACGTATGCTAACTGTTTGCTTCCTTCTGTCTCGGTCCCTACGGCTCAGAGCAGAGTGTGCCTTGCTAATCTACAACAACTATTACCCTTTGCAGTGCAGCTCTTACCAGATACCGCCTGCTTTCTTTATAGTAGCAAAAAAAGGCGATCCCGTAAACGCCCTTAGCGAACGGGCTCGCCCATTTCAGCAGAGAACACAACAACCGTGCTTCCATCCTCTTTTCGAACGGTTAATGCCCCGCTGGCATCAAGGCCGATCGGAACACCTTCAATTATGCCTTGCGGGGTAATTAGTCTTGCAGGCTGATGAAGGGATACCGATAACGCTTCCCAAAGCGTAATAATCGGATCAAAACCTTTCTCCAAATAGAGAAAATACAGCTGCTCCCATTCCTGCAAAAAGTCGGTTATTACCTCGATCCGGTCAAAGCCTTCTCCGCCGTTCGCAATTCGAAGAGAAGTGACCTTCTCAAGAATTTCCTCCGGATAATCGGATTTCTCCAGATTCACACTGATCCCGATTCCGGCAATAACATAACGGAGCCTTTCATCCTCGGCAGTGGATTCGAGCAAAATCCCGCTGATCTTCTTGCCTTCGATCAACAAATCATTAGGCCATTTGATGCCAATTGGTAATGAGGTCAGCCGGCGCAGGCTGCGGCATAACGCAACCGCTGTAAGAAGCGTAAGCTGCGGAGCAAAATGAATCGGGACAGATGGACGGAGCACCATGCTCATCCATACTCCCTTTCCCTGCGGCGATACCCAGCCGCGTCCCATTCGGCCGCGTCCGTTATTTTGCTGCTCTGCAATTACAAGCGTTCCTTCCGAAGCGCCTTCCTCGGCCATTTTCTGCGCCATATTTTGCGTGGAATCTACCGTTTCATACCATTCAATCGAGCTGCCAAATACTTTTGATTTCAGCTGGCTTATCAGTTGCGGAATAGACAATGTATCCGGTGATGAGATCAGCTTATAGCCAAGTCGGCGTGATGCATCAAATACATAACCTATGGACTCGAGCTTCTTGATCTGTTTCCACACAGCAGTGCGGCTGACACCCAGCTCCTGGCTGATCATTTCTCCTGATACATACTCACCGGGAGATTGTTCAAATAATTCAAGCAATCGGTTCGTTGACATGTTATCGGTCCTCGATATTCCATATTTGGGCTTGCTTAAGCAGCGCTTCCTGTTCGTTAGGCAGCTTGTCTAGTGCAACATCCAGCAACAGACGCTTAAGCAGCAGGCCGGTCCAAGTTCCCGGCTTCTTATTTAACCCTTCTGCGAGTTGTCTTCCATTCAGCTTCAGCTGCTTCAAAGTAACCGCCGGCATTCCATCTAGCCAGGTACGGAATTGATGCGTGCGTGAATGCAAAACATGCTGCTTGTTCCATTGCACAATCGACAGCCATCTGCGGGCAGCTTCTTCGCCATAATGAAGAACTGCACTTGTCCAGGCAAGACGCAAGCCTTCCTCCTGCTTACTGGCAACAGCTGCTTGCAGCTGCAAAATTGCTGTAACAGCATTCATTCGTTGGGTCGGGAAACGTAATGCCTTTAACGTTTCCTCTGCTTGAAGAAGCGTTATTCCTTGAGCCATAAACATTGCTCCGTAACGCGTATCCGGATCATCAAGCCTGCTCAGCTCGTTATAAGGTAAGTAATCCGCGTCCGGTAATTCTGCGGCGGCAGAAAAGCCCTCCGCAAGCCTGTCCGCGATTGGCAAGGCTGTACCGGAGTACTGCAGCAGCCGGCTGGCCGCAAGCAGCTGCAAAGCCCGTTCAGGATGGGCGCCGCTGATCATCCGGTCAAGCTCCGATTGGACCCGCTCCATCGCAATATGCTGAAGCAATTCCCGATATTGGATAAGCGCTCTCCAGGTCGAAGGTTCGATGGTGAATTCAAATTGCGAGGCAAACCGGATAGTCCGAAGCATTCTGAGCGCATCCTCCTGGAATCTGGCATTCGGGTCACCTACGCATCGGACTGCTTTTTTACTCAAATCATCCAGGCCGCCAAACGGATCATGCAGCTCGCCAGCCACATTCATCGCCATCGCATTAATGGTCAGATCCCGGCGCAGCAAATCGCCGTCCAGACGGTCGATAAATTCAACCTGCATTGGGCGGCGATGCTTCTCGTATTCCGATTCCGTCCGGAAGGTCGTCACTTCATAAGGAACGCCGGCATGCATGACTGTAACAGTGCCATGCTGCAGCCCCGTGGGGATGCAGTGCGGGAAGAGGGACAGAACCTGCTCCGGTCTCGCCGAGGTCGCCATATCCACATCTTTAATCGGCAGTCCCATAACGGTATCTCTTACGCAGCCTCCGACAAAAACCGCCTCAAAGCCGCTCTCAACGAGTTTCTCGAGCACCGGCAAAGCCTGCTGCATCAGATTATGCAGAAGGAAGCGTCTTCCCATATGTTTCGGCACTTCCTTCCTGTTCTAAGCCTCGCAAACCGGAACCGGCAGATCAGCCTCCATGCCGAGAACCCGATAATAAATTTGTTCATACTGGTTTGTAATAACATCGTTACAGAACTCATTCCGCGCGCGGAACAAGCATGCTTCTTTAAACGATTGATGAAGCTTCTCATCGCTCAGCAGCTGCGCTGCATACGCGGCCATTCCTTCTACATCGCCAATCGGGCATAAATAGCCGGTTTCTCCATGTGTGACCAGCTCGGGGATTCCGCCGGCATTAGAGCCAATTGTCGGCACCCCGCATGCCATAGCTTCAAGCGCTACAAGGCCAAAGCTCTCCTTCTCGGAAGGAAGCAGCAGCAGATCAGCCATCGAAATCACCTGTGCAACATCTTCCTGCTTGCCAAGGAAATGAACGCGGTCTTCCAGACCCATTTGGCGGATCTTGCATTGAATCTTGGACAACTCCGGGCCTTCGCCTACAAGCAGCAGCTTAGCCGGAATTTTCGAGGATACGCGTTCGAAAACATCCACTACATCGCTTACACGCTTAACTGGACGGAAGTTCGAAATATGCATAAGCACTTTCTCATGCGGCTCTGCATAATCCGCCCGAAGCGATGCAGCCTCACGCGGGTAATATACTCGTTTGTCCACGAAGTTATAAGTCAAATCAATCGGACGGGTAATATCGACAAGTTGTCTTGTTTCATTAATCAAATCCTGCGATACAGCCGTAACCGCATCACTTTCGTTAATGGCAAGCCGGATCAGGTCCTTCAGCGACTCATCCTGCGCAAGCACGGTTATATCGGTTCCATGCAGCGTAGTCACCGTTTTGAAGCCGTCGCCAATCATTTGTTTCGCAAGATGAGCGCATACGGCATGCGGAACGGCATAATGAACATGAAGCAGATCAAGCTTCTCCATTTTGGCCACTTGGGCCATCTTGCTTGCCAGTGACAGATCATATGGCGGATAACGGAATACATAATAATCATTTACTTCAACTTCGTGGAAGAATATGTTTTTATTAAATTTCCCAAGACGGAACGGTATGCTATGCGTAATAAAATGTATCTCATGGCCGCGTTCAGCCATTAATTTGCCAAGCTCCGTTGCGACAACGCCTGAACCGCCCAGGGTAGGATAACACGTGATTCCGATTTTTAATTTACGTGCCATGTTGGTCGTACACCCTCTCGTGTAACATGCTGATAATCTATATATTCGACAAAGTTCTGGCTTATGAAAGTCATCACTTTTTTCCTTTTGTTAAAACCATTCCACTGCATGAGGCCGCTTAATAGCAAAACCCTCCGCATATTTCCAGCTGCGGGTTTGGCCAAGCAAACTGTCTCGCGCCTCTACCCGTTCGATATAACGGTCAGTCAACGGGGTCGCTACACGATCTTCACCCGAAGCTGTTGTCTGGAACTGGGATTGATAAGCCATCAAGGATTGTCTCTTCTGATCATAATAGTTCGAAACATCGACCATCAAAGAGACGTTATCCACATCATTTATGTAGTAGTAAATTAATTGCTCGACCTGTACAGCAGGCAATTCCGGCATATAGCGGCGAAGCTTGGCATTAAATACAGCTTCCTCAACCAGCTTGCTGCAAGCAATATGATCCGGATGGCGGTCGACCCAATAAGGCGCAAACACGATACGCGGCCTAGCACGGCGGATTTCCGCAACGATTGCATCGATATGCGGTTTATTAATTTCAAGTCCCCGGTCAGGCAGTCCGAGATTGGTGCGGGTATATAAACCAAGCACCGAGGAAGCCTCGGAAGCTTCCTGCTTCCGTAGCTCCACGGTGCCGTTTGATGACATTTCCGCTTCGGTTAAATCACAAATACCAACTCGTTTTCCAGCAGCCGTATATTTCGCAATCGTGCCGCCCATTCCGATCTCTGCATCATCTGCATGTGCGCCGAAGACGAGAATATCTAGTGGCTCGCTCATGGCTGATCCACACCCGGTTTGTACTTGTGAACAAGCTCACGCCAAGCAAAGTCCCCGCGCGCAAGTGCCCGGACAAGCAATTCTGCTGTTGCTACATTGGTTGCAACCGGAATTCCCTGTACGTCACAAAGACGGAGCAAGGCAATAATATCAGGCTCATGCGGCTGCGCCATAAGCGGATCGCGAAGGAAGATAATCAGATCCATCTCATTCTGAGCAACCAAAGCGCCGATCTGCTGATCTCCGCCAAGCGGACCGGACATAAACCGTTGAATTTGCAAGTTTGTTTTTTCCATAATCCGGGTACCGGTAGTACCTGTGGAATACAGCTCATGGGGCGCAAAGACACTTTCATAAGCGGTAACAAAATTAACCATCTCTTCTTTTTTGCGGTCATGCGCGATAAAAGAAATTTTCAACATCCTATAATCCCACTCTTTCTACGCTGTATAAGAAATTAGTCCATTACATGTTCGAAGCCATAGATTAAACCGCTGTAGTTCATTACTTTCTTGACAGCCACGTTCACGCCAGGCATATAGCCGGCGCGGTCATAAGAATCATGGCGGATTTTGAGTGTTTGACCATAACCGCCAAATACAACCTCTTGCTGCGCAAATACACCAGGGAGTCTCACACTATGTATGCGGAAGCCGTTATAATAACCGCCGCGTGCGCCTTCGATAACTTCTTCCTCATTCGGATTGCCTTGACGAAGCTCCTGGCGCACTTGCGAGATCAATTCTGCTGTCTTGATCGATGTACCCGACGGGGCATCCAGCTTCTGGTCGCCATGATACTCAATGATTTCGACATGCGGCAAATATTTGGATGCTTCGGCAGCAAATTTCATCATGAGAATGGCACCAATCGAGAAGTTTGGCGCAATCAGTCCACCAATGCCTTTTTCCTGACAGAGCTTGTCCAACTCTTCGATTTGTTCCGGGGTGAAGCCTGTTGTGCCCATAATTGGACGAACGCCATGCTCAATGGCTACTTTTGTATGATGATAAGCAAGTGCGGGTACTGTAAAATCAACCATGACATCCGCCTCTGTCTTGCTTAATGCTTCCTCAATTGTTGCGCTAACGATAACGCCGGTATTCGTTTTGCCTGCGAATACGCCGGCATCTACAGGACCTGCTGAAGGAGCGACGGCAGCAACGAGCTCGAGCGCTTCGTCCTCCAGCACCATTTTCACAACTTCACGGCCCATGCGGCCGCTTGCTCCGATTACTGCTACCTTAATAGCCACCAAAATCACCTATTCCTTCTGTTGTTGTTTGCCCATCACCCGTCTGCGCATCATTCTGCGCTTCCGATTCACATCAGCGAATAAGCGGCGCGCCGCAGAATGTCCGGGATCTAATCTAATCGCTTCCCTGGCATTAATCACTGACTCCTCAATCCGCCCCATCTCCGAGAAGGTTAACGCAAGCAAATAAAAAGCCTCGAAGCTCAGCGGATCAAGATCAGCCGCCTGCTGCAGCAGAGGGAGTGCATCCAGATACCGTGACGGTTCTTCCGCAAGCTTAAGCTCTGCCGAGGCAACCAAAAGTCTCGACTCAATGGTTTGCAAATGGTATTGATATTCGGGATGATTGCCTTCAAGCTCAACGGCTTGCTTCGCATATTGATGCGCCTTGCTCCATTTACCGCTCCTGGCGCATGAAACTGCACATTTATGCCGATAGCTTGCATTAAGAGGTTCTGCCGCTATCGCTTGCTCGAACCAATAAATCGCCTGTTCAAAATCACTGTTAAGAATAAACTCATACGCCTTCTTCACGCAGCTTTCCCCGTCCATCTGCCCATCCTCCTTGTACACAGGTTGATGGTACAGCATATGTTCGAGGTCGTTCTACTGTTCGGCGTTTTTTCTCGTCCAGCGGTTAGCATCACGAGTATTGAATTTATTCATAACTTTGTTATGCGCTTCCGTCAGGTCAATATTGAGCGAATTTGCAAAACAGGACAAAATAAATAAAATATCTCCAAGCTCCATTTCAATGGAGTTTTCTTCTTCATTTGGCTTTTTGGGCTTCTCGCCATAATAATGATTCACTTCTCTTGCGAGCTCGCCAACTTCTTCACTCATTCGCGCCATAAGAGCTAACGGGCTGAAGTAGCCTTCCTTAAATTGACCAATATACGTATCCACTTCACGCTGGATATCGGCTAAAGTTTTATCTGCCATCTGCAAGTAACCCTTTCTTTCTTATGTATAACGCTAATATCACCTATGTTAACGTAAAGAAGCGATGAAAACAATGTTTTTTGAGCCGTTCGTTAAGCTATAATACATAAATAACTTATCCAAGAACTTTAAAGGAGCCTTACCTATGCCAAGGAAATTCATGCTTCAACTTCGAACTCTGCCGCCTATTCTGGTTGGTACAGCTATTTATGCCTTTGGGCTTCATTATTTCGTCATCCCCAATCAGCTCATGGAGGGCGGCGTAACCGGTATTGCCGTACTGCTTAACTACGCGGCCGGATTTCCATTGTCCATCTCCACGCTGATTCTTAATATACCGCTCTTCCTGATCGGGTGGAGAAAGCTTGGTCTAGGCGAGATGGCCTACACGCTGGTTGGTGTAGTGTCCTTGTCCGGGTTCCTCGCTCTAATGGAATGGATGATTGAGAAAGGCTGGATCATCACGTTCCATAACTCCCATGACTACCTGCTTGCTGCCCTTTATGCCGGCGTGACTCTAGGCGGTGGTCTAGGCATCGTATTCCGGGCTGGAGGTACAACTGGCGGCGTCGACATTATCGCAAGGATTGCATCGCGGCGCAAAGCATTTAGCATGGGACAGTTTATTTTGCTGTCCGATGCCGTTATCATCGGAATCTCGTTGTTTTATATTCCGATTGAAAAGGTATTGTATACGCTTGTTACCGTGTTTGTAGCCTCCAAAATGATTGACTTCATCCAGGATGGCGCCTATTCAGCCAAATCCTTCTCCATTATTACCGAGTATGGCAAAGAGATGGCTGCCCAAATCACTTCCGAGCTGGACCGGGGTGTGACGCTTATGCCGGCAAGGGGAGCTTTTTCCGGACAATCAAAAGAGGTCGTCTACTGCGTCGTTCAGCGGCAAGAAATGCGCCGTCTTAAGAACATCATACGCCGTATCGACCCCAGAGCTTTTACCGTAATAAGTGAAGTTCATGATGTGCTTGGTGAAGGGTTCAAAGAAGAATAATCTATGAGAGCGGCTTCACTCCATAAGGCTGCTGCTTATATTTCCTCCAGCCTGTATAGGTGAGCACCGCCATAATAATGGCACCAAGAAGCAATATCCAGCTAATTGGATTTGTTTGACCGATAGGTGCAACAGCCGGCTCTTCCTCTTGCCCATGACCGTCATCGAATAACCGGTTTACCGAAAACTCTAAATCCTGAATCGAGTTATCTGTCCAATCCTGCTTGGTCTGTCCTTTCATTCCCGCTTCGAGCAGCACATTCGTATAATGCATTCGATCCCGCAGCTCATCAATCCGCTCAGCAGGCCGCTGCATCGAAGCAGCGGCCTCAATGCGCGATAAATGCTCATTGAAGCTGTTCATCGCCGCTCTGGCAGCAATTGCTCCATCACCGGTCTGCCTATTCCATGAACGGTTGACACGCTCCAAGTCCTCCAGCATCACTTTCTCATACTGCAGCCATAAAGCATGGTCAGGACGAAGCAATGCATCCGTCGTCAGATGAATCCGTGCAGCTGCCGTGAGCCAATCTGAGGCAACCTTACCGTTCTTCAAGGTAAAAGCAATCGAGGTAATACTATCCTCCATCAGCTCCCATCCTGCAGCTTGTCCTGCCTGTCTGATATCGCTTTTTCCCACGAGCTTTTCTAACTGCTGGACATATTTATAACCGGCTTGTCTATTGTTCAAATAAGCAGCCTGATATAAAGCTGCAGCCGTCTCGTCTAAACGAAGCAGCCCGCTTCGCGATTCGTTTGCATAGCCTGTCCCGTTCAGATCTGCAGGAAACGCTTTCGCAACCGTAACCGAACAGACGGTCATGACGATACATAAGAAAAAAGGCAGTATAATGCGTATCTTCATGGACATCCCTCCTAAAAAGAATTGCCGCACAATGGGCAGTCCTCACTGCACATGCGGTAATTCTTACTTCGTAAGGCATCTGCTAAAGAATTGCCGCGTAATCGTTCAGTCCTTTGCTTGGGACACATGCGGTAATTCTTATATCATAAGCATCTGCTATGATAACTTTATGAAGGGATGTCCACACTTATGTCTGTTTTCTCGCCTTTAAGGCAAGAGCGCCAACAATAAAACTAAAGATCGTTAAGCCGTAGGTAAACCATTTGACCTCAGTTAAATCATCCATAAGCCGATCCGACAGCCATGGGAATACATCATAGGTGTAGTCTACTGTATCATTGAGCAAAAGCCATAAGGTCCCGATTACGGCAGCCCAGACCCCTGCCTTCATAAATCTGGCATACAGCAGTACCTCAACAGCCATGGCCGTATGGGACGCCATCAGCATCCAATGCTCCCATTGCAGAGGATCACCCTGCATGCTTCCTGCAACAATCATGGACACTGCCCATATGCCATATTTAATCGAAGTAACGACAGCTAAGCCCTCAATGATCATTCGCGCGCCATTCACAAACCTGGAATTTCCCTGCGGCGGAAACAGCCAATAGAGCAGCGTGATTGTAAAGAACAAGCTTGCTGTTGGGCTATCCGGAACAAATACAACCTGCCAAAGCGGATGATTGCTCACCGTGTCTTCAATCTGATTGCCGTACCAGATATATCCGTATACCGTCCCAAGGAAATTACAAATAAACATCAGCCATAGAAAAAAGCGATTTAATAAAAAAGATCGGCTCCAGAACAAAGATAAAGGCATGCCCATTAAAATGTACGCCCCTCGCTAATCATATAGTCGTTCGAAAAAAACCTGACCGCATGAACACGATCAGGTTTTTATAGTGTTGCTATTATTCAGCCGGCGCTTTTTGTTTCGCAAGCCAAGTTGTTAATTGGTCAATCTCTTCGGCAGTCAACTGATCTTTGAAGGCTGGCATACCACCGCGGCCATTCGTAACGGTTTCAACGAGCTCTTCCTTCGATAATCTGTCGCCAACTCCTGTCAAAGCAGGAATTTGCGGCGGATTGCCTTTCAGATCGTTAGCATGACAAGCTACACATTGTGCTTTTTTCACAATATCCATTGCTGGATCATTAGCATCAACTAGTGCAACCGCTTTATCTGCCGGCTTCGAAGCACTTGGTGCTTCTTGGCCTTTCTCATGTGCTTCCCGAGCTTTCTCTTCCCGAACTTTATGCTCAGGAATGGAATTCGTAGCTTCCATCTCATGCGTGTAGTGACTCCATGAGATAACGGTCAAATACACACAAGAGATTAATGAAAGAATCATCAGAGATGAAGCAATCGGGCGACGATAGAACCTGCGCTCTTTACCTGTATCCAGGAATGGAGCCAGCAGCAAACCGCCGAACATAACAGCTGGGACGCCCATCGTACCAAGTACGATATAGTCACCAGAAACCCAAGGATATTTCAGAAACTGATACAGGAACAAGAAGTACCAGTCCGGCATCGGAATAAAGGATGCGTTCGTAGGATCCGCAGGGTAACCCAGCGGAGCGCCTTCCGCGATTGTCCATGTCAAGAAACCAACCAGGACAACGCAGCCAACCATCCATTCCTTAAGCAGGAAGTTCGGTATGAACGCTTCCGATTTACCGGGGTAGGACGTATAATCTGGCGGAATGTTTGGATGATTGCTTTTCTTCACCCGCGAGTCGCCAACATAAACGACCTTCTCGTTCGATTTATGACCATGCGCCATAATAAATCCTCCCTTCGCTTAAAGTGGTCCCGAAATGCCTTGCTTCCGGATCATCAGGAAGTGCGCCGCCAACATGGCAATGAGCGCGCCAGGCAAGAAGAATACGTGAATTGCGAAGAAGCGTGTTAGCGTTTGCGCGCCTACAATGTCGCCGCCGTACAGGAATTCACCAATGTAAGGTCCGATATACGGAACAGATTCTGCAATCTGTACGCCTACCTTCGTCGCAAAGTAAGCTTTGTTATCCCATGGCAGCAGGTAGCCTGTGAAGCCAAGGCCTAACATAATGAAGAAGATCAGCATCCCTACGACCCAGTTCATTTCACGCGGAGCTTTGTAGGAACCCGTGAAGAAGACACGCAAGGTATGTAAAAACATCATTACGATAACCAAACTTGCGCCAAAGTGATGCATGCCGCGAACGATGCCGCCAAATGCAACTTTATGGTTCAAGTAGTCAACACTCGCATAAGCATTAATAATGTCCGGTACATAGTACATGGTAAGGAACATGCCGGACAAAATTTGAATGACCGTGATAAAGAACGTCAAACCGCCAAAGCAGTATACGAACGCCGAGAAGTGATGAGCCGGGTTAACATGCTCTGGTACTTCATGGTCGGCGACATCCCGCCATAGCGGCGTAATATCAAGACGTTCGTCAATCCAGTTGTACATCGATTTAAACATCTGTTATTAGCCTCCTATACACGAGAATTTGCTTTAACTGGCCCTACGTACACAAAACCGTTTTCAACTTTCACTTCATATTCATCTAATGGATGCGGGGCTACCGCAAGGTTCTTCCCGTCAACGGTATATCGTGCACCGTGGCAAGGACAATCATACTCGTGATGGCCAAGCGTATTCCAACCGATTGTACAACCCAAGTGCTTACATACTGGAGAAAGTGCAAAAATATTATTGTTTGCATCTTTCGTAATCCAGGCAGAAAGTTCCGGATCGCTTACATACCAGCCATCGACCTGATGAATTTGGAACTTGAATTCTTGAGGCTCTGTTGTTATTTTGCTCTCTTCAACTACTTTAACCCATGTTCCCTCAGCTTTTTTCGCCAAGAGAGGATCAACCGCAAAACGGACCATAGGCAAAACCGCGCCGCCCATCATAAATGCAGTCGTACCGCCGAGCGTATACGACAAAAATTGACGCCGGGACATCTCTTTGCGTTGAACCGGACGATGCGCGGTTTCTTGATGTTCGTGGTTACTCATCTTCTGTTCTAACCCCCTTTGCCAACCATTTCTCGCGTAAAGCCACGAGGCTACACGCTTGACGAACTAGGACATAAACTATAATAGCCTAGGTGCTTGGGAGCGTCAAGAATATGGCTCGCGATTTGTTTACCTATAAAATGCCATTCACAAATTTGTTGGCAATTTGTCACAATTAACCTTGCCTTAACTTTTGTTTCCCCAAAACCCATTTTTTTTATTCAAAAATGCCCCTGTTTGGAAGATGACAGCGCTTTATCGGTTCTTATGATTCGCCGCGATTCCACAAAGCCTGCACGGCTTTCGACACAATTGCAGCAGTTGGTCCTCCGCCATCTTCATCCGGACAAATAACCAGATCCGCTTCCGGGCAGTCCAGCCCCCTCTGATTCCTTGCCGAAATCACAATGACAAATCGAAATCCTGATTCCTTTAATGAACGGCAGGTCCGCGAGACCAAGGTCGATTCAGAGCCTTCATGAATGTAATGCATCGCAGGATAGGTCACGATTCTTCCTTTAAACGGAATCTCGATCAAATCCATCACATCCCTCAGCTGCTCCAGCGCAAGCCGTGCTTCATGCGGCTGTTCATGCCCTGTCATGCCGGTGACCGGCAGCAAGCATGTATCGAGGTATGGCTTAAGCTCGTCCCACTGTTCCTCAGCAATGTCGCTAAATTTCATTTTATGCTTCCTTTCCTCTGTTGAATTTATCTGTAAACTCTATGTTACCCATAAAGGATGATCTTGCCAATGACATACAACAAAAAAACTCCCGCTGCTATGACGGAATCTAACGGCCTCCATCATAGGGCGGAAGTTACTTATTGGCGTAAATTAGCTTTTCAATTGATTCAATTGAGCAGCCAAACGGTAAAACGTATCCTCGTCCCCAACAGCTAACGCTTCGTCAATTGCTTTATAAATCCGTTCCGAGCGAAATTTGTGGACGGCTTCATCTAATACCATCTCCGCTGCTAATCCTAGCATTGCTTCATACGCAACTTTCATTTTGTCCATAGGATACACCTCCAAACCGGCGTTAAAGAGATCCTATCGTCTTCGACTATCGTCACGCGGTGATTCAAGTGAAAGAGTATAGGTCAACTCGCTTCATTCTCTGTCACAATCGAACCGGCTCCTACTTTAAGCATATTCACCATTCTGCGCGCCGATAAGTACGATTGCCCCCATTCCAATTAATATGTCATCGCCTAGGTGGATTCATAGCATAACTAATAGAGAAACATTCGATCCTGATCTTCGAGATTTACTCCCGCGATAAGCGCCCTGCCCATTTTGGTCATCCGCACAACCGTTCCATGCTCCTGATGCTCACCGATTCGAAGCATTCCCAGATGCACCATCATTCCGATAAGCCGGACATCGAGCACCTTATCCGCCGTATCATAATAGAACGGTTTAATGAAAGGAATGAGCACTTTGCGGAGCGATTCAACCGTAACCCATTGTTCTGCGAGACTGTTCATCCAGTGTACCAGTGCATGAACATTAGAGATCGGCCCTTTGTACAGCTTCAGCCAAAATTTATAAATCTGCTCCATTTCATTAGCCGGTTTACAGCGCAGCCGCTCTTCTCCGCTTGTTGACAAGGTCAGCAACAGGTTGTTATCCACGAAATACTTCATGTAGCTGCAGTAATCGTACAAGAGCGACATCCGGTTCGGGTAATGGTGAAAATGTCGTCCATATCCGAAGCGCCATTCCCCTTTGGAGGGTAATTCCTCCGAAATAGCCAGCTTCTCTACGATTTGTCCGCTGAAGCGTTTATACATCGAGCCATCCGCCGACAGCTGCACCTCATTGTGGTATATATAATGAAGCAGCTGGTAAATATCCTCCTGCATGAGAAGCTGCTCATCCCGGTACATATGCGGCTCATCCGTAAAATGCAGCTCCGCTTCAAATTTTTTGCGCAGCGTATCGCGAAATCTTGTTCTCAGATCCTGCGGGACCTGGAACATATAACGGTTCGTACCTGTTACCCCATTAAATAGCCATCCTTGATGCTTGAATCTGGAGATCATCTCTCTCGGTCCGGTTTCTTTTGGCACTTCGGCCACAGCTTGCTTCTTTTTTGTCGTCCGTTTGGGTTTCTTCTGCGGCGCTTCTTCCGCTGGCGTCTCAAGCTCGCCAAACTTGCTTTGCTGAACCCTTGCAATAAGCTCTTCCAGGCTGAAAGAATCTCTCGATTCAAATAGCAGGGAGTTCAAGAACCGCATTTCATCCAGTTTCATACTGCTGATCTGCGCCTCAAATACGTCTTTCCGGCTTACGGTTGAGAGAATAGACTGAATCAAATCATTTTTGGAGTGACCATTGCACTCACATTGATACACGGAAGCAATCCGGCTCAACTGCTGAATATCAGCATAGCCCAGCATATCCGACAAATTCATGATATCTCTCCTTTCCGCAACTGTCCGCCGTCTGTGTCTACTCTTTGCGGCTTATTTGATTCGCTAGCAATAATTAGTACCATTATGGGAAGAATTTCGAATTTTAAAACTACTTGTGTGAAAAAGCTTCACATTGGGCGGATACGCTGTACGTTTCGGCCGCTGCGCAAGCAAATGTTCTTTCGATCGCCGTTGATACCGGATTCCCTGGATTGAAGCTGTTAAGGATGGGAATCCGGTAATCAAAGCTACATCGGAAGCATAATCTTCGCTTCTCAATGAACATTTGCTTGCTCCGCTCCCCCGCTTGCTCGTTTTTCAACACAAAAAAGCTTTGCAAAATTCAAAGGCGGGAACAGCAAATAGGCCTGCCATTGAAATTGGCAGGCCTTGCTCTTCATAAAAAGGGCTGCCAAATTAACGGCAGCCGGAATCAAACTCTCGAATTCGCCTCATCAAGGTGACGAGTGCAGTTATATAGAAGCGGATTCCACTGGTCATCCTTCAACTGGAGAATCGAATACGATAAGTTTCCTAAATTCTGCTTCTCCAAATCGGAGCACAACGTATCGAACATTTGGGCAAGAAATCCGCCATGTGATACAACAAGCAGTCTTCCTTCCGGCCGCTGCTTCTGCCAATCTTCTAGGAACGAAAGCCCACGGGCACGGACCTCCTTATCTGATTCCAGTCCTTGTGCAACCTCGCGCCAGTTTTCGCCCCAGCGCTCTATTCTTTCCGGCAAGGTTAGCCCTTCGACTTCCCCAAAATTGCGCTCCCGCAACCTAGGATCTCCATCAAGCAGTGGAATACCCAGCTTGTCTGCAAGGACAGAGGCCGTCTGACGAGCCCGCTGCAGATCGCTCGAAATAACAGCATCCCACAGCTTCTCATCATGCAAAAGCCGCTCGGCCAGCGCATTAGCTTGCTTCATGCCCAGCTCATTTAACGGGATATCTGTCTGGCCTTGAATCTTTCCTTGCGCATTCCAATCGGTATTTCCATGCCGTACCATACCTATAATCAATGATATTCCCTGCCTTTCACACTGAAGCAAGCGTAAACGGCTGTACCGTCCTTAGAGGAGGAGCAGCATACGTTTCGCAGTGAAACATAAGCCCGTTATGGAGAGACCTTATACTTTCTTATATTTAAAGGTTGCGCATTAGTTTCGTGTTCTAGACAACCAGTTCAATATCAGTAATGACATAACCACGCCTAATAAAGAAAGAGCTACCCAATATTGCGGGAAAGACGGAACGACCTGCAGCACAAACGGATCGCTGACACTTGCCACCGGAACTTCGAATTCAGCACTAATGACAAAATCACTTCCGGATGCATTAGCTGTGTCCATTAAACCGGTTAATTGAGCCATCTTTTGTTCCGATGTGCCATTCTCATTGCCCTTTATGAAAAAGATCAGTGAACATACAAACACAGCCAGACAGGCCGACAGGATGATAGCCAGATTTCTCCGAAATGCCGGCGAGAAATGGTAACTCTTCTGGGAAACAGGCAGCAGCCACGATTGTTCTGCATAAATGCGATCCATGACGTTGCGATTTACATGCTCCATTTGCACACTGACAACCTCATCCTCTTCCGAAAGCTTGCGGATCATCTCTTCGCTTTCTTCCCACAGACGGTATTGCTCAGCGCAATGCTCACAATCGAGCAAATGGGCCTCCATCGCTTCCCGCTCGGTATCTTCCTCTGATAAAACTCCGAAGATATCGAACTTGTCTTGTACGTCATCGCATTTCATCGTGTGTTCATCCCTTCGTATTCCTCCATCATCGGCGTCTCGCCAAAATAAGGCTCAAGCTGTGATTTCACGCTGGCTCTGGCCCGGAATAACAACGATTTTACGGAGCTGACCGTTTGACCCAAAATATTCGCGATCTCTTGATAATCAAGCTGGTCATATTCCCGCAGAATGAGTGCTGAGCGTTGTTTCTCAGGTAAATTATTAATGGCTTCCCGAACCATTGCCATCCGTTCGTTGCGCAGAACATGCTGCTCGGGCACCTGATCAGGCGGGGCCGCCGGCATCATGTTTGAATCATCCAATGGCACATGAGCCGTCTTCTGCTTGCGCAGTTCGCTAAGTACAGTATTTCGTGCAATCGTATACAACCATGTCGAAAAAGAAGCATCCACTTCCCGGAAAGAATGGAGGCTGCGATATGCTTTATAAAACGTTTCTGAGCACAAATCTTCAGCCAGCAGCTCCAGCTTGGCACTCTTCAACATATGATAGATAAATGCCAGTATCTTGCGCTGATAACGGCTCATCAGCTCGGAATAGAGCTCAATGTTGCCGTCCTTGATCTCACGTATTAATTGGGAATCAGTCATGACAGGCGAACCTCCTCACCTGCGAATTCTTCTTCCCAGTTCGATGTATGTATCATTGTACCGAACCGGAAGCGAAAAGCTGCGGTCATTATCATAAAAAATTCAATAAATACGATGTATGTAATTCGATTCGCAATAGCCAAATTCCTGCTTCTTTCGACAAAAGGATTTTCATCCATATTTTAACAAAAGGGACTATCCCTACGTATTGTAACATACCTCTCCCGTTTAGTCTTAAAAAATAAATAAACTCTAATTTCCAGATTGAAGGAATTTGTCGGAATTAAGAGATAAGCCTGTCCAATTAAATATAAACAAAAAAAAACCACCCCGAAGAGTGGTCAGCATTCATATTGAACGCTATAGTTTTGGATAGGAGTGGAGAGAAACCATACTGTACTTTTATTATATGTATACGCTTCCACAATGTCAACACTTTTTTGAAAACGCTTAAAATTTTTGACAAGCTTAAGCGACGGCTGTCCAATTAAGCAGAGGCAGGCATGTTCAAACCAAAAAAACCTCTTTCGAGGTTTTATTGGCGAACCGTATATCCAGTGTTACCAAGCAACTCCATCGCTTGATCCAAATCTTCCTGTGTGCGGAAAGATAAGCGCAGGACGCCGGGAACATCTTCCCTGCTCTCAATAATATTAATATTGCTAAGATTAATCCGGGCGCTGCCAAGCTCAGTGGCAATATTGCCGATAATGCCAGGATGATCGGGTACATCCACATAACAGTCGTACAAAGAATGAATCATGCCTTTGCGGCGTTCCGGCAGCTTGCTGCGGAACTCACCTGCTGTCTGGAAAGCTTCTTCAATTGCGTCTCCATCCAGTGATTCCAGCATAGCCGCAAACTTCTCTACCTCCGCATTCCAGTCCTTCAGAAGCTTCAGCAGAACTTCACGGTTATTGATCAGGATATCACGCCACACGATTGGATCACTTGCCGCGATCCTTGTAATATCACGGAAACCGCCGGCAGCCAGCAATTCGTATAAGCCGTTCTGTTCGTTGTAGCCGCGAACCTGATTAACAAGCGCAACTGCGATCATGTGCGGCAAATGGCTGATAGCGCCTACAATCTCGTCATGCGATTTGGCGTCAACGCTTACGAGATGTGCTCTTGTATGAACCAGCAGATTTCTCAACCGTTCCAATGCTTCTGGAGGCGTTGCTTCTTCCGGTGTCAGAACATAAAAAGCATTCTCGAACAGATTCGTTGATGCGGCTTCTACGCCTGAACGCTCCGAGCCTGCCATCGGATGGCCGCCGATGAATGAAACACCATGCTGCTCCAGTCTTCTGCCGCATTCCGCTACCGATGCTTTGGTACTGCCTACGTCTGTAATAATACAGCCTGGTTTTAATTCCAGCTTGCTGAGCTCACTAACGTATTCTTCCAGCTTGCCGACAGGCACGCATAGAAAAATAAAATCTGCCCCTTCAGCAGCTTCCTGCAAGGAAGTTGTTGCATAATCAACAACTCCCCGCTTCATGTATTTCTCAACGGAGGATTGGCGATTCGAATATCCAACTACCGTAAGATCCGGCTTGCCCTTGAAGCACAAAGCCAGCGATCCGCCAATCAGTCCTACTCCAAATATCGCAATCTTTGTCATAAGGCTATCCGCGCACCGCCGCTTCCTGCAAAACTTGCTCAAGCGCAGCAATAAACTTCTCGTTTTGCTCCGGCGTACCTACCGAAACACGAATATAGGTCGGGTAATAAGTCCAGCGCGG
>Ga0065721_10003953_pt1 | contig 52539 bp, 49 predicted proteins | sample Mesricmetagenome_FD_59108 | JGI IMG/M metagenome (GOLD analysis project Ga0065721, IMG submission 59108) | Mesophilic microbial community from rice straw/compost enrichment Sample: eDNA_1 v2 (version 2) | ecosystem: Engineered > Solid waste > Grass > Composting > Bioreactor | place: USA: Davis... | reverse complement strand
GGGGGCGCCTCTTCACGCGGGTAGAAGCTCGGCAGCCGGACCTGCAATAACGGTACCGCCTGAATCCGGACCCGTGGGAAAATCCGGTTTCGTGACGAACGGCCATTGGCTCGTTCTGTTGTGTTTCGATAGGGCCAATGGCCGTTCGTTACCGTGAAACCGCAAGCCGAAAGGCCGGGCGGCGCATAGGCATGTCCGGAATGGGGAGTATAGCCGGGTGCCTCGTGCGGGCCGGCACCCCCTCCCATCCTCCCCCGTCAAGGGGGAGGTGTCGCATCCAGTGTGGGGCAGCATTTGCGTCTCATACGCCGGCCCGTCACCCTCCCCCTTGCGGGGAGGGATGGGGAGGGGGGATGGCCCCCTCGATCTTGTCGGCCCATATGCGATAGCTCCGCCCCGAGAAAGGGGCAGGGAGCACCAACTCCGCTACGGATAAACTGCTCTACCCCTTGCGCAGAACCAGCGTCGTCCAGTCCTTGCGCTTGAGGTGGTCCACCAGCGCGAAGCCGGCCGCCTCATAGGCGGCGATGACGCCATCGGCCTGCGTGTTGAGGATACCGGACAAAATGGCATTGCCACCGGGCTGGGCGATCCGGCCCATGCCGGGGGCCAGTTCGGTCAGCGGCCCGGCCAGGATATTGGCGACGATCAGGTCATAGGGCGCGCGCCCGGCGATTTCCGGATGGTCGAGCCCGGTGGCTTCGATCGTGTCGATCTGCGCGCCGACCCCATTGTCATTGGCATTGTCGATCGTGGTGGTCACGGCGATCGGGTCGATATCGGTGGCGAGGATTTTCGCGTCCACCCGCTTGGCCAGGGCAATGGCCAGAACGCCGGTGCCGGTGCCGATATCGATCATGCGGCTGGGCGTGCGCTTGCGCAGCACCATTTCGATGGCTTCCAGGCACCCCGTGGTCGTCTCGTGATGACCGGTGCCGAAGGCCTGGGCCGCCTCGATCCGCATCGGGGTCAGGTGTTCGGGCACCGGCTCGGTGGCGTGGCTGCCATAGACATAGAAGCCGCCGGCAATGACCGGGGCGAGGCCCTCGAGCGATTTGGCCACCCAATTGACCTCGGGGTCGATGGTTTCGACCGAGAACGTCACCTCGCCCCCGAGCACCTGACGCGCCAGGTCCGAAAAGGCGTCGAGATCGGGCGGGCTGTCGCAGGTGGCTTCGAACACCCATTCGCCGGTCTCCTCGTTTTCATGCGCCGAGGCGGTCAGGGCCAGCTCGTCGCGCTCGGAAACGGCGTCGACCAGGGCATAGGCCTGCTCCTTGGTGAGGGAAACGGAAAGCTGATCGACGGACATGGGCGGGCCTCTGCTGCGTTCGGCCTTCATTGCTGCACCAGGGCAGGGCAAGTCAATGGCGGGCCTTGACGCGCACCTTGGCACTGTTCATCATTTGTTCGAAAGAGGAGGCGGCAATGTATGGATTGATCGGGCGCATGCTGGCGGCGGAGGGCAAGCGCGAGGACCTGCTGCGCATCATGTTGGAGGGCAATGCAGCCATGCCGGGCTGCCGCTCCTATGTCATCGCGCGCGACCCGGCCAGCGAAGACGGTATCTGGATCACCGAAGTCTGGGACAGCCAGGAGCAGCACGCCGCCTCGCTGCACCTGCCGCATGTACAGGCGACGATTGCCAGGGCCAGGCCATTGATCGCCGGCTTCGACCAGAGGTTCGAAACCGAACCGATGGGCGGCGTGGGGATTTAGCGGATTTCGCTCAGAAACATCAGTAGACCTCATCCTGAGCTTGTCGAAGGACGAGGGCGTGGCACCCAATCCCCGGCGTACCCGACCTCGTGGTTCGACAGGCTTACCATGAGGTCTTCTGAACAGCAGTTCCGGAGCAAACCTGAACCGCTTTAGCGCCAGATGCTCCGCACCCTCAGCCCTTGCCGATGAAGCTCTCCAGCACCTTCTTGGTGCCGGCCTTCTCGAAATCGATGGTCAGCTTGTTGCCCTCGATGCTCATGATCTCGCCATAGCCGAATTTGAGGTGGAAGACGCGGTCGCCCAGGGCGTAGCTGCTGGACTGGTTGCCGAGATCGACCGAACGGGCCACGAGGTCGCCTTCGATGGTCAGCGGGCCCGAGCCCCGCCGGTTGGCCTGGTTGGCGCGGGCGCGCTGCCAGCCGGGGGTTTCGTAGACGCTCTCGAACGGATCGGCCTTGTTGAAGCGGCTGGCGGCGCCACCGCCATAACCGTAGCCGCCATAGGCCGAGCCGCGATCGGTCACCTCCACCGCGTCGGGCGGTAATTCGTCGATGAAGCGCGAGGGAATGGCCGATTGCCAGAGGCCGTGAATGCGGCGGTTCTGGGCGGCCGAGATGCGCACGCGCTTGCGGCCCCGGGTGATCCCCACATAGGCAAGACGCCGTTCCTCCTCGAGGCCGGCGCGTCCGCTCTCGTCCATGGAGCGCTGGCTGGGAAAGGTGCCGTCTTCCCAGCCGGTCAGGAAGACCGTGTTGAATTCCAGCCCCTTGGCCGAATGCAGCGTCATGATGGTCACGGCATCGCTGGCGTCGGCATTGTCGCGGTCCATGACCAGGGAAATATGTTCGAGAAAGCCGCCCAGCGTTTCGAACTCCTCCATGGCGCGGCTGAGTTCCTTGAGGTTTTCCTTGCGCCCCTGGGACTCGACGGATTTGTCGGCCGCCAGCATGTCCATATAGCCGCTTTCTTCGAGAATCTGCTCGACGAGCTGGTATGGCGGCAGGCTTTCGGCGCGATGGGCCCAATTGTCGAACTGGGCGACGAGGTTGCGCAACGTGGTGCGCTGCTTGGGCTTGAGGTCCTCGGTCTCCACCATCAGGCGGGTGGCGCTGAGCAGCGGCACCTGCTGGTGCCGGGCCGTCGCCGTCAGCATGTTGACCGTGGAATCGCCCAGGCCGCGCTTGGGCACATTGATGATGCGCTCGAAGGCGAGATCGTCGGCCGGCTGCGCCACGAGGCGCAGATAGGCCAGCGCGTCGCGGATTTCCTTGCGCTCATAAAAACGGGGGCCGCCGACCACCCGGTAATTGAGCCCCAGCGTGATGAAGCGCTCTTCCAGTTCGCGCATCTGGAACGAGGCGCGAACCAGGATGGCCATGGAATTGAGGGACTCGCCCTGGCGCTGATATTGCTCGATTTCCTCGCCGACCAGGCGCGCTTCTTCCTCGCTGTCATAGACCTGGGTGAAGGAGATCGGTTCGCCCGCATCGGCCACATCGGTGAACAGCGTCTTGCCCAGCCGCCCCTCGTTGAAGGCGATGACGGTGGAGGCGGCCTTGAGGATGTTGGCGGTGGAGCGGTAATTGCGCTCCAGCTTGATCACCTTGGCGCCGGGGAAATCGCTCTCGAAGCGCAGGATGTTGTCCACTTCGGCGCCGCGCCAGCCATAGATGGATTGATCGTCGTCCCCGACCACGCAGATATTGGCCTCGGAGGCGGGTTTGCCCTGGGCCAGCAGGCGCAGCCACAGATATTGGGCGGTATTGCTGTCCTGGTATTCGTCCACCAGCATATATTTGAATTTACGGTGATATTCGGCCAGCACTTCGGGATTTTCCCGGAACAGCCGGATGCATTCCAGCAGCAGGTCGCCGAAATCGGCGGCGTTGAGTACTTTCAGCCGCGCCTGATAATCGTGATAGAGCTTGCCGCCCTTGCCATTGGCGAAATAGCCGCTATCCGCTGCGGGCACGTCCTTGGGCAGCAGGCCGCGGTTCTTCCAGGCGTCGAGCATGCCGGCGAACTGGCGGGCCGGCCAGCGCTTCTCGTCGATATTCTCGGCTTCCAGAAGCTGCTTGATGAGGCGGATCTGGTCGTCGGTATCCAGGATGGTGAAGGTGGGCTTCAAATCCACCAGTTCGGCATGCTGGCGCAGGATGCGCGCCGAAATGGAGTGGAACGTGCCCATCCAGGGCAGGCCGTCCAGGCTGGGCACCTGCTCGTGAATGCGCTTCTTCATCTCGCTGGCGGCCTTGTTGGTAAAGGTCACCGCCAGAATCTGGCTGCCCCAGGCCAGGCGCTGGTTGAGCATATGGGCGATGCGGGTCGTCAATACGCGCGTCTTGCCGGTTCCCGCGCCGGCCAGCACCAGCAGCGGCCCTTCCGTGGTCAGCACGGCATCGCGCTGCTCGGGGTTGAGCCCGGCGAGATAGTCGGGTTCGCGCCGATGAAGCTGGCTGGTGATCGGCCCGTCTTGGGGGCGGGGAAGAGGGGCGGTATCGGCCATGCGTGCTTTATGTTTCGGGCCATGCCGGGAAAGGGGCTTCCCGGCGGCCAGGCTTGACGAATCTTATTTTGTTCTCATGCGCAATATAGGGATCGCGTCCGCTCCTGTACAGAAGCGGCGGGTGTCACATAGGCGTCACGCAAGCGTCATCGAAGCGTTTTGATCGCCCCCTAAGCGGAGGCGGCATCTTTCCAGGGGAACACCAGATGATTGCCAGCAAACGCCTCGCCGCGCTCAGCGCCGCGCTGCTTCTGTCGACGGCCGGCGCCTTCGCCGCCGAGAGCTTCAACCGCATTGCCAGCTTTCCGGTCGCGCTCAATGCGCCCGACGCCGAGGCGTCCTCGTCCGAGATCATCACCGCCAGCGAAGACGGCATGACGCTGATCTATTCCGACAGCCCCGGCGGCGGCATCGGCTTTGTCGATATCACCGATCCCAAGGCCCCCAAGGCGGCCGGCTACCTGGCGATCGAGGGCGAGCCGACCTCGGTGGCAATCATCGGCGACAAGGCCTATGTGGGCGTCAATACCTCCGAAAGCTACACCGATCCCTCGGGCAAGCTGGTGGTGGTGGACATTGCCAGCCGCACGGCCGAAGCCGAATACGACCTGGGCGGCCAGCCGGATTCGGTGGCGCGCAACAAGGCCGGCACGCTGATCGCCGTCGCCATCGAGAATGAGCGGGACGAAGATGCCGGTGATGGCGGCCTGCCACAGATGCCGGCCGGCTTTCTCGTGATTTTCGACGTGGCGGCACAAAGCCTCAAGACGGTCGATGTCACCGGGCTGGCCGATGTGTTCGGCGAGGACCCGGAGCCCGAATTCGTCGATTTCAACGACAATGACGAAATCGCGCTGACGCTGCAGGAAAACAATTACATCGTCATCGTCGACGGCAAGAGCGGCACGGTCATCAGCCATTTCTCGGCGGGCCTGGCTTCGGTCAGCGACGTCGACACCAAGAAGGACGGCGCCCTGCGCTTCACCGGCAGCCAGAGCCGTGTGCCGCGCGAGCCGGATTCGGTGAAATGGCTCGACAATGATCGCCTGGTCATCGCCAATGAAGGCGACTGGAACGGCGGCTCGCGTGGCTTCTCGATCCTGTCGAAATCGGGCGAAGTGCTGTTCGACAGCGGCAACGAGCTCGACCATGTCGCGGCCCAGCTCGGTCATTATCCCGATCACCGCAACAAGAAGGGCGTGGAGCCCGAGGGCCTCGAGGTCGCGACCTTCGGGGAGGATCGATATATCTTCGTCGCCGAGGAACGCTCCTCGCTGATCGCCGTCTACCGCGATACCGGCGCCGAGCCCGAATTCGTGCAGGCGCTGCCCTCCGGCATCTCGCCCGAAGGCCTGGTCGCCATTCCTGCCCGCAACCTGCTCGCCACTGCCAATGAGGTGGATTTGCGCGCCGATGGCGGCGTGGGCTCGCATGTGATGGTCTATGAACTGGCCGAAGGCGATCCGAATTATCCGCAGCTCGTCTCCGATCTCGACGCAGATGGCCGGCCGCTGGGCTGGGCTGCCATTTCCGGCGCCGTGGCCGATGCGGAGCAGCCGGGCCTGCTCTATGCCGTCAGCGACAGCGTGCTGTCCGCCGAGCCGGCGATCTATACGATCGACGCCACGGCCAAGCCGGCCCGCATCATTGCCAAGACCATCGTGACCCGTGGCGGGGATGCGGCACAGAAGCTCGATCTGGAAGGCATCACGCTGGATGGCGCGGGCGGCTTCTGGCTGGCCTCGGAGGGCGACAGCGCCAAGTTGACCCCGCATGCGCTCTATCGTGTCGATGCCGATGGCAAGATTCTGGCCGAAGTGCCGTTCCCGGCGGCGCTGCTGGCCGGCGAAAAGCGCTTCGGTGCCGAAGGCATTGCCCGGACCGGCGAGGGCGAGGACGAAACCCTGTGGATCGCCATGCAGCGCGAATGGGGCGACGACCCCGCCGGGCAGGTGAAGCTGCTGGCCTATAAGCCCGCCTCCAAGACCTGGGGCGCGGTGGCCTATCCGCTCGAAACGCCCGCCGAGGGCGCCTGGGTCGGCCTCAGCGAAATCACCATTCATGGCGATTACGCCTATATCGTCGAGCGCGACAACCAGATCGGCGGCAAGGCGCAGCTCAAGGCCCTGTACCGTGTGCCGCTGGCCGAACTGGTGCCGGCCGAGCTCGGTGGTGAGCTGCCATTGGTGAGCAAGGAACTGGTCCGCGATTTCATCCCCGACCTCGCCGCCAATAATGGCTATGTGCTGGACAAGGTGGAAAGCTTCGCCATCGACGCCGACGGCGTGGGCTATGTCATCACCGACAATGACGGGGTGGACGACAGCTCGGGCGAAACCTTCTTCTGGAGCATCGGTTCGCTTTAAGGCCTCGTTCCTCGATCCTTGGTGCGGCCGGGCGCAAGCCCGGCCGTTCCGTCTGCTCAAATCCGCCTCATCCGACTTGCGCGCAGGCCGCAAGTGCCTACACTCACCGCACTTTCAGCCGGAACAGAACGCGCACAGTGCTCAATCGCATCTATATCGTGGTCGGCATTTTCGCCATCGTGGTGCTGGCCGGCGCCTTCATCGCGCCGCTCTTCATCCAGTGGAGCGATTATCGCGACCGTATGGAGGTGTTGGCGAGCAATGTGCTGGGCGCCGAAGTGACCATTCGGGGCGATATCGCCTTTTCGCTCCTGCCCAGGCCACGCCTGGAATTTTCCGATGTCGTGGTGGGCGATATTGAATCGCCATCGGCGCGGGTGGGCTCGGTGGAGGCGGAGTTCGCGCTGTTCGATTTCCTGCGCGACAATTACAACGTCACCGCATTGCGCCTGGTGCGGCCCGTGATCGATCTGGTGCTGGACGAGAACGGCCTGTTCAGTAGCGGCGTCGACCTGTCGGGCGCGGGCGGCAGCGTGGTTCTGGGGCATGCCCGGGTCGCCGATGGCAGCATAAGGCTGACCGATCTGCGCGCCGACGACATGTTCGTGGCCACTGGCATCGATGGCGATTTGCGGCTTTCCAGTTTTTCCGGCCCCTTCCAGTTTCAGGGCGGTGCCGATTATGACGGCGGTCGCTACGAGATCCGCTTCAACGCGGCGGCCAGCGATGCCACGGGCGCCAATCGCGTCTCGGCCTTTCTGCGGGAAGCGGGCGGCGCCTATTCGCTGACTGCCGAAGGCATGCTGAGCGCCGGCATGGCGCCGAAATTCGAGGGCAAGATCGTCTATCGCCAGACCCCGCCGGAAGCCGAGGCCGCCGACGATATAAGGGGTGCGCTGGTGCTGGAAAGCGATGTCGCGATATCGACCGACAGGGTGGTGCTCTCGGGCTATACCCTGCATCCCGACGAGAACCGGGCAGGCATGCGGCTGACGGGCTCGGCCAATATTCAGCTCGGGGCCCGGCCCGGTTTCGATGCGCTGGTGTCGGGGGGTGTTTTCTCGCTGCCGCCGCGCCCGGCCACCGAAGTGCCGGCCGAGTTGCCCTATGAACTGGTTCGCCTGCTCGCCGAATTGCCGCCGCCGCCGGTGCCGCCCCTGCCGGGCACGCTGGATATCGACCTGGCCGAGATCGGTTTGCGCGGCTTTTCGCTGCGGGACCTGCGGTTGGATGCCAGCACCGATGGGGAGGGCTGGCAGATCGAGCAGGCCGTGGCGCATCTGCCCGGCGATAGCGAATTGCGCCTCTCGGGCCGGGTGACCAATGAAGGAGGCCGCGCCGCCTTCAGGGGCGATTTTTCCTTGGAAGCGCAGCGGCTCGACGCCCTGGCGCAACTCTGGCGCCGTCCGGCGGAAAGCAATGTGCTGTTCAATACGCCGGGGGCGCTCACGGGGCGGCTCATGTTGGCGGGGGATGCGTTCGGGCTCAGCAATGGCCGCTTCGACTTCGCCGGGCAATCGCATGGCGTCGAAATTCGCCTCGGTTTCGGCGCCGAACGGCGGCTGGACAGCGTGCTGCATCTGGGGGCGCTGGACGCGACACAAACGGCGCGTCTGCTGGCGCTGCTGCCCGACGGCGCCAATGATGGCAGCTTTGGCGCCAGCTTTCCCCATGGCAGCTTTTCGCTGACGGCCCAGGCGCTGGACGTGCTGGGCCTGGCCGGCAGCGACGTCGCGCTCGAGGGGCAGTGGTCGCCGGGTGATCTGCGCCTGGCCAAGGTGTCGATGCGCGATTGGGGCGGGGTGTCGCTCAATGGCGCGCTGCGGCTGGCCGGCAATCTGGCCGAACCGCTGGTCACCGGCTCTGGCGAACTGGCCGTCGGCTCCGCCGAGGCGGAGGGGCTGGCCGCGATCTACGAAATGGCCGGGATGCCCTATGCCTGGCAGGAGGGGCTTGCAGGCGCATGGCCGGGTGATCTCCAATTCATCCTCTCGGATGCCGCGACAGGCGGGCAGGTGCTGACCCTGGGCGGCACGCTGGGCGGGGCGGCGCTCGACCTGCGCGCGGAAATGGCGGGCGGCCTGGAGGGGCTGACCAAGGAGGATCTGCGGCTGGTCGCTTCGCTGGAAGCGGAGGACGGTATTGCCGCCCAGGAGCGGTTCGGGCTCGGGGATGCGCCCGTGCTCGCCGGCGACGGAGCCGTTCTGGGCAGCCTGTTCCTGGAGGGGCGTGGGCCGGACGGTTTCAATGGCCGGGCCTCCATCAGCCAGGGCGGGCAGTCGATCAGTTATTTCGGTGATGTCAGGATCGCGGCGAATGGTGAGGTCAGCGGCCAGGGCAGCCTGGACATGCTGCTCGACGATGCCGGCGGCCTGGCGGCGCTGGCGGGCCTGGAAGGCGCGCGATTGCCGGGACTGGACGCTTCGGCCGCGCTGGATTTTTCCGGCCGCCGCGCCTTCTCCTTCACCAATATCGCCGGGGTCAGCGGCGACACGGTTTTCTCCGGCGCGCTGTCGATGCAGATGCTGGGCCAATTGCCGGCTTTCAGCGGCGCGCTCAAAACGGAGGCCGTCGACGCCACTGCCCTGGCCATGGCCCTGTTCGGCGAAGCGGCCATCGCCATTCCGGGCGATGATCTGTGGCCCGAAGGTCCCTTGGCCGGCACTGGCGCGCCGCGCCCGTCGCGCGGCGATATCGCGATCAATGCCGATGCCGTCATCGCCAATGGCCAGAGACTGGTGGGCGAGACGCAGTTCAACTATTCCTGGACACCGGAAAATATCGCCATCGACCGGTTGAAGGGCCAGGTGGGCGATGGTTCGCTGGAACTGAGCCTGGTGCAATGCTGTTCGGGCCCCTTGGCCGAGCGGAGCCTCTCGGGGCGCGTCTCGATTGCCGGCGTCGATATCGATGCGCTGGCGCCGGCCAATCCGGGGCAGGGGCTTGGCGGCCGGCTCAATGCCGGGCTGCAGTTCGAGGGCAGCGGGCAAAGCCTGGCCGAAATCATGCGCGGCATGACCGGTGAGGGCAATTTCGCCATTGCCGATTTCGAGGCCAGCGGACTGACGCCCACGATCTTCCCCACCTTGGCCGGTATCGAGGACCCGCTGAACATCGATGCAGACGCGCTGGAAACGCTGATGGGCCTGGCCCTGTCGCAGGGCGCATTCGCCGCCGACGAGGCGCGGGGGGCCTTCACCATTGCCGGTGGCGCGGCGCGCATCGCCAATCTGATCATCGAGGGAGAGGGCGGGCGGCTGGCCGGTAGCCTCAACCTGGCCCTGGCGCGCCTGGGGCTCGATGGCAATTTCGTGCTGACGCCGCGGAACTATCGCGATCCCGATGGGCTGATCGAGCCCGAAACGGCCCGCATCGTCGCCCGGATCGGCGGGACGCTGCTGGCGCCACTGGTCACGCTCGATCTGGTCGAGATGGTCGCGGCCATCCAGGTGCGGGCCAATGAGCTCGAACTGGAGCGGTTGGACAGGTTGCGGCTGGAGGACGAAGCCCGGCAGCGCGCGGCGGCCGAGGCGCGAAACCGGTTGGCCGAGGAACAGCGCCGGCAGGCGGCCGAGGAGGCCGCGCGGCGGGCGGCGGAGGAAGAGGCGCGGCGGCTGGAGGAGGAGCAGCGTCTGCTCGAAGAGAACGTCGCGCCGGAGCCGGCTCCGTCAGCGCCGCTCGATCTGGGCTTTCAGCCTGGGGTGAACCAGCCTTTCGGCAGCGGCGTCAACCAGCCGATCCAGCTTCTGCCGCCGAACTGATTTCGGGCCGGTCCCGATACCAGGCCAGAACGGCGAGCCGCACGGCCGACGACAAATTGGTCGTCTCGCGGGTCTCGTCGATTTCACGAACGATGCCGGCCAGGCTCAGGGCGCGGGCCTGGGCCATGGCTTCCAGGCCTTGCCAGAAGTCCGGCTCGAGGGCGATGGAGGTGCGGTGTCCCGCTATGGAAAAGGAGCGCTTTTCCATCTGTGGTCCGGATCAGGGCTTTTTGCGGAAGGCGTCGAGGCTGATGACCTTCTCGCCCTGGGTCTCGGGCTCGGCGCCTTCAGCGATGGCTTCGGTGGCCGCATCGGCCTGCGCTTCGATAGTCTCGTCTTCGCGCGGTGCGGTGGCGGGGTCGAATTGCAGCCCGAACTGCACCGAGGGATCGAAGAAGCCCTTGATGGCGGCGAAGGGAATGACGAGGATTTCCGGCTGGCCATTGAAGCTCAGGCCGACTTCGAAGCCGGTTTCGGAGACCTTGAGATCCCAATATTGGTTCTGCAGCACGATGGTCATTTCCTTGTCGTACTGCTTGAGCAATTCTTCGGAAATCCGCACCCCCGGCGCCCGCGTGGCGAAGGAGATGAAGAAATGGTGCTCGCCGGGCAGTCCGGTGCGCGAAACCTCGGCCAGAACCTTGCGCACGACGCCGCGCAGGGCTTCCTGGGCGAGAATGTCGTATCGCATGTGGTCTTCGGCCATGATGCAAGCTGCTCCGTATATCCCGAGAATCCGAACGGCCCATATCAGCCCTACGTTCCATGAGAATTCAAGGAGAAAGGCGCCAGGGGCGAACAAGAATGGAAATGAAGTGCAGGCTTCTGTTGCCAGGTGCCTGCGAACCCCGCCTGCCGCCCGGCTAGGAGCGGAGGACTTTAATTCCCAGTGCTAGCACCGCTTACGCGGCGAGAGCGACCGGAGCCTTATTGTTGTCATTAGCAACTATAAGTTTCGGACCGATAACGGTGGTACCTCACCGGGCAAAAGCACACTCTTTACGCCCTCGTCGATCCTGTTTCGTCCCCATTGGCTTCCCCGGAGGGGAAGATGGTGGAGACGCCGGGTACTGCCCCCGGGTCCGATGGGTTTATTACAATGACCGTTTATCGCCATAGCCCTTGCGGGCATTCCCTATATAGGTGAGCCCCGGCCGGGATGCAAATGCATCGGCGAAAGAAAAGGGCCGGCGCCAGGCGCCGGCCCTCTGTTCGTGATCGGCCGCTTACTGGGCCGGAGCCGGTGCCGGCTCGGGCGCCGGTGCGGGCGGAGTGTCCTCGACCGGGGCCGGAGCCTCGGTGCCCTGGGTCGGCTCGAGCTGGGAGCCGTCTTCCAGGGTCATGCTCGGCGCCACCGTTTCCTCGATGCCGAGACCGTCCAGGGCCGGCTGGTCGGTGGTCGTCGGAACTTCGACCGTCGAGGCGGGCGGCAGCGGCGTGCTGAAGGTGGTGCTGGCCGCCGGCAATTCGCCGTCCGAACCGAAATAGCGGAAGAAGGCGCTTTCGGGCGACAGGACCATGGTGGTGCCGGAATTGGGCAGGGCCAGGCGATAGGCTTCCATCGAGCGGTAGAACTCGAAGAATTCGGCGTCCTGTCCATAGGCGGCCGCATAGATGCGGTTCCGCTCGGCGTCACCCTGACCGCGGATGATTTCGGCATCGCGGGTCGCGGCAGCGACGATTTCCACGGCCTGACGATCGGCGATGGCGCGCAGGCTTTGCGCCTGTTCCTGACCGCGGGCGCGGAGCAGGGCGGCCTCGGCGAGACGTTCGGCGCGCATACGCTCGAAGGTCGTGGCCGAAACGTCGGAGTCGAGGTCGGTGCGCAGGATGCGGACATCGACGATGTCGAGGCCCAGTTCCGCCAGATCCGGACGGATCAGGTCGCGGGTTTCCTGCATCATCTGGGCGCGCTGATCGGAGAGAGCGTCCGTGAACTCACGCAGACCATAGACCTGGCGCAAAGCCGCATCGAGGCTGGCGCCGATACGGGCCTCGGCCACCGAGAGCTGGCCGGTGGCGCGCTCGCGGAACAGCCGTGCATCGGCGATGCGATAGGTCAGGAAGGCATCGACCTGGTAGAAGGCGTTGCCCGAGACCTGCACGCGCATATTGGCGATGTCGTAGCGGAGCAGGCGGTCATCGACGATCTGCACGCTGTCCACGATATCGGTCGGGATCTTGAAATAGAGGCCCGGTTCGGTGCGGATATCGGTGATCTGGCCGAAGCGCATGACGATGGCCTGTTCGCGCTCGTCCACGATATAGATCGAGGAGAACAGGACGTAGAGCGCACCGACGATGACGGCACCAATGATGAAGAGACGATTCGTCATGGTCAGTTCCCCGTCGAGCTGGTTGCGCGCGAACGCAGTTCAGGCAGCGGCAGATAGGGCACGACGCCCTGGCCATTCTGTGCGCCATTCTCGATCAAGACTTTTTCCGATCCGCCCAGCACCTCTTCCATGGTTTCCAGGAACAGGCGTTTGCGGGTCACGTCCGGCGAATTGACATATTCGGCATAGATGGAATTGAAGCGCTCGGCCTCACCGGTTGCTTCCTGCACCACGCGGTTGGTGTAGGCGGCCGCTTCTTCGCGGAGGGCGGCGGCATTACCACGGGCATTACCCAGAAGGGTATTGGCGTAGGAACGGGCTTCTTCCTGCAGGCGGGTTTCGTCCTGCCGGGCGCGCTGCACTTCGTTGAAGGCGTCGATGACTTCGGCCGGCGGGCTCGCGTTCTCGATCAGGATCTGGCTGACCGTCACGCCCAGGCCATAGGCCTGCAATGTCGACTGGGTGATGCGCAGCACGTCGGCCTGAATACCGGCGCGGTCGTCCGAATAGACTTCCTGGGCCGGGCGACGGCCGACCACTTCGCGCATGGCGCTTTCGGCTGCGTAGCGAACCAGGGAATCCTGGTCGCGGACATTGAACAGGTAGGCGGTGGGGTCGCTGATGAACCAGAAGACCGAGAACTGGACATTGACGATGTTCTGGTCGCCCGACAGCATCAGGCCGTCGCTGGCGCTGGCGCGCGAGCCGCTGGCATTCTGCACGCCGATCTGGGTCTGGTTGACGGTGGTGACCACGCGCTCGACCGTATCGACGGGCCAGAGCATGAAATGCAGGCCCGGGCCGGACAGCTCGGGCTTGGGCTTGCCGAAGCGCAGCTCGACACCGACTTCCTGTGGGCTGATCTGGTAGACCGAATTGACGCCCCAGAAGGCAAGCAGCGCGATCACGCCGCCGACGATCGCCCAGCGACCACCGGGGACACCGCCCTTGAACTGGTCACGGCCGCGATTGAGGATGTCTTCGAGATTGGGAGTATTGTTCCCGCCTGGACGGCGTGGGCCGCCCCCGCCCCCTCCCGGAGCCTGGCCCCAGGGGCCGCCTGTGTTGCGGCCACCTCCGCCTCCATTATTCTCCCAAGGCATCGCATTCCTTTCGGTGTCTAAGAGAAAACTGTGCTGCCATATATAAGCAAGGCGGCCGCGCGATCAATGCGCGGAGCCGTGAAGGCGCTCATAGATGCGGATCGCATAAGCGGCGCCATCCCTTTCGGAACGCGGCACCTCCGGCTCGGCGACAATCCGCCAGATCGCCGGGTCGATGGGCGGAAAATAAACCTCGCCCTTTGGGGCGAGATCGACATGGGTGATGTAGAGCCGGTCGGCCAGGGGCAGGGCCTGCGCGTAAATGTCGCCGCCGCCGATCACCATGATTTCGTCGGTGTCCGAGGCCGCCGCCAGATCGCGCGCGGTTTCCAGCGCCTCGGTCAGGCTGTGCCGCACGGTGACGCCTTGGGGCGCATAGTCGCGCTGGCGGGTCACCACGATATGGGGTCGGCCGGGCAGGGGCCTGGGAAAGGTTTCGAACTGCTTTCGGCCCATGACCATGGGCTTGCCCATGGTCGTCTGCTTGAACCAGGCGAAGTCCGACGGAATATGCCAGGGAATGGTCTGGTCGGCGCCGATGACATTGTTGCGCGCCACCGCGGCGATGAGGGAAACGATCATGGTCCGACTTGCCCCAGCTTTGACAGCGCCTCGCCCTCCACGCGAACCTTGGTCCATTCGTCCTGCATGACGCCGCCCTGGCTCTTGTAGAAATCGATGCTCGGCGCGTTCCAATCCAGCACCCACCATTCGAAACGGCCCAATCCCTCGCGAACGCAGCGTTGCGCGAGATCGGCCAGAAGCGCCTTGCCGATGCCCTTACCGCGCATGGCGGGGTCTACATAAAGATCCTCCAGCCATATCCCATGCCGGCCCTGGAAGGTGGAATAGGTGTAGAACCAGAGGGTAAAGCCGACAGGCGCGCCCTCCCATTCGGCGATTTCGCAATACACCTTGGGATCGGCCCCGAACAGGTCGCGGGCGATGTCCGCTTCGGTGGCGACCACTTCATGGGCGAGCTTTTCATATTCGGCGAGCGCGCGGATGAAATCCACGATCAACTGGGAATCGCCCGGTATTGCGGGGCGGATGTTGAGTTCGGTCAATGTCCTTTTATCCGCCGTGACGCGGAAATCTCCATCTGGATTGTTTAATCGAGCCACCATGGAATCTCGCCCACGATGACAGGTGAGGAGGATGATGATTCAGCGCTAAAATGAATCGACCGGCTCATTGATCCATGCCCTGGCGCACGAGGATCAGGATTTCCAGTTCCTGTTGGGGCCAGTAATTTTCCTTGACCATTTCGAACGTGGTCGGGCCGATCTTCTTCACGCCCTCGCCGCAGAAGGACACCAGGTTCTTCTCGTCGCCCTTGTCGATCACCAGGCGGAAGGTCTCGATGCCGTTGCCGGCCCAATTGCCGCCGGTGGTGAGGATGTAGGAAATCCAGGTTTCCGAGAAGGGGGCCGACCAGGGCTCGTCGGGATCGGTCAGGGTCTTGCGGACGGCGTTGATGAAGGTGTCGTCGGTGCAATATTTCTGCCTGTACGCGCTGGCCGGGTCGTAATCCTCATAGGGCTCGGAGAGGAAGGAGACGCCGACCGTGCCGCCGACGCTGGGCTTGTAGCGGTGCTCGACGGTCACCCGCTCGCCGGCCGGGAAGGTGGCCTCCCAGGTATAGGTGGCGCGATAGGTCCAATTGGGCCAGTGATGGGTTTCCCAGCCTGCGCCGGCGTCGAATTCGTCGGGGATGGCCAGGTCCATATGCAGCAATTGCCGGATCGTGTCGTCGTCCAGCTCATCCACGGCATTCAGCGCTTCACTGCTTATGGGCACCAGCGGCAGGTCGAGCCCGCGCAGGAAGTCGGTGCGATCGACGCCCGCGGCATAGGCATATTCGTGCAGGGTCGCATCGACCGGGGTTCCATTGAAGGTCGTTTCAAACTCGAACAGATTGTCGGACGGTCCCGTCGGGAAGGCGACCGGCGAGAAATGATCCGGCACGATATCGGGCATGGGGAAAGCGACGAGCAGGTCGATGTCTTCGTCGCCGTCATTGCGGAAAACATAGGTGACGCGGATTTCGTCGCTGGAGATGTAGAGGTCCTCGCTCTCCATGGCGATTTCGCCATGGCTGACGAATTCCAGCCCGCCGGTGGTGAGCACGGCGGCCGTGTCATTGGCCAGGGCGGGTACCGTGGCGAACAGGATGGCGGCGCATAAGGCGGCTCTCATGGCGAACTCCCCTTTCTCTCACTCGGGGTCAGCATGGCATGGCTGGTCCAGAGCTGACATCGTTATGGCGTGCGGCCCAGATATTGGAACCATTTGCGCTCCAGCGCGGCGTCGAGATCGATGCTGTTGTGCCGGGCGAACAGCAGCACCATGGCCAGGACGTCGGCGGTTTCGTCTTCGAGCGCCTGGCGGATCGCCACTGCGTCCGCGCCCTTGTGGCGGCCCCGCGCCGTGGTCTTGAGATATTCGGCGACCAGCTCGCCCAGTTCCTCCTGGACCTTGAGCAGATACCAATCGTCATCCCGGGCAATGGCGTTGCGCGAGGCATAGGTGTCGGCCACCTCCGCCACCAGGGCCGTGAGTTCGCCCAGCGACCGGCTCATACCGCGATCGGCGCCTGGATGCGCGGGTGCGGGTCATAGCCTTCGAAGGTGAAATCCTCGAAAACGAAATCCTCGATCCGCTTGCGCTCGGGGTTGATGACCAGCTTGGGCAATGGACGCGGATCGCGGCTGAGTTGCAGCCGGGCCTGTTCGAAATGATTGCTGTAGAGATGGGCATCGCCCAGCGTATGGACGAAATCGCCGACCTCGAGCCCGGTGACCTGCGCGATCATATGCGTCAGCAGAGCATAGGAGGCGATGTTGAACGGCACGCCGAGGAAAGAGTCGGCCGAGCGCTGATAGAGCTGGCAGCTCAATTTGCCGTTGGCGACGTAGAACTGGAAGAGGCAATGGCAGGGCGGCAGCGCCATCTTGTCCACCTCGGCCGGGTTCCACGCCGAGACGATGTGGCGGCGGCTGTCGGGACGATTGCGGATGGATTCGATGACATTGGCGAGCTGGTCGATATGGCGGCCATCCGGTGCCGGCCAGCTCCGCCACTGGCTGCCATAGACCGGGCCGAGATCGCCGTTCTCGTCGGCCCATTCGTCCCAGATCGTGACGCCGCGTTCCTGCAGCCAGCGTACATTGGTTTCGCCGCGAATGAACCAGAGCAATTCGTAGATGATCGACTTGCGATGCAATTGCTTGGTTGTGACCAGCGGAAAGCCCTTCGAGAGATCGAAGCGCATCTGGTAGCCGAAGATCGACCGCGTGCCGGTTCCTGTGCGGTCGGACTTGTCGGCGCCGTTTTCGAGGATATCGGAAAGAAGCTGGAGATAGGGCTGCATGTGGGGAGATTACGCCGATTCGCCTTTGCCTGCGCCTGTCCCCACATGCTTCTCCACCAGCCGAGTCAGCCGCTCGATCTGGTCCTGCTGCTGGATGATGAGGGTGCGGATGTCCTCTTCGCGCAACCGATCGAGCTTTTCGTGCAGGGCCATGATCTCTATTTCGGCCTTGAGGTTGACCTCGTAGTCATGGGCCGAGACCTCCCGATCCTTGGCGGCCTGGCGGTTCTGGCTCATCATGATGACCGGCGCCTGGATGGCGGCGAGCATGGAGAGCATCAGGTTGAGGAAGATGAAGGGATAGGGGTCGAAGGCGCGGCCCGCGAGCAGCAGGTTGGCACCGGTCCACAATGCCAGGGCGATTGCGAAGCCGATGATGAAATTCCACGAGCCGCCAAAGGCGGCCACGCCATCGGCCAGGCGCTGGCCCAGGGTGAGCTTTTCGTCGAACTCGGCCGCCGGATCGCGGGAAAGGGCGCGCTTGCCGATCGCCTGTTCGAGAATGGCGCGCTCCTGGCTGGTGAGCGCATCTTCGCTCTTGCCGAGATAGCGGTCGGCTGCATGGATCAGTTTGGCAATATTCTCGTTCGGCATCCTGGGCTCACTTGCACTGATCTGGATCGGCGCCAGATTAGCGCAGAGCCGCGTGAGCCCCAATGCGGTATGCTAATACCAGCGCGATCCCTGTCAGCAGGTGTCAATGGCGTCTGCCAGTCTGGTGTCGGTATCAGGAGTGAATTGTCATGAGCCCGAAATTGCGCCCGCTTCGTCGCCGCGAAACCATGCCTGACTTCGTGCTTGAGGCTCTGGAAGCCCATGGGCTGATGGCGCAATACGAAGCGCGGCCGCCCTATCAGCGCAATGATTATCTGCTCTGGATCAACAAGGCGCAGCGGGAAGAGACCAAGCAGAAGCGGCTGGCGCAGATGCTGGAGGAACTGGAAGGCGGCGGCGTCTACATGCGGATGAAGTGGAACGGCTAGCCCAGCGCGCTGTAGAATTCGGTCTCGTCGCGCTCCCAGATGTGTGACTGGTCGATATGGGCCAGCGACCAGGCGAAAATCTTCTGCATTTCCCGCAGGTCGCGCGCGGCCACGGCCGCTTCGAGCAATTCGTTGACCCGCATCTTGGCCGGCAGGTGGCCCTCCGGACCGACCCGCTCGAATTCCACCGAAATGCCGGCCTCGATCCATGCGCCGACCAGGCCGGCGAAGTCCTCGGAGACCAGGAATTCCGAGAAGCGCAGGACCAGAATGGTGATGGTGTCGTTGTCGAAGGATTCCGAACGGATGACGACACCGCTTCGCTCCGGATGCCAGGCTGGCCCCAGTTCGGGCAGGAAGAACCAGCCGCAATAGAAGCCGCGGCAGACCTGGGGCCGAACCTCATAGACCGTGCAGCCCTGGCCGGCCGCGCAATGGGCGCAGAGCGTATTGGCGGGCTTCCGGAGCGTTTCGACACGGATGGGCGCGAAGGAACAGCATGCGGTGCAGGTGCCGCAGTTTCTGCCCTCGATCAAAGTCATCGACACGTGAGGCTCCTCCCGCCGCGTCTCTCCCGCATTCAGCTAAGCGGGAAAGGATGGGACTTGTCCAGTCGCCGGGTCAGCGGACGAATTCGTGTTCCTCGTAGCCCTGCAGGTAGAGCAGGGCGGTGAGGTCGCCATGGTCGATGCGGATACCGGCGGCTTCCGCCACGGCCGGCTTGGCATGGAGCGCGACGCCGAACCCGGCGACCCCGATCATGTCGAGATCGTTGGCGCCGTCGCCGACGGCCAGGGTCTGGCTTGTGTCCAGACCGCGTTCATCGACGAGGGCCAGGAGCCGCTCGCGCTTGGTATTCTTGTCGACGATCGGCTTCGTCACGGTGCCGGTCAGCCGGTCGCCGTCGAATTCCAGCACATTGGCGATGGCCTCGTCGAAGCCGATGCGCTTGGCGAAATAATCGGCGAAGAAGGTGAAGCCGCCTGAGACCAGTGACGTATAGGCGCCGTAAGCCTTCATGGTCTGGACCAGGGCACGGCCGCCGGGCGCCAGCGTAATCGCCTCGCGCCGCACCTCCTCGATAACCTTGCGTTCCAAGCCCTTGAGCAGCGCGACACGGGTATCCAGCGCCTGGGCGAAATCCAGTTCGCCGCGCATGGCGCGATCGGTGATTTCGGCGACCTGCGGCTTGAGATCGAGCGCGGCCGCCAGTTCGTCGATGCATTCCTGCTCGATCATGGTGGAATCCATGTCGGCGACCAGCAGCAGCTTGCGGCGCCCCTCGGTCGGCACGACATTGGCATCCACGGCCTTGTCGGCCAGGATATCCCTGGCGATATCCAGTGCATCCGGCGCCGCCGGCTCGATGATGTCGCAGGCGACGCCGTGATTGAGCCAGTTGAGTTCGCCGCCGGTTTTTGCGACCACAGCGGCCGCGAGGGCCGTGTCGAGTTCAGGGTCGGCAGGATTGGCGATGAGAGAGAGGACCGGCATGGCGGCAGCAACTTTCGGAGGCGGGATTTGACGGGCCAGAGACGCGCTGTGCTGATAGCGGGTCCGACTGCCAGCGGCAAGTCGGCGCTGGCCATCACGCGCGCCATTGCTTCGGATGGCATCATCGTCAACGCCGATTCCATGCAGCTTTACGACACGTTGCGCGTGGTGACGGCGCGGCCAAGCATCGAAGATGAGAGTCGGGCCGAGCATGTGCTTTATGGATCGGTGCCGGCGGCCCAGCGATTTTCGACGGGGCAATGGCTTCGCGCGGTGCAAGACGTCGTGGCGATCAGCGGTCCGGCTCGGCCGCTGATTTTCGTTGGCGGAACAGGGCTCTATTTCGATGCGCTGATAAATGGATTCGCCGATGTGCCCGACATTCCGGACCATGTGGTGCTTGAAGTTCAACAAGAGATTCAAGCGCTGGACGAGAGTGAACGCATGAGGCTGCTATCGGCGGAAGATCCCGAAACCGCCGGCCGGCTGAAAGTGGCCGATCCGCAGCGGGTGGTCCGGGCATTGGCGGTCAAACGGGCGACGGGCAGGGCGCTTTCGAGCTTCCAGGAGGACCAGCAGCCGGGCGTGCTGGGCGGTTGGGAAATCGAGCGCCTATTGCTGTGGCCGGATCGCGAGCTGTTGCGGGCCCGGATCGCGGAACGGTTCGAAGCCATGTTCGAATCCGGGGCCGTCGAAGAAGTGGAAGCCTTGCTGGCGCAGAGGCTCGATCCGTCGCTGCCGGCCATGAAGGCGATCGGGGTGCCGGAGATTTCCGGCTGGCTGGCCGGACGTCTCAGCCGCGCGGAGGCGATGGAGCGCGCCATCATTGCCACCCGCCAATATGCCAAGCGGCAGCGGACATGGTTCCGCAACCGCATGGGGGACTGGTGCCGCCTCGATTTCGGCGGGGCTGCGTCCTAGCCGCGCGCCACGCCGATCTTCTCCAGCAGCCCCAGGCGTTCGCGCAGGGCGAAGCGGGCGAGCAGCACGATGGACACGAAGGTGAGGCCGACCGCCAGGCCCGTCCAGATGCCGACGCCGCGCCAGTCGAAGACGAAGCCCAGGACATAACTGGTCGGCAGGCCCACCATCCAATAGCCCAATATGGCAAGGACCATTGGAATCTTGGTGTCGCTCAGGCCCCGCAGGGCATGGGCGGCGGTCACCTGGGCGCCATCGACCAGTTGGAAAATACCGGCAATGGCGAGGAAGGACACGGCCAGGTTCACTGCATTGGCATTGGCCGGCACCGATGGATCGAGAAAGATCGACACGATGGGCCGGCTGAAGAGCAGGAAAGCCAGGCAGGAAATCAGCATGAAGCCCGTGCCGAGCATGAAGGCCATCCAGCCGGCCTTGCGGATGCCTTCGCGGTCGCGGCGGCCATAGGCGACACCGACGCGTACGGTGGCCGCGATGCCGAGGCCGAGCGGCACCATGAAGGCCATGGAGGCGCATTGCAGGGCGATGGCATGGGCCGCGACCTCGTCGGTGCCGATCCGCCCCATCAGCAGCGCCGCGGCGGTGAACATGCCGACCTCGGCGAGCACGGTCAGCGCTATCGGGGTGCCGATGGCGAAGATGGACCGGAAATAGCCCCAATCCGGCTTCCAGAAGCGCATCAGGATATTGAATCGCCGGAAGCGTCGGTGGCGCACCACATAGATGAGCATGACCACGAACATGACGATATTGGTGGTGAGCGTGGCGATGCCGGCACCGCGCAGCTCCAGCCGTGGCAGGCCGAAATTGCCGAAGATGAGCGCATAGGCGATGAGCGCGTTCACCACCACGCCCAGAACGGTGATGACCAATATGGCCCGCGTCGCGTCGAAGGCCGAAAGGAAGGAACGCAGCGCGATGATGCCGATTGCCGGGAACAGCGACCAGGCGACGATCTGGACGAATTGCTCGGCCATTTCCGTCGCCATCGGGTCCTGGCCGAGCATTTGATAGATGGGTCGGATCTGGAGGACGAGCGGCAACAGTAGCGTGGCCAGCACGATGGCCACCCAGAATCCCTGGCGGACGATACGCCGGATGGCCTTGATATTGCGCTCGCCCCGCGCCTGGGCGACCAGCGGCGCCACCGCGCCGACGACGCCGACGCCGAACAGGAGAAACGGCATGAAGAAGGTCGTGCCCAGGGTACCGGCGGCAAGATAGGCGGGGCCGAGCCAGCCGAGCAGGATGACGTCGGTGGTATGCAATGCGTTCTGCGCCAGCTGGGCAATGACCAGCGGCCAGGCCAGCGCGAAGGTGGCGCGCAGTTCCTGGCGCCAGCCGGACGTGGCGGACGGATCGAGGAGCGTCGGTTCGGTCGGCGCGGCTTTGTCACTCATTGTCATTCTCACACTCGCGGGGTCATGCTCTATTCGAAAGCGGCCCTGTCGGGAAGCGGCGGGAGGAAGAAGGTCGACATGCAGAGAATAGTGCTGGTCGCCGCCGGCCTGATCGGCGCAATGGGTGTGGCCGCTGCTGCGGCGGCGTCGCATATGGCGGAATCGCGCAATCTGGCGGCGATTGCGGCCGTTTGCCTGTCGCATGGACCGGCGCTTCTGGCCTTGGGATTGCAGACCCGCTGGCGGAGCCTGACGCTCGCCGGCTGCGCGCTGGCTGCGGGCACCATTCTGTTCGCCGCCGACCTGGCGATGCGGGAATGGGCGGGGCATGGCCTTTTTCCCGGCGCTGCGCCTCTGGGCGGAGGGGCCATGATCCTGGCCTGGCTCGGTATCGCCATTGGGGGCTTGCGGCCGGATCGTTCATTCAAGAAAGATTAAAAATGCACCGGAACCTTTTCACGAGACCGTGCATTCTTGCCTGCGAGCATCCTGTTGGAGGAACCCAATGCATAAGATCCTGATCATCGCCGCGACGGCTCTGTCGCTTGCCGCCTGCACCACCACCCAGCAGGGTGCGACCGTTGGCGCCGTTGGCGGCGGCGTTATTGGCGCTGCCGCAACCGGTGGCAGCCTGCTCGGCACGGCTGTCGGCGCCGGTGTCGGCGCAGTGGCCGGCGCGGCCGCCGGCGAGCTGCTGGGCTATCATGGCACCAGCCGCGACCGCTGTGTTTACCAGCGTCCGGATGGCAGCCGCTATATCGACACCTGCCCGCGCGGCTAAGCCGGGCTCCCATGCCGTAGCGCCCCCTGCGGCGTAGCGCCCCCAGGCGCCAGACACCCGGTTGGCCCCCCAGCCGGGTGTTTCCATGTCTCGTTATCGATCTTGAAAAAGTCGAAACGCCAAGAGATAATAATCTTACGTGCCACTTGTCTTGCGCTATCTGAACGACCGGCTCGCCGGAAACTAGGCTACCTCCTGATCTCGTGAATCGTAAGTCCGGTTCATCCGGATAACCCTTCCGCCGCACGTTGCGGCACAACAGACCAAGAGGTTTTCAGCATGGCCGCCATTACCGGGACCGTGAAATTCTTCAACACCACCAAGGGCTATGGCTTCATCTCTCCCGATAACGGCGAGAAGGATGCGTTTGTCCATATTTCCGCGGTGCAGCGCTCGGGCCTGCAGGGTCTTTATGAAGGCGACAAGGTCAGCTTCGAGCTGCAGACCGGCCGCGACGGCAAGGTTTCGGCCACCGATCTGACGCTGCTGAGCTAAGCGGTCGGCACATTGGTGCCGAGCCGATCGATGGAATTTTGGATGGGCCCTGCGGGGCCCATTCTCGTTGTGGCTGTGGACTCTTGCGGTGCGGCTATGCCACACGGCGGTCCAACGACGACCCTGCGGTGACATGATGCGCGAATTTCTCAAGAACTGGAGCCCCAAGGTGGAGACGCCCGACGGTCTGCGGCAGGCGGGCGCCTTGCCCTATGCGCTGGTCGACGGGCGCATGACCTTTCTGCTCATCACCTCGCGGCGCAGCGGCAAATGGATTTTCCCCAAGGGCGCCATCGAGCCCGGCTATACGCCCTGGGACAGCGCGGCGAACGAGGCGCTGGAGGAAGCCGGCGTCTCCGGCGAGATCGAGCAGGTGCCGGTGGGCAGCTATCGAGCCAGCATCGGCAATGACGGAACGGTGCTGGTCGATGTCGATCTCTACCCGCTCCTGGTCACCCAGCAGCACGATTCCTGGCGCGAGGACCAGCAGCGGCTGCGCCATTGGGCGACCTTGCCCGAAGCACGGCGGCTTCTCGCCGATCGTTCGCTGGCGCGGCTGGCGGCGCAATTGCATGCGCGCCATGTCGGTAAGGCTAGATGATCAGATCAAGGCCCAGATAGAGCAGGCCGGACAATATGGCCGAGGCCGGCACGGTCACCACCCAGGCGGCGAAGATGCTGTAGACATGCTGGCGGCGGACCAGCAGGCGGCTTTCCACCTGCCGGGCATTGGCTAGCGCGTCTTCGGGCGTGGCATTGAGCTGGCTGGCATCGACGAAGCGCGCATTGACCGGAACGGCGCTGCCATGGGCTTCGCGGCGGGACATATATTCGCGCAGGAAGCCGACGCCGAAGACGGCACCCACCGCGATATGGGTGGATGACACGGGCATGCCGAGTGCCGAAGCGACGAGCACGGTGATGGCGGCGGAAAGCGCGGCGCAATAGGCACGGATTTCGTTGAGCTTGGTGATCTGCTCGCCGACGGTGCGGATGAGGCGCGGCCCGAACAGGGCCAGGCCGAGCGAAATGCCGATGGCGCCGATGGCCAGAACCCAGAAGGGTAGGGAGATATTGGCGACTTCGCCATGGCCGGTCTGAACCGCCGTGACGATGGCTGCGAAAGGGCCGATGGCATTGGCGACGTCATTGGCGCCATGGGCGAAGGACAGCAGCGCCGCCGCCACGATCAGGGGCAGGCGGAACAGGGTGGCTACATGTTTCTTGCGGTTTTCCAGGTGCCGCGACTGCGACCGTACCCAGGGCATGGCGAGGAACCATCCAAGGCCGGCAAAGACGACGCCGAGCAGCGCCGTGGTGACCATGTCTGGCTTCCAGATGCGGCTTAGTCCTTTGGTCGCCAGATACATGGCGAAGATGCCGGTCATGGCGGCCACGAAAATCGGTACCCAGAGGCGGGCGGCGGAAATCTTGTCCAGCCGATTGGTGATGGTGGCCTGGATGACGAGCAGGAAAGCGGCGGCAAAAATACCGCCCAGGACCGGGGAAATCACCCAACTGGTGGCGATGGCGCCGATCATCGGCCAGTTGACCACGGCAAAGCCGGCCGAGGCAATGCCGGAGCCGACGACGCCGCCGACCACGGCATGGGTGGTCGAAACCGGGGCGCCGATATAGGTGGCGAGGTTCACCCAGAGCGCCGAGGCCAGCAAGGCCGCCATCATGACGAGAATGAACCTGGTGGGCTCGATCTCGGGGGCCAGAAGCAGGTCCCGGGCGACGGTATTGACCACGTCGCCGCCGGCCAGTAGGGCGCCGGCCGCCTCGAATATGGCAGCGATGACCAGGGCGCCGACCATGGTGAGGGCGCGCGAGCCCACGGCGGGCCCCATATTGTTGGCGACGTCGTTGGCGCCAACATTGAGCGCCATGTATCCGGCAATGGCGGCGCCGATGACGACGATATAGGTCGAAGGCCCCTGTTCGACGGCAAAGCTGGCCCAGAGCGCGGCGACCAGCAGGAAGACGAGCGCGATGCCCGGTGCGGCCAGCATGCGGCCCAGGTCGTGGGTCGCGGTCTCGAGGCCGGAGACCCGCTGCAAGTCCTTGTCCAGCGCGCTTTTGCTCATGTCATCAAACTGTCATAAATGGCGTTGGCTGGGCTTTAGCATCCCTTGCCCGCCCTGCAATCCCTTAATTCGCGCTGGAATGGCGCTGTCCCCATCTGTTGCGGAACGGCGCCGGACGCGGATGGCTGCATTGGCTTGACTCGGCCGTCGCATTGCTTTTATCAATGCCGCGTCTAGAATTTTGGAGCGGTCCTGTGCGGGCACTCATTCTCGTAGTATGCGGGCGCATCGGCAACGTGGGGTAAAACCCCGCGCGATAGCTGGTGCGCCGAAAACAGGTCCCGAACGGGGCCTTTTTTATTGCCTTTTTTCCGCCGCGCGGGGAGAGGCGGAACGACGAACAAGGCTCCTGCAGGGGCAAAAGTTTTAGGAAGGGCTGACAATGGCCGAGAAAATGACCGGCGCGGAAATGGTGATCCAGGCGCTGACCGACCAGGGAGTCGAACATATCTTCGGCTATCCCGGCGGAGCGGCTCTGCCGATCTACGACGCCATGTTCCAGCAGGATTTCGTCAAGCACATCCTGGTGCGGCATGAGCAGGGCGCGACGCATATGGCCGAGGGCTATGCCCGCTCCACCGGCAAGCCCGGCGTGGTCCTGGTGACCTCGGGCCCTGGTGCCACTAATGCGGTGACCGGCCTGACCGACGCGCTGATGGATTCGATCCCGCTGGTTTGCATCACCGCGCAGGTGCCGACCACGCTGATCGGGACCGACGGCTTCCAGGAATGCGACACGGTCGGCATCACACGCTCCTGCACCAAGCACAATTACCTGGTCAAGAACGTCGCCGATCTGCCGCGCGTGCTGCACGAAGCTTTCCATATCGCCACGACCGGCCGGCCCGGCCCGGTGGTCATCGACATTCCCAAGGACGTGCAGTTTGCCGTCGGCGACTATTACAAGCCGGAAACGGAAACGCTGCGGCATCAATCCTATCGCCCCAAGATGGACGGCGATCTCGCGGCCATCGAAGCGGCGGTGGACCTGATGCTGAAGGCGGAGCGGCCGATCTTCTACACGGGTGGCGGCGTCATCAATGCAGGCCCCGAGGCTTCGGAAAACCTGCGCGAACTGGCCGAACTCACCGGTTTCCCTGTGACGTCGACGCTGATGGGCCTGGGCGCCTATCCGGCATCGGAGCCGCAATGGATGGGCATGCTGGGCATGCACGGCACCTACGAAGCGAATATGGCGATGCATGATTGCGACGTCATGATCAATATCGGCGCCCGCTTCGACGACCGCATCACCGGGCGGATCGATGCCTTCTCGCCCAATAGCCGCAAGATTCATGTCGATATCGATCCGAGCTCGATCAACAAGATCATCCGGGTCGACGTGCCGATCGTGGGCGATTGCAACCGCGTGCTGGAAGAGATGATCCGCATCTGGCGCAGCCGTACCAATCAGCCGCGCACCGAGGCCATCGCGCCGTGGTGGAAGCAGATCGAGAAATGGCGCGCCGTCGGCTCGCTCAACTTCAAGAATTCCGACACTATCATCAAGCCGCAATGGGCGATCCAGCGCCTTTACGAAGCGACGAAGGCGCAATCCAAGGACGTGTACATCACCACCGAGGTCGGGCAGCACCAGATGTGGGCCGCCCAGCACTTCCATTTCGACAAGCCGAACCATTGGATGACCTCGGGTGGCCTGGGCACGATGGGCTACGGGCTGCCGGCCGCCGTCGGCGTGCAGGTCGCCCACCCCGATGCGCTGGTGATCGACATTGCCGGGGAAGCCTCGGTGCAGATGACGATGCAGGAGCTTTCGACCGCGGTGCAATATCGCCTGCCGATCAAGGTGTTCATCCTCAACAATGAACGCATGGGCATGGTGCGCCAATGGCAGGACCTGCTGCACGGCTCGCGCTATGCGCATTCCTATTCGGAATCGCTGCCCGATTTCGTCAAGCTGGCCGAGGCCTATGGGGCCAAGGGCATCAAGTGCGACACGCCGGCCGAACTCGATGCGGCCATTGCTGAGATGATCGATTATGACGGCCCGGTGCTGTTCGACGTGCTGGTCGAAAAGGACGAGAACTGCCTGCCCATGATCCCCTCGGGCAAGCCGCACAACGAAATCATCCTGCCCGATACGGCCGATATCGGCGACATCATCGACGAGAAAGGGCGGGCCTTGGTGTGATTGCTGCCACACCACCCTGTCGCCCGGCCTGCGCCGGAATGACGCCGAGGTGGTTGGGGCAATTTGCTAAAGGCTTGAGGACAAAAAAATGAACGCACATTTGCAGCCGACCGGTTCGGCCTATTTTCTCACCCAGGAAACCCAGCAGACCGAGCGGCATACGCTTTCGGTGCTGGTCGACAACGAACCGGGCATCCTCGCCCGGGTGGTTGGGCTGTTTTCGGCGCGCGGCTACAATATCGAAAGCCTGACCGTCAGCGAGACCGAACACGACAAGCGACTTAGTCGCATCACCGTCGTCGTGGTCGCCACGCCCAAGGTGCTGGTGCAGATCAAGACCCAGCTCGAGCGCCTGGTTCCGGTGCACAAGGTGCACGACCTGACCGCGGAAGGCGCCTATCTGGAGCGGGAACTGGCGCTCATCAAGGTCAAGGGATCGGGCGAGCATCGCGCCGAAACCCTACGGCTGGCCGACGCTTTCCGCGCGCATATCGTGGATGCGACGGTCGAGAGCTTCGTGTTCGAGGTGACCGGCAAGCCTGAAAAGGTCGACAGCTTCATCGCGCTGATGGCGCCGCTGGGGCTGGTGGAAGTGGTGCGGACGGGCCTTGCCGCGATCGGGCGGGGACCCGAAGGGATGTAAGGCGGCGCTGATCGGACTCATCACAAGGTTCGATTGGGCTGCGCGCCAAGTCTGGTGTATGGCAGGGCTTGAATAGTTCGAGTCCTGCCATGACCCTTCTTTCCGTCAATCTCAACGCCGTCGCCCAGCTTCGCAACCGGCGCGACCTGCCCTGGCCCAGCGTGACGGGAATTGCCCGCGTTGTGCTGGATGCCGGCGCCAGCGGCATCACCGTGCATCCCCGGCCGGACGAGCGGCATATCCGGAGGACCGACGTTTTCGCGCTTTCCGCCATGCTGCGGGAAGACTATCCCAAGGCCGAATTCAATATCGAGGGTTACCCCAGCGCGGATTTTCTGGCGCTGATCGAGACGGTGAATCCGCAGCAGGTGACGCTGGTGCCGGACGATCCGGCCCAGGCGACCTCCGATCATGGCTGGGATTTTACCGGCAAGGGCAATTTCCTCACCTCGGTCGTGCAGCGACTGAAGCGCCCCGACCGGCGAATCTCTTTGTTCTGCGACCCGGATGCGGGCGAGGATGGCGTGCGCGCGGCCAGGGCCACAGGGGCGGACCGGGTGGAATTGTTCACCGGCCCCTATGGGGCCTGCTACGACGATGCCGACCAGGCCGAACGTGAACTGACGAACCTGGCCGAAACCTGCCGTGCGGCGCTGGCCCAAGGGCTTGGCGTCAATGCCGGGCATGATCTTACCCTGGATAATCTGCCGGCGTTCCAGGCCGCCGTTCCGGGAATAGCGGAGGTTTCCATCGGGCATGGACTCACCGCTGACGCCCTGCTCCTGGGTTTCGCCGAGGCCACTCGGCGCTATGTCGCGGTGCTCTCCGCCTAAAGCGCCGGCTTGCGTCGTTCACGCCGGAAGAACAATGCGTTTGCTCGGGCGCACCGATCATGGCCTGTCCGCGGCCTTGCTCCCGCCGATCCGGCGCAAAGCCTTTTGCAACAAATACTTACATGGGTGTAACCGGGGCACCTTGGTGTCCCCGGATGACAGGAAGGTGCCTTCTTGAGCATTTCTACCACAGGCACATATATCGCCTCAGTTACGTTTTGTTACTAAGGAGGGCACCACAATGTCCAAGCTCAAGATTGCCGTTATCATCTCCTCCACCCGTCCGAGCCGGTTCGGTGAAATCCCGGCCAAGTGGATCCTGGACCGCGCGAATGAACGTCCCGAAATCGATGCCGAGATCGTTGATCTGCGCGATTTCAATCTCCCGTTCTTCGATGAAGTGGCCTCCAATGCCTGGGCGCCGAGCCAGAATGCGGAAGCCGTGCGCTGGCAGAACAAGGTTTCCGAATATGACGGCTATATCTTTGTCGTCGCCGAATATAACCGCGCCATCACCGGCGCGCTGAAGAACGCCATCGACCAGGCCTATACCAACTGGAACAAGAAGGCCTTCGGCGCCGTGGGCTATGGCTCGGTGGGCGGTGCCCGCGCCATCGAAAACCTGCGCACCATCGGCGTGGAGCTGCAGATGGCCTCCACCCGCTCGGCCGTCCACATCGCCGGCGCTGATTTCATGTCGGTGCATCCTGGCTTTGGCGGCACCAAGACCCTGGCCGATATCGAAAGCGCGATCGGCAATTCCGCCAATGACATGCTGGACCAGCTGGTCTGGTGGGGCGAGGCCGCCAAGGCCGCCCGCGAAAACGAGGCTGTCGCCAAGGCCGCCGAATAATCGCATCGCGAAGACCTCCAAGTCTCCGCTTACCTGGCAGGGGCCGTTCCGTAAGGAGCGGCCCCTGCTGGTTTCTGAACCAATCGTCATGGCGGGTGTTGTGTGTGTCGGGCGGCGGGTGTATAGCGGCGCCCGCCCTGAAACAGCGAGAGCCCCAAAGCTCATGACGCATACGGATAAAGCCGACCAGCAGGCCGGCGACGTAGCGACCTCCCAGGCCAGCCACGACAAAAGCAGTTTGCCCCTCCTGACCCTGGGCGCGATCGGTGTCGTCTATGGGGATATCGGCACCAGCCCGATCTATGCCTTCCGGCAGGCGACGCATGTACGGCCCGGCGCGGCGTCGAGCGATATCGAGATTCTCGGGCTGCTCTCGCTCATCGTCTGGGCGCTGACGCTGACCGTGGCGGTGAAATATGTGTTCTTCGTCACCCGGGCCGACAATAACGGGGAGGGCGGCACGCTGAGCCTGATGGCGCTGGCGCGCAAGACCTTCACCAATCCGCCGATCTGGATCACCGTGCTGGGCGTGGTGGGCGCGGCCATGTTCTATGGCGATGCGCTGCTGACCCCGGCAATTTCAGTGCTTTCGGCGGTGGAAGGCGTGGAATTGGTGGCGCCGGGCATGACCCGCTGGGTGGTGCCGATCACCATGCTGATCATCATCGGCGTCTTTGCCGTGCAGCGCTTCGGCACGGCCAAGGTGTCCATCGTCTTCGGGCCCATCACGGCCCTGTGGTTCCTGGTCCTGGGCTTTTCGGGCCTCGTTCACATCATCGCCTATCCGGCGGTGCTTGCCGCCCTTAACCCCTTTCTGGGATTGGGTTTTCTATTCACCCATTTCGGCATTGCCTTTGTGGTCATGGGGGCCATTTTCCTGGCGGTTACCGGCGCCGAGGCGCTTTACGTGGACCTGGGTCATTTCGGGCGCAAGCCGATCGTGCTGGCGTGGTTCGCGCTGGTTTTTCCCTGCCTGCTGCTCAATTATTTCGGTCAGGGCGCCTTCGTGCTGTCGGCTGGCATCGAGAATGTGGCCAGCCCTTTTTTCCAGATGCAGCCGGAATGGGCGCTTCTGCCTTTCGTGATCCTGGCGACCATGGCGACGATCATCGCCAGCCAGGCGGTCATTACCGGCACCTATAGCCTGACCCAGCAGGCCATCGCCCTGAACATGCTGCCGCGCATGGTGGTGCAACACACTTCGGCGACGCAGAGCGGGCAGATTTACATGCCGCAGATCAACACGATGCTGATGCTCGGCGTGCTGGTCCTGGTTGCCGCGTTCGGGAGTTCCGCTTCGCTTTCAAACGCTTACGGGATCGCGGTGTCCGGGGTGATGATCGTCACGCTGGCGCTGCTGGTGGTGGTGATGTGGCGGAACTGGAAGTGGCATCCGGCGGCGGTTCTGGCCTTCGGGCTGGTTTTCCTGGTTATCGATGGCGCGTTCTTCGCCGCCAATGCGGCCAAGCTGTTCCAGGGCGGCTGGGTTCCCGCGGTGGTTGCGCTGGTGGTGGCGACCGTGATGTGGAGCTGGATGGCGGGGCGGCGGCGGTTGTCGGAGAAGACGCGACGGGATGAGGTGCCGCTGGAATTCCTGGTCAACAATTTGGCCAAGAAGAAGCCGAATACCGTGCCGGGGACGGCGATCTTCCTGACTTCGGATGTGGAGGGCGCGCCGACCGCGCTGTTGCATTCTCTCAAGCATTACAAGGTGTTACACGAGCAGAATGTCATCCTGACCGTGCGGACTTCGACATCGCCGCGGGTGCCGGACGATGAGAAGGTGACGATCGATGCCTATAACGAGCTGTTCTTCCGAGTGGTGGTGACCTTCGGGTTCATGGAAAGTCCCAATATTCCCAAGGCCTTGGCATTGGCGCGCAAGCTGGGGTGGAAGTTCGACATCATGTCGACCTCCTTCTTCCTGTCGCGGCGCTCGCTGAAGCTCGGGCAGAAGATGGGCCTGCTAAGGTTCTGGCAGGACAGGCTTTTCATCCGCCTGGCCCGCAATGCCAGCGACGCCACCGAATATTTTCATATCCCCACGGGGCGGGTGGTGGAGATCGGCACTCAGGTTATCATCTGAGGCGAATTCGGCAGCAGACTGTTACCGCCGACCGCCTCACTTCGGCATGTCGGGACAGAGATAGGGCGTTTCGGCGGGTGCGAAGCGTTGTTCCTCGGCGCCGCCCACTAGTTTCAGATTGAGAACGAGCTCATCGGGGTGAGAGCGGTGATATCGGCATTGATGGTCATGCCGTCCTCCTCCCACGAAATTTCCGTCTCCGACACCTGCTGCCACTTGGAGAGCCGATAGGTCTCCCAGCAGGAATCGGACACCAGGGTGCCGTCGGCGAGGAAAATCTGCATGGCGCCCGGCAGGCGCGAATCGTCGTCGGAGCGCACCCAGACGCGATTGAGGAGCGGATTGTCGCCATCCGCTTCGGCGCCGACCGCTTCGGTGGCGGGCGCGACGGCATCCTGCGCCATGGTGGGGAGGGCACAGGTGCCCACTCCCCAGGCGGTCATCAGGGCGAGAATTGCAGCCTTCTTGTCCATGGCGGGTCTCCTTGCAATGGCTGCGAGGTGACGCCGGCACTTGGGCGAAATTGGGGTGGTCAGCCCTGGGCCATGACCCGGTCATATTCGGCGACGCGCCGGGTCTGTACGGGCCAGAGGGTGTAGTCGCCGCCCAGTTCCCGATTGGCGTGGAGGGGCCAATTGGGATCGTCGAGCGCGCCGCGGGCCAGGGCGATGAAATCGGCCTGGCCGTTCTCGAGAATGGTTTCGGCGACCTGGATATCGCCAAGCACGCCCACGGCCATGGTGGGGATGTCCGCGCCGACCTTGACCGCCTCGGCGAAGGGAACCTGATAGGCGCGCGCGGACTTGATGCGGCCCTGGGCGAGGCCGCCACTGGAGCAATCGATGGCGTCGACGCCGCGCGCCTTCAATTCGCGCGCCAGCGCCACGCTGTCCTCGATTGTCCAGCCGCCTTCGGCATTGTCGCTGACCGACAGGCGGGCCAGCAGCGGCTTGTCTTCCGGCCAGACGGCGCGGACGGCCTCGGCCACTTCCAGCACCAGCCGCATGCGGTTCTCGCGGCTGCCGCCATATTCGTCGGTGCGATGATTGGCGAGAGGGGAGAGGAACTGATTGAGGAGATAGCCGTGGGCGGCGTGAATTTCCACCACGTCGAAGCCAGCAGTCTGCGCCCGCCGGGCGGCGGCGACGAAGCCGTCGATCACGCGGCGGATGCCGTCGCGGTCGAGCGCGGTGGGCACCTGGTAATCGGGATTGTCGGGATCATGCGACTCGGCGCTGGGCGCGACCGGCTGCCAATGCTCATAGCCCACGGCGCGGCGCTGCTCCTCGGTGGCGAGGTCCTGGGGGCCATGCCAGGAGACGGGCGTGGACGCCTTGCGCCCGGCATGGGCGAGCTGGATGCCGGCGGCCGCGCCCTGGCCATGCAGGAAATCCACGATGCGGGCGAGGGGCGCGATATGCTCGTCCTTCCACAGGCCCAGATCGCCATAGGAAATGCGCGCCTCCGGCAGGATGCCGGTGGCCTCCAGGATCACCAGGCCAAAGCCGCCCATGCCGAACCGGCCGAGATGAACCATGTGCCAATCATTGGCAAAGCCGTCGATGGCCGAATATTGGCACATGGGGGCGACCACGGAGCGATTGCGCAGGGTGAGGCCGCGCAGGGCGATGGGGGACATGAGCTTGGACATGGATTTCCTTGGCCGGAGGGCGGATGACTTGACCTCCTACATGCCCTCTTTGTCATTCATCGGCAAGTGCCGATGAATTGGTGCTGCCTTGCGTGTCGGTCTGGCACCGGCCGATTTGCCAAGAATATCGGCAAACTCGAACATTCATCCATTGCCGTAACTCAAATTAGAGAGTTCGGCGGTGTGATGGAGCCTCGCTTGCCGAAAGGGGGCCGGCATGGGGCTGGATATTTCAACGCTTTTCGTCGCCAACATCCTGGTGCTGGCGATATCGTCGGTAGCCTATCTTTCGGTTTTCGTGCGGAGTCCGGGGGATCGTTACTGGCTGTATTGGGTCGGCGCCAATGTCGCCCTGGCGGCAAGCCTTGCCATCTATCTTGCATGGCCCCAGCTTATGCTTCCCCTTTCGATCATGCCCGACGCGCTGCTGGTGCTGGGCTTTGCGCTGCGTCATGCGGCGGCACGATCATTTGCCGGAAGGGTGATCCAGCCGCTGCCCTTCGTGCTGGTGCCCCTGTTCATCGTCGCCGCCCTTGCCGCCGGCGATCCGAGCCTGGGCTATGCCCTCGTCAATGTGGTGCTCACGTCGATGGCCTTGCTGGTGGCCCGTGAATTCTGGCGCGACCGGCAGGACAGGCTGTTTTCGCGGTTCGGGCTGGTCGGTGTCTACCTGCTGATGGCGGCGTCCTTTGCCGCCCGAGCCGGGCAGGGCGTGTGGGCGCCCGAGAACGTACAGTCCTACATTCCCTATGATGAATTGCTCGAAATCCATCTGGTGGTGGCGCTGGTCCATGTCATCGCTGGAAGCCTTTTCGTGTTGTCGCTGGCTTCGGAGCATTCGGCCGATGCGCTGCGGGATGCGGCCCGGCGCGATCCGCTGACGGGATTGTTCAACCGGCGGGCCTTCGATGCATTGCTCGGGCAATCGCTGGGGCGGCGCGATGTGGGGCTTGCCCTGGTGGATGTCGACCACTTCAAGGCAATCAATGACCGTCATGGCCATGCGGCGGGCGACCTGGTGCTGAAGGCGGTGTCGAAGGCGCTGATGGGGGCGGTCGGGGGCCAAGGGCATGTGGCGCGGATCGGCGGCGAGGAGTTCGCGCTGGTGCTTTGCGGGGTCGATGCGAACGAGGCGGGAGCGGTCGGGGAGCGGGCGCGCCAGGCGGTGGAACGCTGCCGGGTAGACCACGCCGGCGGCAAGATCGGGGTGACGGTCAGCGTGGGGATCGCACATGCCGGCAATGGCTGCGAGACCGCGGATGATTTCCTCGAAAGGGCGGATCGGGCGCTTTACAGTGCCAAGGCCAATGGACGAAATCGCTGTGCTCTGGAAGGCAGGCCAATAATGCCGCCGCGCCTGGCCGGCCTTTCGGCGCTGGCCAGCTCGGTGGGATGAGCAGATGCTCCGGGAGGGGTCTTTGTTTCTGAATGTATCGCAAACGCCCTCGGGTCGAGCCCGAGGTGACGAGCGGTGGGTGAGGTGGTGCAGTGATCCGCCGATGGCCCCACCCTCATTCCCTCCCCTCAAGGGGGAGGGAGGCGATGGAGCCGTGATTTCAGCTCAAAGTGGACTGCTCTAGCGCGTGCCGAGCAGCATCTGGATCTGTGACCAGAGCTGGCTGGCCAGGCCGGGATTGAACCAGAGCACGGTGACGGCGAGGACGACGGCGGCGATGAGGGCGAAGCCGAAGAGTTTTCGGAGCACCGAGAAGACCAGCCAGGCGAGGATGACGGCGCCGATGGCAAGGCCGATCAGGGTGGTGGAATCGGTGGGCATCGGCCTGGCGCTCCGTCGCGGGTGTTCGGGGTGGGTATAGCGGGTTTGGGCCCAGGAGTGTGGCGGAATTGGGGGCTTTCGCCGCCGCGTGCGGGGCGGGGCTTTTCGCTGTGCGCTAGGTGTTTCCGGCGGCGAGGGCGGGGCTGGGCCGGCGCCAGGAGAGGGTGGCGAGCCAGGGCAGGCCCTTGCGCAGGGCCCAGTAGATGGCGGTGACCAGGAGGATGGAGGCATAGCCGTCTATGGCATAATGCCAGCCGAGATAGACCGAACTGAGCACGACGAAGGCGACATAGAGCCAGAGGACGATGCCGAGGCGGCGGGAATGCTCGGCGGCGAAGAGGGCGATGAGCGTCACCAGGGCCACGTGCATGGAGGGGAAGGCCGAGATGCCGGAGCCCAGGCCCGACAGGCCCAATTCATGCAGGGACCAGAGATAGGCCTGGAAGGTGTGGGCCGAGCCGACTTCGCCGGCGCTGGTGGCGAGGAAGGCGAGCTGGTCGGCGAAACGGAGAGTGTCTCCGGTGACCTTGCCGTAATAGACGGGGCCGGCGGACAGGAAGGCGCCGGCGACGAGATTGCCGACGATTACCCAGGAGGAGAACCAGGTGAGGGTGAAGCGGAGCCTTATCCCCTCGGCGCGGGGCGAGGTGACCACCCAGAACAGCGTGAAATAGCAGATCAGGAACCAGCCGACATTGTAATTGACCTCGACGATCCGCAGCACCCAGGGATGCATGGCCAGTCCATAGAGCAGGCGATAGGGATCGGTGCCGAAATGCAGGGCCTTGTCGATATCTGCCTGAACCACGTCGTGGAGAAAGCCGCGGCCGAGCGGGAAGCTGGACTTGATGGCCGCGAACATGTCGCTGAACAGCACCAGGGTCAGCAGCAGGAGCACGAGCCCCGCCAGGTAGCGCGCGACCCGGCGGGGCGCGACCATGCGGCGGAAGCCCAGGCGCCGGCGGCGCGGCAGGCGGTGGACGACGTGGAACAGGCCCAGCGCATTGACCACATAGGTGCCGATGACGCCGAAATTGATGGCCCAGGCGAAGAAGTAATGATCGAGCAGGGTGAAGGGGCGGATATCGTTGCGCCCGAGCAGCCAGAAACAGATCGCCAGATAAAGGCCCACGACAATATAGATCGGGATATCGGCGCGCATGGCCTGAACAAAGGCGCCGGCATAATTGCGCAGATGCGACATGTTCGTCCCCCAGACAGGTCTTTGCTAGCCAATCCGGCTTAATGTAGGAGTCCGCCATAATCTACTATCCGACTGCGAAAAAAGCTCAACGTTTTCAACGGTCGCTATCGTTAAGCATTCAGCATTCGTGAAATTTATCCGCGATAATCAGTGAAATCGCTCCGTGATAATCCGTAACGGAACACCAGCATAATCTCTGAAATTCCTCCGCGATAATCCGTCATCTTCCACCGGCACAATCAGTGAAATTCGGAATCCAGGCACAAAAAAACCCGGCTCAAGGCCGGGTTTTCCACGCGATGGCGACGGAGTACTAGTCGAGGCGGTCCCTCTGGTACACGTAGGCGCCGGCCGGGAACGTTGGGTCGTGCCCTATCCCACGTCGCCGAAGACTGGCCAGCTTGCTTTTGGAGGTGACGCCATCGATACGGGCCAAATCCCTAAGGCTGACGTAGCGGCTCTTGAAAGCGTCATAGACGCCGCGCTCGACGACGCGCTGCGGGCGTTTCTTCGAAGGGTGCATTTCCAAGGTCGTCGGCAGCCGTGTGTCGAGGAGCTCCGACAACGCCGCATGGGCTATCCCGAAATCTTCGATGATGTCGTTAGGGACGACACCTTCGAAAGTTTTCCGGATCATGGGGCCGATCTCGTCGGGGTCGACAAGCAGGGCCGGGTAACCGCGTCGACCGGCTAGAACGCCCACGCGTGAGAGTCGTCTGTCCAAAATGAGATTGGCCACCTCGGCGTGGGTGCACGACAAGCGCCGGCGCGCCTCGACCACGCCGGTCATCCCCTCCGGCACGGCATCGTAAACGACGGCCTTTTCCACGAGACAGTCGAGGAACCGCTCTAGGTCTTCGACGTCGTAGAGGGGGTAGCCGGTATCAACGTCGACGACCGGAGCCAGTATTCCGGCTTCAACGAAGGGGAAGAAGATCGACCGGTCGCAGTCGATACGCTCTCTGGCTTCCTGGGCGGTGATGCCGCGACCCAGACGCCGAAGCAGATCCTCGTTCGGCGCCGCTGGAAACAGCATGAGGTTTTCGGGGACCTCGGGTCGGTCTTCGATCACGCCGGCCTGGACGAGCTGGTTCCTCAGCACCTTCGCATGCACGCCGTGTTCGATGGCGGCGCTGGTAACCGAATGCATCTTCCGCTCGGCCGCCGGCCGTCCGAGGATCTTCCTGCCCTTGGCGATGGCGTAGTTGGAGGCGATGAAGTCGCGGGCCAACTCCAGCAACGGAGAGAGCTCGGGGTCCCGCGTCTCCTCGAGCCAGTCGTGCAAAATACCCCAATCGATATGTGGGCCGTCCCGCGGATCCCGGCTATCCTTGTCCTTGAGCGTTGAAAGGAACGGCAGGATGCCGTCCGGTCCTCGGCTGGCGATAGCGTATCCTTCCCCGCCGCCCAGATGCCACCGGTCCTCGCCGATCCCCTTCAGCAGCGGCCGCGGGCCAAACTTCGCGACCGACCCGATGACCTCGCAGAAGCGCGCTGCCACGCTGTAACCCAGACCATCGAGGTAGGCCGATCCTTGGGAATAGAACCGCTCGCTAAGGTAAAGCTCCAGGCCGTTAGCCCTTGCCGGTGCTGCAGCTGCATCCAGTTCTCCCAGGTTTCCGAGGAACGGTCTGAGCGCTCCGGCGAAGTCGTATTGGTGATCGCCGCGCCGAGCGTCGACCGCGGACAGCGCTACCCCGTGCCTGACGCATGTCCTGATCTGCGAGCAAAGCCAGTGCGGCCGTCCGTATACGTGGTGCTCAGGGTGACGCGCACCCGCGGTGACGGCTGCTGCGATGTCTTCGCACAGGCACCTCGCGCAGAAGCGGACGCTTCGCGCGGATCGAGATTGCTGGGTGAGGCGCTGGCCCCGGAACGAGAGCGAACCGTCCGACGCATATCTGAATGCCGAAAGCGCGACGGTATCGGGGTCGTTGCCGGAGATCTCCGCCATCCTGGCGATGGCGTCGTCCTCGCCGAGCGCGACCTTGCGAAGCGTCGTCCCCATGTCCTTGCAGAAATCCTCCGTGCTCGGCTGGTGGTTCATCGAAGCGAGTTGGCCGGCGAAACTCGCCAAGGTCTGGTCGCTACGGATCGGCGCGGTGATGCGCAGCCTGCTTACCATGGAGTGTCCTTCCTGCGGCGTCTGCGGGGTCGTTTCGGCTCCACGAAATCCCGGTCCCGGTGGAGAACGGTGTCGATGCCGGACCAGTCGTCGGCGGTGAACGGATTGTTGTCGGCGTCGCAACCGCTGATGTCCGAATAGGCGTCGGCGAAATGTTCGATGGCGAGCCGGTCGGCTGATTCCAGGAGGGCGACGCGGATCGCCTCCAAAACCAGATCCAAGGTCCACCCGATCTGTCGCGTGCCCGCATGGATCAGCCGCGGCATGAAGTCTTGGAGCGAGCTGTCGATCCCCAGGCCGACCTCGCGCGCATAGCGGGCGATCATCCTGCGCAGGTGTGCCGTATCGGCGTCGGCCGTCAGATCCGGCGACTCCACGACGAGGAAGCGCCTACGAAACTCACGTGTCTCGAAGAGTGCCGCCAGCTCTGGGGTGCCGCTGAGGATCACCAGCGGTCGGTGCTCGTGCGCCATCCACCTCTTGAGGCTCGCCCGGAGGATCGTCATCGTGTTCGGGCCGCCGTTGGCGAGGTCGTGGGCCTCGTCGATCCACAGGCCCAGGATATCGAGGTCCGCAGAAATCTTGCGGGCCTCGTCCCAGATGTCGCTCAGGCGGCTCGCCGAGTCGATGGTAGCCTTCGGGCCGGTAGGCGGAACCTTCCGCTGCTGGGGATACATGCTCCTGAGGACCGCCAGGCCGAGCGACTTGTTGGTCACGGGCGACGGAACGTCGATGCCGATAAAGTTGCTGTCATCCCCTGCGAAGTCATGCACCCGCGGGTGGGCGGCCAGAAAGCGCCTCATCATCCTGGTCTTTCCGGCGCCGGACGGAGCCATAAGGAGGAGGCCGGCCCAACGCCGAATCGGATTCGGAGAATCCCGCTCCTTCAGCAGCCGTTCGAAACTGCGGGCAAGGACGGCGTCGCGTCCGGACGCCACGTAAAGCGAACGAAGCGCCAGCACCTTGGCATCCACCTCGTCCTCGAACGCAGTCCCGTCGTCGTCGGCGGCGGCGTCGGCAATACCATTTTCCCCGTCAGGCTCCTGCGGATCCCAATCGTCGAGCTCGATGTCCCGGTCGTCACTCATGATCCCATGCTCCATGTCGTACCCGTGCCCTTGCGGGATCGCGCCCTGCTAACCGGCTTCGCGGCCGGCTTGGATTCGGCCACCCTGTTCGAGGCGCCGCTATCCGGTCCGTTGTAGGGTTCTACGGCCACGCCCAGCTCGCCGCCCTTGACCGGCTGGTCGTCCTCCGCGTGCTGGTATTTTCCGAAAATTTGTCGTTCGGCATGTTGGATCATCTCGCTGGTGACGATTTCCAGCGGCGTCTCCGCTCGACTTCGGGCCTGCTCCTGGATCTGCATCATGGCTTTCTTGGCCAGGCGACGTGCCGCCCGCCTCTTGAGGGCGTCATCGGCGGCAAGATCCTTCTGGGGAGCACACGCGGCCTTCCAATCCAGCCACCTCACGCCCCGCATATCGGGATCGATGCACGGTGCCTCGTACCACGTATCGCCGATGCGGACGGAAATCGCGCCCAGGTCTTCAGTGTCACCGGCAATTTCGAGCGGGCCGTGGCCGTGCAGGTAATGGTAGTCGATCAGCGGGTTGGTGTAGCTCAGACCTGCGAATGGGACACCGTACCGCGTGACCGGCCTGGTGGAGTGACGGCCGTAGCTGACCCGTTTCCGGTTGGGATCGGGCAGGGCGTTGACGCCGTAATCATCGATCAGGCGCTCCCACTCGTCTGCCGGCGTCCGGCCGTCCAGTTCCTGGTGGGGGGTCTGCTGATAAACGCCCACCACGCCGATCGCCAACATCTTCCAAAGTTCGTCGATCGTCAGAGAGGCGCGGCCCTCTGGCCGATACCTGCGGCGATCGACGACGTTTGAGCCCGTGCGCGCGTCGATGAAAGAGTAGATGTACGAGCCGAAAGTCCTGAAAATCCGCTCTCCGACGCCGCGATGGGAGGGTCGGCCGGCCTCGGCGATGACGATCGGCACCCCTAGGTTGGCCAAGACCGTCCGCGCCTCGTCGCTGATGTTGGAACTCCCCTGGTCGACAACGACGGCGCCTATACCGCCGTATTGATGCCAACTGAGCTTGTCGCGCAGTTGGGGAGGCAGGTAGTGGGTCTTGTCCTCGCCGATCATGCGGAACGTCGCCACGGTCTCATCACCGTTCCCGACCCGGTAGATTCGCATGCCCACGATGCAGCGTGTCGCCACGCAGATCGCGACGCCGATGACCATGCGGACGCGCTTGACGAGCTTCTTCTCATCGTCGGTCAGGAAGACCCATGCTCCGCTTTCCGTAAGGAGCGTGATCGCGTCGACGATGCTTTCGTCGTATTCGACTCTATCGAGCGGCCCCAGAGTATCGGGCTTGCCGCGGACCGCCGGGTGCAGTTGGACCGCTACGTCCACTCCGCGCCTGCCGATTTCCCTTTGGAACGGGTCGAGCTTGGCGCGCGCTACCCGAATTGTCTTGATGTCGGGGACTCTTAGCAGTTCGGCGTCGAAGAACGAATTCTCGGCCTCGGCTTGCGCCGCTCGTAGAATCGTCTTCTCGTTCCGTTCCTCGATTTCGTCACGAATATCGTCGTGTATGCTCCTGTCCGTCGCGGAAGGGTTGGAAATGGAATGGGCGAGGTGGACCGCGATGATCGCGACGACTTCGGGCTGGAGTTTCGCCTCCCTGTTGCCGGACCGGTGGCGACCGTCCCGCAGGGCGGCGAAGCCATTGGCGAGATAGTCTCGTCGCTTCTTGAGCAGTGCGGTGGCGGAGATATGGTAGACGACGAACGGCCGCCCCCCGAGCGAGCTTTCCCCCAACTGCCGCTTTCGGAGCTTTTGCAGTGCCGACTGGCCCATTTCGCCGTCGAGAAGCTCCTGGACCAGCGCCGGGTTCAACGTCGTCTCGCCGGCCCGTCGCCGCCGTTCCAGGTCGATGACGAGGTCTTCGAGCCACCGCATGCGGCGGATCTGTTCACTAGGGATGTCGCTGATGAACTCCACGCCGGCGATGTCGCGGATCTTGGGCGCGCTGGGGCCGTGCAGTCCCTTGTCGTGCTTGAACCCGAGCTGCGTCCGGATGACATCCCACGCGTGGTGGTCGTGGAAGGCTTTGACCGCGGGTCGGGCGGTCTCGTAAAGAAGCTGCCCGTCACGATCGCTCCTTGCGACGCGATACTCGACGCCTTCGATCAACAACCCGTCATGGATGTCGAGGCGCTGCCAGGGTTTCCGCTGTTCGTAACCCCTAGTGCGCATTGCGGGCGGACCTCACAATGCTGTCGATGTTGAGGCGCTTGCCGTCCGTTTTGATCAACAAATCATCCCGGTAGGCGCGGACCACTGCGCCGAAAGCCCGACCTTTGAGACCGGACAAGTCCTTGATCGTGCGCAGGGGGTAGCTGCCCTGAAGCGACCCGATGATGTCGCGCACGACGGCGTCCGCCTCGGGATCGGATTGCCGCGACCAGCGATGCATAAGGCGAGCGTCCTGGACCTGGGACCGGCTGAAGCTTTTCTCGGTGACGATCCGGATCTCGAACCCTGCGGCCGTGCGCACACGGCCCATCAGTTCGACGAACTCGGTCGGATTTCCGTGCTCGTCGAAGACCTTCCGTGAGGGTTTGACGGCGTAGCCGACCTTGCGCCCGTCCGCATAGACCGCGAGGTAGTCGAGCGTATGCGTGGTTTTCTTTCCGGCGCGGTTTCGCAACGGGATCGGCGGCGGCTGATCCCAAATATCGATAAGCGATGTGTCGCTGAGCAGGATGTGGAGGGTGTGAAGCTCGAGCAGGGACTCGAACACCACCATCCTCTCGATACCGCCGTACTTGACGTGCGTCGCTCCCCTCTGGGAGCCGCGGCCGCGAAGGGCGATGTATCGCGTCGCCCGGCTCTGAGACGGAGGCACGAAAGGCGGGGCCAGGTTCATGGCCGTCATCGCCGCCAAGACGTCGGGAGGAATGGCGTAGTGCGGGGCGCGAGATTTGGAGAAACGGGGCAGGGCGTTTCCGCCGATACGGCCGAGGTCGAGCTTCGGGGCGGCGTCGGGCGAAGTGATAATCTGGTACTTCATGATCGGTTCGCTTCGGACAGGGCTATCCGTTCCGCGAAGCGATGCCGCGCGGTCGAGACGTGCCGATTGATGGGATGTCGAATGCCCTTGCGTCGCGCGCCGTTTCGGGTACGCTACATGGGCGCGGCTTTGCTAGGCTTGTGCAATCTGGGCGTGGATCGTGGGTGCGATCCACGCCCGCTTCGTTTCATGCTTTCTTCACTCCATGCGTGCTCAATGCCGAAACCGCTTTCCTGCGGCTCGCACCAAGCTGTCTGGCAAAGCGATCTTCTGTCGCCGGCTCGGTTCGGTCGGGTTGCGCCCGACCTGCGACTCATGCTCAGAGGGATTCTTACCAATCGCAAGCTTTTTTGAGTCAAAACAACGGCTTAGACTCCGCGGCTAACGTTTTGAGTCAATATTTTCAATAGCTTGGCGCCGGTTCCGGCAGCGAAGTTTCAGCTTTGCCATCGGGACGAAATCGTCGGCGTTCAAACTGAAATCTTCCCGCCATCGGCAGCCGCGCATTCGGTCATGGGTGTTCGAAGTTCAGTGAAACCCCCGGATCTCCGGGCGTTTCAGGCGAGCGGAACCGACGACGAGCAAACGAATCGGTTCGCACCGATTCGTTTTCGCTTCCACACAAACCGCTCACCTGGCCGGCCCCCGGTCGGGAAATCTTATGACGTTGCCGTCCGAAACTTCATCGTCGTCCAGTCCGGCATTGCGGTGGGCGACGTCGACCGCCACACGGCCGATCGTCAACAGGGCCGCCCGGCTCGCTCGCTCGAAGGCCTCTTCGCCCAGGGCGACACGAAGCTGAAGCAGCCTTTCCAGCACGGAAAGCAATAGGCCATCGCTCATCGGGAGGACACCGGCGTTCGATGACGCATGATCTCGAGGAAACGTTCCGCGCCGACCTGGCGCTTTTCTACGAGTTCCTCCGCCAAGCTTCGAACCGTTTCCGAGTGCGTCGACATCAGCTGCAGTGCCTCGGCATAGAGCCGCTGCAGATCCCGATCCACAATCTTCGCAAGTTTCGGATCGGAAGCGATCAGCGCGGGCATGTTGTCCATGTCCGCCCGGAAAACCATCTCGTCACCGAGTCCGGCGCCGAAATGCACCAAGCCGACATATCCGGTCGCGCGGGCCAGGTCGCTATACGCAGCCCCACCGGCACCGGAACCCGGTTCGCCGAGGAGGATCTCCTCCGCCGCCCGGCCGGCAAGGCATTGGACGACGTTTCCCTCGATGTCATCGCGCGTCGACCCCAGATCCCGCCCGTCGAGTTTGACGAAACCTCCAATGTCGCCGCGTCGCACCAGCGTCACCACCTCGACATGGCCCACGTCCAGGACATGTGCTGCCACCGCGTGCCCTGCTTCGTGGAGCGCGGTGCGCCAAAGATCCTTTCCCGTACGCGTGTCGGCAGGGGCGATCGCGCCCATCAGGTCTTCCATGGTCATCGGCCTGCCCGCCAGGCGGGCGGTTCGCCTTGCCTGGCGCACCCAGCCTACGGCCGTCGCACCGGTGTTGCCGGCTCCCAGACGCGCGGCGTCCGACAAGTCTTCGCCCGAAAGGTCATCGCCTAGGTGTTGTCGAAGGATACCCCGCATCCCGACGTCGTCTGGAGGCCGTACGGTGACGATCCGGCTCAATCTTCCTTCCCGGATCATGGCCGGGTCCAGGACCTCGGCGTGGTTTGTGGCCGCCACCACGATCAGGCGTTCGTCAAGGCCCGTCACCGCCCTTTCCAAAGTGGTCAAGAAATGGGTGACCACCGGCGTCCACCAGTCTGCATTTCGACTGTCGAGTCGAAGACGGCTTGGAATCGCGTCCACTTCGTCCAAGAAAATGATTGCCGGGGCAGCTTCCCGGGCGTCGGAGAAAATCTTGTCGATCTGCTTGATCACGGAGTCCAGATAGCCGGGGCCGGCGCTGAACCATTCCCCCACCGAAGTCGTGAACAAGGGGAGGCCGCAACTTTTCGCCAAACTTCTCAGCAGGCTGGTCTTGCCGACCCCGGGCGGACCCGCGAGCAGCGCCGCGGGACTCCCGATATCCCGGAACGAGATCGTCCCGGCGCGCCAGTCGGCGATGTCCTGCGTCAGCTCGATCGCCCAATCCCGCGCTTCGCCCATGCCGTGGATATCCTCGACGCCGGGAACGTCGTGGTCGACTTCAGGAACTCTTGCCGCCTTTCCGGCGGTAAGCCTCCTGACGCACTCTGCGGCTGTGCTCCCTTTCCGGATCCCCGCGACCAGTTCCTCGAAGCTCAGGCCCTGGCCCAGGTTATGGGGAACGTCGATCGGCAGATCGCCGGTGATCGACTTGATGACGATGGCGATGATTTCGGGCGAGGGGTGGGGTATGCGCAAGGACATGTCCGCTGCGGACACGAGGGCGCGCGGCAGAAACTCCATGGGGTGCTGCGAGACCCCAAAGACCCGGCGCCCCCTGGCCAGGGCAACCGTGGTGTGCTCGACCGCCTGATCGTCGTCGGTGAGCTTCCTTCTTTTCGTCTGAGTGCAGCTGAAAGCCCAGTCGCCCGCTTTCCTGATGGCCTTGCTTATCGGGGCCACGAAATCCGCGGAGGGCGCGTGGACCACGACGCAGAATCCTTGCCGTTCGGCCAGCTCCTTCATTCCTGGTTTTCCAACGGCGGCTTCCAGCATGACGCGCGGCAGGATCAAGCCCGCGTGCTCCCGCGAGCCGCCGTCATCGTCTTCGTATTGACCGTCCACGATGTCCTCCAAGATGGATGCCTGCTCGGTGCTCATGTCAAAGTCCCTCCAGTCGCGGTGCGCCGAGGGCGTAGAAGCGGGAAAGGCTTCGCACCCATGTGCGCCCGGGATCGATCGCGAAAATTTCCGAAGTCAGCGCTTGATGGCCGTCCTCGATCGTGGGGTGGCCGTACACGGTGCCGCGCAGGCAAAGGCTAGGGCGCCGATCGAGCACCCAGTGGCGGAGCAGCGGCGCCGCATCGAGCTGCGCCGGTGTCGGCACTTCGCCGCGTTCCAGGGTTTCCAGATCGTCGGCCAGCCGTCTGAGCCGGTCGACGATCGTCGATGTCGTCTCACCGGTCAGATCGAAGTCCCGGCTCATGGACAGCCCCCGATCCCGGCAAGGGTAACCCGGCTTCGGCTCGAAATTATGCCATCGTCGATGCTCAGCGCGCCGTCCACGTCCAGCTCGAGGATCGCCGCGACCGGGTTTTCGTGTTCAAGACGCGCCGCCAATTCGAAGAGCCCGGCGCTTCCGCGCCGGAGAAAATGATCGAGGACGCGGAGGCGATCATCCGCCTTCACCGCCGTCGCGGCGCCGGTACCGCGGCCGGCCGCGGCGCTAGCCCGGAGCAATGTCTCGGGCACGGCGAGGAAGCGTAGCCCGAGCGATTCTGCCCTCTGGCCGTACCGCCGCATATGTTCCATCGCCATCGTATCCCGGGAAAACCGGCGGGGTATGACGAGAAGGCAGACGGGATCGCCATCGACGTCGATTTCGAAGCTGCAGGTTGCGTTTTCGTCCAAGCCGATGTCCCGCAATCGGCTCGATGGTTTGAGATCAAAGCCGCGGTTGCGAAGAAGGTTCTCGACGAAGCCCGTGAGACGGTCGTGCGGCAAGGCACAAGGGCAGGCGGGTCGGTCGGAAGCAAGGCGAAAGACATCGTTCATGCGACAACACCTCGTTGCATGGGAGATCGACGCCGGCCGGGTGAAGGCCGTCGACAGATTGGTGATGGATCAAGGGTAGTGGCGGCGGTTCAGCCGGTGCAGGGACGGCCGGTCATCGAGGTGATGGCGAAACATCCCATGGGGTCGTGTTTCGCTTCGGCGACGCACCAATGGTTGAAAGGAAGCTCTGCGGCCACGGCGGCGAAATAGTGCTGCAGGACGGGACCGACGGGGTATGCGGGATTACGGCTCCTGCTTTGCAACGCGGCCTGCGGTATGGTTACGCAGCGCAGCCCCAGGCTGCGCAGCCCGCTCAAGGCCGCATTCAGCCGCTCCTGCGAGTTCGGGCAGTGCCATGCAGCGTTGGACAATCCGAAGACGTACAGGATGCCGAAAACGGTATCCACCCTCAGCACGGCGACCTTGTCGGCAGGGATACCGACCTGCGTGAGCAACTCGCCGACGCTTCGGCTTTTGCCTACTGACCTGACGCCTTCGACCTGGCGAAGACCTTCCGCGAGCAGGGAGTTGAATTTTCGACGGCGGCGTTCGCTACGGTCACGATGGGACCGCTTCGCCCCTTTGGCAGGATCGGGAGACGCAATCATACCTTCTCTGCCCGCGGGCAGCCCCTGAATATCGGTCTAAGGAGTGGCGCCGAGGGCGCCCGAGAAGGAAGGTTTCGATCGGCAGGCCACGCTGGTGACCGCACGCTGCTTCCATGCTCTAGTCACTAGAGGAATTACGTACGAATGTCAAGATGAATTGCTCAAATTGAGCAGCGGCCGCGACTAGGGTTAAAGTGGGGTTACCAACCGATTCGAAAGGCCGACACGGTGAAATCCATGCCTAACGCCGCCCAGATCCGAGCAGGGCGCGCCATCGTCGCTTGGTCCCAGGAAGACCTGGCCGTCCTTAGCGGCACAAGTCGGAGAACTGTCAATGCAGCGGAGAGCGGTCATGCGGTGACGGCAGAAACGCTGCAGGCTTTAGCCGATGCCTTCGCGACCGTTGGTGTCGTTTTCGAGAGGCATAGAAACGGTTTCGGCGTGCGCCTGATCGAAAGGCGCTAAGTTGAGGGGCGCCCGCCATCGGCGAAGGCAGCCGCCGACGATTTCGGTCGGACCCGCCTTAGCTTTCTTCGATAAGGCGTCTGATCTTGGCTAGCCGGACATCGAACCCTTCCTCGGCAGCGAGAGTGCCGAAGAACCGTCCGTCGGCCGTCACCAACTGGATGGAAGCTTGATGTTCCATCGTGTAGTCGCCGCCGTCCATAGGTACCTTCTCGAAAAAGATATAACGGTCCTGGGCCATGGTGGTGATCTGGTCGAGATCGCCCGTCAGCGCCGCGATGCGCGGATCGAAATAGTCGACGTAGTCTGCCATGATCTCGGGCGTGTCACGCTCGGGGTCGACGGAGACGAAGACGACCTGAAGCTTGTCCGCGTCCTGCCCAAGGGCGTCGAGGAGCGCCGACATTTCCGACAGAGCGGTGGGACACACATCCGGGCAATGCGTAAAGCCGTAGAAGTATGCTGATGGGGTGCCCATGAAATCGGCTTGGGTGACCTGCGCCCCGGCCTGGTTCACCAGCGTGAACGGCTTGGCGTAGATGGCGTCTCCGGCATCGGCCGGAGAGACGCGGGGGCCGTATGCAAGGAACGCGGCGCCGCCGGCGGCGACCGCCACCAGCACCCAAAGGAAGATGCGCAGGTTGCGCAAGGTGATCTTGCCGGCCATCAGCCGCCGTGCCCTTCATGTGAGGCACCAGCACCAGGTGTCCGCTCTTCGACCTTGAAGGTGACGTCGATGCGGCCGGCGTTCTCGAACACCAGCGTTGCCGGGACTTCGTCGCCCACCACGTGGCGCCGGGCAGGCTTGATGAACATGGCGTGCATGCCGTTGTCGAGCCATACCGTCTCGCCGGCGGGGATCGACAGGCCCTCGGTCATCGGCTGCATGCGGGCGATGCCGTCCGTCACCGTGGAATTGTGCATTTCGACCTTCTCTGCGGCGGTGCTCTCGATGGCGATGAGGCGGTCATCGGCCTCGCCCATGTTCTGGATGGACAGATAGCCGCCCAGCACCGGAGCGTTCGGTGGCGCCTCCTCGATCATCGGGTGGTCGAGGTAGATCGAGCCTTGGGTGAAATCGTGGGCTATGGCGGGAAAGGCCAGCAGGCCCAGGATGGCCGACAAAAATATCTGCTTCATGAAACGCGCTCGGTTCGGTGGTGAAGACGATGTCGTCTACGCGACACTAGATGTGCACGAGGTCGACGCCCATGCGACGGGTTGCACCTCGCAAGCGTCACGGTGTCGTTGGCGTCTGCGAATTTGTTGGAGGCACGGACTGGCGGATCTCGCTCCTTGAGGCGAGAGATGCGCCCACGAACCAGAGGACAAGCAGCACCATCGCTCCCCACAAGGAGTATTGGAAAATGCGTAATGACAAGGGCGGTCTGTATTGCTGCTTTTCCATTATCGGGGCCTTGTGCCCTTCCATGCCAGCAGGCGCATGGCGTTAGCGGTGACGAGCACGGTCGCGCCGGTGTCTGCGAGGATGGCCGGCCACAACCCGGTTACTCCGATGACCGTGGTGACCAAGAACACAGCTTTAAGGCCGAGGGCGAGGGTAATGTTCTGCCAGATGTTCGACATCGTGGCCTTGGAGAGGCCGATCATGTCGGCAATGTCGGTGACTCGTCCATGCAGCACCGCCGCATCGGCGGTCTCGAGCGCAACGTCGGTGCCGCCGCCCATGGCGATGCCGATGTCGGCTGCCGCAAGGGCGGGGGCGTCGTTGATCCCGTCGCCCACCTTGGCCACGACCTGGCCCTGGGATTGCAGTTCCCGGACGATGCGCTGCTTGTCCTCTGGCAGGAGCCCGGCTCGAACGTCCATGCCCAGCGAGGTGCCGATGGCGCTGGCGGTGCGCTGGTTGTCGCCAGTGAGCATCACCGTGCCGACGCCGGCCTCGCGCAGCGCCTGCAACCCGGCAGTGGCATCGGCCCGCGGCTCGTCGCGGATGGCGAAAATGCCGACGAGGTCGTCGTTGGCGAGGAGCACGGAGACGGACTTGCCCTCGTCGTTGAAGGCAACGATACGAGACCGCAATTCCTCGGGGATAGTCGCTCTTTCGCCCGCGGCCTCGAGCGAGCCCAGGAAGGCCTTGTCGGTGCCGATGCTGCCGGTGATGCCCTTGCCTGGTATGGCGGCCAGGTCGAAGCCCGGAGGAATGGGCGCCTTATTCTCCTTGGCCTTGGCGATGATCGCCAAAGCCAGCGGGTGGCTGGAGCCCGTTTCCAGCGCTGCCGCCATCGACAACACCTGGGTCTCGCTCCTGCCCACGGGGACGATATCGGTGACCTTGGGCTTGCCCTCGGTCAGCGTGCCCGTCTTGTCCATGGCGACCATGGTGAGGGTGCGCAGCTGTTCGAGCACGGCGCCGCCCTTGAGCAGCAGGCCCCGGCGGGCACCTGCCGACAGGGCTGCCGCGATTGCCGCCGGCGTCGAGATCACCAGCGCGCACGGGCAGCCGATGAGCAGGATGGCAAGCCCCTTGTAGATCCACTCGGACCAGGACTGGCCCAGCAGCAACGGCGGCACGACGGCGACCAGCGCCCCGACCAGCAGGACGCCTGGCGTGTAGTACCTGGAGAATCGGTCGATGAAGCGCTCGGTCGGCGCCTTGGATTCCTGCGCCTCCTCCACCAGGGCGATGACCCGCGAGATGGTGTTGTCGGCTGCCGCCGCGGTCACGCGCACCTTGATCGCGGTATCGGTGTTGATGGTGCCGGCGAACACCGCGTCGCCCACGACCTTGTTCTTGGGAACGCTTTCCCCGGTGACCGGGGCCTCGTCGATGGCGCCGCGGCCCTCGACGATCTCGCCATCGGCGGGAATGCGGTCGCCCGGGCGCACCAGCACCACCTGCTTTAGCGCCAGTGTCGACGCAGGGACTTCCCTGACTGCATCGCCGTCGACCAGCAATGCCGTCTTGGGAACGAGGTCGGCCAAGCCCTTGATGCTGGCGCGCGCGCGGCTGGCGGCGAAGCCCTCCAACATCTCGCCGACGAGAAAAAGCAGCACGACCATCGCCGCCTCCTCGGTAGCGCCGATGACGACGGCGCCGACCGCGGCGATCGACATCAGGGTCTCGATGGAGAACGGCGACCCCGCCATGGCACCGGCGATCGCACGCTGGACGACGGGTATCAAGCCGACCAGGAGCGCGACGAGGAACGCCCAGTGGCCGACGTCGGGGACGACACGGCCGATCAGATAGGCAGCGACCAGCGCGACACCGCAGGCGGCAGTCATGAGCGCTTTCCGGGTTCGCCACCAAGGGGTGTCGCCCTCGGCATCGTCGTGACCGTGCATGTGGAGGTTTCCGCCTCCACCTTGGTCGTGCCCGGCGTGCTCGTCGTGATCCGCCCGCTGGCTTGAGGCTGCCGCCATCGGCCTGGTCGGATAACCAAGATCGGTTACTCGGCGGGCGATCTCGGCCGGATCGGCGACCCCTGCGTGCCTTACCGTCATCGAGCCGTTCATCACCGACACGGAGACGTCCTCGACGCCATCGATTCGTCGCGCGGCGGTATCGACCTTGGTCGCGCAAGCGGCGCAATCCATGCCTTCGACACGAAACCGTGTCGTCGTCGGGGCGTCGGTCAAGAGAACTCTCCTTGCAATCCTGAACATGTGCCTACAACCTCCAGCGACTGTAGGAGCAAGAGCAAATGATTCACGGAATGGCGATCGGCAGGGCCTCGAATGCAAGCGGCGTCAAGTCGACCACGATCCGCTACTACGAGGATATCGGCCTGCTGCCATCGCCGCCTCGTACCGGTGGCGGCCGCCGCACTTATGACCGCAAGGATGTCGAGCGACTGACCTTCATCCGGCATTCGCGCGAGCTCGGTTTCGAGATCGAGCAGATCCGGACATTGTTGGCTCTGCAGGATCATCCGGACCAGTCATGTGCCGATGCCGACACCATCGCCAAAGCCCGCCTGGTGGAGGTGAGGGCCAAGATCGCCAGCCTGACCGCACTGCAGGCGGAGCTAGAGCGCATGGTCGATGGCTGCAGCCATGGCCGGGTGGAAACCTGCAAGGTGATCGACATCCTGGCCGATCACGGCAAGTGTAGGCACCATCTGCACGACGCTTGATCGGAAGCTGAATGGATCGACCACGACCCTCGATTTGAGTGGCGCCCGAAAGACCGTCATGCCAGCAAGATCGATGAACCAATGAACTCTCAAGCCGAAATTATCGCCGAGCTCGGTGTCGCGCCATCGTTCGAAGCCTCCATCGAGGTGGACCGGCGGGTCTCGTTCCTCAAGGACTACTTGGTGCGTTCCACCCTGACGACCTATGTCCTCGGGATCAGCGGCGGCATCGATTCCACGACGGCGGCCATGCTGGCGCAGCGAGCCGTGAAGGACCTTCGGGCCGAGGGCCGCGAAGCGCGTTTCATCGCGGTACGGCTGCCCTATGGAGTTCAGGCCGACGAGAAGGACGCCCAGGCGGCATTGTCGGCGATCGAACCGGATCAGACCTTCACCGTAAACATCAAGCCTGCCGCTGACGCCATGTGGCGGCAGATCCGGGCAGCCGGCTTCGAGCCCGAGAATGAGGGACAGGAGGACTTCCTGCTCGGCAACGTCAAGGCGAGGCAGCGGATGATCGCCCAGTTCGCCCTGGCGGGAGGTCTAAAGGGCCTCGTCATCGGCACCGACCATGCCGCCGAGGCGGTTATGGGCTTCTTCACCAAGTTCGGCGACGGCGCCGCCGACATCCTGCCGCTCGCCGGCCTGACCAAGCGGAGGGTCCGCGCCATAGCAGCCCACCTCGGTGNACCGTCGGAGCTGGTGTTCAAGGTGCCTACAGCGGATCTCGAGGACAATGCCCCTTTGCGGCCAGACGAGGACGCNTATGGGGTGACCTACGACCAGATCGACGATTTCCTCGAAGGCAGGGCGGTTCCNGATTTCGCCCGCGATCGGATCGTGAACGCCTATCGCGCGACCGCCCACAAGCGAGCCCTTCCGGTCGCCGCCAACGCCGCGGCCTGACGGCTTCGTCTATGGTTGGAGCGGGTCCGAAGCGGACTTG